>NPIG01000423.1_pt2 | contig 16915 bp, 13 predicted proteins | sample 8637441 | NCBI WGS metagenome assembly NPIG01 (sample SAMN07420675, study PRJNA396082) | bioreactor metagenome | isolation source: sample BR6 brine-fed electro-methanogenic bioreactor BR | place: Japan: Kochi | collected 2016-06-14 | reverse complement strand
AGGTGCCGTTGGACAATCCCGTCGAAGGCCCTGCGCCCGGCCGCCAGGAAGGAATCCGGCAACACGCCCAGACGGCACCCCTTGATGAAAACGTAGGCGAACATCGCGCTGGCCGAGGTTTCGGGATAGTTCCCGGCCCGGGCCGGTTGATCCATGATCTGCATCCACAGACCGTCGTCCTGTTGCCAGGCCGCGATCCCTTCGGTGACCTCGGCCAGGAGATCGCCATAGAACCGGCGATCGGAATGCACGTCGGGCAGCAGTTCGTACACGTCGGCAAGCGCCATGACATACCAGCCGATGGCCCGCGACCAGAAGCAGGAGGACAGCCCCGTTTCGCGATCGGCCCAACTGGCCTGACGGCTTTCGTCGTAACCGTGAAAGTACAGGCCGTGAGCCGGGTCGTACATTATCCGCCGGACGTTCTCGAACTGCTTGCGCACGTCCGCCAGCGCGGCGCCGCCCTCGTGCTCGAGGGTGAACTGGGCAAGCAGCGGCGGCCCCATGTAGAGGCCGTCCAGCCAGACCTGCCAGGGATAGCCCTTCTTATGCCAGAAATTGCCGTCGCGGGTCCGCGGATGGGAATCGAACTGATCGCGCAGCGTCCGCAGGGCCTCTGCGTAGCGCATGTCCCCGGTTTCGCGGTGGAGCAGGAACAGGACCTTGCCGGCGTTGATGTTGTCGAGGCTGTACTCCTCACGCTCGTAGCCCTCGATGGTGCCGTCGGGATCGATCCGAAGGTTTACGTGTTCGATCAGGCGATCGAGGAACCATCCCTGGCCATCCGCTAGGTAAAGATCGGCGAGCCCCTTGTAAAAGCACCCGTCCTCGTAACACCACCGCCCGTTCTTATAGCTGCGGTATGTTTCGGCATACTGGTGGAAGAAGCTGTCGATCACCTTAGTGGGCTCCAATCTCGGGAAACAGGGGGCCGTCGATCCCCTGGGCGTTGGTGTTTTCAATGACCGGCCGGTCGACATTGATCAGAACGAACCCCGCCCGGGCCATCGGTTCGACGCCCTCGGCCATGGCCGGCGGCGCGGCCTCGCACTCGGCGGCGAAGGCGACCGAGACGTCCCGCAGGACCAGTCCGGTGATCGGCCGCTCCGGCAGCCCAAGGACGTAGGACGCGGCGTGTTTGGCGCCGGTGGCGACAACCCGCTCGAAGCGGATGTCGCGGACGGCGGGCGTCCGGTCATCGACCGGAAGCGGGTTCCGGTTCTGGACGTAGTCGCTCTTGCCGTCGGGATCGCAATGGTAGAAGCAGTTGATCACGAAGGGGTCCTCGACCGCCTCCATGACGACATCGCACAGCCGGATACCCTCGACCACGCCGTCCTTGCCGCGGCCGCGGCGTGACTTGATGCGCAGTCCCCGGTCGGTCTGGCGGAACAGGCAGCGGCTGATCTCGACGTCGCGGACACCTCCGGCCATCTCGCTGCCGATGACCACCGCGCCGTGGCCGTGCTCCATCAGGCAATGGCGGATGCGGATGTCGCGGCTCGGCCGCTTGAGAAGGCTGCCGAGCAGGATCTTCCCCGACTTGATCGCGATGCAGTCGTCGCCGACCGAAAAACGGACCCCGATGATCTCGACGTCTTCACAGCTTTCCGGGTTCAAGCCGTCCGTGTTGGGTGAATCCTTGGGGTTCTCTACACTCACACCGTGGAACTTGAGCTGCTTCGAGAACAGCGGATGGAGGGTCCAGGACGGCGAGTTGCGGAATTCGACCCCCTGCACCAGGACATCGCTGCAATTGTTGAGGAACAGGGTCCGGGGCCGGCGGGCGCCCCGCTTCTCCTTCGGCCATTGCCACCAGTCGCCGGCCTGGGCATTACCGTCGATCACACCGGCTCCGACGATGGCGACGTCCTCGATGTCGATGCCGGTCAACAGGGCCGCGAAGCAGTCGTCGGGATCCCCTTCCCAGGACCCGAGGAAGATCTCGCTGCCGTTATCCGCCTCGATGCGGGCCGGCAGAATGGGATAGCGCGCCCGATCCGCCAAGCCGCGCAACACGGCGCCGGATTCCAGATAGAGCGTTATCCCGGAGCGCAGGAACAAAGGACCGCTGGACCAGATGCCGCTTGGGAAGACGACCGTTCCCCCGGCCGGACAGGCGGAAATGGCGGCCTGAAGGGCCGGGGTATCGTCCTGTTCGCCATCCCCCTTGGCGCCGAAATAGCGGACGTCGAGAGCGGCCCGTTCCTTTTCAGTCCGGAAGGCAACCTCGGGACCGTCACCGAGCCGCAGGCTGTGCTCCCGATCCGGCGTCAGACCGCACAGGACGAACACGGCGCGTGCGGTTTCGCCGGCCGGCACGCCGTCGAGCTGCAGCGCAAGCGGCGTATCCAGCTCGGGACCGCCGGCATCGACGATCTCGAAGGCAGCCGTTCGCGAGGTGACGCTGATCAGAACCGGTTCCATCCCAAAGGCCCGATAAAAGGATCAATAGGCAAAAACGAATTCACTTGGAAAAATCCGGAGTGGAGAGGCCAACCGCCCCTCCACTCCGAGCAGGGAGTTCAGCGAGAAACCTTGCGCAGGATCGCGTTACCCTCGTCGACCAGGCGATCGGCCGCTTCCTCGACGGTGATCTTGCGGTAGCTCAGGTTTTCCATGGTGTCGCGATAGAGCTCCTGCATCTTCGGATGCTCGAAGAAGGTCGAAAGCTGCGGCGCGTCACCCTTGACGACGATGTCGTGGGCGAAGGCCACGGCCGGTTTGACCAGGCCGTCCTTGACCAGGGTGTCGGCAGCGATCTTGCTGGCCGGGATGCCGCGCGAGTCCTTGAGGATCCGAATCCCTTCGGGATCATTGAGAAGGAAGTTGAGCAGCATGGCGGCTTCCTTCGGTTGCTTGGTGTTCTTGGAGATGCAGAACATCATCGTCGGCTTGCGCAACAGGCCTTCGCTCACCGCGCCGTCGAACATCAGGGTCTTGATCGGGACGAGGTCCTGATCGGCGCCGAGCGGATCGCGGAACTTGGCCCAGACCGAATCCCACTCGTAGGAACCGGCGAGGCGGCCTTCGATCCACGATTTCTTCTGGTGCAGTTCAAGGCGGGTGCCGCCTTCGCCGCTGCTCTGCTTGTAGTTCTCGATGACACCCTCGTCCTCGAGCTTCACGTAGAACTTGAGGCCTTCGGCAACCTGTTCCTTGGTCCAGGCGATCTTGCTGGTCTCGGGATCGATGAAGGACTTACCGGTCTTCTGGGTCACGTAGTGAACCGCCGCGTACCACGGATTGAGGTCGGTGGTGTCGAACGGATAGAAGTCGGGGCCCAGTTTTTCCTTGAACACCTTGGCGGCATCGAACAGCTGATCCCAGCTTTGCGGAATCTCGAGGCCGGCCTTCTTGAACGGCACCGGGTTGAACATGTAGACACGGCCGGTGATCGACACCGGAATGCCGTTCAGTTTGCCGTTCACGGTGGTCGCGGACAGCAGCGACTTGTCGAACTGCGACAGGTCGAGAACGTCGCTCACCGTGTTGAGGTCGGTGAAGCCGTCGCCCCGCTTGGAGAACAGCGGCAGCCAGGGCCAGTTGACCTGCATCAGATCCGCCTCGGTCCCGCCGGCGATTTGCGTCGTCAACCGTTCCTGATGCCCGGTCCAGCCGGTGTATTCGGCCTTGACCGAGATGTTCGGGTATTTCTTCTCGAATGCCTCGATGGCCGCGAGGGTCGCCTTGTGGCGGCTGTCGCCTCCCCACCAGGACATCCGGATTTCGACCGTGTCGGCGGCAAAAGCCGACGAAGCCAGCAGGGCCGCCATGACGGCGGAAGTGGCCGCACCTAACCATTTTACCGATTTCATAGGGTCTACTCCTCCAGTCAGACGTGGTTCGTTAAGGTCAGATTTTTCTCTGTTTCTTTGTCGAAGACGTGCGCCCGCTCCATGTCGAAGCGGAAGCGCGCCCGCTGCCCTCCCTTGAGCGAGTGGAGGAGGGCGCGGTTTTCAATCCGGTTGACGGCCGAGTACTCCTCGCCGTCCAGATCGAAATAAATGAAGACCTCGTGGCCCATGAACTCGACGAACTTGATGGTCCCGTCGACCACCGTGCCTTCGGCGTCGGGCTCGACGAGGTCGATGAAGGGCGGTCGGATGCCCAGGGTGACGTCGCCTTCGGGGTGGTTCTCGAGACAGCGCACTTTGTCGTCGGGAAGCCGGATCGTCGCACCTCCCACGCGCAGGGCGGGCTGGCCGCCGTCGCGGACCAGGATGGCCGGGCGCAGGTTCATCTCGGGGGATCCCAGGAAGCCGGCGACGAAGGCATTGTTGGGGTAGTCATAAAGGCGGGTCGGGGTATCGACCTGCATGATATGGCCGTCCCGCAGCACGCAGATGCGGTCGCCCATGGTCATCGCCTCGGTCTGGTCGTGGGTGACATAGATCACCGTGGCGCTGAGCCCCTGCTCCTTCAGGGTCCGGTGCAGCTCGGTTATGCGGATGCGCATGGAGGCACGCAGCTTGGCGTCGAGGTTCGACAGGGGCTCGTCGAACAGGAACACCTCGGGCTTCTTGATCAGCGCACGGCCGACCGCGACGCGCTGGGCCTGGCCGCCCGAAAGCTGCTTCGGCAGGCGCTCCAGAAGCTCCTCGATCTGCAGCATCCCCGAGACGTTCTCAACGGCCTTGGCAATCTTGTCCTTCGGCTGGCGGGCAAGCCGCAGGCCGAAGGACAGGTTCTTGTGCACCTTCATGTGCGGATAGAGGGCGTAGTTCTGGAAGACCATCGCGATACCGCGATCGTAGGGCGGCAGATTGTTGACGATACGCCCGCCGATGACGATCTCGCCGCCGCTGATGGACTCGAGTCCGGCGATCATCCTGAGCGTGGTCGACTTCGAACAGCCCGACGGCCCGATCAGGACCATGAACTCGCCGTCGCCGACCTCCAGGTCGATTCCATGAACCGCCTTGAACCCGTTGGGGTAAACCTTTTCGACTTTGTTGAGAATGACCTCGGACATCTTGCTTTCCTATTCACCCCTTCAGGCCGGTCGTCGAAATGCCCTCGATGAAGTACTTCTGGGCCAGGAAGAACACGACCAGCGAGGGCGTCAGCGCGAGCACGGTCATCGACAGAATCCGGTTCCATTCGAAGGATTCGGTCGTCGAGATGGACATCTTCAGGGCCAGGGCTATGGGATACTTCTCGACCGACGAGATGTAGATCAGCGGCCCCAGGAAGTCGTTCATCGACCACATGAACTGGAACAGGCAGACCGAGATGATGGCCGGCTTCAGCATGGGAATGACGACGTAGAGAAGCACCTGGAACGGCCGGCAACCGTCAATCATCGCCGCCTCTTCCATGTCGCGCGGGATGCCGCGCAGGAACTGGATCAACATGAACACGAAGAAGGCGTCGACGGCGAAGAGTTGCGGGAACCAAAGCGGCAGATAGGTGTCGAGCCAGCCCAGTTCACGGAACAGCAGGTACTGCGGAATCCGCGTCACCACGTTGGGCAGAAGCAGCGTCGCGATCAGGATCGAGAACAGGATCTTCTTGCCGGGGAAATCGAAGCGGGCGAAGCCGTAGGCGACCAGGGTCGACGAGATGCCGGTGGCGATCACCTTGGGCACCAGGATCAGGAAGGTGTTCCAGAAGAACCGTCCGAAGGTGTACTCGGTGGAGGTCTTCCAGCCTTCGACATAACCCTCGAAGGTCGGATTCATCGGGATGAAGCCGATTTCGGTGAAAATCTCGTGGTTGGTCTTGAAGGACGCGCCGATCAGCCACAGCAGCGGATAGATCATGGCGAAGCCGACGGCGGCCAGGATGATGTAGCGGAGCGTCGCGTTGATCCGTTGCCGGCGCTCGGTCTTGCGGACCTCGGCCAAGGCTTCGGCGGACATTTCGTGTTTCTCTAGCTTTCGCATCGCCGCCCCCTCAACTCTTCCGGTCGCCGGAGTAGAAGACCCAGTACTTGGAGGTCGCGAAGGCGATGATGGTCAGCACCATGACGATGCTGAACAGCACCCAGGCGAGGGCCGCGCCGTAACCCATCTCGAAGTTCTTGAAGGCCGCGTCGTAAACGTAAAGGGGCAGCAGGTAGGTGGATTTCAGAGGCCCGCCCTGGGTGATGATGTAGGGGCCGTTGAACTCCTGGAACGCCTGGACCAGCTGCATGACGAAGTTGAAGAAGATCACCGGCGTGATCAGCGGAATGGTGATGCGGAAGAAGGCCTGCCACTTGCGGGCGCCGTCGATCATCGCCGCCTCGTAGAGGGACTGCGGTACGTTCTGTAGGGCGGCCAGGAAGATCACCATCGCCGAACCGAACTGCCAGAGGCGCAGCAGCGTGATGGTGAACAGCGCCCAGCCGGGACTGCCGAACCACGGAATGGGATCGATGCCGACGGCGCCGAGGATCAGGTTGATGACCCCGAAGTCCGCGAACATGTAGCGCCACAGCACGGCGATGGCGACGCTGCCGCCGAGGATGGAGGGCACGTAGTAGCCGGTGCGGAAAAGGTTGATGCCCTTCAGCTTGAAATTGAGGATCAGCGCGATGTAGAGCGCGAAGGCCAGTTTCAGGGGCACCGTCAGAAACACGTAGGCCAGGGTCACCGACAGCGATTTCCAGAACAGGCTGTCGTGGAGGAACATGAACTCGAAGTTCTCGAGCCCGATCCATTGCGGCGGTTCGATCAGGTTGTATTCGGTGAAGCTCAGTGCCAGCGATGCCAGGAACGGGAAGGCCGTGAAGGTCATCAACCCGATCACGAAGGGCAAAACATAGGTGAACCCGAGCAGTCTGTTCTCGTACATCCGCTTGTCCCGCTTCTAAACCCGTTGCGCACTTGCCGCCGGCATGATCATCGGCCGCCGCAGCGCAAAATCTATCAGCATTCCGTCGGACAAGCGGGAGGTATCGGCCAGAAACGCGGCCACGAAAACGACCTCCGCGTCGTCGGTTCTGTATTCCACCAGGCGCATTCGCGCTCCCTTGAGTCTCCCTTGGAAAACCGGAGATACCGATACGGCTTTTCAACGGCCCGCCGGCTCATTCCCGATTTTATCCAGTCATATCCCCGTTTTTACCGCCCCGCCCCCATCAAACCCGTGTCCAGGAGGCGGACCGATGCGCGCTTTGCGAATCCTGCGCCCCGGTTTCTCGTCCTATGAGCGCACCCCGCATTACGCGGTACTTGCTCCAATCATCGCGGCTCACCTTATTGTTTGGTTCGGCTGGGCCGGTCCGCATGATAGAATGAGCAGATAAAAGCGTGACTCCGAAGCCGGAAAACGGCAATGGAGCGGACAGGGGAAAAAGATGGACAAAATCGTTGAAAACCCCGTCAGCGTGCTTCCCGCCGGCAGTCTGACCCTGGATCTGCCGCGAACCCTGATCCGCATGCACCACGACAAGAAGTGGCGCGTCGACAAGCGAATCACCTGCCACGACCTGCTCATCTGCCTGACCGGCAAGGCCCGCTACCTGCTGAACGAAGAGCCGGTGACCATCTCGGAAGGTCAGGCTTTATGGATTCCGGCGGAGACCCGCTATCGCGGGCGTATTGTCGGAACCGGCCTATACACCGGCCCGGCCCAGCACTTCCGGCTGACGCTGTTCAACGAGGTCGATCTGTTCTCTCTGATCTACGTGCGCCGCCGGATCACCTTCTCACGTTGGGACGAGATTCGCCCCCTGGTGGAGTTCTACCTTCAGGTCAGCCCCAAGGAATCCAACTCGCTGCAGCAGCACTATCTGTTCCTGACCCTGCTGCTCGAATTCATCAACGAGGCCTTCGAGGGATGGAAGGGCGGCAACAGCCTGCCCTGGCATGTCGCGAATACGGCGACGCGGATCAACGACAACCTCGTCGACCGCGAGCATGTGGACGCGGTCCTCGACGCCGTCCCCTACAGCCGCGACTATTTCATCCGGATCTTCCGCCAGTACGTCGGTTACACCCCGGCCCGTTTCCAGCAGTTCCGCCGCATCGAACGGGCCAAGGACTATCTCAACGCCGGGCATTCGGTGAAGGAAACATCCGACCTGCTGGGCTATGCGGACCCGTACTATTTCAGCCGCCTGTTCAAGAAATACACGGGGATCAGCCCCAAACGCGCCGCCCGCGACTAGCGAACCTCCCGGAACACGTCGAATACGGGGTCCCGCAGCAACTCGGGAAGGGGAAGGGGCAGACGGCGGCACCAGTTCGGATGCTGGTGGGTGGTGCCGGGCATGTTGGCCTGTTCGGCCACCCCGATCAGATCCTCGACCTGAACCAGGGTCAGGCGGCAGGGCGTCTTGGCAAGCGCCCGGACCACCGCGGTCGCCAGGTCCCGGTGGGCATCCTCCCCCGACCCGTCACCGAGGCGGATCCCGGTGTGCCAGGCCAGGTATTCGCGCAGCCGGTCGCGGTCCCCTTCGCGGCCACGGCGCGCCTCCTCCTTGGCCTCGGCCGACGAGAACAGGCCCAGCCGCGCCTTCTCGTCGAGGTCATGGCCGCTCCAATAGCCGGCCAGGGTCGGCAGGTCGTGGGTGGAAACCGTGGCCAGTGCCTGCGGCGGATAGTGTTCGGGGGCGACGAACCCGCCGTCATCGGCCCGCTCGAAATACATGACGCGATAGGACAGGAACCCATGGGCGGCGAGATGCTCGCGGAACCCCTCGGGAACGGTCCCCAGGTCCTCGCCAACGACCACACAGTAGTTGCGGTGGCTTTCCAACTGCACCACTGCAAGCAATTCGTCGAACGGGTAGCTGACATAGGTGCCATCGGTCGCCGGCCGCTCCTTGGCAATCCAGAACAGCCGCGACAGGCCCATGACGTGATCGAGCCGCAGCGCGCCACAGGGCTGCATGGCCGCCCGCAAAGCGGCCGCAAAGGGTTGGTAGGCCTGCGCGCGGAGGGCACGGGAATTGAAGGGGGGAAAGCCCCAGTCCTGGCCGAGCTGGTTGAACTCGTCGGGCGGCGCCCCGACCCGCACCCCGAAGGCCAGGGTGTCCTGATAGGCCCAGGCCTCGGCACCGTCCGGCGCGGTGCCCAGGGCCAGGTCGCCATAGAGCCCGATCGCCATACCTGAGCGCGCGCAGGCCTCGACGGCCGCATCGAGCTGCCGCGCGGCTTCCCACTGCAGGTATTCGAAGAACTCGATGCGCGCGATGTGTTCACGCTCGAAGGCGGCAATGCCCTTGCCGTCCGGACGGCGCAGGCCCTCGGGCCAGAGATGCCACGGCGTTTCGAGACCCTGTATCTCGGAAAGCACCTCGAAGATGGCGAAGCGCCGCAGATCGACGCCGTGCTCCTTCTGGAACGTCCGGAACTCCCGCCCGCGCCCGGTCGGCACCGTCCCGTTGCCGCCGTTCAGATGGCGATGCCTGAAATCGGCGTAAAGGTCCTCCAGGACAATCCGCTTCACGGCCGTGACTTCGGTATAGTCGACCAGTTCGGATCGGCGCAGGGCTTCGATCCGCCTCTGGAAACCGGGCTCCCCGACCCGCTTCTGCGCCGCCGCGCATCCGGCGAATTCCGGCACCGCCGGAATGTCGATGTAAAGTGTATTGAGGAACAGCCGGTGCGACGGAAAATAGGGGCTGTAGCCGCCGTGATTCGGATGCAGGGCGTGCAGCGGATTGACGCCGATCATGGAAATTCCGGCGGCTGCCGCCTGTTCGGCGAGATCGGCCAGGCCGCCGAAATCGCCGATCCCCCAGTCCCGCGGCGAACGCAAACCATAGAGCTGCACGGCGATACCCCAGCGCCGGTCCGGGGAAGTGCCGCCGTCGGGCTGCCAGCACTGGCCGGGGGCGGCGATGACGGTCTGTTCCGCGTCGTCGGAAAGACCCGCGGCGCTTACCCGCAGGTGATGATAGCCCATCGGCAGCGGTGGCAGCCGCAATCTCCGGCGCGATACGGTCGTGCCGTCGATTTCCCGGCTCGCCTCGCAAGGCAAGTCGGCGGGGATAAATCGGCCTTCCCGCGTTTCACCGCCCTCGAGCCACAGGGACCAGGAGAACTCATCCCGGGCCCGGCTGTCGGTTACCGCCAAGGCAATGTCGATTCCCTCGCCTTCGGCAGCCGCGACGGTGACCGGCGCGAGCAGCCTTTCCCAGGGCTCGCGGTCCAACGCCTCCAGGCTTTGCCGGATCGCGTCATCGGTGTCGGCCGGGAATCCGAGGACGTCGAGCAGGGCGACGAGCGCCGCCTCGGAAACCGTACGCTCCTGCCATCGCCAGTCGCGATAGGAAATGTCGATCCCCGCCCGTTCGGCCAAACGCGCGAGGGGCGAGCCCGCCTCAACGGTCCCGTCGCCGGTCACGGACGTTCGCTCCTGCCAAGCGTCATGACGTTCAATCCCGTCCCAGGAATTCGAAAACCTTGAGCGAACGTGCCGCCAGGACGGTCTTTTCACCGGCGCGCAAGACCTCGATGCTCTCCGCCGGATGATCGACGGCCGTGTCGATCACGCCCAGCCATTCGCCCTCGCCGAAGACATCGGTCAGTTGGAAAGAGGCACCGGCATCACCGGCGTTCATGACGACCAGGAAGCTGGTGTCCGGCTCTGGCTCGCCGCCGGCCGTCAGGTGGTATTCGCCGGCTTCGCCGCTCAACAGGAACCCGATGCAGCGGTCCGTGCCGTTCTTCCAGTCGGCATCGTCGAACTCGGATCCATCGGTCTTCAGCCACATGATGTCCTTGTTTTCCGAGCCGGGAATGGGGCGGCCCTGGAAGAACCGGTTGCGGCGGAAGACCACATGGGCCCGCCTGAGCCCGATCAGCGCGCGCACGAATTCCCGCAGATCCTGCCCGGCCTTGCCGATTTCTGGCCAGTCGATCCAGTTCAGTTCGGAATCCTGACAATAGGCGTTGTTGTTGCCCTGTTGGCTGCGGCCGAACTCGTCGCCGGCCAGCAGCATGGGCGTTCCCTGCGACAGGAACAGCGTGGCCAAGAAATTGCGCATCTGGCGGATCCGGATCCGGTTGATCTCCGGGTCCTCGCTCGGCCCCTCGACGCCGTAATTGGCGCTGTAGTTCTCGTTGTGGCCGTCCTTGTTCTGCTCCTGGTTGGCCTCGTTGTGCTTGTGGGTGTAGCTGACCAGGTCGTTCAGGGTGAAGCCGTCATGGGCGGTCACCAGATTGATGCTGGCCCAGGGCCGCCGGCCGCGACGGCGGAACAGGTCGCTGGAACCGGTGATGCGGGTCGCAAGCTCGGGGATCTGGCCCTCGTCGCCGCGCCAGAACCGCCGCACCGTGTCGCGGTAGCGGTCGTTCCACTCGGCCCAGCCGGGCGGAAAGCCGCCGAGCCGGTAGCCGCCGTTGCCGAGGTCCCAGGGCTCGGCGATCAGCTTGACCTTGGAGAGCACCGGGTCCTGGCCGACGGCATCGAGGAACCCGGCATGGAAATGGAACTCCTGATCGTGCTCGCGGGCGAGGGTCGTCGCAAGGTCGAAGCGGAAGCCGTCGACATGCATTTCCTCGACCCAGTAGCGCAGGGAATCCATGACCAGCTGCATGACCCGCGGATGGTGCAGGTTGAAGCTGTTGCCGCAGCCGGTGAAATCCAGGTAGTGGCGCGGGTTGTCGGGATTGAGCCGGTAGTAGGAGGCGTTGTCGATGCCCCGGAAACACAGGGTCGGCCCCATCTCGCTGCCCTCGGCCGTGTGGTTGAAGACCACGTCGAGCAGAACCTCGATCCCGGCGTCATGCAGCACGTGGACCATGGTCTTGAACTCGCCCAGATAGGGGTCGGACATGTAGCGGGGGTGGGGCGCGAAGAAGCCGATCGAGTTGTAGCCCCAGTAGTTGCGCAGTCCCTTGCGGGCCAGGCGGGGTTCGTCGACGAAGGCATGGATCGGCAGGAACTCGACGGCGGTGATCCCCAGTGCCTTCAGGTAGTTGACGACCGCCGAACAGGACATCCCGGCGAAGGTTCCGCGCCACTCCTCGGGAACCCCGGGATTGCGCATGGTGAAGCCACGCACGTGGGATTCGTAGATGACCGAGTGATCCCACGCAATCCCGGGTGCCTTGTCGGAACCCCAGGTGAAGGCGGTATCGACGACGCGGCATTTGTAGGTGCAGGGCGCGCTGTCGCGCTCGTCGAAGGACTTGTCCCCCTTGGGATCACCGGCGCGGTAGCCGAGCAGCGCGTCATGCCAGCGGATCGCCCCGACCAGGGACTTGGCATAGGGATCGATCAGCAGCTTGTTGGCGTTGAAACGGTGCCCCTTGTCGGGATCGAAAGGACCGTAGACCCGGTATCCGTAAAGCTGGCCCGGACGCAGGTCGGGCAGATAACCATGCCAGATCTCGTCGGTGTATTCGGGCAGGACGATACGGTCGGTTTCCTTCTCCCCGTCGTCGTCGAACAGGCACAGCTCGACCTTCTCGGCGTTCTCCGAGAAGAGCGCGAAGTTGACCCCCTTGCCGTCCCAGGTCGCCCCCAGCGGATAGGGGCTTCCCGGCCAGACGCGCCAGCCGGCGCCGGTCATACACCGGCCTCGTCGGTCACCGGCGACAGGATCAGCGTCGCCAGTGGCGGCAGGGTCAGATTCACGGAATAGGATTGGCCATGCATGGGGATTTCCTCGGCCATCACGGTGCCGAGATTGCCGACGCCGCTGCCGCCGTATTCGGCGGCGTCGGAATTGATCTGTTCGGCATAGGGGCCGCCGACCGGCACGCCGACGCGGTAATCGCGCCGGACCACCGGCGTGAAATTACACACCATCACGGCGATCTCCTTGCCTTCACGGCTGCGCCGGAGCATGCCGATGACGCTCTGGTCGGCATCCTGGCCGTCGATCCAGCCGCCGCCGGCCGGCTCGAAATCGACCTCGTAGAGAGCCGGCGTCGCCTTGTAGACCCGGTTGAGGTCTCGGAGCAACTTCTGGATGCCGGCGTGTTCAGGAAGGTCGAGCAGGTGCCAGTCCAGGCTGCGGTCATGGGACCATTCCCGCTCCTGGGCGAGCTCGCTGCCCATGAACAGCAGCTTCTTGCCGGGATGGCCGAACATGAAGCTCAGATAGGCCCGCAGATTGGCGAACTTCTGCCAGTGATCCCCCGGCATTTTCCCCAGTAACGACCCCTTGCCGTGAACGACCTCGTCATGCGACAGCGGCAGCACGAAGTTCTCGTCGTAGGCGTAGATCATGCTGAAGGTCAGGTTGTTGTGGTGGAAACGGCGATGGACCGGCTCCTTGCTCATGTAGAGCAGGGTGTCGTGCATCCAGCCCATGTTCCACTTATAGCCGAATCCCAGACCGCCGAGATAGGTCGGCCGCGACACCATCGGCCAGGCGGTCGATTCCTCGGCCAGGGTCGTGGCGCCCCGTCCTTCGCCGAACACCACCTCGTTGAGGCGGCGGAGGAAGGTCACGGCTTCGAGGTTCTCGTTGCCGCCGAACTGGTTGGGAACCCATTCGCCGTGGTTGCGGCTGTAATCGAGGTAGAGCATCGAGGCCACGGCATCCACGCGCAATCCGTCGATATGGTAGGTATCCACCCAGAACAGCGCGTTGGACAGCAGGAAGTTGGCCACCTCGCGGCGCCCGAAATTGTAGATCAGGGTACCCCAGTCCATGTGGCGGCCCTTGCGCGGGTCGGCATGCTCGTAAAGCTCGGTGCCGTCGAAGCGGGCCAGGCCGTGCGAATCGGTGGGGAAATGGGCCGGCACCCAGTCGACGATGACGCCGATGCCCTCGGCATGGCAGCGATCGACGAAGGCGCGGAAGTCGTCGGGCGTTCCGAAACGGCTGGTCGGCGCATAGAGGCCGACCGGCTGATAGCCCCAGGAGCCGTCGAAGGGATGCTCGCTGACCGGCAACAACTCGATGTGGGTGAAACCCATCTCCTTGACGTAGGGCACAAGTTCGTCGGCCAGTTCGCTGTAGGTCAGGTAGCGGTCGCCCTCTTCGGGCTTGCGCCGCCACGACCCGAGATGAACCTCGTAGACCGACATCGGGGCGCCCAATGCGTTCCTCTCGGCGCGATGGGCCATCCATTCGTCGTCGGACCATTCATAGGTCGAAGGATCATGGACGACGCTGGCCGTTTTCGGCGGACGCTCGGCGGCGAAGCCGACCGGATCGGCCTTCAGGGGCACGAGATTCCCGTGCGGATCGACGATCTCGTACTTGTAGGTTTCGCCGGGGCCGATACCGGGAATGAAGATCTCCCAGATCCCGACGCCGTGACGCATCCGCATCACGTGACGGCGGCCGTCCCAGCTGTTGAAGTCACCGACAACGCTGACCCGGCGGGCATTGGGTGCCCAGACCGCGAAGGCGACGCCATCGACCCCGTCTATGATCCTGGGATGGGCTCCGAGCTTCTCGTAGATCCGCAGATGCGTTCCCTCGCCCAGCAGGTGCAGGTCGAAATCGCCGAGCACGGGCGGGAAGCGATAGGCATCTTCGGCTTCGATCACCTCGTGTCCCCAGTCGATGCGCAGCCGATAGGGGAAGCGCTCGGTGCGCTGCCCCATGACGCCGGCAAAAATTCCGTCGTCGTGAACCCGGGCCAGCCCCGCTACCGTCCGATCGGTTGTCGCGTCGATCACGTCCACCGAACGGGCGCCGGGAAGGCAGGCGCGCACGACGAGGTGGCCGTCGGACGTATCGTGCATGCCGAGAACCGCAAAGGGATCGGCATGGGTGCCTGCGGCAATGGCGTTTCGGACCCGGGGGCCGAAAGCATCAGTCATCATTCGGTCTCCGTTTCTTCGAGCAGGCGTTTGAGCCCGGCCAGGGGAATGCGCAGCCAGTCGGGCCGGTTCGCCGACTCGTAGCAGATTTCGTAGAACAGCTTCTCGAACAGGAAAAGCTGCAGAAGACTGTCGAGCTGACCCGGATCCGCGGGAACCGACCGGCAATCGCCGAGGGTCGCCTCGTAATGGGTCCAGAAGGCCTCGGCGGTCCGGCGTTCCCATTCCATGGCCAGGGGCAACAGCTTGTCCATCATTTCCGGCGCGCCGGCCGTATGTTCGAACACCGACGCCCAGGCGGCGTAGCTGAAGGACCGCAGCATCCCGGCGACGTCCTTGAGCGGCGACCCCTTGGCCCGGCGCTGTGCGAGGGGGCGGGTCGGTTCGCCCTCGAAGTCGAGGATCAGGACGTCGTCGTGGATCATGACGACCTGGCCGAGGTGGTAGTCGCCGTGGAACCGCGTACGCAGGGCGTCGACCTTGGCCGGAACCAAGGCCTTGATGCGCTCGAGGATCTGGCTACGCCGCTTGAGGACCAAATCGATGTCCTCGCGCACGGCCGGGTCGGCCTTGGTACGGGCGCTGCGCAACAGGGTAAAGGCGTCGCGCGCCTGTTTCGCCGCCTGCTTCGACCACTGGTTCAGATCGCCGGCCCGGGTCGGTTCCGGGGCAAAGGCCGGGTCGTCCGTATCCAGGGCGAAGGCCCGGTGCAGGGCCGCCGTCCGCTCGCCCAGCCGAGCGATGGTCGGCAGAAACAGCGCGTGTGGATCGTGCGCCTCCTCTTCGCGGCGTTCCGGCTGGATGATCTTGGCGTCCTCCAGGTGGCGGCCCACATGATCGATGGCCACAGCCCATCCGTCGCCGAGATTGCGCACGAACTTCTGAAGCACCGCCAGTGCGGTCACCTCGCCGTCGGGACCTTCGCTCTCCACCGCCCCCTGTAGCTGCGGGACATTCTCGAAACCGGCGACCTCCGTAAGGTACCGCCCGATCTCGAGTTCCGGGTGGCGCCCGACCTGAAGGCGCCGGAAGACCTTGAGGATCATCTCCTCGCCGATCACGGCCGAGCTGTTGCTCTGTTCGCCGCCGAGACGGCGGACCTCCTGCGCGGCAAGGTCGACATCAGACGGATAGGCCGAGGTTGTCTCGAAGCGCACCCTGCCGCCGGTGGACGTCACGACCCCCGGATCTACGGTCATCGCCGCAATCAGGTGCTTGGCCATTTCTCCGTCAGCCATGGCGTCGTACAGGACGCCGACCCGCGAATTCCGCCGCACCCGGCACAGGGTATGGGAAAGCAGGCGCACCATCGGATCGTCGGTCACGCTCTCCCAGGCGATGGCGAGAGGCACGAAATAGCGCTGGATCGATTCGTCCTCGAAGGTGACTTCGACGATACACAGCAGCCAGGTGCCGGTGGTGTCCGGCAGCTCGGCATAGTCGGCGATATCCAACGCGGCGATACGCTTGCCCTTGCCGCCGAACCAGCGCTGATGGGCCAGATAGTCGGGCAGGATGCGGCTGATCAGGGCCTCCTTCGGCGCGCCGGACATCAGGCTGTTCCAACCGTGCGGCAGAACCAGGGTCTGCAGTTCGGGAACCGGCTTCTGGTAGTCCTCGTGCCAGGACGGAGCCTCGGCCTCCTCGGTCAACATGAACCAGTAGAAGCCGTAGCCTGGCAGGGTGATGAAATAGGGCAGATCGCCGATCCGCGGGAAGGCACTGTTGCCCAGCAGTTCGACCGGAACCCACCCGCTAAACGCCGAGAGATCGAGTTCGGCCGGCTGCGCCGATCGCGACAGGTTGGCGATGCAGAGAATGGTCTCGTCGCCATACTGACGCAGATAGGCCAATACCTTGCGGTTGCCCGGGTAGAGCAGGGTCAGTTCGCCCCGCCCGAAAGCAAGATGGGCCTTGCGCACGGCGAGAATGCGGCGGACCCAGTTGAGCAGCGAGGCCGGATTGCGGGCCTGCGCCTCGACGTTGACCGCCTGGAAGCCGTAGACCGGATCGCCGATGGGCGGCAGATACAGGTGCGGCGGATCGGCCTTGGAAAAACCGCCGTTGCGGTCCGGCGACCACTGCATCGGGGTGCGCACGCCGTCGCGGTCGCCGAGGAAGATGTTGTCACCCATGCCCAACTCGTCGCCGTAGTACAGCACCGGCGTTCCCGGCATCGACAGGAGCAGGCTGTTCAGCAGTTCGATCTTGTGGCGGTCGTTGTCGAGCAGCGGCGCCAGGCGGCGGC
>NPIG01001017.1_pt1 | contig 16922 bp, 18 predicted proteins | sample 8637441 | NCBI WGS metagenome assembly NPIG01 (sample SAMN07420675, study PRJNA396082) | bioreactor metagenome | isolation source: sample BR6 brine-fed electro-methanogenic bioreactor BR | place: Japan: Kochi | collected 2016-06-14 | reverse complement strand
GCCACAGCCCGGCGACGCCGACATCGAACACCTCGTGGCAGGCCTCGCCGTAGGCGGTGAGGGTTCGAACCGTCTCGCGCGCCACCACCAGATCGGCCGTGCCCGCCGTCACCACCGCGATCCGCGCCGGCTGCGATGGCTCGGGCACGGCGCCGAGAATGGCGGTACGCGACGCGGCGTCATAGTCCAGGCGATTGCGCAGATTCTCCGGAAGCGCCCCGAAAGCCTCCGGTTCCAGACGCGTCAGCAGCACGGGATGACCATCGGCGCAGGCCGTCTCGCTGATCGCCGCGATCTGCGCCGGGCTCTTGCCCTGGCACAGTACGGCCTCGGCCAGCCCGATACGCTCGCGCCGGGCGGCGTCCCAGATGGCTTCGGCACTCATCCGGCAGCGTCCTCCGCCTTGTTCCTCAGAAAGGCACTGCCCATGCGGTAGGCCTCGAACGGAATTTCGGGTGCGAACCCGTTCTTCAAGGCCAGGTCGGCCACCTCCCTGCGGATTCCTTCTCCGTCGTCGGACAGGAGCGTCTCCAGGCTTGCCTCGTCCAATTCGACCGCCGGTCCCGTCGCCCGGACCCGGCAACGCACCGCACCGGGGAAACCGCCCCGCGCAGCCAGCCACTCGCCGACTCGGCTTTCGACGGCATGGACGAACGCCAGCGCCTCGGCCGTCACCGGAATGCCGGTCTCCAGCCGACTGGACAGACAGGGCGCGGCCGGAAGCTCGGCGACGCCGTCCAGTCCCAGGAAACGCGCGATCTCGCGAACCCCCGCCTTGTCGATTTCGGCCTCGACGAAGGGGTGTCGAACCCCCTGATCGGCTGCCGCCTGCATGCCCGGGCGGTAGTCGCCCAGGTCGTCGGTATTGGCGCCGGACACCACCTGCCTGTCGGTCAGCCCGGCGATGCTGCGGTACAGCGCCGACTTGCAAAAGAAGCAACGGTTGACCGGATTGGCCAGATAGTCGGGATCGTCGAACTCACCGGCGTCGATGACCCGCAGCGTCCAGCCCTCGCGCTCGGCCAGCGCCCGGGTGCGGGCCGTCGCCTCGGCGGGCACGGCGGGCGAAACCGCGTGGATCATCTCCACCTTCTCGCCGAGATGCCGATGTGCCGCCTGGGCCAGGGTCAGGCTGTCGACCCCGCCGCTGACCGCCACGGCCACGCGGCCGCCCATATCGTTCAGGGCGCTTTCCAGCCTGTGAACCGGCTGGGGTTTCATTTCGTTCATGCGTCCGTCTCGTCGTTGTCGTTGCGGTCCAGGGCTTCCGCCTGGGCCGTTCGCCGGACCCGGTCGCGGGCCGCATGCCCGCCTTCGGTCGCGGCGATGTGATCCATTTCCGCCTTGGCGGTACGTCCTTCGCCGGCGCGGTCGATCACCTTGACCCGGGTGCCGGCCGCCGTCACCGCCTCGCGGCGCAGTTCCAGCCGTCGCGCCAGGTGCCAGCGCAGGCCGATGGTCGTCGTCTCGGCGAAACAGGCCTCGGCTATCCGGCCGACGGCGTCGGGCCGGCACAGCACCCGCACCGACACGGCGAGGCGCCCCTTCTTGCCGAAAACCGGCATCTGGAGCACATCCAAAACGTCGGCCCCGCCACGGATGTTTTCAAGCCCGACGGCGAGGTCCTCGGGGGTCTGGTCGTCGACCTCGAACTCGATCACGCCCACCGATCCGGCCGCCGCCGCACCGGCGGTTTCAGCATTCTCCCCGTCGAACAGCAGAACCCGCAGGATGTTGGGCACGCCATCGAGGACCTTGGTACCGAAGCCGATCCCGGTCGCGCTCAGTTTCGCGCCCGCTGCCGGAACCGCTCGCGCCGGCCCGAGATGGCGCAGGATCGCCGCGCCGGTCGGCGTGATGCGCTCGCCCGGCACGCCGTCGTCGGCCAGATCGAAGCCTTCGAGCAGCCTTGCCGTCGCCGGCGCCGGAACCGGCAGGATACCGTGCGCCGTCTTGACCCGCCCGGAGCCCAGCGGCAGCACCGAAACCGACCAGCTTGCGGCGCCGAGGGCATCGATCACATGGGCCGCGCCAACGATGTCGGCCAGCGAATCCCAGTCGGCGATTTCGTGGAAGTGGACGTCCTCGGGATCCTTGCCGTGCACCGCCCCCTCGGCCTCGGCGAGCAACGCGAAGATCGCGATTGCCCGTTCCTTGACCGTTTCCGACAGCGCGCTCGCGGTGATGGCGGCGCGGATATCGCGGAAGGTGTGCGGCGCCTGGCCCTCGTGGTGGTGATGGTGGCCGTGGTGGTGATGATCGTGTCCGTGATGCCCCTTGTGCGGACCGGCGACATGGAACTGCCGTCCGGTCAGCGCCGATCCCTCGTGGGGGCGCAGTTCCATCGTCCAGTCATCGGGCAACCCGGCGGCTCGGACGGCCTTCTGCACACCCGCCTCGAGGTCGGGACGGGCATCCAGCAAGGCCGCCAGGAACATATCGCCGGCGACGCCGCCGACGGCGTCGAGATGAACGTGCACGCGGCACCTCCTGAAATCCTAGTCCGCCCGGGGGGATGCGGCACGGGCCTTCTCGTACCCGTTCAGGCGCCCCAGGGCAACGAATTTCAGGTTTAGCAGGCCGCGAAAAGCCCCTCCGCGGTCAGATCGTCTCCGCCGCGCCGCCGACGCCGGCCAGGGGATCGGGACCGAACCGGTTGTCGCCCGGCGTACCGCGCAGGCAGGCCCAGAAGATCAGGATGATGAACCCGATGAGGGGGATGAAGCCAAGGAGCAGCCACAATCCCGACTTGTCGATGTCGTGGAGGCGGCGCACGCCGACGGCGATGCTGGGCAGGAGCGTGGCCAGGAAGAAGATGCCGCTGAGTACGCCCATGCCGCCCCCCATTCCCATGCCCATTGCCGATTCGATCACCCCGATCACGATGTTGGCCAGGAAAATGAAGAGCACGTACCACCAGTAGGCGGACCGGCAGGACCGGTCCTGGAAATTGACGTAATTCTTGAACGCCGAGCCAATCGCTTCAACGAAACCCATTGCACTCTCCCTCCATCAACGATGAAACCCAGTAGCCCCGCGGTTCTCACGACCGCGCGGGTACAGCTTGAATCAAGGAATGGAAGGACGAAAGGACATTCGTCACACCCGGTCCGTTGCCGCCCCGAAAGGCTGCCCCGAAGCAGGGGTTTCGATCCAGAATCTCAGAGGCGCCGCGTCAGCAGGACCGCCGTTTCCTCCTCGGTGAGAAGGATGGGATTGGTCTTCATGCCGGAGGCGACCGCGGCGGCGGCGATTGCGGGAATGTCTTCCGCCGTCATGCCATAGGTGCCGAGCCGCGAAATGCCCAGCCGCTCGGCCCATCCGGCAAGGACTTCAACCAACGCGGCCTGGGCCTCGTCGCGGTCCAGGTTGGGCTCGCCGGTCAGCAACCGTCCCACCCGCGCATATTTGCCGAGGACCGGGCTGTCGGGGTCGCGGGCCTTGAGCGCCTCGATGTTGATGGCCGTCGCGGGCGCAAGCAGGGTTCCGCAGACAACACCATGAGGAACCGGATAGAAGGCGCCGAGCGGCGAGGCCAGAACGTGCACCGATCCGAGCCCGGTCTGGGCCAGGGTAATGCCCGACATCAGCGAGCCGTAGGCGATCCGCGAGCGTGCCGCCGCCGCCTTCCGGTCGTTCTGTCCGGCCGTCTTCCAGGCCGTCAGGAATCCTTCGGCGAAAGCCTCCATGCCCGACCAGGCCAGGGCTTCGGTCATCGGATTGGCCCGCTTCGAGACGAAAGATTCGAGCAACTGGGTGAAGGCGTCCATGCCGTTGGCGGCGATCAGCGATGCCGGACAACCGTCCAGGAGATCGGGATCGACGATGGCGAGCCGGGCGACCAGCCGGTCGTCGCGGAAGGACTTCTTGAACCCCTTGGGTCCACGCGAACTCAGGACCGCGTTCTTGGACGCCTCGCTGCCGGTGCCGGCAGTCGTCGGCACGGCGATAAAGGGCAGCGCCGGGCCGCTGTAGGTCCGACCGCGGCCGACACCCTCCAGGTAATCCATCACCGAGCGTCCGGTCGGCAGCAGCCCGGCAATGGCCTTGGCCGCGTCGAGGGCGCTGCCGCCGCCGATGGCGACGACGGAGTCGATGCCGCGGTCGCGGTACTTGGCAACGGCAACGTCGACCAGCTCGGGCGACGGTTCGTCCTCGACGGTCACGGTCTCGAAGGTCACGCCCACTTCGGCGCAGCCCCGTTCTAAGGCCGGCCAGTGGTCCGAGTTGCGGAAGGATCCGCGCCCCGTCACCAGCAGGGTGCGGCCGCCGAACCGTTTGATCTCCGCCGGCAGGCCGGCAACCGTCCCGCTGCCGAAGACGATGCGCGGCAGCCGGGCGGTGACGAAGGGCGCGATACCCGTCATGGGACCGATTCCTGAAGCTAATCGACCGGGAACAGACCGTTGTAGCGGATGCCCTGGCGCGGCTGGTCCATCATGTCGGCGACGGCGTCGCGCCATTCCTTGTAGTGCGGCGTTTCCTTGTGGGCAGATGCCCATTCATCGTTGATATAGGCCTCGTAGAGCACGAAATGCGCCGGATCGCGGCTGTCCTGAAGGATATCGAAACGGCGGTTGCCGGTCTCCTCGATCGAGCCCACGTGGTTCAGACGGCAGGCTTCGATGAAGTCGTCGATCCGGTCCTCTTTGACCTGGACATGCACCATGGTCACGTACATGGCTTTCCCCCTAGCTGTTTTTTGTGGCCGGATTATCGCGACTTGCCGGGGTCCGCGCAACTCGTCAGACAGGAATATTCCGCACTGTAGAACCGGGAGCGCCCGCTAGATCGTCAAGGTGGCGTCCACCCAGACGGCACCGCGCCGTGCAGATTCAAGCGCAGCCTCGATGAACTTGGCGCCGCGCGCGCCGTCCTCGACGGTCGGGAAACCGAAGGCCAGGGGATCGGGTTCGCGGTCGAGCAGCCGGGCGGTCACGACATCGGCAACGTCGGTATAGAGATTGGCGAAGGCCTCGATCAAGCCTTCGGGATGACCGGGCTTGAGGCGCGTCGCCCGCAGCGCCGCGGGGCCGAGGTCGGGGCTCGCGGCAACGATGGTGCGCCGCTCGCCGCCCAGCGGCGTAAATTCGAGCGCGTTGGGATTCTCCTGGCCCCAGGCCAGACCGGCCTTGGTGCCGAAGACGCGCAGGCGCAGGCCGTTGCGGCAGCCGGTCGCGACTTTGCTGGCCCACAACATGCCACGGGCCCCGTTCTCGTAGCGGAGCAGGATGTTGTTGTCGTCGTCGACCCGGCCGCCGGGCACGAAGGTCGAGATGTCGGCGCAAAGCTCGCTCAGGTTCAGCCCGGTCACGAAACCGGCCAGATGATGGGCGTGGGTTCCGATGTCGGCGATGCAGCCGCCCGGTCCCGAGCGGGCCGGATCGCGCCGCCAGGCCGCCGAATTGCCTGCGCCGTCCTCGGTCAGGGCGGCATAGGACTGCTGCGGATATTCGACCTGGACGATCCGCACCTCGCCGAGATCGCCGGCTCCGATGAGCTCCCGGGCATGGCGGACCAGGGGATAGCCGGCATAGGCATGGGTCAGCGCGAACACCCGCCCCGACGCCCGCACCCGACGCACCAGATCGACCGACTCGTCGAGGGTATTGGCCAACGGCTTGTCGCAGACGACGTCGATGCCGTGCTCCAGAAAAGCGCAGACGGGCCCGTAATGCAGATGGTTCGGGGTCACGATGGCGACGACGTCGATGCCGTCCGCGCGGGCCGCCTCGGCTGCGGCCATCCCGGCGAAGTCGCCGTAGGACCGCTCCGCCGCGATACCCATCCCGGCCGCCGAAGCCGCGGCCCGTTCCGGGTCCGATGAAAGGGCCCCGGCAACCAGCTCGTAGCGGTCGTCGAGGCGCGCCGCCATGCGGTGAACCGGGCCGATCAGCGAGCCTGCGCCGCCACCGACCATACCCAGGCGCAGGCGCCTGCCCAGGCTCGAAAAGCTCTCCGGTACCGCCGTCATGACTTCTCCCCTGTTTTCTCTGGACTACTCGGCAGCCTCGCTTCCGGCAACCGGCCGGCATCCCGTCTCGCGGGTCAGCAGCACCGCCACCACACCGGCGATCCCGGCGGCGATCAGGGCCAGCATCGCCATGCGGTAATTCTCCGGCGTATAGACGCGGACGCCGTTCTCCACGGTGCCGTCCCATCCCAGGTCGAGAAGCCAGCCGATCAACGGCTGGAAGGCGGCGCTGGTTCCCATGACCGTCATGTTGACCAGCGAAACCACCGTCGCGCTGATGGACTGCCGGTTGAACTCACGTGCCGTGGCGAAGGACAGCACCATGCCGCCGGCGAAGATCCCGTGCAGCAGCAGCAGAGCCTGCACGGCGACCAGCGACAGCCCCGGGATGTAGAGGGCCATCGCCAGGGTGGCGAGGCCCACCGTCGCGGCCAGCAGCATCGGCTTGCGGCGGCTGTGCAGGCGATCGGAAAGCAGGCCGGCCAGAGGCGCACCGATGGCCCAGCCGATCAGCATCCAGGTGGTGCACAGGGCGGCGGCCGGCCTGTCCAGGCCGTAGGTCTGCATCATGTAGGGCACGCCCCACAGCCCGGCGAAGGCCAGAACCGGCACCCCGAGCCCGGCGCCGAACACGCCGCAGGTCCAGGTCTGCGGGATCGCCGCGGCGCCGCGCAGCCCCTGCACGAGGCCGGTGAAATTGGTGGCCGCATGGTGCTTGCCGCCATGACCGGCCGAATCCCGCACCGTGAACCAGATCGCCGCCGCCAGGCCGGCGGCGGCCAGTCCGGCCACCACCATGGTCGCCCGCCAGCCGAAGGCGCCGATCATCAGGGCCAGCGGCGCCTGCGCGCCGACGGCGCCGACCATGCCCATCAGCAGGGTCAGGCCGGACAGAGTGGCGAAACGCGATGACGGGAACATCAGGCCGGCGATCTGCAACGCCCCGATCCAGGCGACGCCGGCACCGGCGCCGATCAGGGCACGGCCAGCACAGGCGACCTCGATCCCCGGCGCCGAGGCGAACAGGACGCTTCCGGTTCCGCACAGGACGGTCGCGACGGTCAGCATCCGGCGCGGACCGAAGCGGTCGACCATCAGTCCGATGGGGATCTGCAGGCTGGCATAGGCATAGAAATAGAAGGCCGTCAGGTTGCCGAGGATGGCCCCCGACGCGGCGAACTCGCGCATCAGGTCGTCGGTCATGACGCTCGGCGCGACGCGCTGGAAGAAGCCGTAGAGATAGAACGACGCCCCCAGGAACCAGGCGAACCACGCCAAACTTGGCTGCACGGCAGGCTGGCCGCCGTCAGTCGTCTGGTCCGCCGTCATTCCCGATCCTTCCGAAAAGCCTTCCCTGGAGCCGCCACCATAGGAATCGTTCGCGGGAAAGGTCAAGGGACCCTCATCCTTCGCCCATCCGCGCATTTGACAAATTCCAAAACTCACGGCAAAAGGTGCGCCCCCGGGACAGTTTTTTTCGACGGTTTAATTCCCATGGACGCAACAGCACCCCTCACAGCCGGCCTTCCCTCGCTCCTGGGAGCGGGCGATCCGCCCGTCTACCGGACGGTCAACGCCACGGGTACGGCGCCGGTGCTGCTGCTGTGCTGCCATGCCGGACGGGCGGTTCCCGGTGCCCTGGGCGATCTCGGCCTCGATGACGAACTGCGCGCCCGCCACATCGGATGGGACATCGGTGCCGAACCGCTGACCCTGCGGCTGGCCGAACGGCTGAACGCGCCTGCGGTTCTCGGCACCTACTCGCGGCTGGTCGTCGATCCCAATCGCGCCCCCGGCGCCTCCGACTCGATCCCGGAAGTCAGCGACGGCGTCCGTGTCCCGGCCAACTGCAACCTCAGCGAAAACGACCGGGTACAGCGGCTGCATTCGGTCTTCTGGCCCTATCACACCGCGGTCGGCGAAACCTATGCCGCCCGCTGCCGCAAGCGGGCCGATACCGTGCTGGTCGCCATTCACACCTTCACCCCACGGCTCAATGGCGGTACCCTGAGACCCTGGGAGGCGGGAATCCTCTGGAACCGCGACGAACGGCTGTCCGGGCCGATGGTCGAACACCTGCGTGACCGCGCCGGTCTCACCGTCGGCGATAACCAGCCCTATTCGGGCCGCGAGTTCGGGTTTTCCGTCGATTACCACGCCGGAGATGCGGGGCGGCCTCACGTGGCCATCGAAGTGCGCCAGGACCTGTTGACGACCGGGGAAGCCGCCGACGAATGGTCGGCTCTCCTCGCCGACGCCCTCGACCATGCCTTCCGCTCCGCCGGTCTGGGAGAAACCGCAAGGGGCTGACACATGGCGGAAGCGGAACCCCGCTTCACGATCGGCATCGAGGAGGAGTACCTCCTGGTCGACCGCGAGAGCCGCGATCTCGTCACCGAAGTTCCCAAAGCCATGACCACGGCCTGCGAGGCCCGCATCCGGGATCTTGTGCGGCCGGAATTCCTGCGTTCGCAGATCGAAGTCGGCACCCGTGTCTGCACCTCCATCGCCCAGGCCCGCGACGACCTCGGCTGGCTGCGCCGGGTGGTGGCGGACGAGGCTTCCAAGCACGGGCTGGCCCCCATCGCGGCCTCGACCCATCCCTTCTCGGAATGGCAGGAACAGCTCCATACCGACAAGGAGCGCTACCACCTGCTGGCCCGCGACCTGCAAGCGGTCGCGCGTCGCCTGATCATCTGCGGCATGCACGTCCACGTCGGGATCGAGGACGACAACCTGCGCATCGACCTGATCAACCAGGCCGGCTACTTCCTGCCGCACCTGCTGGCGCTCAGCACCTCGTCGCCGTTCTGGCGCGGCCAGGACACCGGCCTCAAGTCCTACCGCCTCAGCGTGTTCAACGAGCTGCCGCGGACCGGCCTGCCGGAATCCTTCGACAGCTACGGCGAATACCAGCGCCATGTCGAGGTGCTGACCCGGGCCGGCCTGATCAAGGACTCATCGCTGCTGTGGTGGGACATCCGGCCCAGCGTCAACTTCCCGACCATCGAGATGCGGATCACCGACGTCTGCACCTATCTCGAGGACGCCATCTGCATCGCCGCGCTGTTCGTCTGCATCCTGCACATGCTCTATCGCCTACGGCGCAGCAACCAGCGCTGGCGCATCTATGCGCGGATGCTGATCAACGAGAACCGCTGGCGGGCCCAGCGCTACGGCCTCGACGAGGGGCTGGTGGATTTCGGGGTCGGCGAGATCGTCCCCTGCGCCAACCTGTTCGAGGAACTGATCGACATGATCCGCGAGGACGCGGAGGCGTTGGGATGCCTCGACGAGGTCCGCCACGCGCGCCGGATCGCCGAGCGCGGCACTAGCGCCCACCGCCAGCTCGCCGCCTTCCACGGCGCCGTCGCCGCCGGAGCCAGCCGCGAGGACGCGCTGAAGGCGGTGGTCGACCAGTTGATTTCGGAAACGGTGAGTGGCCTGTAGGGCCTAGACCACGACCTTGTGCTTGTCGATGGCCGCCTTGAGCGAGGCCAGCAGTTCGCGTCCCAGCTTGCCGCCGTCGCCGGCCACCTTGTCGCGGATCACCGCCCGCATGGCGTCGATATGGGCGCGGACGATCTCGACCGTATTGTCGTCCTCGCGGCAATCGCTGCCCGTGGCCTCGTAGAGCATCTTGCCGAACACCGAGATCAGCGGATAGCCGAAGGTGCCGCCCTGGCCGCGCAACTCGTGGGCCAGCAGGTTGATCTCGTTGAAATAGCGGCGGCGCCCGCTCTCCTGCTGCAAGGCCTGGTCGCAGAGCTTGGCCAGCTTGGCGAGGTAACCGCGTGCCCATTCGGTGAAGTCGAGGGCCGCCCTTTCGAGCGAATCCTCGGCTTCCGCCAACAGGTCGTTGGGAATCTCGCCGGGCTCGGACGTTCCCAATCCCCCGACCTTGTCCTTGAGGCGGTTGGGCAGGATGAATTTCCAGACCTCGGTCGGTTTGGACGGCTTGACCACCCGGTCGGACGAATAGACCAGCGTGATGTCGCTGTCGCGGGTCATCCGGCGTTCATCACCGGGCGCCCCGACATCGCGCCGGCGGCGATCGGGGCCGAAATAGGTTCGGCAGGCGATGAACGGCCGCGGATAGTCGACGATTTCCAGAAGGTGGCGGTAGACGGCCTCAGCCGAGAACGGCTTGGCCAGGAACTCGGTGGTGCCGCCGTCGCGCGCCTTGTGCACGTTTCCGGAATCGGCGGCGCCGGACAACATGATGAAGGGGGTGAAGCGGTTGGGGGAATCCTTGGACTCGCGGATCCACTTCAGGAACAGCAGCCCGTCGACCGGCGCCATGACCAGATCCGAGATGACGACGTCGACATCGGTGACGCCGGGGATCACCTGGCCGCCAGCCGGAACCTTGAGCATCTCGACCGCCTGGGCGCCGTTGCTCGCGACCATGATCCGGCCGAAGCCAAAGTGCCGCAGCAACTCGTGGAAGACGTTCCGGACGTAGTTGTTGTCTTCCACCAGAAGAACGCTCAGGCGTTCGAAGTCATAAACCGCCAACTCAGACTCTCCACCTTGATTCAAATTGTTATACAGGAATGTTGACGATCTTATTTAAGGAATAGTTTAACAAGCGCTCGAAATATCGACAATCTTTAGGCGTTCCCTTGAGCGGAAACAGCACCGTAGCGGGAATTCTCCCGAATTTGCCCCTTGCGGGACGCCGTGGGCTGCCGGTATGGTCGCGCCCGTTTTCAGGCCCTGTCACCATCACGGAAAGAGGATTGCATCATGGTGGAAGTCGGCGGAATTGCCGCGGATCGGCTTCGGTCCTTCGTCGAGAGAATCGAAAAGCTGGAAGAAGAGAAAGCCGCCCTGGCCGCCGATATCCGTGATGTCTACGCCGAGGCGAAGGGCACCGGATTCGACGTCAAGACGCTGCGTCAGATCATCCGCCTGCGCAAGCTGGACCAATCCGACCGCGAAGAGCAGGAAGCCTTGCTCGATCTCTACAAGCGGGTTCTCGAACTCTAGGCACGGCGTTCTCCGGACGCCGGGATTGACAAATTTCCTTTTTGCGCGTATTATAGGATTTTATTCATTTCCTCTGGCGCAAGGAAACCGGATGTCCGTTCTGAAACCCCGCCACGAGAAGTTCTGTCAGCACTTCGTGCTCGATCCCAACGCCACCCGCGCCGCGATGGCGGCCGGCTATTCGCCGCACACGGCACGCCAGCAGGGCTGCCGCCTGCTGCGGCGGCAGCGGCTGGTCGAACGAATCGCCGCGATCCGCCGCGATTTGGCGCGCGAGCACTGCCACGACCTCGGTACATTGATGGGAAAACTGGAGGCGCTCTACCGCCGGGCGATGGAGGACCACGCCTTCACGGCCGCAGCGCGGGCGATCGAACTGCAGGCCAAGTTCGCGGGCTTGATCCCGGGCCCGGGGAGGGCCAGCGCAGCCGATCAGAGACCGGAGATGTCGGCGACCAGACGGCCGTAGATCTCGCTGACCGCGGCGTTCAGGCCGACCACCGCCTCGGCGACGCCACCGCCGGAGACCTCCTTCTCGACCTCATAGTTCCGCACCAGCATCAGGCGGTCCTCCTTGCGGTCGCGGAGAGCCACTTCCAGGGCCGCCGCGACCTTGGTCGGATTGCCGCGCACCTGCTCCAGCCTGCGGATCTTGCCGGTCATGACGTAATCGGGTTCCAGCCGGAGTTCCGGCGTCGTCACCTCGCGGGCCACACCGGCGCCGCGCAGATAGGTAACCAGCGCGTCCCCCAGCATGTCGGCCGGCGGTTCGGTCCAGAAATGATAGTGGTACTCGCTCAGTTCGAAGGCCCGCCCCTTTTCGGTGAAGACGATGGGCCGCCCCGAGATCAAACCATCAGCCTGCAGGTTCGCGACCTCCAGCGTGCCGGCCAGGCGCGGCGTCTGCAGGGCCGTTTCGGGGCCGGTGATCTGAAGACGGTAGAAATGATCCTGCGGCACCGGCGGCTGCGAGCAGGAGACCAGCATCAGGGCCGCAACCCCCAACACAATCCGTCGCATCGTGTTCATGGCATTCCCCCCGTTCCTTTCCGGATTGCTGTTCATCTGCTCCCGGTCTCCTGATCCGGCGGCGGCGATCCGCCGAGCAGCAGCCCCGGATTCTTCCGGATCTGGCGGCTGAACTCGTACATGTTGCGGGCCGCGCCCTCCATGTTCTGGTTCAGCGCATCGATATGGCGCGCCACCGAATCGACCACATGCCGCAGATCGACGATCGCCTGTTCGACATCCAGCTTGTTGTCGACCAGCATGTTGTCGAGAGTATCGAGGATGCGGTCGGCGCGTTCACGCGTCTCGCCCAGTTCGGTGGCGAAGCCGGAGAACTTGACGGCCGCGCTGTCGGCATTGGCCATGACCTTTTCCAGGGTCTTACGGTTCTGCGGGCTGAACAGCTTGTCCAATTCGCCTGCCGGCTTCTTGAGTTGCGTCGCCAGATCCTCGACGTCGTCGACGATCAGCGGAACGCGCTGTGACAGATCGGTCGCCAGACCGCTCAGTTCCTCAACCAGGACCCGCCCCTGGTCACCGAGGATGTCGCCGAAGGTCATGACCGTTCCGTTGACGGTGGCCAGCAGCGGCCGCAGGTCGTTGACCGCGATGTCCTTGATCTGCTGGGCAACCTCGGCGACCACCGAGAACATGTTCTCGGACTCGCGGCTCTGCAGCCGGTCGCCGGGTTTCAGCGAGGTCGCCGACTGGCCTTCCGATACGGCCAGCACGACCGCCGAGAGCAGGCTCGGCGCCTCGATGGCGACGACGCTGTCGGAGGGGATGCGCCAGCCTTCGGTGATCTCGAAATCGACGCGGAAGCGCATGCCGCCACCCTCGGGCACCGGCGTCACCGCCTCGACCTGGCCGATGGGGTAGCCTTCGTAGAGGACCTGGGTCCCGAACTTGACGCCGGTCACGTTGCGGTAGATGGCGTGGTAGGCGTCCGTGGCCCCGCTGCCCCCCGACAGCGTCACGATCGCGACCACCAGAGCAACCGCCATGGCGATGACGAACAGCCCCACCACCACGTAGTTGATCTTGTTGGCTTTCATGCCGTCGTCCCCTCGTTTTCCTTTTCGCCCATCAGCCGTCTCAGATACTCGTCCGGATCGACGGGTTCGTCCTCCATCCGCCGATTGAGCAGGTTCTGAATGCGCTCGCTCGGATGGTTGCGCAGTTCCTCGACCGTCCCGATAAACAGGATCTCGCCGCGATCCAGCACCGTGATCCGGTCGGCGATCTTGAACGCGCTTTCCAGTTCGTGCGTCACCACCACGATAGCCATGCCCATGGCCGCCCGCAATTTGAGGATCAGGTCGTCGAGGGCCGAGGACACCACCGGGTCGAGGCCCGCCGACGGCTCGTCGCAGAACAGGATGCGCGGATCCATGATGATGGCGCGGGCGAAGGCCGCGCGCTTGATCATGCCGCCCGACAGCTCGGCCGGCATCAGGTCCTCGAAACCGGCCAGATCGACCACCTCCAGCTTGAGCCGGGCCATGATCTCCATGGTCTTGCTGTCCAGGTTGGTGTGTTCGTAGAGCGGCAGCATGATGTTCTCGCCGACCGTCATCGAGCTGAACAGCGCGCCGCCCTGGAAGGCGACACCGAGCTTCTTGCGCAGCGACAGGACCTCGCGCAGGCCGAGCGAAGCGATCTCCTGGCCGAGGATGCGCATGGTCCCCGAGGTCGCCGTCTCCAGCGCCATCAGGTGGCGCAACAGGGTGCTCTTGCCCGAGCCCGAGCCGCCCATGATGACCATGATCTCGCCCTCGCGGACGTCCATGGTCACACCCTTGAGGATCATCCGGGTGCCGTAATGGGTGACCAGGTCCTCGACCTCGATGACCTTGCGGCGGCTGTCGGCGGTGCGGGCCTGTGCGCTCATCCCGTCCCCTCCTAACTGGTCAACGAGGACACGAGGACGAACAGCATGTCGGTGACGATGATCGCCGAGATGGCCTGGACGACCGAGCGTGTCGTCGCCTTGCCCACCCCTTCGGCACCGCCCTCGACGCGGGCGCCGTTCATGACGCCGATGACGGCGATCAGGATGCCGAAGGCAATGCTCTTGGAAAACCCGTGCAGGACGTCGCCGACGTCGAGCGCGTCCTTCACCTGCGCGATGTAGGCGTCCATCGAGATGCTGAGGTCGATCCCGACATAGAGGCCGCCGGCATAGAGGCCGGTGATGCCGCTAAAGATGGTCAGCATCGGCACCATCACGACCATGGCGAACAGGGCCGGCGCGACCAGGAACCTCTCGGGCCGGATGCCCATCACCTCGAGGGCGTCGAGTTCCTGATTGATCTTCATGGTGCCGATGCGGGCCGAAAGCGCCGAGCCCGACCGGCCGGCGATCAGGATGCCGGTGATCAGCGGCGCGAACTCGCGGACCATGGAGATTGCGATCCCGAACGTGACCTGCGATTCCGCCCCGAACTTCTTCAAAGAGATGATGCCCTGCATGGCCAGCACGGCACCGATGGCGGCCGACAGGATGGCGATGATGGGAATGGCGTGGATGCCGATCTCCATCATCTGGCGGAACACCGCCGCGATGCGTACCGGCTGCTTGATGACCGGCCCGTAGAACAGCCAAAACAGGCTCTCGCCGACCAGCACACCGCAATAGCCGATTTCCTCGACTCCACGGACCGCGGTATGACCGACACGTTCCAGGAAATCGAGAACAGCAGCTTGCGGGTTGCCGCGGGCCATGGCCGAGCCGCTCAGCCCCCTAGAGCTTCATCGAGGGAGGCATGGATCGTGAAGACCTTGTCCAGGCGCGCCAACTGCAGGACCCGCATGGCGGATTCGCTGACCGACGCCAGTGCGAATTCCAGTCCCCCCTTGCGTGCGGTCTGCAGCGACTCGACCAGCGAAGCGACCCCCGAACTGTCGATGTAGCTGACCCCCGACATGTCGACCACGACGGGACGTTTCAGCTTAACGCAATCCAGCAAGATCTTCCGCGCCACCGGCGACGTATCGAGATCGACATCCCCCTCGAACGCCACGACCGTATGCCCCCCGCTCTCACGGATTTCATGCTTCATCTGGCTTCCCTCGTTCGAGCCTTTTTACCATTCTTAGCAGGTTACCGCTATCGCCGGGAGGGCGGACGTAATCGACCTCGTCCATAACCTCCCGGATTAAATGGGTGCCAAGGCCGCCAGGCCGGATATCGTCGAGATCGCGCGGCTTGATATTCTCTGGATCGACGGTTTCGGCGAAGTCCCGGAGCAGCACGATGATCGTGTCCTCGTCGCGCCGGAGATCAAGTGTGACCTCGCCGTCCGGGTTGCCCTGATAGGCGTGCCGGATGACGTTCTGGCAGGCCTCGTCGATGGCCAGCACCAGATCCTTGGTTTCCCCTTCGGTGCAGGGTTGGTCGTCGAGGGCCTTGGCCACGGCGTCGCGCACCCGCTTCAGTTCCTGAGCCCGCGACGGGAAGGTCATGCGCAGCAGTCCGACGCCGACCGCCTGCCGGTCGGGTCCGGCATCGTTGACGGCCACCAGGGTCAGGTCGTCGCGCAGCCGCTTGCCGCTGCGGCGCAGCCGGTCGACGACGGCGTTCAGGCGGTCGGCCGTCGGCACCGCGGCATTCGCGTCGAGGATGGCCTTCAGCCCGGCGACCTCCAGGGACTTCTTGTTCTCGACATAGCCCTCGGTCACACCATCGCTGAAAACGTAGAGGGTCCCGCCCTCGAGGTAGATCTCGGTCTCCGGGAAGTCCTCCTCCGGCCCGGCCATGGGCAGGATACCTAGCGGCGGCAGTTCGGCCGGTAGGGCGCGGTAGTTGCCGTCGCGGTCGCGGAACAGAGGCGGCTCGTGGCCGGCATTGGCGATGCGCACCCGGCCGGTCGCCGGATCGAAGATGCCGCCGACCATGGTGACGAACATGCCGCGGGTCGTGGTTTCGCAGATCTCGCGGTTGATGATCGCCAGCAGCCTGCCCGGATCGCGTATCGTCTTGCCGAGGCAACGGTACAGGCTTGCCGTCTTGGCCATCAGCAGTGCCGCGTTCATGCCCTTGCCCGACACGTCGCCGAGATTGAAGCAGATGCAGCCGTCCTCGACCTCGAAGAAATCGTAGAAGTCGCCGGACACGGTCCGCGCCGGCATGTTGATGCCGTGCACCGGGAACGGTTCCGGGCGCGCCGTGGGCAGCAGGCTGCGCTGGATCTCGGCGGCCAGCTCCAGTTCCCGTTTCACCCGCTCCTGCTCGACCAAGGCCTCGGCCTGGCGGGCATTGACGATGGACAGGGCCGCCGAAGCGCTAAGGCCCATGAGGACTTGCAGGTCGCTGTCGGCGAACAGGCCGTCGCCGCCCGCCTTGTTGACCAGTTCGATGGCGCCGATGCGCTCGTCCTTGACGCTCATCGGCGCGCACAGGATCGATCGGGTGGTGAATCCGGTCTCGGCATCGACGCCGCTGTTGAAGCTCGGGTCCCTGGAAACGTCGCGGACGATCTCGCCGGTATTGGCCTGGACGCAGCGGCCGACGATGCCCTGGTCGGCGTCCAGGGTCATTCCGGTTATCTCCGTCGCACCCCAGCAGGCGTGACATCGCAGCTTCGCCCCCGTCTCGTCGAGCATGAACAGGGCGCCGCCCGCCGCGTCGACGTAGCGGGTGATCTTTTCCACCGCCATGGCCAGCGTGGCGTCGAGGTCGCGTGTCGACGCGAACTCCGCGCCCAACAGGGACAGAAGCTCCAGGTGGTCTGGCACGTTCCCCCCGTGCTCGTCCGGCATGGCATCATCCGATTTCCGTCCAGACATGGCGCCACTATGCCTCGAATTACACTTTTGGGCAAACTCAACACCACGTCCGGAGGGTCTTGACCAGTTTGATTTCAGGACCTTACGCTCTCAGCGGGAGGTACCGGCCATGCTCAAGCGCATTCGGGACCGTTTTCACGACTGGCTCTACCGGCCGCGT
>NPIG01000106.1_pt1 | contig 16935 bp, 11 predicted proteins | sample 8637441 | NCBI WGS metagenome assembly NPIG01 (sample SAMN07420675, study PRJNA396082) | bioreactor metagenome | isolation source: sample BR6 brine-fed electro-methanogenic bioreactor BR | place: Japan: Kochi | collected 2016-06-14 | reverse complement strand
GAGGGGACACACAAGCGGAGGCTCCGACTTCAAGGCACAATATAATGTGGAACAACCCACTAGAAGAAAGATAGCCCCCGAGAGGTAGGCGGGGGATTCGAGATAGTACAAGGAGGCAGACTTTTTATGTATAGCGTAACCTACGACGCCCTTTTTCGGCATACCATGGAGATTCTGGAGAAAGGGCTCGGCTATCCCCGGCCCCAGGCGGAAACTACTGCCTGGGTGTTGGTGGAGGCGGATGCTCGGGGAGTGCCCTCTCACGGGGTGGCCCGATTACAGTTCTATCGCCAAAATGTTCAGGGGGGGTTTGCCTTTCCTGAAGCGGAGCCCGAAGTGATGCACGAGACACCGGTGTCTCTCGTTCTTGATGGTCACTCCGGGGTGGGAGCGCACATCGCCAAATTCGCCATGGATGCTTGTATCCGCAAAGCCCAGGCCACGGGAACCTGCTCCTGTGTGGTGCGAAACTCCAATCACTACGGCATGGCGGGGCTTTGGGCGGAGCGGGCAGCTCAGGAGAACTGCCTCGGTACGGCCATGACGAACACCCGAAAATGCTGTATCGTCACCTTTGGAAAGGAGCGCCTTCTGGGGACCAACCCCATTGCGGTGGCAGTCCCCGGCCAGGGGGAGGAGATCTTTCTTCTCGACATGGCCACCCCCGTGGTGGCCCACGGTAAGGTGGAAGTGTATGATCGCCGGAAGAAGCCCATGCCCCTGGGGTGGGCGGTGGACGAAGATGGAAAGACCACCGATGATGCGTCTCACCTGGAAGAGCTGTTCAAGGAAGAATCTCCCTGGGGGGGGCATCTCTTTCTCGGGGGCGAGGGGGAGACCCTGGGAGGACACAAGGGGTACGGCCTGGGGCTCATGGTGGATCTCTTCTGCTCCGCCCTTTCCCTGGGACGCTGGAGCCCCCAGACCTTTCAAGAGCCCGGCAAGGGGAGCGGCATCACCCACTACTTTGCCGCCACGAACCTGAATATCTACGGCGATGAAGGGGCTATTCGCAAGGATGTCTCTCGGATTCTTGAGGAGGTTCGTTCCAGTGCCAAAGCGGAGGGGCAGGAGCGTATCTATATTCACGGAGAGAAGGAGCAGGAGTCCCGGTCCCGGGCTTTGGAGCAGGGGATCTCTCTGGATGAGGCCACCTGGAACATTCTCGGGGAGTACGCCCGGGAGTTCGGGGTGGAGCCTTTGAAGGAATAGCCCTATTTTTCATTAAAAACCTTGGCAAAACGCCGTTCTTCTTCGAGAATCGAGGAAAACGGCGTTTTGCCGTAATTCTTTAGTGCTTTGTTACGCTTGGGAAAGCGGAGAAAGGAGCCATGCTATGCGAACCTATGACCTTCCCTATGGAAAGGGCTTGCAAAGGCTGGAGTTGCCGGAATGGTGCGAGCTCCTCGGTGTGCTGGATCTTCCTCCTCAGGAGGAGATCTCCGAAGAGGCGGTTATCCGGAGAGCCCTGGAAAACCCCCTAGGAACCCCCCGCCTTCGGGATATGGTCTCTCCCGAAGAGTCCGTCTGTGTGGTGGTGTCGGATATCACCCGGGCATGGCAGCGCATGGGGGTCTATCTTCCCTACCTGGTGGAGGAGCTTCAGGCGGGGGGGATCCGGGAAGAGAATATCCACTTTCTCTGTGCCACCGGAACCCACCGGGCTCAGACCGAGGAGGAGCATCGCTTCATTCTCGGCCCCGAGCTGGCCCATCGCTTTACGCTGATAGATCATGATTGTCGGGATGAATCTTCCCTGGTGGATCTCGGCACCACCAGCTTCGGCACCCCCGTGCGGATTCATCGGCTTGCTCTGGAGTGTGATCGCCTGGTTCTTACGGGAGTAGTGGCCTATCACGTCATGGCGGGATGGGGAGGAGGGCGTAAATCTCTGCTGCCGGGGATCGCCGGGTACGAGAGCATTCAGGCCAATCACGCTTTGGCGCTGCATCCCGAGAGAGGCCGGGGGCGAAACCCTTTGGCGAGATGCGGCAACTTTGAGGACAATCCGGTACATCTCGACATGGTGGAGGGGGCTGCTCTGGGGAAGCCGGATTTTCTCTTCAACGTGGTTATGGGGTCCCGAGGCATTGCCGCCGCGGTGAGCGGTCACTGGATAGATGCCTATGAGGAGGGGGTGCGTCTGGTGGACGCTTTGGATGGAGTGCCCATCTCTCAAAGAGCCGATCTCGTCATCACCAGCGCCGGGGGGTATCCCAAGGACCTGCTCTTCTATCAGGCCTCCAAGGCCATTTTCAACGCCTCCGAAGCGGTGCGGGACGGGGGGGTGCTGGTGGTTCTGGCGGAGTGTGCCGAGGGGCTGGGGAGCGGCGAGTTTCTGCAGATGCTCACCGCCTATCCCCAGGAGACCCAGCGGGAGGAAGCGCTGCGGGAAGATTTTTCCATTGCCCGCTACGTGGGGTATCTTCTCCGGGAGTACACCTCCCGGTGTTCGGTGATCCTGGTTTCTTCTCTGGATCCTCGGGGGGTGGAAGGTTCGGGTATTACCGTGATTCCCTCTCTTGTAAAGGCTCTCGACCTGGCTCGCTCTCTGCTTTCCCCCAAGGCCAGTGCCTACGTCATTCCCTTCGGGGGATCCCTCTTTCCGAAATATACCGGGAGAGGGTAAGCGCATTTCGCCGGCACACCACGAAGTTTTTTGTGGCGTGAAGAAAGGGAAAAGTGATAAGATAAAGGCAATATCACATTTTTTGAGAGCTTCCCCTATGTACCCCTATCCTGAACGTAAGGAGGAGAGCAGAGATGGAAGAAACCACAAAAAAAGAGGAACACCTGCCAATTTCTCAAGAGATTACCGTCTCTGAAGGGGCAGATATCCCTAGAATGATCTGTCTCGGAGCCTCTGCGGGGGGGTTGGAGGCTCTGGAGCGGTTCTTCCGGAGTGTCCCCGAGGATGCCCGGGATATTTTTGTTATCGTGCAGCATCTCTCGCCGGATCATAAAAGTATCATGACGGAGCTGCTCCGCCGCTACACCCTCCTTCCTGCGGTGGTGGTGGATGAAGGTATGGTTCCCGAACCGGGGCGCATCCATCTCATTCCTCCCGGAAAAGACATGATCCTCCGGGAGGGGGTCTTCCGGCTTCAGGAACGATCTCCCCGGGATCCCCACTTTCCTATCAACGGTTTCCTCCAGAGCATGGCCCGGGATTGGAAGGGGATTTTCGTGGGGGTAATCCTTTCGGGCACCGGCAGCGATGGTTCCCTGGGAATTCAGGCGGTGCACGCTGCGGGGGGGTTGGTGCTCGCCCAGGATGTGGGGAGCGCCCGGTTCGATGGCATGCCCCGGAGTGCGGAACTCACCAAAGTGGTGGATTTTATCGGCACCCCGGAACAGATCGTCTCGGTGCTTTATGAAGAGGTGCGGGAGTCCGGCGACCCCTCGGGAGAGTCTTCCGAAAGGCTCCCTCTTTTGAAAGTGCCCACCCCTCCCGCTTCTCCCAAGGAGCGGATTTTTCAGAAGATAAGTGATGTGTTTAACGTCGATTTTTCTCAGTACAAGGATGCCACCATCCTCCGGCGTCTGGAGCGCCGCATGGCCCTTCGAGGGATCACAGAAATGAAGGACTATGCGGAGGTTCTTGAGGCGGAAGCTGAAGAGGAGGAGCTGGATCACCTCTACCGGGATCTTCTCATCGACGTAACCTCCTTCTTTCGGGATACTGAAGCCTTTTCCTTTCTTGAGGAACAGGTGCTTCCGGAGATCCTCCAAAACCATCCGGAGGAGCAGGAGTTTCGGGTCTGGGTGGTGGCCTGTGCCAGCGGTGAAGAGGCCTATTCCATGGCCATCATGCTCCAGGAAATTCTCGCTCGCCACAATCTTAATCGTATTCTTAGAATATTTGCCACGGACATTCACCAAAAATCCCTTCGAGGGGCGAGCTATGGAGTCTACAGCGAGGAGAAACTCAAAAATCTCTCCAGGGAACTTCGAGAAAAGTATTTTCTCAAGAAAGAGAACGGCCTCTGGGCTGTTCGTCCCTTTATCCGAAGGACCATTACCTTTGCTCCTCACAACATTCTGGCGGATCCCCCTTTTTTGCACATAAACCTCATCTCCTGCCGGAATATGTTGATATACCTCGAAAAATCCGCCCAGCTTGAGGTGCTCACCCGTTTTGCCGCAGCTCTGGAGCTTCAGGGGATCCTCTTTCTCGGCAAGAGTGAAAGCATTCCCGAAGAGCTTCGAGATTTTGTAGCCCTGGAGAGTCGGCTGAAGATCTATCAGAAGCAAGGCTCCTTTGCGGCCCGTTCACTCCACGCCCTTCTTCCGGATTACAAAGGCTTTTCGGGGAAACGATCTCCCGAGAAAAGCAGAGATTCTCTGGGGGTACTCTTTCCCATTCTGCTGGATCGCTGTATGCCCCCGGGATTTCTGGTGGATTCCCGGGGCAATCTTCTCTACACCTTCGGAGGGGCGGGAAAATACCTTCGCTTTCAGGGGCCCGTGAGCACCGAGATCAGCAGCCTGCTCCAAGGGAATCTGCGTATCCCCGTCTCCACCGCTCTGGAGCGGGCGAAGAAGAAAAATGATGCGGTGCTCTTCTCCAATGTGGCGGATCCCTTTGGGGCCACCTCCTCGGATGTTCTGGAGATTCTGGCGGAGCCTCTGAAGATAGATGAGGAGACCTCTTTCCAGGGGCGAACCCTTTACTTTATCCGCATCACCCCGGCGAAGAAATACTTTGTGGAGTCCGGGCACACTCCCGGGAATTCCGCGGGAGAGATTTTGCAAGAGCACTCCCGGATCCGTATTGAGGCTCTGGAGCACGATCTTATGGAGGCTCGGGAGAATCTTCAGACCATGATCGAAGAGCTGGAGACCGCCAACGAAGAGCTTCAGGCCACCAACGAAGAGCTTCTGGCCTCCAATGAGGAGCTTCAGAGCAGCAATGAAGAACTTCAGTCGGTGAATGAGGAGATGCACAGTCTCAACGCGGAGTATCAGGAGAAGAACGAGCAGCTTTTGGAGGTTAATACGGATCTCCAAAACCTCATGGAGTGCACCGACATCGGTACCATTTTTCTGGATAAAAAGCTCCAGATCCGGCGGTATACCCCCTCTGTTAACCGGGTCTTTTACCTTCGGGATCAGGATCTCGGGCGGCCCATTGAGGAGGTTCGCAGTCTGGTGGAGGAGGATGCCTCTCTTCTGGATTCTCTCTGGAAGGTGCTTCGGGAGGGAGTTACGGAGGAGCGGGAGATCCGCACCCGCCAGGGGTTGGATATGCTCCAGCGCCTGCATCCCTATCGAGATGTTCAGGGGAATATTAGTGGGGTGGTACTCACCTTTGTGGACATTTCGGGGATCAAGGCCAGTGAGCGGGAGCGTCTTCGGGCGGATGTCATGCGTCGGGGGGTGCTGAACTCCCTGGATGCCCATATGGCGGTGCTCGATCGGGAGGGCACCATCGTGGCCATCAACCGGAAGTGGGAGCAGTTTGCCCAGAGGAATGGGGCCCAGGATTTCGGAACCCTTTCGGTGGGGGCGAATTATTTTGGTGCCTGTGCCTGCTCCCCCGACGAGAGCGGCTATGACGATGCCCAGAAGGCCATCCATGGGATCCGTTCCGTTCTGGGGGGGCGGGCGGAGCTTTTCGAAATGGAGTATCCCTGCCACTCCCCGGAAGAAAAGCGATGGTTTCTCATGCGGGTGCTCCCTCTCCAGATCCCCGAAGGAGGGGCGGTGGTCTCCCATGTGAATATCACCGCCACAAGAGAGGCCCTCCGGGCCCTTCAGGAGAGTCAGTTCCGTCTGCAGCACGTTCTCAACAGCATTGAGGCTCTTGTCTTTGTAAGTCACCTTGAGACCGGTGAGATTCTCATGATTAACGATTTTGGGGTGCGTCTCTTCGGAAATGCGGTGGGCAAAAAGTGCTGGGAGGTTTTTCAGAGCGATCGTGACGTTGTCTGTGACGAGTGCATCGGGAATGTCTGTGCGGATGCGGATGAAGAGCCGGGGAACAGAGAGGTGAGGCGGTGGCAGAAGTTCAATTCACTCGTCGGGCGCTGGTTCGAGTGCAGCAGCACCGTGATCCCCTGGACGGATCCTCCGGCGGTGCGTCTGGAAATCTCCGTGGATATCACGGAGAATAAAAAGGCCGAGGAGCAGCTACGGCGTCATCGGGATGAGCTGGGCGAACTTGTGAAGGAACAGACCGAGGAGCTTCGAGAAAAGAACGAGGCTCTGGAAAAACAGGGTCTTCGTGCTCAGGAGATGGCGGTACAGGCCCGGGAGGCCAGCGAAAGTAAAAGTGCCTTTCTTGCCAACATGAGCCACGAAATACGAACCCCCATCAACGCCATCATGGGTTTTGCGGAGCTTTTGCAGGAATCTCCCCTCTCCGAGGAGGCGGGGGAGTTTGTTCAGATCATTTTGCAAAACGCCGAGGCCTTGCTGCATCTGGTAAACGACGTGCTGGATTTTTCCCGCATTGAGGCTCGGAAGCTCGTGCTCGAAACCATTGCCTGTAACCTGAGAGATATCATGGAAGATGTCTCTCATTCCCTTGCCCTGGGAGCCCAGAGGAAGGGGGTGGAGCTGGTCTGTGCGGTGGATCCTGCCCTTCCGGAGGTGATCTACGGAGATCCCGCACGTATTCGGCAGATTCTGCTCAATCTCGGCAACAATGCGGTGAAGTTCACCTCTCAGGGGGAGGTGGTGCTCTCGGCGGAATTGGAGCATCGAAAAAAGGGCTCCTCGGGAATTCTCTTCGCCGTCCGGGATACGGGGGAGGGGATCTCCAAGGAGAAGCAGGGTCGACTCTTTCAGAAATTTGGCCAGGTGGATGCTTCTACCTCCCGAAATTACGGCGGATCCGGTCTTGGATTGGTTATCTCCAAGGGGCTTGTGGAGATGATGGGGGGAGAGATTGGGGTGGAGAGTGTGGAGGGGAAGGGCTCTCTTTTCTGGTTCTACCTTCCTCTGGTCATGTCTGCCTCTCTTCCGGAAGCTCCCCAGGGGGTAGGGAATCTTCGAGTTCTTCTCGCTCTCTCCGAAGAGAGCGCCGCCAAGGCTCTCCACCGACAGCTTATTTTCTGGGACATGCGGCCCCTTCGGATTGCCCCGGAAAAAATCTCTCCCCAGCTCAGGAGTGCCCGGGAGGAGGGGGATCCCTTCGGGCTTCTCTTCGTGGATTTCCCTTCCGAGGAGGAAGTTTTAGAGAATCTTCTGGGGAGGTCTGAAAGAGAATCCCTTCTCTCCGATACGAGGGTGGTGCTTCTGGAGCCTCTGGAGAGCAGGCAAAAAAAGAGCCCTCTGAAAGAACAGGCAAAAATCTTAGTCCTCTCCAAACCCTATGGCTATCGCGAGCTGCTCCACGTGGTGATGGCGGGAGGGCATGGATTGTAACGTTTTCCGCAGTGTGACTACACATAAAAGAGCCGCCCCGCTTCGGGGGTGGCTCTTGCGTCATGTAACGTCATATAAACCTATTTGAGCCATTTCTGGGCGAGAGCCTCCAGGTCACCCCGAAGCTTTGCCTGCTCCCATACAAAGTTTGCCACCCGCAGAAAGTCGGGGTCATCCTTCTGAACAAGCACCCCCATGAAGCTCAGCCGGGTAAGGGGTTTGTCCATAAAGGCCCCGTAGAGCCGGGAATCCTTCCCCGCATAGACCACCGCCTCAAAGGTTTCGGTGATCATGATATCCCCTTTCCCTTCGGCGATCATCTCCGGAATCTCCGCATTCTGGGGATGGACCTGTACCGTGGCGTTCTTGAAATTTTCATTCACGAATTTTTCGTTGGTTCCTCCGGGGTTCACGATCACCGTGCGCTCGGGAACATCCATGGCCTCCAGAGAGGTAAGCACATCCTTATCTTCCTGTCGGATCAACGCCACCTTGCCGTTGGGAGCGTAGGGGGGGAGAAAGGCCGCCACCGCCACCCGGGCAACCCGCTGGGTGATACCTCCCACGGCGATATCATAGTTACCTTCTTCGTAATCTTTCATCAGATTCGACCAGGTGGTGGGAACGAACTCTACCGTTACTCCCATCTCCGAGGCCAGGAGCTCCGCAAGATCAATGTCGTGTCCTTCGTAGGTGCCGGTCTCCTTGTCCAGCATGGAGAAGGGGCGATAATCCCCCGGGGTTCCCACACGCAGGATCTTGGTCTCCATGACTCTGTCAAGGCGTTCCCCCGCCACGGCCTGTCCCATAATACAGGGAGCAAGCAAGAACAAAAGTACTCCTCCTATGCTCATCCAACGTCGCCACGATCTTCCTACTCTCATGATACCGCCTCCTTGTGCAATTTTGATATCCCCCCTGGCAGAAAGAGAGGAGGGATGCCTTCGGGATATAATAGCAGCACAAAAACGTTTTGCCAAGATAAAGCAGCATTTTAGGGGTCTCAAGAGGCCCCCCGGCTGTCACCCGCTGAAAACCTCATGGCATTGTGGTTATATTCTTCAGTTTTTTATTGTTTTTCCGTGTTTTTGCCGGGATTTTTCCTCTTTGAGGATGCTTTTTTGAGTTTTTTGTGCTATACAGAAAAGGAGGAGTTGTGTAGGTATCTCTTTCGGCTCTCTTGAGTATGTGAAAGTGGAAGAAGGTACGGGTTTTTTGTGATGCCAGGTGTGCGGCTTATTTTCATGAGTGGAGAAAGGGGAGGAACGTGTATGTTCAAGAGCATTGTGGCGAAGCTGGGGGTTTTGGTGGCGCTCAGCATGGTGGTGCTTACCGGGGCGCTTCTCTTTGCAACCTTGAAGGGTTGCCAGAAATTGTCCCAATCCGTGGAGAACGTGGCGGAGACCATGCTGAATCAGGATATCGAAAACAAGAACGCCCGGGATCAGCAGTCCGCGGCGGAGTATGGCAAGGCGGTATCCCAGTATCTGGCGTGGATTGCGGCGGCTCCCCTTTGGAATTTCAACGAGGAGTCTCTCTCCGACTATGCTGCGGGGATGTTGGAGGTTCCCAACGTGGCTTATGCGGTGATCTACGACGATGGTGGTTCCGCCGCAGCGGGAGAGAAGAAAGAAGGTTCCAAGATCCGCCCCTTCAGGACGGATATCTCGTACGGAGGCAAAGTTATCGGTGCCGTGGAGATCGGATTGGATACCGCCTATCTTGATGTTCTGGGGCAGGAAAACCTGAAGACCAAGGATAATCTCATCAATACCTTTACAAGCCAGGCCGCATCGGTGAGCAGTACCGTTTTCCGTACTATTCTTTTCATTGCTTTGGGGATCATGGCGCTGGTGCTTCTGGTGAACGTTTTCGGGCTCTTCCGGGTGGCCTCTCCTCTTCGCAAGATGACCGCCCTGGTGCGGGAGCTCGGAGAGGGGGAGGGAGATCTTACGGTACGCACGGATATCCGTACCAGCGATGAAGTGGGGCGTCTGGGAGCATCCCTGAACCAGTTTATGGAAAAGCTCTCCTGCCTTATCGTGGATGTTCTTGCCATCGCCCGGAAGCTGGGGGGGGATTCCGAAGATCTCTCGGAGCTTGCCCGGGAATCCATGGGGGCCATTGATCGTGTAAAGTCTGCGGTGGAGCAGATCGTGGAGCTTTCCGAGGTGAACGCCGCAGCGGTGGAGGAGACCAACGCGGGGGTGGAGGAGATGGCCTCCACGTCGGTTACCGTCTCTCAGGCGGCGGATCGGGGAGTTAAGGCCTCCGCCCGGACCTTCCAATTTACCAACGAAGTCGCCACTCAGATGCACGATGTGATCGGCGAGATCGGCTCCGTGAGCGAACTCTCTCAGGAGAACCGCAAGAAGATGTCCTCCCTGGCGGGGGCGGTGGATTCCATCACCGGCTTTGTGGGGGCCATCACGAGCATCGCAGATCAGACGAACCTGCTTGCCCTGAACGCTGCCATTGAGGCTGCCCGGGCGGGTGAAGCGGGTCGGGGCTTCGCGGTGGTGGCGGAAGAGGTGCGTAAGCTGGCGGAGGAATCCAATAGTGCCGCCCGGGAGATTGCCACCCTCATCGAAACTCTTACCTCCTATGCCAAGGAATCCATTCATGCCACCGAGGAGGAGGAGGCTACCCTCCAGAAGGTGGTGGAGAAGGCTCATCATCTCCAGACCACCCTGCAGTCCAGCATGGAGGAGATCAAGGCGGTGGATGCGGTGATGAACGAAGTCTCTCAGGTTGCTCAGGATCAGTCCCACGCAAATACCGAGATGGCCAACGCCATCGACAGCATTGCCCGGGGAACCTCAGATATCGTGAATAGCCTCGGGGGTATCCAGGCCTCCACCGAGGAGACCCAACAGGCCTTTGAGGCGGTAACCTCTCAGGCTCAGACCCTTCTGGAGGGCATGGAAAAGATGCGGGAGCATCTGAACCAGTTTAAGGTCAGCTCATCCGCACCTTGTCTCGCTGACGAAAATTAGTTTTGTGGAGCACTCTGGGATATCCGGGCCATCTTTCGAGCTCGGGCTCGGGTATGTTTTTCGAAAAAATATGTGCATTTCTATGAGAAAGGCTCCTCCTTCGGCTGTTATGGAGGGAGGGGCCTTCTCTCCTATCCCTTACCCCCGGTTCCAGGAGTATTCCATCTGCCGGGCGGTACGAAGGGCGAGTTCTTCTCCTCCCAAACGCTCCACCAGGTGCAGCGCCACATCAATGCCTGCGGAGATGCCTGCGGCGGTGATGAGGTTTCCCTCATCCACCCAGCGGGCTCCATGGGCGGGCTGTACCTCCGGAAAGAGCTTTTTCAGATCTTCCATATCCTCCCAGTGGGTTACCGCCTCTTTGCCCTTGAGAAGCCCTGCAGCTGCAAGAAGAAAGGCCCCGGTGCATACCGAAACGGTGTAGGTGGCTCTCTGTGATTCCCGGCGTATCCACTCGATAACGGGGGGCTTTTTTATGACCTCCGAAATGACCCCTCCCGGAATAAGCAGCACATCCAGAGGAGGGTGATCGTTGAAGGTGCGGTGAGGGAAAACCCTCACATCTCCCCGGGCTGCCACGGGGTGAGGATTTTCCCCTATGAGGAGAGGCCGGAAGAGAAGATCTTCCCGGGGATGCTCCCGCTGGTGCATCCGGGCGGCGGTGAAAAAAACCTCAAAGGGGCCGGCGAAATCCAAATTTTCTACCTCGGGAAAAAGATAGATGCCTACAGTAATACTCATGATGGTGCTCCTCTCCTCTTCTCTGAAATTAAATTGAATGCAAAGGTGCGGTATTCTCCTCTCTATGGAAAATACGAGCTATACTATACACGAGAATGACCCTTTGAGGTTGTTTTCTGAGAGTTCTGTTCTTAAGGAGAGATGTGCAATGGTTGTTGAAAAATGGCAGGAAGCGTTTCCCCTTCGGCTTTACGAGGTGAGTTCCGATGGAAGGGCTACGGTCACTACGCTTATGAACCTTTTTCAGGAGGCCGCAAGCCATCATGCGGAGCATGTGGATTGTGGTTTTTCCCATCTCTATCCTCGTAATCTCGGTTGGGTGCTTTCGAAGTTTTACCTTCGGATGGAGCGGTTTCCCCGGTATGGGGAGGTGCTGACCCTGCGAACCTGGCCCCGGGAGAGAAAGCGTATCTTTGCCTTCCGGGAGGTGGAATTTCTTTTGGGCTCCGAAACCGTCGGAAGAGGCACCAGCGCCTGGTGTGTTATCGATTTGGGGGAGCGCAAGGCTCTTTCGGTGGAGAAAGTTCTTGCTCCCTATCCGCTGCGGGAGGAGGTCCTCTTTTCGGAGGAGCCCGCTTCTTTGCCCCGGCTGGAGGACCCTTCCTGGGAATGGAGCACCACCCCCAGAATCACAGAAATCGACATGAATGGCCATGTGAACAATGCGGTCTATCTGGGGTGGGCGGTGGAAGCCCTTCCACGGGAGATTCCCTTCGGGCACCTTCCCGGGGAGGTGGGATTTCTCTTTCGTAAAGAGGTTTCCTTCGGGGAATCCGTGCGGTCCCTGGCTCGGAGGCTGGAGGAAAACCAAACCCTTCACCGGCTGGAGAACTCTCAGGGAGAGGAGGTGGCCCGGGTACGAATCCGCTGGATTCCCCGGGAAAGCTGTTGAAATCCTTTTCCGCACTTTCCCCGGAGGGAGGCGAAAAACTCTATGTGGCCTTTCTGGCCTCCCTTACTGCCATTCCCCCCCTTGCCACGGATATGTATCTTGCGGCGATTCCCACCATTGCCCGGGAGTGGGAGGTTTCGGAAAGCCTCATAAGTCTCTCTCTGGTGCTCTGGTTCGCCACCTTCAGCGTGGGACTCCTTTTTTGCGGTCCCCTCTCGGATCGGTTCGGCCGAAAGCCCGTACTTCTTGTGGGGATGACCCTTTTTTCCCTGGCTTCTTTTCTCTGTGCTTCGGGTACCCGGGCAGAGCACCTGATACTCTTTCGGGTTCTTCAGGGGCTGGGGGCTTCGGCTCCCTCCTCCATGGGGATGGCCATCTGCCGGGATCGTTACGAGGGGGATCGGCGCAAGCTTATTCTTGCCTACATGGCGATCCTTCTCTCCATCGTTCCCATGCTCTCTCCCATTTTGGGAGCCCTGCTGCTCCATTTTACGGGGTGGCGGGTGATCTTTATCACCCAGGGAGTGCTGGTACTGATCTGTATGGGAGGGGCTCTTTTCTATCGGGAGACTCTGGGTCAGCCCATCCTTCCGGGAATACGCTCCATGTTCGGCCCCTATCTGCGGATTCTCAAAAATACCCGGTATCTTCTCGCGGTGTTTTCCATGCAGGTTCTCGGGGGGCCTTTTTTTGGATATATTGCGGTCTCCTCTCTGGTGTACATAAGCTTCTTTGGCCTCTCCCCAAACCAGTTCAGCCTCTTTTTCGGGGTGAATGCCTTTGTCTCCATGCTCGGGGCTCTTACCTGCACCCGGCTTCACGGAAAAATTCGAGATCTCTCCCTGCTCACCCTCTGCATTGCGGGAGCTTCTGTGGGAGGAGCGGGACTGCTACTGGGAGGGCATTGGCACCCCCTGGGATTCGCGGTGGGGGTGGGGATCTATACCTTCTGCTACGGCATGAGTCGCCCCTTGAGCAACCACATTATCCTGGAGCAGGTGGAGCGGGATATCGGCTCCGCATCCTCGGTACTGGTCTTTGTGCAGTACATGGTGGGGGCCTGCTGCATGTGGCTGGTGACGCTTCCCTGGGAAACGCCGCCCCGGGCCTTCGGGTTTCTGGCCTTTGCCTTCCCCGCAGCGGCGCTTCTCCTCTGGCCCCTGCTGCTCCGTAAAATCCGGGTTCCCCGGTAGGGATTTTACAATCTTTGGAGGTATACGCAGAAGCCCGGGGGAACTCCCCGGGCTTCTAAGATTGTCTCCGCACGTTCTGTGTTCTGTTAGTTTTACAGCATCTCCCCCAGAGTGCGGATCAGGGTTCCCCCCGGGGATTCTGCCAGAGTGTTCACCGCCAGAAAGATGCCATCCAGGTATACTGTGCTGGTAAAATCCGAGATGGTGATGCGGATCACCTCATCCTGACGTCCCAGCATGATCTCGTGCTCCGAAAAGGGGCCGGGATAGGGAAAACGCTGGGATTGCACGGGATAGCCCGCAATGGTCCCTCCGAGTACTCCCGGATAGACCTCCTTGCTGCGTACCTCTCCCCGGGGGCCTTCTGGCAGGTTCTGGGCGAGCATGGCAGCGGTGCCGCTGGGGGCGTTGGCCATGGAGACGGGATGGCGGTCTACCACGGAGATGTGGGGATAGAAGGCCCGAGCCTTTTCGAGAAAGTCCATGAGCAGAGAGATCCCCAGGCCGAAGTTGGGGATCACCGCAAAGCGGAGCAGCCCCTCCTCAACCATATGCTCTACCTCAAAGGCGTTGTCCTGGCTCAATCCCGTGGTGCCGATCACCGCATCCAGCCCGAGATCTGCGTAGGTTCGGATATTGTCCATGAGAATGGAGGCGGAGGTGAAGTCGATTACCATATCGGGAGCGCACTCATCCAGCCCTTTGGCAAGGTCGGTGTAGGCGGTTACGCCTTGGGGCTCTCCCCCGGCAAGAACCCCGAGATCCTGACCCTCTTCGGCGCAGAAACCCCCTGCGAGTTCCATATCCTGCCGCTCCTTCAGCCCTTTCAGAATGGTGCGCCCCACGTTGCCGGAGGCTCCTGCCACAAATATTTTTTTCACGGTCTTTTCGCTCCTTTCGTATGGTGCATCACGTTCTTGAAGTGTATGCAGTCATGGTACGGGAAGACCTCCGGAAGGGCAAGGAGAGAATACTTTCTTTTCCGGAGCCTATAAAAACATGAGGGATGCGGCGGTATAGACAAGAAGCAGCGCCAGCAGGCTGTTCACTCCTCGTTGAAGCCGGGGATTGTTCAAAAAGTGGTGGAGCCCCGCCCCGAAGAGCGCCCAGAGGGAGCAGGAGAGAATGGCTACCCCTCCGAGAAGAACCCCGGAAAAGAGAATAAGGTCGTAGTGTCCCGCCAGAGGAGAGAGAAAAGTGGCGTAGAGGGTGAGGGCGTAGATCACCCCCTTGGGGTTCAGAAGCTGCAGAAAGGTGGCCTTCCAGAAGCCGAGTACCGGGCGTTCATCTCCGCTTTCCGTACTGTAGGTGGCGCGGAAGATCTTCCAGGCCAGCCAGAGAATGTAGATCCCTCCTACCATGCGAAGGGCGGGTTCCAGAGCGGGAAAGGTGCGGAGAAGGGCGGAGGAGATGCCGCTCGCCATAAGGAGGATCAGGAAAAATCCCCATCCCACCCCGAGGATGAAGGGGAGGGATTTGCGGTACCCGTAGAGAGTGCCCAGGGATGCGGAGGTGATGTTGTTGGGTCCCGGGGTGAAGGTGGTGATGCAGACGTAAGAGATCAGGGGCAGGTAGTCGATTTCCATGGAAAAATCCTCCTCTTTGACAAAAAATCTCTTGTGGGCTATACAGTACCCATGGTTTTCATAGTATACAAGGAAATGTTTCTGTCAAGGAAGGGTGTTTTTATGCGAAAATTTTTTCTGGCTTCGAGGAATGGTTCTCAAACTATCTGTACCGGGGGGGCTCTCTTTTTTTCTGTTCCAGCCCGGGTGCTTGTGCTCTAGTGGAGCTTCCCATCTTTTCTTCGGAACCTCGGGGGCTTTTCCACAAGATTTACATCCACATTCCCTTCTGTCTGCGCAAGTGTCCCTACTGTGCCTTCTACAGCGAAACCGGCTCCTCCGAGGAGGAGAAGGAGCGCTATCTGGAGGCCCTGGAAAGAGAGATGGCCTGGTGGGAAGAGCGTCTGGAAAGCCCCTTGAGGGCCGCCACCCTCTACGTGGGAGGGGGCACTCCCTCGCTGCTGGAGCCGGAACTCTGGAAAAAGCTCTTTGCCTCCCTGGATCGCCATATGGTTTTTTGCGAATCTCCCGAAATTACTTTGGAGGCAAATCCCGGAAGCCTTCAGGAGGAGCATCTGCAGCTTTGGAAGGCCTGGGGGGTCTCCCGGATCAGCCTGGGAGTGCAGAGCTTTGCGGAGGAGGATCTTCGTAGGCTGGGACGTCCTCATGATGCCCTTCAGGGGGAGGAGGCGGTGCGGCGAGCCCTGGAGATGGGCTTTGACGTAACCCTGGATCTCATCTTCGGCCTCCCCGGCCAGACCCTCCGAGGGTGGCACGCTAACCTTCGGCGGGCGGTATCCCTGGGGATATCCCATATCTCCCTCTACCATCTCACTCTGGAGGAGGGAACCCCCTGGGGAGACAATCCCCCGGAGAACCTCCCCGAAGGGTACCCCTTCTACCGTTGGGCCCAGTATTACCTGGGGCGAAAAGGTTTTTCCCAGTACGAAGTGGCGAGTTTTGCCTGCCCCGGCAGAGAGGCCCGGCACAATCTCGCCTACTGGCGTCAGGAGGATGTGCTGGGACTGGGGGCGGGGGCCTGGGGATACTGGAAGGGGCTGCGCTACGGGCATGTCTCTTCGGTAGGGGAGTATATCCGGGCTTTCGAAAATTTCCTCTCGGTTTCAGCAGATCAAGTCTTTGAAGAGAGTTTGAGCTATACGGAGCTTCTCTCCCCGGAAAGGCAGGCTGCGGAGGGGGCGGTGCTGCTTCTTCGAACCCGGTGGGGGGTTCCTCTGGGGCCTTTTCGCCGACGTTTCGGGGATTCTCTTGCCAGGGCGGTACTTGGAAAGCTCGCTCCCTTCATGCCGGATCTGGTACAGCACGTGCCGGGGCATCTCCGGCTTACCTCCCGGGGAATGCGAGTGGCCAATCAGATCTGGAGCGAACTGCTGTAAAATCTGTTCTTTCGAATCGCATGAAAAGGAACGGATTCCCCTCGTTGATCGTAACTTTTCCCCGTGAACAAAAGGATACAAAAATATTCTTTATGTACCAATGGGTTCTCTTTTGAGGGAGGCCATTGTATGCTTGTGGCGAATAGACGGCATTTTATACAGGTCATAGAGGTCGTCTCTCAAAGACTGCAGGGAAGATGAGGGGAAGATTCATGACGAAAAAAGAAAGCATCTACCAGGAAGCTCTGGAACTGCACCGTAAACACCGGGGAAAGCTCACCGTGGAGAGCCGTATCGAGGTCAACACCATGCGGGATCTCGCCCTGGTCTACACCCCCGGGGTGGCGGAACCCTGCCGGGAGATCGAACGGAACCGGGATGCCCTCTACGACGTCACCACCAAACATAACATGGTGGCGGTCATCACCGACGGCAGCGCCGTATTGGGGCTTGGGAACATCGGGGCGGACGCCTCCCTTCCTGTCATGGAAGGGAAATGCGTGCTCTTCAAACGCTTCGCAGACATCGAAGCCTTCCCCATCTGCATCGACTCCCAGGAGGTAGACGTGGTGGTGGAAACAAGCCGCCTCATCGCCACCTCCTTCGGAGGCATCAACCTGGAAGACATCGCCGCCCCCCGGTGCTTCGAAATCGAACGCAAACTCCAGGAAGTGGTGGACATCCCGGTCTTTCACGACGACCAGCACGGCACCGCCGTCATCGCCGTGGCGGGACTCTGGAACGCCCTCAAAATCGTCGGCAAAAAGATCGAAAACTGCA
>NPIG01000983.1_pt2 | contig 16990 bp, 15 predicted proteins | sample 8637441 | NCBI WGS metagenome assembly NPIG01 (sample SAMN07420675, study PRJNA396082) | bioreactor metagenome | isolation source: sample BR6 brine-fed electro-methanogenic bioreactor BR | place: Japan: Kochi | collected 2016-06-14 | reverse complement strand
GCTCACTTCGGCCGCATCGCCGCCAGCCTCGACTTCGATCGCGGCGCTCGCCGCAGTCGTCGTCGTCCCGTCGGAAACGTCGTAGCTGAGATTGATCGTACCGTTGAAATCGTCGTCCGGTTCGAAGGTCCAGGTCCCGTCACCGTTGTCGGTCAGGGTCCCGCCGTCCGCCGTCAGGTTCACGACACTCAGACCGTCGCCGTCGTCGTCCGAGGCATTGGCCAGAAGGGCTGCTTCGGAAATCTCGAGCGACCCGTCCTCGTTCATCGTGAAGGCGACCGGGTCGCCGACGGTCGGCGCCTCATTGGTCGTTTCTTCACTCTGGGCGCCAACCTCGGGATCTCCACCCGTGGTGCCGCCATCGGTACCGGTTCCGTCATCGCCGCCGCTACTGGGAACCGCACTTGGCCCGAAGGTTCCGACGGTCCCGCCGCCGCCCTCCGTGCCCGTCGTGCCCTGGCTGCCGCTGCCAAACGGATCGGTCACGTTGGTGAAGCTCTCACCGAAGCCGTCGCTATCGTCTTCGCCGCCGGCCGCGGTTTCGAAATTGACCAGATCATCGATGCCTTCGACGTCGCCGAGTTCATCCTCCTCGCCCTCGGCACCAAGATCGATGTCGCCGAGTTCCTCCTCCTCGCCGTCCTCTTCACCGGCCGCGGTCTCGAAGTCGGTCAGATCGTCGGTTTCGTCGATATCGCCGAGCTCGGCGTCCTCGTCGTCGCCTTCGTCCCCGGTTTCCTCCCCGAGATCGCCCAGTTCCTCGTCGTCGCCTTCGTCGAGGACCCCTTGGAGACCGTAATGGTTGGCGTTGTTGCCGTCGGTCGGGATGTGCTGCAGGTTCGACGCGAACGACTGCACCAGATCGTCCTGGCTCATCTTGCCGATCGAGGACGGCGCCACGTTGAAGCCGGAAATGGTGGTGAAATCGAAGGCCGAGTTCATCACCTCGACGCCCGATTCGTTCATCACCACGACCTCGCCGACGAAGCCGTCGCCCTCCTCCATCAGCACGACGCGCATGTTCTCACCGTCGGGAATCTCGATACCGACCTGAGTGCCGCGGATACCGATGGTCGCGACCGGCGTGCTGAGTGTCATCGCATCGGGGTCGGTCTTGGCGATCTCACCGCTGACGAAGGTAAAAACGCCCTGAACGATGGAGAAGTTGATGGAGCCTTCCTGGGTGCCGGGGTCATAGACCATCTCGTCCAGCACCATGCGGCCGGCCTCGGCCATGGAGAACGTCGTCTCATCGGCCAGGATGACACCGATGGCACCGTCCTCGGAGGTTTCCAGAATATCGCCCTGGAAAACGGGATCACCGACCTGGAGCTCGATCCGCGTACCATCGGCACGGATGGCCACAACCGTGCCGCTGACGTTCTCGACGGTTCCGATGGGCTGGGCTCCGATGGCCTCTCCGGCCTGAGCCACCTGTCCGGGTGCCACGGGGCCAGCCAGCTGCGCAACCATGTCACCCGCCATTTCGCCGCCACCCGGCGACACCAGTTCGGGCGGGTTTTCCATGCCGAAATAGCCACGGACCACGGTCACGGTCCCGTCCGGCGCCGTGATGACCAGGTTATCCCCGACCGCTTCGAACTCACAGGCCGAGAGGGGAACGCCCTCCGGCAACATGATGGTTCCGGATTCGGTCGCCTCGACGACATTGGCTGGGGTCACACCCTCCGGCAGCCCCATTGCCCTTGCGTCGGTTTCTGTGATCGTGGCCATCACATTCTCTCCTGGTCAGGTGCGGTAATAGACCGCTTTTCAGTTCCTGCTCCGGCGCTTCTGCGCCGCCTCGTGATGGGCGAAATGCCCTTTGTCCCAATAACGAAGCCAACCCTAACTACCCAATTCGAGGTAACTTCGACCGGTATTTCGATAAAATTTTATCTAACAAAATCAAGGAGATGGCGTGTGCGAACGCACATTACGCCCCTCCGATTGTGAAACAGATTATCAAAAAGTGTTAGGTGTGCGCTGTGACGGCCGTCACAGGGCCAGTGTTTTCAAGGCTTTTCAGAAAATCCGAGTCTGCCGCACCACTTTTTTGTTACCCCGAAAGCGGTAGCAAAAGGAAACCGAGTCGGGGCAGAGGTATCTCGAGGAAAGGCAACACTTGGCAGATTCCTGTTCCCGCTGCGTGCGTTTCGGCTTTCGGGTCATTACATATCCCGGAAGGTAGAGTCTCAATTCCGCCGGTGAATCCTATGAAACTCCGATCGATCCTGCTGCTGCTGCTCCTCCCTCTGATCATGACGGCCTGCGCCTACCAAGGAACACCCACCAATCCGGTCAAGCGCAATCTCACCTGGCACAGCTATCTCAACGGTGACGACATCCGCCCCGCCTGCGCGACCGGCGCGCCGGATCGCTACCGCCTCGTCTACAACGGAATCTATATAGAACAGGTGCGCAGCTACGACGCCGTGGCGAGCACGCCGCAATCGCCGGGGCAGCTCACCAGCCGGGTGTTCGGAAAAACCGACCTGCGCACGTTCAACCTATCGGCCCCCAGTGACGTCTTTGCGCCCTGGCGCGGCAAAACCGCGTTCACCCCGCTGAGCGACGATCAGATGGATCGGTTGAAGGAAGCCCTCGCCGCGGATCTGGACAGCCATCCCTTGACCGGCCGCCTCGAACTTCCCTCAGACGATTTCTACTGGATCGTCGCCGCCTGCATGGACGGCGAGCTCAGGTTCAACGCCTTCCGCTGGCCGTCGCCCCGCTTCGCAGCGTTGAACTTCCCGGATCTGCTGTGGTCCTGGGACAAAACCGGCGTTCCGGTCAATCCGCCGCGCAAGGTCGATCCGGTTTTCCTGCATCACGCCTCGCCGGGCGAGGAAATGCGAAACGCCATGCGCTTCAACCTGGCGGCAGAAGAGGACGGCCTGTTCGGTCACAGGCCGTCCTTCTAGACGATCACGGAAGAAACCTGGTTACCGGAGGAACCTCGCCAGCCGGCGGCGAATGTCGTCCGAGAGGCCTTCCTCGAAATCCCACATCACCCCGTCGGCCACTTCGGAAGCGGCCTGATGTCGCTGTTCGGGCGTCGCCCCGCCGTGCAGCGTGCCGCTGCGGCTGGCATTGGCTCCGGCGAAGGCCGCGCGCTGCATCTGACGGTCGGTCGCGTCGATCCGGACGTCGACCATGCCGTCGAACTGATAGGTCCGGTCGAAGGAGAGGCCGCCGCGGGCCGTTCTGTTCACAACCGACTCGCGCACCGCGGCATCGTTGATATTGGCCCGGATCCGTCCACTCGTCCCGACCGCCACGAGATGCTCGCGCAGCCAGGCCTCGACGGCCCCGGACATGTCGATCGCGGTCCCGGCAGGCAGGGCAGCCGGCCGGTTGATCTCGATCTGGGCGACGTCCAGGTGGAACACCTCGCCCCCGGTCGGATAGCTCGACTGCGGCGGCACTGCGGCCGGCGCGGCACAGCCCGCCAAGGCAAAGAGGGAAAGAAAAGCGATAACCGAGCGTTGAAGTCTCATCCTGACGCACCCCTTCCAGTGACCGATTTCCTCAGCATGGACGCAGGCGCCCGCCGATTCAAGAAAGCCTATGGCAGGTTCAGCCGCAATCCGTCCGCTGCCGCCGCCCGTTCACTTTCCGGGTGCGTAGCGCTTTTCCGCTTCGAAGTATTCCGGGAAGCCGACGACCGACTGTAGGTCGGCGAAGGAAGCCAGTCCCTCGGGATGGCGACCTTCCTTGAGAGCCTGCAGCGCCTGCTCGATGACCGGAATGATGGCCAGCAGCAAGGTCAGGGGATAGGCCACGATCTTGAAGCCGATTTCCTGGAGCCGTGCCGGCGGCAGAACCGGCGTTGCGCCCTGCTCCACCATGTTCGCCATCTTGGGGCCCGGAACCGACTCGCAGAACCGGACCATTTCCTCCTCGCTCTGCGGCGCTTCCAGGAAAAGAATGTCGGCGCCGATTTCCGAGAAGGCCTCGATGCGCCGCAGGCCCTCGTCCAGCCCCTCGGTCGCCCGCGCGTCAGTGCGCGCCATGATCAGGATGTCCGCCCCCTCGTCACGGGCATCGACCGCGGCGCGGATTCGCTGGCAGGCCTCGTCGAACGGCACCACCTGCTTTCCTTGGGTATGACCGCAGCGTTTCGGGGCAACCTGGTCTTCGATCATGACGCCGGCGAACCCGGCCCTGGCGTACTCGCCCACCGTCCGCTTGACGTTCAGGGCATTGCCGTATCCGGTATCGCCGTCGCCGATGACCGGGATCGAAATCGCCGAACAGACGTTGCGCCCCTGATCGACCATCTCGCCGAACGAGATCAGGCCGGTGTCCGGCACCGCCAGCCGCGCCGCCGAGGCCGCGAACCCGCTCATGAACGACAAGGGAAAGCCGGCCCGCTCGATCATGCGCGCGGAAAACGCGTCATAGCAGCAGGGCATGATGAGGATTTCGGGCCCGGCAAGAAGTTCCCGCAGTTTTTCGGCGGCAGATACGGTCATGGGCAAATTGCCTTCAACTTAAGATTCCGGCGCGGCCAGCCTTCCCTTCACAACTTGAAGGGAATGAACAACGCGACGTCGGGAATGAAATAGACGGCCACCACGGCGACGAACATCATCAGGATGAACGGCCAGACGCCGCGCAGGACATCCGTTATTTCGACATGCCCCACGGCCTGGATCACGAAAAGGTTGAGCCCCACCGGCGGCGTGATCAGAGCGCATTCGATCATGATCACGAAGATCACGCCGAACCAGATCGGATCGACGCCGAGGGCCGCCAGGGACGGTAGCAGCACCGGAACCATGATCAGCAGCATCGACATGGATTCCAGGAAACATCCCATCACCAGCAGGATCAGGCAGACCAGCAGAATGAACAGACCGGCTTCGCCGATGTTGGCGCCGATCGCCATCGAGATGTCCTGGGGAATGCGATAGAGAGTGATCGCCTTGCCGAAGATCTTGGCGCCGGCGATGATCAGGAAGATGGTGACCGTCGTCTTCATGGCCTCGATCACCGCTTCCTTCAGCTTTTCCCAGGTCATGGTCCGCAAAGCGAAAACGATGACCAGGGAAACGGCGAAGCCGACACCGGCCGACTCCGTCGGCGTGAAGACCCCGGCGTAAATCCCGCCGATGACCACCAGGGCGAGAAGCGCGGTCGGCGTGGCGCGCAGCGTGCTCCGTCCGCGTTCGGCCCAGCTTGCCTTCGGCACCGGCGTATAGCCGCCACCGAAACGGGCGTAGCCGAGGCTGAACAAGATGAACATGCCGGACAGCAGCAGTCCCGGCCCGATCCCCGCCAGAAACAGATCGACGATGGATTCCTCGGTGATCACCCCGTAGACGATCATCGGGATCGACGGCGGAATGAGGATGCCCAGCGTGCCCCCGGCGGCCAGCAGCCCGAGCACAAACGGACGGTCGTAGCCGCGGTTGATCATCTCGGGGATGGCCACCGTGCCGATGGTCGCCGCCGTCGCCACGGACGATCCCGAAATCGCCGAGAACAGGGCGCAGGAAATGATGGTCGCGATGGCCAGGCCACCCGGCCAATGGCCGACCCAGGACTGGACCGCGTTGAACAGGTCGCGCCCGACCCCGCCCTTGAGCAGGACGTTGGACATCAGAAGGAACAGGGGGACGGCGAGAAGAACGAAATTGTCGACCGTGCTGTAGAGGCCCTGCGGCACCATGAACGGCGACAAATCGCCGAGCCACATCAGGATCAGTCCCAGCCCGCCCAGCGCAAAGGCGACCGGTACCCCGACCAGCAACATGGCCAGCAGCGAAAGAAGGATGATGAACGCCGTCATCTAGAGTTCCTCCTTCCCGCCTTCGGTATAGGCTTCCCGTCCGCTGACGACCCTCACGAACTCGGCGATGCATTGAAGGAGGAGAATCGAAAATCCGACCGGAACGGCGCTTTCCGTCATCCAACGCGGCACCGCGAGCATGGTCGACGTGGCGCGTCCGATCTCGATGGATTCGGCGACGATCTGAATTCCGTAAAAGACCGCGACGAAGCAGAACCCGGCGATGAAAACCAGCGAAACGGCCTCGAGTATCCGCTGCCACCCCTTTCCCAGACGGGCGGTCAGCAGTTCGATGCGGATCAGTTCCCGGTTTCGCAGGACGTATCCGGCAGCCAGATAGGTGCCCCAGATCTGGACGAAGCGCGACATCTCCTCGGCCCAGATGGTCGGCGACAGGAAAACGTAACGGGCGACCACCTCATAGGTGATCATGCCCCCGATCAGAAAGAACAGAATGGAGGTGATGCGGCCACAGAAGCCGCTGAGGCGATCAACGATATAGAGCATGGAAGTTCAGGAATAAAAGGCAGCGGGCGGCGGAACCATTTCCGCCGCCCGACATGCCATTAGAGATTTTTGGCCGCCTCGACAAGCTGTTTACCGAGATCGCCGGAGTTCTTGATGAAGGCGTCGACGACCGATGCCGTCGAATCCTGCCACGCCTTCAATTGCTCGGGCGTCAGCTTGATGATCTCGATCTTGTCCTTGACCGCATCGAAGGCAGCGGCTTCGAGACCGCCCATCTTGTCGCGCAGATCCTTCTCGACGCGCTTCGCAGCCTTGTCGACGATGGAACGCTCCTCGTCGCTAAAGCCCTGCCATACCTTTTCGTTGATCAGGACCACGAATTCGATGTCGGCGTGGTTGGTGACGGTCAGGTAATCCATGACCTGATAGAGCTTGCGGGCGTCGACCGCGGTCACACCGGTCATGCCGGCATCGACGGTTCCACGCTGATAGGCCAGGAACTGCTCGGAACCGGAAATCAGCGCCGGTGCACCACCGACCGACTTCACGAACTCACCCAGAGTCTTGCCGAAGACACGGACCTTCTTGTTCTTCATGTCGGCCGGGGTGACGATCGGCTCACCCTTGCTCAGCAGGATGGTCCCACCATAGGCCTGCCACCACAGAACGCGGGCGCCGGTCTTGAGGATCGCTTCGTCGATGGGGCCGCGGATCGGGCTGCCCGCCGTCGTCGCCTTGGTCACCAGGTCCCAGGACGGGAAGCTGAACGGAACGTAGAAGATGTCGACGGCCGGAACCGTGCCGGCAAACCGGGTGAGCGAAGCCACGCCCATGTCGACGGCGCCCGAGGAAACCGCCTGCGGCACCTCGGCATCCTTGTAGAGCTGTGCCGACGGATAGATCTCGACCTTGATGGAGCCCTTGGTTTCGCGCTCGACCTCGTCCTTGAACGCGACGAGATTCTGGCCGAGGTGATGCTTGAGCGGCAGCTGCAGGGTGATGCGAAGAGTCTTTTCGGCCTGGGCCGGCTGCACCATCGCCAGCGCCACGGCCGCGGCGAATGCCGCAGCAAACCAACGTTTCATCTGATCCCCCCTTTCGAGGCTTTGAATTTTTTAGCCGCCCAACTTGGTCAGATGGAAAGAATCTGTCAAGCGCACATTCCCGGCCGAAACAAGATTCTCATTGGACAGAAAAATATAGCCCCAGACGCAGCAACGGAGGGCATATGAGCATATGCCCTCCGTTCCGCATCAAAAGAGAAAGCTGAAGCGGATCAGGCTGTCCCGGTGCTGCAGCTGCGCCGCACTCCGCGAAGCATCGCGCCGGCGCCCACGAGAAGGGCAGCCAGCACCACAAAGGCGCCGACAATCGGGATCAGGGCAACCACGGCAAGAATGAACACCCCGAGGGCCAGAATGCCCAGACGCGACCAATAGGACGTGCCCGCCGTCCGGCCAAAGGCCTTCATCACCCGGGTGCCGAGGGCGGTTCCCGATGCCAGCAGGCCGGTCAGCAGGGCCATCACGTACAAGGCGGCGATGAAGATTGCCAGCGGGATGCCGACCACCAGGGAAACCAACACCGCGATGACAACCGGGCCGGCAAATCCGACCAGGGCTCCGATACCGATTGAACCCCAGAATCTCTTGCCGATATCCCGGGCAACGCCATCGAACAGGGTCGGACAGGCCAGGAGCAGCACCGCCCCCAGCAGGATCAATCCGCCGACCGTCGCCAGCGCCGTCATTCCGACAATGGCAAAGGCGATGCCAACCATGCGCTGTGGCGTTTCCGAGCGGGTGAACTCGACATCTCCGCCAATGGTGGCGCCGGCATCTATTTCGGCCTCGCGGTCGCTGCGATAGTGAAGGTTGCCGCTGATAACGGCGCCGTCGTCGATCTCGATCTCGACGCCATCGATATAGACGTCGCCATCGATCCGTCCGGCGATTTCCACCTTGTGGGCGGCGATCCGGAGTTCTCCTTGGATTGTGCCGTCGATCTCGGCCGTGCCGCTGGTGACCCAGACCTTACCGATGATATTGGAAGCCCCCGAAAACTCGGCCTTGCCGGCAGCAATCAACAGATCACCCTTGACCGTACCCCGCTGCTTGACCTTCCCGGCCAGGATCTTGACCGGACCGGCCGCCTCGCCTTCCATGCGCACCGCACCGCCGGCAAGCAGCAACGGGCCCTCGGTCCGCCCCGACCAGGTCAGGCTTCCGCCGAAAAGCGAAGCGCCCCGGGTAACATCGCCTTCCGCAAGAAGACGGCCGCCCATGGCGAAAACCTCGCCGGCAACCGTGCTGTCCAGATTCAAATGACCAGCCATGGCAATGATGTCGCCGCCGACCGAGGAAGCGATGGTCACATCCTCGCCCATGGCGACGATGTCGCCTCCGACCTCGGCCTGAACGTCGACGTCTTCACCTGAGATGAAAAGGTCGTCGTTCACGATGCCGGTCTTGACGATCTCGCGGTCGTATTCCTGCGCGCCGGCCGTGGGAGACCAGAGCAACAGCAGTGCTCCCAGGAGGAAAGAGACCCGCTTGGCGTTGATTTCATTCATTGGTCTTCTCCACTGAGTCCCCGGAGAATCCATACCACATCCCCGTTGCCGGCACTGTTAACCGGTTCACAATTGCCCAAATCGGGCCTGGAAGGTACGGGACGTCAGGCATCGCCTCCCCCCCCGAACACGCGGTCGTAGACGTCCACCACGTGGGAAATCGCCCGTTCGCCGACACGGCCGATCTGTTCGAACCCGCGCATCACTATTTCGGTCACGGACATACCGGCCGCCGTTCTATCGGCCTCGGCGCGGGCCAGCCTTTCTTCGAGATTGGAAGCAATCCGCGTCGCCACCTCGGCCTGGATGGCCAGGGTGTCGACGAACGCCCGATCGTAGCGGGCTCCCCAAAGGTGATAGCCGTTTTCGATGCTGACCAACTGGACGGTGATCCGGACCCGTTCCTCGGCGACGCGGACCGTCCCCTCGACGCGGTAGCGAGCCTGCAACCCGTTCAGGTCGGAATGCCCCGCAGTTCCAACATCTGATGGCGGGACGGCAACCCGAAGCGACGTCCGCTTCGTCAACTCCGTCACCAGATCCTCGCTCAGCCCCTCGCCGAACTCGGTCGGCCCGACTTCACCGATCACGCGGAACGGCATCACCGTCACCGACGGCGCCGTATCCGGAGGCCCGAGAGTGGCGGTCACCAGAACCGTTGCCGCCAACGCGCCGGCGATCACGGCCGCCAGGACGAGAACGACGAGCCGTTTGCCCGCGACGATCCGTCGCCACAATCCGGGTTTTGCGCAAAGGGAAGGCCGCTCGCCGTTCTGCAGCAGGCGATAGGCCGTCACCGGCTGGGCGATGTTCTTGACCCGCTGCCGGCCTAGCGATTGGAACTCGGCGTCGATGCGGTCATGAACCTGATCGAACACCGCCCCGGAAACGCAGATTCCGCCGGCCTCGGCCAGCCCCTCCAGACGGGCCGCGACATTGACGCCTTCGCCATAGATGTCGTTGCGGTCGACCATCACCTCGCCGAGATTGATTCCGATCCGGAACTCGACGCGGCGATCCGCCGGCAGGGTCGCGTTGCGCTCACGCAGATCGGCCTGGATGACCATCGCGCAGGTGACGGCGTCGACGACGCTGGAAAAATCGGCCAATACGGCATCGCCGGCGTAGTGAACGACCCGCCCGCCATGGGTCTCGACCGCCGCGGTCACGACGTCGAGGTAGGTGCTCAGGCGGCGATGGGTACCCTCCTCATCGACGCCCGTCAGCCGGCTGTAGCCGGCAACGTCGGCATACAGGATGGCTGACAGTTTGCGCTCGATCCGAGAAGCGGCCATGAAACGACGGACGTGTCCCCCTCAACGGCGGCAGGGCTCCCCCGAACCTCGCGTTCGCAGCTCCCGCGCCGGAGCGGCATGTTAGCATAGACCGCAACCGGAGAGGGTGAACCGCGTCACAAAAAACTACATGCGAGGTGTGCGTGCGATCGAGGCCAGAAAACGATCGACCGAGCCCGCCTCCAGGAACGTCAGCGCGCATCCGAGCACGCGGTCGTCCTTGCCGGGTCCAGCCGCTTCGCACTGGGATTCCTCGATCCTGCCAAGCCGCGGTTCCACGGCCTTCTCACTGGCCGCGAAAGCGCCCGGAAGATCGGCCTCGCGCTGCCGTTTCGGGGTCTCGGCGGCAGCGATGGCGATATCGGGGATCACCCCCCGTGCCTGGATGGCGTGGTCGTCGGGCGTGAAGTACAGCGCCGTGGTCAGCTTGAGCGCCCCTTCGACCGGCAGCGGCATGATGGTCTGGACCGACCCCTTCCCGAAGGATCGCCCGCCCATCAGCGTCGCCCGCTGGCCGTCCTGCAGGGCGCTGGCGACGATTTCGGACGCCGAGGCCGAACCTGAGTTGATCAGCACGACCACCGGCAGCCCTTTGACGAGATCACCGGGCTCGGCCCGGAATACCTGTTCCGTTTTCGGATCCCGTCCCCGCACCGACACGATCCGCCCGCCTTCGAGGAAGGAATCGGCAACCGCCAGCGACTGGTCCAGCAGCCCGCCGGGATTGTTGCGCAGGTCCAGAACGATGCCGCGCAGCCGGGGCCCCAGTTGATCCTGAAGATGCGCAACGGCCTGCTTCAATCCCTCCTCGGTCTGCTCGGTGAAACTGGCGACGCGGATGTACCCGATATCCCCTTCCGCCCGCCAACGGACGGCCTTCACGGTGATGATCGCCCGGGTGATTGTCACATCGAAGGGATCCGTGTTTTCCCGGCGAATGGTCAGGCGGATGTCCGTACCCGGATTGCCGCGCATCTTCTTGACCGCGTTGAGGATCGAGATGCCGTGGATCGATTCGTCGTCGAGATGGGTGATCAGGTCGCCGGGCTTCAGTCCCGACCGGTAGGCCGGCGTTCCCTCGATGGGAGAGACGACCCGGACATAACCGTCCTCCATGGTCACCTCGATTCCGAGGCCGCCGAACTGGCCGCGGGTGGAAATGAAGGTCTCCTTCAATTCCTCGGCATTCAGGTAGCTCGAATGCGGATCGAGCGACGCGACCATGGAATCCAAAGCCGCCTCGACCACTTCTTCCGCGGGGAAGGTCCCGGGTTCCCCTTTGAGTTCCTCGACGCCCTTGAGGGCGGAATCGATCAGGATGGCATCGCCGACCGGACGAAGGTAATCGCTGCGGACCCGGAGAAAGGCATCCTTGAAATGCTTCAGTTCCTTCGTATTTGCCGGGTCGGCGGCATAGGCGCGAAACGTCTTCTCGAAACGCCCGATCTGCTGTTCCGCCTCGTCGTTGAGCGCGTAGGAGCCGTCCCCCAGCGAAGCCATCGCCCGCCACAGCGGCGTGTTCTCCAGGACGCATCCCTGGAGGACAGGTGACAGGATAACCCCCGCCACGATGCCGATGACGACGATCACCAAGCCTCTGGAGTGCCGACGCCAGTTCACCTAATGCCTCCGCACCGACTGGTCAGTTACATTCCCCGCGCGCCCGCAATTTGGTACAAAATGCGCTTCAGGGCAATCATCCGTCGGTAGTTATTTTCTCGATCAGTTCGTCGCGAACCCTTTTCGCGTCCTTGTTGGCGACCTGACAGGTGCCCGCATTTTCATGTCCGCCGCCGCCGTAGGAAAGCATCAGCTCGCCGATATTCGTCCTCGAAGTGCGGTTGACAATGGACTTCCCGACCGCGAATACCGTGTTCTGGCGGTTCAGGCCCCACATGACATGCGCCGAGATGTTGATCTCGGGGAACAGGGCATAGATCAGGAACCGGTTCGTCGCATAGATGGTCTCCTCGCCGCGGAGATCGAGAATGCCGAGATTCCTGACGACCTCGGTGCAGCGCCGGATCTGTTCGGTGGCCTTCGGTTTGTGCTCTTCGTAGATATCCACCCGCTCACGAACGTCCGGCAGTTCCAGGATCTCGTCGACGCTCTTGGTTCGGCATTCTTCGATCAGCTCCATCATCAGCTGATAGTTGGAGATCCTGAAATTCCGGAAACGGCCGAGGCCGGTTCGCGCATCCATGAGGTGGTTCAACAGGGCCCAGCCACCGGGCTCGAGAATTTCATCCTCGGTGAATTGGGCCGCGTCGCCCTTGTCGACCGCGGCCAGCAGGTCGTCGGGAATGTCGGCGAAGACCGTCTTGCCGCCGTAATGATTGAAGACGACGCGGGCGGCCGAGGGCGCATCCGGATCGATGATGTGGTTGCCCGGCTTCGCGTCGAGCCGGATCGTCTCGCTCGAATGATGGTCGAACGCCAGATGGACGCCATGCACGTACGGGAGGTTGGTCGTGATGTCCCGGTCCGAGACGACGACCGTGCCGTCCTGCATGTCCTTGGGATGGACGAACTTGATGCCGTCGATAAGGTCGAGTTCTTTCAGAAGCACGGCACAGACGAGACCGTCGAAATCGCTGCGCGTCACCAGCCGGAATTTTTGTTCGGCCATTCCCTTGTCCTCCTCGGTGGAAGCCCGGCCCCCAGGTCGCGACCTTACGCCAAAGGGCTACCCCGAGCAGGTAGGGGACGGTGAACCGCCGTTCAAGAAAACAGTCCGTTCAAGCACCACCCCGCAGTCCACCGAGAACGCCGACCAGTTCCTCCGCCTCGTCGTCGTCGAGAATCTGATCCATGGCCGGCAGGAACCCCATTTCCTCTTTCTGGATATGGAACATCTCGCGCTCGATCACTTCCCGCCCGATGCCACTGAACTCCCGCCAATCCCCGGACGAGAAGCCCCCCTGCGCGTTGGCCTCCGCCAGTTCGGCGAGGCGCCGGGCCAGCGGACGGATGGCTTCGTGCTCGGCCTGGAGCATGGACGGGATTCCCGGTTCGGCGACGGCGCAGAACCTCGGAAACAGGTTCTCCTCCTCGAACGAGAAATGATGCGTCGATTCGTCGAGCATGTTGGCGGCGACCTCCGACAGCAGCGACGCCGCCTCGGCGTCGTCGCCGGCCGGCGGCTTTTCCGTCCCCGATCGCCGCAGCAGGGCGTCGAGCCGGTCTAGCAGTCCCAGCGTGGTCATATGCTCTTCGTGGAGCATCTTCAGGACGGTGTGGCGAAGCGGATACATGGAAGAGGCCTCCGTTCAGTCAGAGGAAGAAGAAGAGGGGCTCGCGCCACCGAAGCCGATCATTCGGCGCACCGTGCCGAGCGCGAAAACAAGGAAGGCGACGGCGCCGATCGCCCCGGCTACGGCACCGATCAAGACCGGCGTCCCGGCGTCGAGGACAATGCCGAGAGCCATCAGGACCAGGCCGGTGAAATGAGCCACGGCATGAACCTTCAACGGCGACTCGACCGCGACTTCCGAGGGTGTCGGCGGCGTCTCGCCGCTTTTCGCCGCGTTCATAGCGGCCAGGAAGGGAATGATTCGCTGGAGAATGCCCAAGAGGAAGGTCAGCAGCCATCCGGCCAGCGCGACCAGCCCGAACAGGGGAACCGATCGGTCGTCCCATCCCGTCGCGGCAACCGCCCCGATCACAACGCCGAGGCCCAGCAGGGCCCATGCGGCACGCACCAGAACGAAGGAGAGGCCGAGTTGTCTGCGCATCCCGGCACGCAGGATCCCGGCCATGCTCCGGATATGAAAGGCCACCGCCGCCAGCCCGACCGCCGCGGCGGCCACCAGCCCCTCCGTCGATCCCGCCAGGGCGGCGGCGACGGCACCGGCGATCGCCAGGACCGCCAGACCGAGCGCGCCGTACGCATGGCGGTCCTCCGGCGACGGCCCCAGCGCGAACATGGGAACCATGAACTGGCTGTAGCCGAGAACCAGCAGGCCCATGAAGCCGTAGACGGCAAGCACCAGGTGGGCCAGCGCCGTCGCGCCGTGATCGGACAGGAACCCGTGTTCCAGATTGAAGACCAGCAGGACTCCCAGAACCGCCAGCGCCACCAGGGCGGCGATCGCCGCCCATCCGTGCAGGACGAGGATCGGCATGCCCCGGGTACGGCGCAGCACGTCGGCGATCAGCAGCGTGAACAACCCGAGCCCGAAGGCCACAAGAACCCCACCCGCCACCATCCAAACGGTGTCCGACAGGGCGAAACCGGCGACCAGCACCGCGGTCCCCGGGGCGTAGGTCCAGAACACCAGTTTGCAGGGCCACAACGCGGCCAGGCTGCGGCCGGTGACCACCGGCAGAATCTGGAACGAAGCGCCGATCGCCGTCATCACCAGGACGCCCAGGGTCAACGCATGAATCCCGGCCAGCAGCCATCCCGGACCGCCGACGAACTGCGGCAGCTGCTCGGCATCCAGTCCCACGGCGATCCAGGCAATCACATGGAAGACCAGGGCCGACAGGAAAAAGCGGAAGGGCACGGAAGGCGGCAGCAGTCGGCTCTGCGCCCCCAACAGGATCATGCCCGGAAAGAACTTGGCCATCGCCGGCTATCCCACAGCTACCGGAAGAGGCGCAGGCGGACATCGCCCGGCGCCACCGAAATCGGTTCCCAACGCCAGCCGCGCTCGACGAGCTCCGGATAAAGAAAGACCGGATCGCGCTCCAGACGTACCAGAACCGAATCGCCGCAGCCTTCGAGTTCCAGGAGGCTCAGAATCGTCACCGCCGGCTGCGGCGGCTGCAACCCTCGCAGATCGAGGCTGGGCACGCCGTCGACCCACTCGACCGCCACACCGCGCACCGAAGCCGGTAAACCTTCCTTCATGCCCGTAGTGTTCGCCTGTTCCGCCTGCGTTGATGGCTAAATCCTAGCGCCAGGCGCGCTCCGGCGCCTTGACTTCGCTCAAGCGGCCGCGAACCGGATAGACCGGGAAAACAGCTTGGCCGGCCGAATCGTCAATCGGCGGAATCGGGGCCGGCCGCCCCGCCTGCGGCCCAGTCGGTGAGGACGAGCCCGAGTTTCTCCGCGATCTCCGGCGTCAGTTCCAGATCGGTGAAACGCCGCCCCTCGCGGATGCGCAGACGCAGCATGACCGTACCGTCGGCGAGCTCGATCTCCTGGAAACGCACGAATTTACCCCAGGGTGTCTCGAACTCCTGCAGGTCTGTGACACGCGTAAATGTCGGCACGGCTGAATCTCCTGAACGTTCACGGCTCTTGGCGAGCCTAATCCGGCTGGCGCCGATTTTCACCCCCGCCGTGAATTCGAAGCGGTTTGAGACTTATATAAGACATAAGACTTTTTGCAATTTTATACCCTTAGATGTTATAGGGATTTCAAAGGAAAAAACGGCCACCGCCGAGAAAACGGCTAGGCCTCGTCGAAAATAGGGGGAACCAAGATGAAATCTTTTCCAATGGAAACATTCTCCCGCGCCATGGGAAGCGCGTGGAAAGACCAAGGTATATCCAGATTTTCTAAAATAAAAAAAACACGAATACTCGTAATTGAGAAACAATCGCAAAATGAATCCGTGCTGTTGCAAAAAATTATCAAAAAAAAGTGATTTCAGACACCAAAAAGAGGTGGATTCCTGATTGCCACATAGACTATAAAAAATCTTAAATTGGAAAGGCTGTAAACAGCCAACTAGGGTCAGGAACGCCCAAGATGTACGGCGTTACGGGAGGAGCAGGAATTTACAACAATAGAGCCCTGGGCTCTATCCGTATCACCACCGTTGGCGGTGTGGATTACTTGAAGGGTGCCATTGTGGGGCATCCGATCGCCGATCCGGCAGGCCCGGATTTCTCGGCGAGAATTCTCACCCCACGACGTGTCTCGGAAACGCAGAAGAACAATTTTGCCGAGTCGGGTCGTTTCACTCATTTCCCAATTTCCGAAACGAACCGGCTGGTGCAGAGGACGAAACCAGTTCGGAGTTCTTGGAGGTAAGTCCATGGCGAAAAAAATGCCGGAAACGCCATTACTCGATCAGCTCGAAGATGGTCCGTGGCCGAGCTTTGTTACCAACCTGAAGCGGCTCGCCGAAGCGGATGGCAACCAGTATGCCGACCGCATGAAGGATCTGCTGGGACAGCTCGAGTATTCCTACGAAACGATCAAAGGCTACTGGAAGGGCGGCACTGTCGGCGTCCGCGGCTATGGCGGCGGCGTGATTCCGCGTTTCTCGGAAGTTGCCGACAAGTTTCCGGAATCGGCCGAGTTCCACACCCTCCGCATCATGCCGACGCCCGGCTATCACTACAGCACGGATGCGTTGCGCGCGATGTGCGACATCTGGGAGGAGCATGGCACCGGCCTGATCGCCCTGCATGGACAGAGCGGCGACATCATGTTCCAGGGCTGCTCGTCCGAGCAGGTCCAACCCGCCTTCGACGCCCTCAATGAGTATGGCTTCGACATGGGCGGCGCCGGCCCCTGCCTGCGCAGCTCCCAGGCCTGCGTCGGTCACGCACGCTGCGAGTTCTCGTGCTACGACGAGGCCCGCGCCATGCGCATGATCATCAACAACATGATCGACGACCTGCACCGGCCGTCCCTGCCCTACAAGTTCAAGTTCAAGTTCTCCGGCTGCCCCAACGACTGCGCCGACGCCATCCACCGGTCGGACGGGGCGATCATCGGCACCTGGAAGGACGAGATCCGGGTCGACCAGGACGAATTCAGGAAGTACGTCGCCGAACAGGGCCGCAAGGCGATCATCGACAACGTGATCACCCGCTGCCCGACCCGCGCGATGAGCCTGAACGACGACGATACGGTCGAGATCGACAATCCGTCCTGCGTGCGCTGCATGCACTGC
>NPIG01000831.1_pt2 | contig 17008 bp, 14 predicted proteins | sample 8637441 | NCBI WGS metagenome assembly NPIG01 (sample SAMN07420675, study PRJNA396082) | bioreactor metagenome | isolation source: sample BR6 brine-fed electro-methanogenic bioreactor BR | place: Japan: Kochi | collected 2016-06-14 | reverse complement strand
CAACTCGCCAAGCCCGCGGGCTTGGCGAGTTGGCGCAGCGCTATAATCTGCCGTCGGTCCTGGGAGAAATCTCGGCGGGCATCCTGTGGGGACCGACTATTTTCGGGGCGTTGGCCCCAGACTGGCACACCTTTCTTTTTCCACGCACGGGAGGCGGGGCTCTTGCTTTCGACGGGCTGACCACCCTGGCTATCGTGCTCTTTCTGCTGGTGGCAGGAATGGAGGTCGATCTCTCCACGGTCTGGCGTCAGGGGAAAACTGCGCTTTGGGTGGCCCTTGCCGGCATGCTGCTGCCTTTTTCACTCGGTTTTGCCGCCGCCTGGTGGACCCCCGGACTGGTCGGTTACCAGGCGCCCGCCCCCCCGCTGCCGTTTGCCCTCTTCATGGCGACGGCGCTTTCAATCTCTGCGCTGCCGATCATCGCCAAGATCCTGATGGATCTCAACATCTATCGCAGCGATCTCGGCGTCACAATTATAGCTGCCGCGGTATTCAACGACCTGCTGGGCTGGCTGGTGTTCGCCGTCATTCTCGGCATGATCGGCGCCGGCCACGGCATGCCGCTGGAACATACCCTGTGGATCACGCTGGCCTTTACCGCCGCCATGCTCACTATTATCCCCTGGTGCCTGCACCGGGTGCTCCCCTGGATTCAGGCCCATACCACCTGGCCCGGCGGCGTGCTGGGCTTTGCCCTGTCCGTCTGCCTGGTTTCGGCGGCCTTTACCGAGTGGATCGGCATTCATGCCATTTTCGGCTCCTTTCTGGCGGGAGTCGCCCTGGGGCATTCCAGTCACCTGCGGGAGCGGACCCGGGCCACAATCGATCAGTTTGTCTCCTTTATATTTGCGCCGCTGTTTTTCGCCAGCATCGGCCTGAGGGTGGATTTCGCCGCCCACTTCGACCTGGTATTGACCCTGGTCGTCCTGCTGCTGGCCTTTTCCGGCAAGGTGACCGGCAGCGCCCTGGGGGCCAGGCTCGGCGGCGTCCCCTGGCGAGAGGCCTGGGGCACGGGGTTCGGCATGAGCGCCCAGGGAACCATGGGGATCATCCTCGGCGTGCTGGCGCTGCAGCTCGGATTGATCAGCCAGGAGGTGTTCGTCTCCCTGGTGGTCATGGCCCTGGTGACCTCGCTGGTGAGCGGACCGATGCTGCAGCGGATTCTGAGACTGAAGAAGCCCCGGCGCTTTGTCGACTACCTGGGTTCGGAGGGATTTGTCCGGCAGCTGCGGGCCACCAGCCGAAGGGGAGCCATCGGCGAGCTGGCAACGGCCCTGGCCGAGGGGGCCGGGTTGCAGTCGGAAGAGGTCACCAGGGCGGTACTGGCCCGAGAGCAGGTCATGGCCACCGGCATCGGCATGGGGGTGGCGGTCCCCCATGCGCGCCTTGAAAAGCTTGATCAACCGCTGGTCGGAGTGGGCCTCTCGCCGATAGGCATCGACTTCGATGCCCCGGACGGCATCCCCGCCCATCTCCTCTGCCTGATTCTGACGCCGATCCAGGACGATGGCGCCCAGCTGGAGATTCTCGCCGACATTGCCGCCACCTTCCGCAACGAACCGCTTCGTGACAAGGCCCTTCAGGTTTCGGGATATACGGAGTTTCTTGCGCTTATCCGCAGTGAAAGGCCCGCCTGAGGCGCGTCCGACACTACCTGACGATCTTCCAGGTGCCGTCCGGCTGGCGACAGGCTGTCCCGTAGGCCTGCTGGGCCTGGCCGGCCACGGTGACGGTCTGGAGATACTCCCGACAATACTGCCCCTGGGTGGTCTGATAGGTCTCGGTCGGGGTGATGGTGCCGTAATTGCCCGAATCGGGGTTTCGCCAGGTCGTGGTGGTGTTGGTCCTGGTGCTTTCCAGAGCGTACTGGGCATTGCGCTCCATGTACAGCTTGTCCGCCCGGTCCAGGGACCGACCCACCTCGCCGCCGATCAGCGCCCCGGCCAGGGTGCCTATCGCGACCGCCACCATGGTTCCCCGTCCTCCGCCGATCTGCGATCCGATCAGGGCGCCGGTTCCGGCTCCGATCAGGGTCCCGCCGGTTTCTTTCGGCCCCATGCTCGGAGCGCATCCGACCAGCGTCATGGCCATGACCAGCAGTATGACGAGAATGCGTTTCATAATCGTTCTCCCTTGAATAGATGCCTGCTTCGCGGGGCGGAGCTACTGAGGCTCCCCGTCTTTTTCCTCACAGATTAACCGACCCCATTCCCGCTCCTCTCCGGCAACCCGGACCTTGAAACTGTCCGGACCGCAGACGTGAATCTGGCCGACCTCACGGGTACTTTTGTTTTCAACGGCTTTGGATTCGCCGGTGTTGACGGCAAAACAGATGTTTTCGAATTCTTTTCGTTTCATGGCCTCTCTCCCCAGGTGATGAAATGTTTCAGGAGCTAAGCAGGTTTCGGGTTGTGCGGTATGTTCATTTTACCGCATTTATCCCCCGTGGGGGGGATCCGCGCGTTTATCCGGCCAAGAGATGGGCCGGAAAGACGCCGGGACGGTGCTTTCTCCGGTTTGACAAAAGCAGGCTGCCGGATTTATAAGTGGTCACAACTCCCGCGGGCCTGGTCGGGCCGCCGGGCAACTTGTGGATCGAAAGGGACAAACCTTATGCCAGGCAAATACCGAACCTGGGCCCTGATTCTTGTTTTGCTGACCGCTCTGGTCGGCCTGAGCGGCTGCGGTGGCGGGGGCAGCGGTGATCCGGCCCCGGTGGTGGCGGACAGCGACGGCGACGGGATTGCCGACGACCGGGACGTCTGCCCGGCGCTGGCCAATCCCGCCCAGGAGGATGCCGACCGGGATCTGGTCGGGGATGGCTGCGACAACTGCCCGGCGCTGGCCAATTTCGACCAGGCCGACAGCGACGGCGACGGCATCGGCGATGCCTGCGATATCGTGCCGGCGGCCGATAGCTACACCTGGGTCGGCAACACCCCCCTTTCGGTCAATGCGGCTGAGGGTCTGCTGGCCAACGACCCGTCATCGGCGGTCGCCGTCGATTCCGCCGACACGGTCACCAGCGGTGGTGGGAGCGTGTCGGTCCAATCCGATGGAAGTTTTGCCTATACTCCCGCTACCGGATTTCGGGGTAGGGATTCCTTCGGGTATGTGGTTTCTGCCACCACTGCCGAGGTGACCATCCAGATAGACCCTCTCGCCTGGTATGTGGACAACGGTTCGGCCGGGGGAGACGGAAGTCTGAACACTCCCTTTGCTTCTTTGTCCCAGGCCGAATCCGCTGCCTTGCCCGGAGACCGGATTTATCTATTTGCCGCGCCTACCCCCTACCCGGGAGGGATCACCCTGCAGGGGAGTCAGCGCTTTTTCGGTGAAGGGGTGGAGTTTTCCTTCAACGGGCGGATGATTCGGCCTGCGGGGACCCATCCGACGATTGCCGGTCCTGCGGGAGCCGCCGCGATTGTTCTCGGCAGCGGCAACGAAGTCGCCGGCCTGAGTATCGATGGCGGTCAGGCAGGGATTTCGGGAACTGGGATCACTGGTTTCACCCTGAGAAACAATCGGGTAGCGAACACCTCTCAGGATGCTTTAGTGTTGACCGATGTTTCGGGTACCGGTCTGGTTTCCGGTACCGCCGTTACTTTCCCGGCAGGAGCAGGGATCGCCATCGATGTGGCGCTGGGGGGCTCGGCCAACATGGCTGTTTCCGGAAACCAGATCGATGCGGCCAACGGCCCCGCGATCCTGATTACCTATCCGGTCGGCAGTTCCGGTGCGGTGGAAGTTCGCGCCAATGCCATCACCAATCCAGGAGCAACCCCGATCCTCATTAACGGTTCCTTTGTCGAAGAGGGGAACACGGTTGACGGGGCGCCGTGGCCCTGATTGCCGGATGGAAAAGATTGAATACCGTACCGCCCAAGGCCGGCCGCCTATGCCGGCCTTGGTTTTTTGGCCGAGTTCCGGCATCCGGCCGTGCTTTGGGTATACTGTTAGACAGAGCTCATTCTCCGAAGAGAGTAGGAGGCCGGCATGATAGCCCAAGCAAAAGTGTGTATCCTTCAGGTGGTTCCGGTTTCGATGCTGGTCGTCCTGGCCGCCTGCGGCAGCGGCGGCGATACCGGCGTCATCTTTGGCCGGAGCGGGGATGGCGGCGGCGGAGGCCGGCCACCGGTGATCCAGGATCTCGATGGGGACGGGATCGCCGATGACCTCGACAACTGCCCCACGGTGGCCAATCCCGATCAGGCCGATGCCAACGGGGACGGCATCGGTGATGCCTGCGGCGGCGACACCGACAACGACCGGGTCGGCGATTTTTCCGACAACTGTCCAGGCAGCCCCAATCCCGATCAGGTCGACAGTGACCGGGACGGTCATGGCGATCTCTGCGACAGTTGCCCGGTATCGGTCAACATCGACCAGGCCGACCGGGACGGAGACGGAATCGGGGATCCGTGCGACTTTAACCCCTCGCCCCGGGTTTACAGCTGGATCGGCAACAGCCCCATGGCGGTTCCCGCCGCTCAGGGACTGCTGGTCGGCGAGCCCCCCGGCACGACGATCCTCAGTGCCGATATCCGCACCCGTTCCGGCCGGGCGGTCGTCAATGCCGACGGCAGCTTCCGGTTCACCCCGAACAGCGGCTTCACCGGGACCAGCACCTTCACGGTGACCACCTCGGCAGGGGCCAGAACCGTGAGCATCCAGATCGACACCCTGGCCTGGTACGTCGACAACGCCGCCCCGGTCAACGGGATCGGCACCTTCGCCAGCCCCTTCGACAATCTGGCCGACGCCGAGACCCGCGCCCTGGAGCGGGACACCATTTTCCTCTTTTCCGGCGACGGCCTGGCGACCAACCAGGGGGCCGGGATCACCCTGAAGGCCGAGCAGAAACTGATCGGCCAGGGGGCCGACTTTACCTTCAAAGGGCTGCTCATCGCCGCTGCGGCCGACCCGCCGGTGCCCCCGGTGCTCAAGGATACCTCGAATCTCACCGGAATCGTCCGGCTTGCCGACCGCAACGAGGTGGCCGGCCTCCGGGTCGAAGGCGAGGCCGGCGTCCCCAATCCCGGCATCGCCGGCGAGGGTATCCAGGGGTTTTTTCTGCACGGCAATCGCATTGTCGGCTCGCCCCGGGAGGGGATCCGGCTGGTCAATGCCGTCGGCACCGGGATCATCGCCGACAACACCATCACCCAGAACGTCCTGGGTAACGGTATCGATTTTTCCACCACCGCGTTCGACCCGGCCGATCTGACCCTCACCGGCAACGAGCTGCCCAACATCGCCGATGCCGGCATTCGGGTGGTTTTCGACAGCGGCTCGCCAGGCGGCCGGGTAACCATTGCCAGAAACCAGATCACCAATGCCGGGGCCAGGGAGCCGACCAATCCGGGGACCATCGTCATCAATCCCAATGCGCTGGGTATCGATCTGCAGTCCCTCGGCAGCGCGGAAGTGTTCAGCACCCTCAGCAGCAACCGGGTCAACGGGGCCGACGGCGCCGGCATCCGCCTGCGCTCGGGGGCCCGGTCCGACCATCGGGCCCTGATCGAAAGAAACCAGGTCATCGCCGCCGGCAACGATGGCGGAATCAACCTGCTGGCCACCGACAATGGCCTGCTGGCGGCCAGAATCCGGGAAAACACCCTGAGCCGCAATCCGGCCTTCGGTTTCGATGTTCGTTCCGGGGGAGGGACGGGGCTGTCGGTCATGTGCCTGGAGATGCGTGAGAACTCCAGCGACAGCGGTTTCCGGCTGGAAAACCTGCTGACCGGCAGCGATCTGCTGCAGGTCGAAGGGAATCAGGTGGACCTCGAGGAGGGCAACACCGGAGCGTTTTCCTTCCTCCCGGCGGTGACGGCTGTTTCGTTCGTCATTGGAGGGTCTTGCGAGTTGCCGCCAGGCCAGTAAAAAACAAACCCCGCCTGGTGAAAAGCGGGGTTTGCCGGTGATCGGAGGCCGGACCCACCAAGGGGTCCGGCCTTTTTGCGTGGTGCGTTTCAGGCGCCGCTAGTTAGGGGCGTGTAGTTCCCAGCCAGGTGGCTGCTTCCGGGTAGGTGGCGGCATCGATGGTGATGGTGCCGTCGAGTACGCCGTTATCCAGGAAGTCGATGGAGTCGAAGATCAGACGCTTGGTATAGAAGCGGTTGTGGGCGAAGGCGCCCTGTTCATGGTCCAGCAGGGCCAGGTTGAAGGTTGCGCCGAGGGTATCCTTGTCCGGCCAGGCGGCGAAGGCGGTGCCGAAGCTCTGGTCGGCGGCAACGGCGGTGTTGAAGACGTAGGGGTAGCCGGAAGCCGCGTTGTAGAAGATGCCCTTGGTGGCAAGCACGTCGGTAAGGAGCACGAGGGCATCCTGGAAACCGTCGTGCTCGGTTTCGATGGTGGTTAGGGTCATGGCGCCGTGGCAGGTTCCGCAGACGGCGGCCACACCGGTCGCGGCGCCGGTGGCGTCGAGCTGGAACACCGAGTAGTTATGGGTGCCGATTGCCGGGTCGGTAGCGTCCATGTGGCAGGCGACGCAGGGGCCGGTGGTTCCGGCACCAATGCCGTCGTGGGCGAAAAAGCCGACGTTGGCGTAATCCTGACCGCTGAACTCGTAGCCGATGGTGTTGTAGAGAACCCCGGCGGCTGCCAGGTAGTGGGGGTTGTAGCTGCCGAAGTTGCCGGTGGGGATGCTGGTGGCATCGGCAATCTTCTGGCCGCCGCTACGGCCGGCATGGCACATCACGCAGATGTTGGAGGAGTCTGCGTCGGGGAATACCGCTTTCACCGGCGCCAGAGTGGCGTCATAGCCTTTGTCGTAATCGGCGGTAATGGCGCCCGGAGCATGGGGAAGCGTGCCGAAACCGTCGAGCTGCGCGGTTTCGCTGTGGCAACCATAGCAGTAAAGGACCTGGTTCTTGCCCTCGGGCAGGTTGAACTCGTTGTTGGCCGCATCGTAATTGGCCGGGTCGGCAAAGAAGTTCATCGCCCCGGTGGCGGTGTGGCACTTCTGGCAGGACTGGCGGCTGCCAGGAGAGGTCGCCGCATCTCCCTCGTCCCAGTCGTAGTGTTTCCAGGCTTCGCCGGTTTCGTCACCATGTGCCGACTTGGCCCAGTCTCTGAGGATGGCGGTGCCGGCCGTCTTGTTGCTGACCGCGGGGTCGGCTGCGGTGCTGTCGCCGTTGTGGCAGCTGTTGCAGGCATTGGGCATGCCGGCATTGGTTTCCGAGAGGCTCGGCCAGACGATGGTCAGCACGTGGCTGCTGATGTCGCCCTTGGTGGTTTCCATGATTTCGTTGCCATTGGCATCCAGAACGCCGGTGCCGACTTGGGTCCACACCGCCGACTTGGCGGTCTTGGGCATGTGGCAGGAGGTGCAGGCGAACATGGACTTGACGCCATCAACCACCCGGGATTTGGCGGCCCGCTTGGCCATATGGGCCTTGCTGATCGCCTCGACATTGGCGGAGCCCGAGCTGACGTCGATCACGGTCAGGTCGGCGAAATCGCCGTAGCCGGCGTGGCAGGACAGGCAGAGGTTGTTGCGGTTGTTTTTCGCGCCGGTGGTGCTGACGGCGGTGTCGATGGCGATGCGGATGCCGTCTTCCATGACCTCGCTGACGACCAGGTCCTCATTGGCGGTGCTGTGCATGTTGTGGCAGACGAAGCACTCATGATCGTAGGATTTGTCCGGACCGTGGGGGCCGAAGGCGAGATCCTGCTGCTGCTGGTGGTGGCTCTTGGAGGTGATGAAGTCGGTGGTGGTCGGCGTGCCGCCCCAGTAGTCGCTCGATTTTTCCGAGATGTCGTAATACTCCTTCCAGTCCAGGCCGGGCAGGTAGAGCAGAACTTCGCCGTTGGGGCCGGCCTTGCTGGCGTAGTCCACCGTGGTGCCGTTGGCGGTGTATTTGCCGGCGCCGCGGGAGTGGCAGTTGTAGCAGACGTTGTTGCGCATGATCAGATTGTCGACCTGATCCACGCTGCCGTCGGCGTTCAGGTCGAGGGTGGTGGTCATGGTGGCCGGGTTGATGATGTTGTTTTTGGTCGGCGCGGTGGCGTGCTGGCCGCCGGGGCCGTGGCAGGCTTCGCAGGCGACGCTCATGTCGCTGAAGTTCATGGTCCACTCGTCGCCCTGCAGGGCCAGTTCGAGGCCGGTCAGATGGCAGCCGGCGCAGCGCCGCTCGTAGGAGTTGTTGTTGCTCGGCTTCTCCAGCGGCAGGTTGCTGGCGTCGTACCACTTGTCGGTGTCGTAGGTGGTGTACTCGCCGCTCTGCTGGTTGAACTGAACCGGGAGGATGTAGTGGCTGTTGCCGATTTTGGTGACGTAGCGCTGCTTCCACTGGGCCTCGTCGTTGAGGATCAGGCCGTCGCCATTGATGTCGCTCAGGTCGCTTTCGGCGATGGCATGGGTCGCCGAGCCGCCCATGGCGAAAACGACATAGTATTTGGCCGCGCCGATTTTTACGTAGGCGCCGCCGCCGTCGCTGCCCAGGATCGGGGCATTGGTGCCGTAGGCGTCGTACTTGTTGGCGGCACCGTCAAAGTCGCGGACGTCGACTTCGGCGGCGTCGAAAAAGTCGGAGCGGCCGGAGCCGTTGCCGTCGTTGCTGTAATTGACCTCCAGGGCGCCGTCGCGCAGTTTCTGGGTATGGGCGGTTGCCGCCCAGCCGGCATGGGTTGCCTCATGACAGCCGCCGCAACGGTCGGCGCCGACAAAGGCGGTGGCCCGAATCGCATCTTCGGGGGTGGCCGCGGTTGTTTGGGCGCCGTCAGAGCCCTTGTTGCTTCCGCACCCCCATAGTGCCGCGGCGAAAAGCGAGGCAAATAACAGGGTTAACTTCATGGTCTTCATGTTTACCTCCATTGATGGGTTGAACGAATCGTTTATCAGTGACACTTCCGGCAGGTCCGGCCGTCACTGGCGCGCTCCAGGCGCCCACTGATGTCATCCCAGTCCCTTGGGTGGGGATTGATCTTCAGGCCGCTGGTAGCGCTGTGGCAGGTGAGGCAGATGTCCCCTTCGGGATGACAGGCCTGGCAGGTGGCGAGATTTTTGCGCGCTTCGCGCGCGTGGCTTGCCGACCACGAGCCGCCAATGACCACCGAGTTGGGGTGGCATTCCGCGCACTGTGCTTCGGTGAACGTGGCGTGTGCGGCATTGCCGGTGCCGGCGGGCAGGTCGCTGAAACCCCTGCGATGGGACTTGATTGCCAGGTCTTCAGGGGCAAAGTCGTTGTGGCAGTCGCTGCAGAATTGCGGTTCGTGACAGCTCGAACAGAGCTGCGGGTCGGTGCGGGCGGCGATCGGATGGCTGACCTGGAAATCGCTGCGGTGCACGTTGATCATGTTGTTGTTGAAATCGCCCTGCTCGTCGGCGAAGCCTGACTTGTGGCACTCCAGGCAGCTCCACTGCTGGTGGCAGGCATAGCAGTCGATGGTATTGCCCTTGGCGAAGGGGCGATGGTTGAGGGCCCAGACCGGACCGTGGGTCTTCAGCCCGGGCATTTCGACCTCGTTGACGAAGTCCTTGTCGTGGCACTCCAGGCACACCCCCTGGTCGGGGACGATGCTCGGGGCGTATTCGACATGGCAGAGGGCGCAGTCGACCTCATCCAGGTAGGTGTTGTGCGCGGCATGATCAAAAGTGACGGCCAGGGCCGGTACCGCCCCCAGGGTCGCCATCGCCAGCGCGGCCAGCAGAATTCGTATCATAATGACGCTCCTTGATTAAAAGAGAATGTTCAGTCTGACGCGGCCCCGGTAATATTCATCCCAGAGGTCGCTTTCAACCCGCTCTACCTTGGCCTGCACGCTGAGCTTCTTGGTCAGAAAGCAGGTGGCGTCGGCCCACAGGCGGCTGCTGGTGGTCTCGTCGTCCTGGTCTTCGAGGCGCCGCTCGAGCACATCGAAGTGGGCGCCGGCGCCGGCCTGAAGATACTGGTTGAACAGGTAGGACCCGTAGACCTTGGCACCGTAGAGGTCCTGACTGTCGCCGGCGTCGCGCAGGGTCCCGACCAGGTAACCGGAGAAGCGCCCGGTGCGGGTCTTCTCGAGCCCGACCTCGTAGACATTGGCGTCGTCGAACTCCGCATACAACTCCCGGGTGTAGCGGGCGTAGCCGCGCAGGCCGGCGGCGATGCGGTACTCGAGTTCGGCGGTCAGCTCCTGGTATTCTTCCACGGCGAACACCGAGTAGATCGAGGTGGAGGAGAAGACCGGCAGCGAGTAGAGGTATTCGGTCCGCAGCGACCATTGGGGGCTTTGAAAGTATTTGGCCCCGGCCAGGAAGTAGCTCACCGTGTCCGACAGGTAGTCGTACTGGGTTTCGCTGTAGAGGTTGAGCATGTTGCGAAAGGTGTAGTCGACGTCCAGGCCGAACAGCTCATTGCCCAGTTCACTGTCATCCCAGCGCTGCAGGTAGGAAACCCCGACATCGAGGCTGTCGAAAAAATGCCCGTAGACCTCGGTGCCGACGATCCAGTCCTCGGCGTTGTACCCCTCGTAATAGGTCACGTCGCCGCCGCCGANNACAGTTTGACCCCCAGCGGGCCGAGGTTGCGGTACTCGAGGTGCAGGGCGTCCATCAGCGAAGCCCCGGCGGGCGTGGAGATAAACTGTCGGCCGAGCTTGAAGTCAAGGTTCTGGATCAGGTTTCGTTTTTCCAGATAGGCGTAGTAGAGCCGGCTGTCGATATCGACCTCGTCGGCGAAGTCGTCGGCCAGCCGGCCGTAGCCTCGGAAGTTCAACCCGTCGACCCCCAGGTCCTTGCCGTTGAGCAGTAGGTACTGGTAGCCGACCAGGGCGGTGTCCTCCTGGGCATCGTCAAACCACTCGAATACCGTGCTGGCCCGGCCGGAAACCGAGGCGGCCAGGGCCGGCCCCGCGGTTAGTACGGCCAGCAGGCCAACGGCCATGCAGAACGAAATCTGCCGCCAAATGTTCATGCTGCCTCCTTCACATGATGGCTGAAATTAGTTGCTTCCCAGACAAAGAAACGACGGGTGCCTTGACAGGGCTTTGGGCGGTGCGGGTTCCGCCTGGGTGGAAAATTTCCGCTGTCCCAAAGCTGACATTCCGCCGACGGTGCGTTTGTCCAGCCCCGTGAAATACGGGGCGGCGAAAGCAATAATTCTTTGCCGCGTAATGATTTCCAAGGGCCCAATGCACAGGCCGTTCCATGCAAAAAATCCTATATTCCAATAGTTTGAGAGTAGGCCCAATTCTCTGCGAAATGTGGGATTAATGGTCGGGCATCGAAATAATTTCATGGATTGTCGGTTTTTTGGAGAAGGGTCAGCTAGTCAAATCACGGACATCTGTCAACTTCTTGACTTGATGGGTGTCAAATTAACCCCCGGTTTTCCGCCAAAACCCCGACAAGGTGACTCAAAAAATGCACCCTTTCTTAAGGTCGTCGCCATGGCGGCCTCCGTTGCAGCAGGAGCGTAAGCTCACAGGTTCTTAAACCAGTTCAGATAGTGAAGTTCCGTAGATATCTTTAGTGTTTCACACGGGATTTGACAAACGCCTCAGGAGTGTTAAGAAGTGCTAAGAAGGGGCAGGGGGCATGGTTTCCACCCTGCCGGGATTCAGAGCCACTAACCGCAGATGATGGGAGCGCAGGAAGGATGCCTGATGGACCGTTTCCCCATGACCATGTTGCACCGCCATCCGAAAGGCGCAAAGAATCCGGAGCGACAGTTTTGCGCTGGAAAGAGATCGTGACGGCAGCAAGCCGGCTTGTGGGTCGACTCATTCATCGCGGCAAGCGACCGCTGAACCCCCTTTGGGACGCAATCATGAATCTTTCCTGCCGGGTGCAGGGGGCGGTTGATTCTCCGGGGGCCGCAGCGGCAACGATGAGGTTGGTCGCCCGGTGCCTGGGGGATGTCAGCTGCATGGTCCGCGACTTTCCTTTGGTGACCGCCTGGAAGCTGAGCGGACGGGAGTGGACCCTGGTTTTTGTCGGCACCCTAAAAAGCCGGATGGAAATACAGCGGATTTTCTTTGCGGAGGGTGTCGAGGCGCAGCGAATTGGCGGCATCGAGCTGTGGAGGCTTTCGACCGCAAGCGCCAGCTGGCTTTCCGAAGGGGCGGATCTCGTTATCTGCGAGTTAAGCCGAAACCATCCCTTGCGCCCCCGGGCGCCGGTTTCCTTTACCGTTCCTACCTGGATCACCCAGGTGGTCACCTATCCAGAGACGTTGCCGACCCTGCTGGCAGGAAAACGGAAGCGCGAAATTCGCACCAGGATTAACAGGTTTCACAAGGCCGGATTTTCATGGCGATTCAGCCGGGCCGAGGCCGACTTTGAGCTTTTCTACCATCGCATGTACCGGCCATTTGTCTCCGCTCGGCACGGGGACCGGGCCTGGATCACCCCCTATCCGGAACTGCGGAAGCTCTGGCTTTCCGACCCGCGGGGAGGGTTGGTGCTGGTCATGCGGGACGGACAGGCGGTGGCCGGGGGAACCTGCTACCTCAGGGGGCAAACCTGCTATGGCCTCGACATGGGGGTGCTGGACGCCGACGCAACGCTGATCCGGCAAGGCATCATGCCGTTTCTGTTCTGGTGCACCGGCGAATGGGGGCATCGCCAGGGAGCCAGGTTTTACAATTTGGGCGAATCCCGGGGCTGGCGCTCCGACGGTCCCTTCCGAACCAAGTCCAGTTGGGGGGCCCGGGTTACCAGGTGGCAGGGAACCTACCGCACCTTGACGGTCCTGGCCGACAACCTCCGGCCCGCCGTGCGCGAGCGCCTGAACCAGATCGGTTTTGTCTGCGAATTCAAGGGGCTGCTCTGCGGAATCGTGGTCGAGGGGAAAACCGCTCCGCTGTCCCACGCCGACCTCCGCGTGGAGGTTGGCGTGGCCAAAGATCAGGGTCTGGACGGCGTGGTCCTGGTTTCACCGAACGCCAGACGGGCCGTCTTTTGATCAAGGACAAAATATCCATCCCCCGTTGCCCTGGGGGAGCGGTGAGAACCGAAACCTGAACCGGTCATCGCGGAACAGCTTGTCGGGATTGCCGACGAAACCGGTCGGCTTCGCTTTTGAAAGTGAGGATGGCAATGGCTGAGACCAATGCTCTGCTGGGAAAAGTGATGCAAAGAGGCCGACGATCCCTCAATCACTTCGGGGATGCCGTTATCGATCTTTCGGACAAGTTTCTCAGGGTGTATGAACTTCCCCGACCCATTCCCGAAAAATTTTCCCAAAGCTTCGGCCGCGGACTGGGGGACGTGGGATACCTGCTGCGGGACGCTCCCCTCTTGCGAGCCTGGACGCTCACCGGGACAGAGTGGAGCGTTCTTTTTATCGGAACCCGCAAGGGGCTGGGGTATGCGCAGCAATTGTTTTCGGCGGAAGGTGTAGCACCGCAGCCTGCCGGAGAGGTACCGCTCTGGAAACTGTCCTCGGCGGTCCGACAAGGGCTGTTGGCGGAGGCCGACCTGGTTATCTGCGAATTGAGCCGGATTCATCCCCTGAGGCCGCGGGCGCCGCTCGCTTTTACCGTACCCATCTGGGTCAACCAGCTGCTCGCCATCCCGGATGGGCCGGAGACGATCCTGACCGGAAACGAAGGGCGCCATCTGCGATATCGCGTCAACCGGTTCCGCAAGGCCGGATATGCCTGGCGCTTCAGCCGCTCCCGGGAGGATTTTGACCTCTTCTACCATCGCATGTATCTGCCCTTCGTTCGCTCACGGCACGGCGAACGTGCGCTGGTGGCTCCGTATTCGGTTCAGTGGGATTTCTGGCTGGCCAGCGGACGGGGAGGGGTGGTGCTGATTACGCGCGACGGCCAGCCTGTCGCCGGCACGATTTGTCATCTCACCCATGACATCTGCTATGGCGTGGAAATGGGCGTTCTCGATGCCGATCCGGTCTTGCAGCAACAGGGGATCAACCGCTATGTGGTCTGGTGTGCCCTCGAATGGGGGCATGCCCAGGGGGCTAAATACTGCAACATGGGCGGCTCCCACGGCTGGCGCTCCCACGGTTCTTTCCAGCAGAAGGCCCAGTGGGGGCCCCGGGTGATTCACAGCCAACGCCCCAGCCGGCACTGGACCTTGCTCGCCAGCGATTTGCCCGGCCCCCTGCGGGAGCGCATCAACCAACTCGGCTTCATCAGCGAGCAGGAAGGGGCGTTTTACGGGGTGGTGGTGGCCGAGCGCGACCCGGCATCGACCGAAAAGGATCTCGACCGGCAGATTGCCGAGGCCAAGAAACAGGGCCTGGCCGGCTTGATGGAAATCACGGCCGGCGCCCCGCCCGACCTTTATCCCTAGCATCCCTAGCGCGCATCCGTTTGATAAAATCGAAAGCTGGCATCAGTCTTGAAGATGTCACCCATCAAGTTTCGATGGCTGAAAACGGACGCAGGGAAGGGACAGGACGATGAAACACCTGGCTTGGGGCATGATTTTCGGGCTGGTTTTATGGATTTCAACCCCTTTGACTGCTTGGGGGTTTCAGAAGGGGGAAGTGGTTCCGGATATTCAGGCAAGGAACATCGACGGTAACGTTTTTCGGCTCTATGAGCAGCAGGGCGACGCCTTTTTGCTGAATCTGGGGGCTTCCTGGTGTCCAGGCTGTGTCGGCCAGTCGAAGCAGATCAACAAAATTCACGAGTTTCTGAATGGCAACAACATTACCTATGTCGAGGTTTTTCACCAGGACAGCGAGGCGGCGATCCGCAAGGCTCTGGCCGCCTCTAGCCCAAAGCTGAATCCCCAAGCCATTCTGGACGATGGCAAGGTCCGCAAAAGCTACAATGTTTTCGCGATCCCCAGGTTGCTCATCCTCAACCGGAATTTCCAGGTGGTCTACGATGGCGGGCCTTTGGCAGCCCGGGAGATCATCAAATATCTGGAGACAGCGAAGGGGGAAATGCCTGGAACCTAACGGACAGTCGAACTCTTCGGGCTGATTGTGCAACCGGTTCATCCTTGCCGTCCTCGACCGTCTCATTACCACCGAAGATCGTTTCCAGGGCCATCCCCTGCAGGCCGTCGACCCCAGAGCCGTCGATTCGGGATTGGCCGGACCGAGCGGATTGAATAAGCACAGGTCCGGCCGCGTCGAGTTCCCGGCCGGGGTGGCGTTTCCTTCAGCATCGACGGCCAGTTGAGTCGCGGGCAGGCAGGGCTCCAGAGTCAGCCCGCCAGGCCGGAAACGAATCTCTGCACCAGGGGTGGTTTTCTTCTTCGCGTGAAAAGGCCAGGTTCCATTGCTTCGCGGCGGGCGTGAGGGAACTCGAGCAGCCGCGCACTTTAATTTATCAAACAGGCGCAAAGGGGACGGATCATCGATCCGTCCCCTTTGCGTTACCTCAGCGCAGCCGATCACTGCTGCGGTAACGTCACAAACGCCTGAACCCCGTTGCGGCCGACGATCTGGGTGCGGTCGTTGATACCGTAGGCCTGGCTCACGGCCGGCGCCAGATCCTGGGTGTCGGCGGAGTTGGCGGCGTTCCACACCGCGGCGCGGTCGGCACCGGTGGTCGCTGCGGTGGTGCCGACAAGGCGGTTTGCGCCGTTGATGGCCGAGGCCGAGGTGCCGGCGCCGAGGTCCGTGGCGACGCTGCCATCGGCGTTCCAGACCACGCCATGCACGGTGCCGCTCTCCAGTTCGGCTTCGCCGACCATGCGGCCGTCGGCAGCGGCGCCGAAAGCCACGCTGGCAGCCTGGTCGGTGAGGGCGCTCAGGGCCAGGGGTGCGGCAAAGCCGCCACCGGCGGCGGGCACCCAGGCGGCGGCCTGGGCCTGGCCGGCGGCGTTGCCGGCCTCGCCGCCGATGACCCCGTCAGCGCCGATAAAGTACGCCGAACTGAAGCCGGCGTCGGACAGGCTGCCGAGGGGGACCGGATCAGCCGTGGTGCTGGCCCAGTAGACGGCCACGGCGGTGCCGTCGGCGTGGTTGACCGCCTCGCCGACGATCTCGCCGCGGTCGTTGATGGCAAAGGCCGCGCTGGCGCCGCCGGCAAGGAGCCCGGTGGTGCTCAGGGTCGTGGGGGTGGTGGCACCGGCCGCCCACAACACCGCCACCGTATTCGCATCGGCGGTACNNCGGTTCCCGATTCGCCCACGGCGGTGCCGCCGGCATTGACCCCATAGGCGGCGCTGTAGCTGTTGCCGTCCAGGGGGCTGAGCTCGGTGGCTTGGGGCGCGGCCTCGGTCACCATCCATTTGGACCCCTTCACGCTGATGCCGTCGTCGGCGAGACCGACCGCCATGCCGCTGGCGTTGATGGCGATGCCGGCGCTGAAGCTGCCGCCAAGACCGGTCAGATCCACGGTGGTAAAGGCAGTGCCGCTCACCGGATTCGGGTCTTCGCCGCCGCTACCGTCACTGCCGCCGCAGGCGGCGAGCGACAGGGCCGCGGTCCCCATCAGGCCGATCAGGAGAAGTCTGAGCTGGTTCATGGTGTGGTCTCCTTTTCCTGGTTCAAAAGGTGAGCGCGTTAAATCGCCTCTCTGGCATCGGCTTAGGGTTGATAGTGAAATTCCGTGCTGCTCAGCGTGTCCGGCGCCAGGACGGGCCGCACCGGGGGCAGCCCCTGGGCCAGCCGTCCTGCCGCGCCCACGGCCGGGATTTCCCGCAGCCGGTCGACCAGCACGCGGCTGCGTTTGGGGTTGCCCGCGATGCGCTCCTCGTGGCCATCGGGGACCAGGAGCTGGGGGTGGTCGAAGGGCGCCTGCTCCTGGCGCACCCGCTCGTCGGTGAGGGCGAGCAAAAAGTCGACCAGCTGGCGCCGTTTTTCCTCGTCCCCCTGCAGCTGACCGATGGTGTCGATGAAGGGATCGAGATCGGCGAGATTCTCTGCATGGAAATTGCCGCCACGGGTATAGAAATCGACCACCTGCATGAGGGTCGCCATGCTGCCGTCATGCAGGTAGGGGCCGGTCAGCTCGACATTGCGCAGGCCCGGCGTCTTGAAGGCGCCGTTGACGGCCTGGCGGGTGATGGTGTCGACGCTCGGCGGGCAGATGGTGGGCGGATCGGCCAGGAAATTGGTCACGCAGCCGGGCTGGGCGATGGGGGTGAAGCCGT
>NPIG01000960.1_pt1 | contig 17030 bp, 15 predicted proteins | sample 8637441 | NCBI WGS metagenome assembly NPIG01 (sample SAMN07420675, study PRJNA396082) | bioreactor metagenome | isolation source: sample BR6 brine-fed electro-methanogenic bioreactor BR | place: Japan: Kochi | collected 2016-06-14 | reverse complement strand
GCGCCGGTCTTGGCGACCTCGTGATTGTGCAGCAGGATCGGGACGTCCCGGATGCCGAGGTCGACGACGGCGAAGCCATTGGTAATGCGGTTGCCGGCAATCAGGCCGGCGTCGGTGAGGACCAGCGCGCCGTCGACGCCGGCGGCGGCGGCCAGCTTCCCGTCCTTGGCGGCCTGCAGCCGCGCCTCGACCACGCCATACCGGCCGCGGTAAGACCCGCCGAGGAAGCCCGCGTTGCCGCCGGTCTCGTCCTGGTAAAGATCGGCCCTATAGCCATAGCTGCCGACGTCGCGTTCCAGCGTGCGGCGCAGATGCAGACCCGCCTGAGGGCGCCCGGAGCGGCCGCCTCGCAGGTCGGCCGAGGCGCGGGCGCGCCGGCCGATCGGCATCGAGAGGCCCATGGAAACGCCGAAATCCTCGCTGGTGATTTCCTTGAAGCCCGAAATGCGAATATCGGACTCGCGCCAACCGGTGCGGCGGGTATAGGCGCCGGACAGGATCGTGTTCCTTTCATCGGCGCGTTCGAGGTTGATCAGGTTGACCCCCAGCGTCGCCAGGTTGGAGAACATCGGCGTCGACAGCGACAGGACATCCTGAGCCTTGGCCGGGCGCAGCAGGGCAGGGTCGGCGGCGGTGCCTTCGGCCAAGGCGGTTGCATAGGCCAGGTCGGCGTAGCCGCCGCTGTGCCGCGTCGAGGAGAGCCGCAGATCCGCACCGGCCAGTTCGGTGCGGAAGTCGAAATGGCCCAGGTACCCGGTTTCACCCTGGAACCGGCTGGCGCCGAGGCTGACCCCGATCTCGGCCCGGTTGAACAGAACCGAGGATATGCCGGCGCTCGCCGCGATCAGTTCGGAGCTGCCTTCGACATGGCCGTGCAGGGTGAACTTGTCGGACAGGCCATAGCGCAGGCTGGCGCTTGCCATCTGGTCGGCGCCATAGGCGAAATTCTCGGTCGCATAGCGGTTGCGTGCGACGCCGGCCTCGAATGAGAAATCCAGCTGGCCCCGGCGCAGAAGGTTCTCGGTGGCGAAAAAGCCGATCGTCTTGGTTTCCTCGTTCCCCGCCGCGTCGCGGATCACGATGGTGGTTTCGCCGCTGTTGTTGATCAACGGCAGGTCGGTCAGGGTGAACGGGCCGGGCGGGATGGTGCCGGACCAGGCGTTGACGTTGTCGACATAGACATCCACCGCCGTCGGTACCGCGGCGGTGCCCGAATAGGCCAGTTGCGGGTCGGTCACGATGTCGCTGCGCAGCGAGAAGTCGCGCCGGATCTGGACCCCGCCCATGCGGATCGGACGGGTCCAGGATTGCCCGGAGGAGATGATATCCCCGGCATTGAAGGTCAGCATGGTCCTTGGGCTGGAATAACTGAAGGTGGTGTCGTCGCGCTTGAAGCGCGCCCCGTCCAGCCCGAAGCTTTGTGCGGTGAGGGAGCCGGTGGTCCGCAAGACGCCGAACGGCGCGTAAAGGCGTCCTTCGAGCGACGAGAAGATGTTCTGCACCTGGAACCCGTCGGCGAGAATGTCGCTGCCCAGGTTTCCGGTGATCCGGTAGTTCAGTACGGCGCCATAACCCGGCTGGGCATCGGCGTATTCGGGGCGGTGGCGTCCATTGATGATGCGGCGATTGAGATACTGATGCGAGGCCGAAATACGGATCTCCTGGGCCGCCTCATCGTATTGGTAGCTGAGGCCGGGGAGGGTATCGAGCAGGATCAGCGCCCGCCCCCCCGATGGCGGCACCAGGCCGATATCGCGCATCTCGGCGGCGGTTATTCCGATCCGCTTCGAGGTGTCGAACCAGGTGAACTCCGCGATTTTTCCGATGTCCTGACCGTTCACGATAACGAGAAGGTGCAGCTGAAAGCTGTCTTGGCTCGGCAAAGTCCGGTCCAAGGTCTTCAGACCCGTTTCCGGGGCCAGGTCCGACGCGGGCGTGTCGGCCCCCGTGAGGAAGCGGTCCTCGGCCCAGGTGACGGTCGCAAGCGCGACGAAAAACGTGCCGGCTATCGCTGATGCTCTGATCACGCCACCTCCGTTCAGCACGCCCAAAAGCGCAGAATGTGCCGCAGAATTCCGGTATCAGGTCTGGATGTGCTTCAGTTGGGGAGGAAGCAGAGGGGAACCGAATGCCGGATCGTGAAGTTGATCGCCGACCCGCTCCTGCGCGAGCCGGGAAGCTGGTCGATCAAAACGCGGTAGCATTCGCGCGGACCCTTCGGCGGCGATTTTTTTACGCGCACAAGACGAATGGTCGTTTCTTTGTTCCGCTCGAGCTGCAGGACCGGAGGGCTGGCCACGACGTCGCGTGTCGGCGTCAACACATCTTTGCCGCCGGATCGCGTCCACCGCATGACCCGAACCTGGCCCTGGATCCGTCCCGGCCCGCCGGATTTCACGGTCAGCGCCGTGGCGTGTTCGGGGCCTTTCACCGTCAGGTTCGTCGGAGAAATCGAAAAGGAGTCCGCTGCGACACCGGAAGAGACAGCGAACATGGCGACCACGGTCGCCCATGCCAGTTCCTTGAGTTTCATGCCTGTCTGCCCATTTTGCCTGTTTAAATGGCGACTTCGGAGGTTGTTTTTTTATCCTTCCGAAGCCGAATTCGTCGTTACGGGGCCGAGTACGTCACTGTTATCGTGACAGCGTCCGAGTAGGTTCCCAAGGCACGCGCTGTGCCGGTCGAGGCGACCGCGCCGTCGACATCCACCGAGTCCGTGTAGGGCCCTGTGCCGGTCAGGGCGAAATCGGTGACGATGTCCCCATTGACCGCGACCGTATTGCCGCCGACGGACAGCGTGTAGGGGATATAATTAAGGCCGCCATCATTCATCCGCCGGGCGCCGGCATTCTCGTTGTTGCCGCCGTCCAGAACGATGGATACCAATGTGTTGTTGTCGTCGCAGCTGATGGAGATCGACCCGGTGGCCGACGCGGCCTGGGTCGGCGAGATTTCTCCGAAGGCAACGGCCGTGGTGGAGACCGTGCATTGAGCGATCACGGTGGCCGTCACGTTCAACGTGCCTTCTTCCACTGCGGCTGTTGCCGGTAGTGTGAAGGTGCCAAGGACGCCTAAGGCTGCGGACAACGCGGAAAGCTTCTTCACCATTTTTCTGCCTCTAAAATGTTTTTTTTGGATGTTACCAAAGCATTATCTTTTTTCCATGCTTCGGATCTGATTTTTCAAAAGTGTTGCCGGAATGTAAATATGCGAAAAGTCCACATATTATTTTCTCGAGGAAATGGTTTCTATTGTTTGCTTTAATTTGACTTTAAATTTTCCTTACCTCCCCGGCGGGCGGTTTTCATGGTGCCGCCTGTCCGGCCCTTTGGGGGGGTGATGGTTCCCTGCCTTGGTTCCACGGTCCTGTGTTAACCTGCCCTCGTGTCGTTTTGCGCTCTGGCTGCCGGTGTCTTGCCGGGGCGGTTTGGTCGCGGGCACGGGGCGCGGTTCTTGCGTGCCGTGCTGTGCGTGGTTGCCGGTTGGTTGCCATGATTATGGATGATTAAAAGGTTATGGCTTAGAAGGTTTAAGCTTGAAATAAAAACCGACTCGCCCTAGCCTTCATTCAGCGGCCGGGAAATCCGGCCATGCGACAACAGCCAGAGGGAGAGGGATCTCATGCGTATTGCGTGTCTGGGCGGCGGGCCGGCGGGGCTCTATTTCGGGATCTCGATGAAGCTACGCGATCCGAGCCACGAGGTGGTGGTGATCGAACGCAACCGGGCCAATGACACCTTTGGCTGGGGTGTGGTTTTGTCGGATGACGCGCTGGAAAACCTGCGCGCAAACGATCCCGTCAGTGCCGAGGCGATCCGTAATCATTTCGCCTATTGGGATGATATCGCGGTTGTGCATGACGGCGTGCGCACGGTGTCCGGTGGTCACGGTTTCGCCGGCATCGGGCGCAAGCAGATGCTGATCCTGCTGCAGGAGCGCGCCCGCGAGCTGGGCGTCGAGATGCGCTTCGAGACCGAGTTCAACTCGGTCGAGGAGTTTCGCAAGGATTACGACCTGGTGGTCGGCTGCGACGGCATCAACTCCAAGGTCCGGACCGAATACGCCGAGGCCTTCAAGCCGAACATCGAGGTTCGCGCCTGCAAGTTCATCTGGCTCGGCACACATCAGAAGTTCGACGACGCCTTCACCTTCATCTTCGAGAAGACCGAGCACGGTTGGATCTGGGCGCATGTCTATCAGTTCGATGCCGACACCGCGACCTTCATCGTCGAATGCTCGCAGCAGACCTGGGACAACTTCGGCTTCGAGGATATGACCAAGGAGGAGACGGTCGAGACCTGCCGCAAGGTGTTCGAGAAGCATCTGGGCGGTCACGAGCTGATGTCGAACGCCGCCCACCTGCGCGGCTCGGCGGTGTGGATGAATTTCCCCCGGGTGCTTTGCGAGAAATGGTATCATGAAAACGTGGTGCTGCTGGGCGATGCTTCGGCGACGGCGCATTTCTCGATCGGGTCGGGCTCGCGGCTGGCCTTCGACAGCGCGATTGCGCTGGCCAACTACCTGCACTCCGAGCCGACGATGGAAAAAGCCTTCGAACGCTATCAGGAGGAGCGCCGCCTCGACGTGCTGCGGCTGCAGTCGGCGGCGCGCAACTCGCTGGACTGGTTCGAGCAGGTGGAGCGTTACCTCGACCTCGATCCGGTTCAGTTCAACTATTCGCTTCTGACCCGGTCGCAGCGGATTTCTCACGAGAACCTGCGCCTGCGCGACCCGGAATGGCTGGAATCGGCCGAGAAATGGTTCCAGATGCAGGCGGGCGTGCCCGAGGATGCCCCGGTGCGGGCGCCGATGTTCGCGCCCTTCAAGCTGCGGGATATGGAGTTGATCGACCGCGTCGTCGTCTCGCCCATGGCGCAGTACAAGGCCGAGGACGGCTGTCCGACCGACTGGCATTTCGGTCATTATTCCGAACGCGCCAAAGGCGGCGCAGGGCTGGTCTATACCGAGATGACCTGCGTCAGCCCCGAGGGGCGGATCACGCCGGGCTGCCCCGGCCTCTATGCGCCGGAGCATGAGGCGGCGTGGAAGCGGCTGACCGATTTCGTGCACAAGGAAACCCCGGCCAAGATGTGCTGCCAGATCGGCCATTCGGGGCGCAAGGGGTCGACCTGCGTGCCCTGGGACGGCGGCATCGACGCGCCGCTGCCCTCGGGCAATTGGGAACTCATCGCGCCGTCGCCGCTGCCCTACAAACCGGGCAGCCAGACCCCGCGCGAGATGACGCGGGCCGACATGGACATGGTGCGTGACCAGTTCGTCGAAGCCGCCAAGATGGCCGAGCGCGCAGGCTTCGACATGATCGAGCTGCACGCCGCGCACGGCTATCTGATCGGAACCTTCCTGTCGCCGGCGACCAACAAGCGCTCCGACGAGTATGGCGGCAGCCTGGAAAACCGCCTGCGCTATCCGCTCGAGGTATTCAACGCGATGCGCGCGGTCTGGCCCGAGAACAAGCCGATGTCGGTGCGGATCTCGGCCCATGACTGGGTCGGCGAAGAGGGCACCCAGCCCGAGGACGCGGTCGAGATCGCCAAGGCCTTTGACGCGGCGGGGGCCGATATCATCGACGTGTCGTCGGGCCAGACCGTGTCGGAGGAACAACCGGTCTACGGCCGCATGTTCCAGGTGCCGTTCTCGGACCGCATCCGCCAGGAGACCGGGATCAAGACCATGTCGGTCGGCAATATCTATGAGCCCGACCATGTGAACTCGATCCTGATGGCAGGGCGTGCCGACCTGGTCTGTCTGGCGCGTGCGCATCTGGCCGATCCCTATTGGACCCTGCATGCGGGCAGCCAGCTGGGCGACCGTCACGCATCCTGGCCCGAACCCTATCGCGGCGGCCGCGACCTGATCTGGCGCCTGGCCGAGCGCGAGCGCGAAGCCGAGGCGGCGATCAAGGTATGAGCCTCGCGGGGAAACATGCGGTGGTCACCGGCGGCGGCACCGGGGTGGGGGCGGAGGTCGCCCGCACCCTGGCCGAAGCCGGCGCCAAGGTCACCATCATGGGCCGGTCCGAGGCGCCGCTCAAGGCGCAGGGCCTGCCGTACCAGTTGTGCGATGTGACCGACGCGGAGGCGGTGCGCGCGGCCTTCGCGGCGGCGCGCGCGGAGCAGGGACCGGTGTCGGTCATGGTCGCCAATGCGGGCGCGGCCGAAAGCGTGCCCTTCGCCAAAATGACGCCCGAGCATCTGAACGCCATGCTGGCGGTCAACCTGGTAGGGGTCTCGAACTGCTGGCAGGCCGCGCTGCCCGATATGAAGGCGGATGGCTGGGGCCGGATGATCGCCGTGGCCTCCACCGCCTCGCAAAAGGGCTATCCCTATGTTGCGGCCTATGTCGCGGCCAAACATGGGGTGCTGGGTCTGACCCGCGCGCTGGCGGTGGAGCTGGCCCAGACCGGGATTACCGTCAACGCGCTGTGTCCGGGGTTCATCGAGACACCGTTGCTGGACCGCTCGATCGCCAATATCGTCAAGACCACGGGCATGAGCGAGGAACAGGCGGCGAAATCGTTGAAATCCGGCAATCCGCAGAAACGGTTCATTCAGACCGACGAGGTCGCCGGTGCGGCGCTCTGGCTGTGTTCCGAGGCGGCCCGGTCGGTCAACGGGCATGCGCTCAGCCTGTCGGGAGGCGAGATATGACACCGCAATCGGCCGAAACCAGGAACGAACCGTTGTCGAAGTCGCGGCTGCGGCTGTGGCTGAAACTGCTCAAGGCCAGCAACCTGATCGAAGAGCAGATCCGCCGCCGGTTGCGAGAAGACTACCAGTCGACCCTGCCGCGGTTCGACGTGATGTCGGCCCTGGCGCGCAGCAAGGGCGGGCTGAAGATGTCGCAGATCTCGGACATGCTGCGGGTCTCGAACGGCAATGTCACCGGCATCGTGGACCGGCTGACCGAAGAGGGGTTGGCGCTGCGGGTGGCGGTGCCGGGGGACCGGCGCGCCTCGCTGGTCAAGCTCACGCCGAAGGGGCGCGCGGCCTTTGCCGAACATGCCAAGGCGCACGAGGCCTGGATCGACGCGATGCTGGACGGGCTGAACGCCGACGATGTCGACGGCATGATCCGCCGGCTCGACTACCTGAACGAAACACTTGAGGATAAGGAGTGAGCATGCGCAGCGACGTGCAGCATTTCAAATGCAGGATCGAAGACGGCATTGCCACCGTCGCGCTGGACCGCCCCGAGCGGAAGAACCCGCTGACCTTCGACAGCTATGCCGAGCTGCGCGACTGGTTCCGGGACCTGCATTACGATGACGAGGTCAAGGCGGTGGTCTTCACCTCCAACGGCGGCAACTTCAGCTCGGGCGGGGACGTGCATGACATCATCGGCCCGCTGACCAAGATGAACATGAAGGAGCTTTTGACCTTCACCCGGATGACCGGCGATCTGGTCAAGGCGATGGTCAATTGCGGCAAGCCGATCATCGCCGCCGTCGACGGCATTTGCGCCGGCGCCGGGGCGATCATCGCCATGGCCTCCGACCTGCGGGTGGCGACGCCCGAGGCGAAGGTGGCGTTCCTGTTCAACCGCGTCGGCCTCGCCGGCTGCGACATGGGGGCCTGTGCGATCCTGCCGCGCATCATCGGTCAGGGCCGGGCGGCGGAACTGCTGTACCTTGGCCGCGCGATGAGCGCAGAGGAAGGCCAGGCCTGGGGCTTTTTCAACAACGTGGTTCCGGCCGGAGAGCTGGAGGCGACCGCACAGAAGCTGGCGTCGCGCATCGCCGCCGGGCCGAACTTCGCCAACATGATGACCAAGACCATGCTGGCGCAGGAATGGTCGATGTCGATCGAACAGGCGATCGAAGCCGAGGCGCAGGCGCAGGCGATCTGCATGCAGGGGCAGGATTTCCACCGCGCCTACCATGCCTTCGTCGCCAAGGAAAAACCGGTCTTCGAAGGCGACTGATCCACGCGCGCCCGGTCCTGCGATGGGCCGGGCCAGAGGCCGCCGGCGGACGCCTCCGGCGGGAGTATTTGGGACGAGAAGAAGAAGGAGGGGCGAGGGATGCCCGATCGCAGTTTCCTGAACTGGCCGTTTTTCGAGCCGCGCCACAAAGAGCTGGCGGAGGCGCTGGAGGGCTGGGCCGCGTCCCATCTGGGCGGGATCGACCACGGCGATACCGACGCCGCCTGCCGGGCGCTGGTCGCGGGGCTGGGCGAGGGGGGCTTCCTGACCCATTCGGCCGTCGATCCCGAAACCGGCGAGGGGCTGGACGTGCGCAGCCTGTGCATCATCCGCGAAACGCTGGCACGCCATGACGGGCTGGCCGACTTTGCCTTTGCGATGCAGGGGCTGGGGACCGGGGCGATCTCGCTCTTCGGCACGCCGGAACAGCGCCGCGAATGGCTGAGCCAGACGCGGGCGGGCAAGGCGATCTCGGCCTTCGCGCTGACCGAGCCGGCCTCGGGCTCGGACGTGGCCAATTCGACGATGACGGCAACGCGGGACGGCGATCACTTCGTCCTGAATGGGGAAAAGACCTGGATCTCCAACGGCGGCATCGCCGATGTCTACACCGTCTTCGCCCGCACCGTCGAGGCACCGGGGGCCAAGGGGCTGTCGGCCTTCATCGTGCCCGCCGACACGGCCGGGCTGGAGATTGCCGAGCGGCTGGAGACCATCGCGCCGCACCCGCTGGCCACCCTGCGGTTCACCGATTGCCGCATCCCGGCCAGCGCGCTGCTGGGTCAGCCGGGCGCGGGGTTCAAGATCGCGATGTCGGTGCTCGACGTGTTCCGTTCAACCGTTGCCGCCGCCGCGCTCGGCTTTGCGCGCCGGGCGCTGGACGAGGCCTTGCACCGGGTCACCACGCGGCAGGTCGCGGGGGGGCCGCTTTTCGATCTGCAGATGGTGCAGGGGCATATCGCCGACATGGCGCTGGACGTGGATGCCGCCGCTCTGCTGGTCTATCGCGCCGCCTGGACCAAGGACAGCGGTGCGCCGCGCGTCACCCGCGAGGCGGCGATGGCCAAGCTCTTTGCCACCGATCAGGCGCAGCAGGTGATCGACAAGGCGGTGCAGCTGCATGGCGGCGAGGGGGTGAAATCCGGCGAGACGGTCGAGAAACTTTATCGCGAGATCCGGGCGTTGCGGATTTACGAGGGCGCCTCGGACGTGCAGCGTGTGGTTATCGCGCGACAGGCGCTTGGCGCATTCCAGGGGAGTTAAAACATGCTCAGGCCTTCGGCCCATACCGATACGTTCACCCGCGACAACCTTCCGGCGCCGGAGAGCTGGCCCGATCTGCTGCTGGACGGCTTCGACTATCCCGACCGGCTGAACGCGGCGGTCGAGCTGACCGATGCCATGGTGGCAAAGGGGTTCGGCGATCACACCGCGCTGATCGGCAACGGCCGGCGCCGCACCTACAAGGAACTGGCCGACTGGACCAACCGTCTGGCCCATGCGCTGGTCGAGGATCTGGGCGTGAAGCCGGGCAACCGGGTGCTGATCCGCTCGGCCAACAACCCGGCGATGGTGGCCTGCTGGCTGGCGGCGACCAAGGCGGGCGCGGTGGTGGTCAACACCATGCCGATGCTGCGCGCGGGCGAGCTGGCGAAATATGTCGAAAAGGCGCAAATCATCCTTGCGCTCTGCGACACGCGCCTGATGGATGAGATGACCGCCTGTGCCAAGACCAGCGACGTGCTGGAAACCGTGGTGGGCTTCGACGGAACCTCGAACCACGATGCCGAACTGGACCGGCTGGCATTGCAAAAACCGGTGCAATTCAATGCCGTCGAGACCGCGCAGGACGACGTGGCGCTGATCGGCTTTACCTCCGGCTCCACCGGCGAGCCCAAGGGGACGATGCATTTCCACCGCGACCTGCTGATCATCGCCGACGGGTATGCGAAAGAGGTTCTGAACGTCACGCCCAAGGATGTGTTCATCGGCTCGCCGCCCCTGGCCTTTACCTTCGGGCTGGGCGGGCTGGCGATCTTTCCGCTGCGCTTCGGGGCGGCGGCGACCCTGTTGGAAAACGCCTCGCCGCCCAATATGATCGAGATTATCGAGACCTATAAGGCGACGGTCTGTTTCACCGCGCCCACCGCCTATCGCGCCATGCTGGCGGCGATGGAGGAGGGGGCCGACCTCACCTCGCTCCGCGCCGCGGTCTCGGCGGGCGAGACCTTGCCGGCGCCGGTGTTCGAGCAATGGATGCTCAAGACCGGCAAGCCGATGCTGGACGGCATCGGCGCGACCGAGATGTTGCATATCTTCATCACCAACCGCTTTGACGACTACAAACCCGCCTGCACCGGCAAGCCGGTGGCCGGATACGAGGCCAAGGTGATCGGTCCGGACGGCGAAGAGGTCCCGCGCGGCGAGGTCGGCAAGCTGGCGGTGCGCGGGCCCACCGGCTGCCGCTATCTCGGCGGCGAGCGGCAGGGCGAATACGTGCAGAACGGCTGGAACGTGACCGGCGATGCCTTCATCCAGGACGCGGAGGGGTATTTCCACTTTGCCGCGCGCAACGACGACATCATCCTGTCGGCGGGCTACAACATCGCCGGGCCCGAGGTCGAGGCGGCCCTGCTGGCGCATGAGGCGGTGGCAGAATGTGCGGTGATCGGTGCCCCGGACGAGGCGCGCGGCCAGATTGTGCAGGCGCATGTGGTCCTGGGCGCGGGTCACACGCCGGGGGATCAGATGGCCAAGACCCTTCAGGACCACGTCAAGGCCACCATTGCCCCTTATAAATACCCGCGGTCGGTGGTGTTCACCAAGGCCCTGCCCAAGACCGAAACGGGCAAGATTCAACGCTTCAGGCTGAGGGACGAGAGATGAGCGACGAGGCCTATAACCCCGGCGCCGAGGGCGCCAAGATGAGCTTTGCCGACGCGATGTCCTATGGCGACTACCTGCGGCTAGACAACGTGCTGGACCAGCAGCACCCGCTGAGCGGCGCGCATGACGAAATGCTGTTCATCATCCAGCACCAGACCAGCGAGCTGTGGATGAAGCTGGCGATCCACGAGATGGCGGCGGCGCGCGCGGCGATGAATGCCGGCGCCATGCCGCAGGCGTTCAAGATGCTGGCGCGCGTCAGCCGGATCTTCGAACAACTCAACAGCGCCTGGGACGTTCTGCGCACCATGACGCCGGCCGATTATACCCGCTTCCGCGAGGCACTGGGGCCGTCCTCGGGGTTTCAGTCGTATCAGTACCGGATGATCGAATACATCCTGGGTAACCGGAACCCGAACATGCTCAAACCGCACGAACATGTTCCGGCAGTTCACAAGATGCTGTCGGACGAACTGGCGCGGCCAAGCTTTTACGACGATGTGATCCGGCTTCTCTTCACCACCATCGACGGTCCCGAGGCGAATGTACCGGCCCCGCAGCTGGACCAGCCGCACAAACCGCTTCCGCAGGTGCAGGCGAAATGGCGGCAGGTCTATGAGGATGTCGACCGCTACTGGACGCTCTATGAACTGGGCGAAAAGCTGGTGGATCTGGAGGATTACTTCCGCCGCTGGCGGTTCAACCATGTCACCACGGTGGAACGGGTGATCGGCTTCAAACGCGGCACGGGGGGGACCTCCGGGGTGCAATACCTGCGCCGGATGCTGGATGTGGAGCTGTTCCCGGAACTGTGGCATTTGCGCGGAGAATTGTAAGGATGAGTACCACGAGCCTGCCCCGCAAGGATCTGTTCGATCTGCCCGAGGGGGTGATCTATCTCGACGGCAATTCGCTCGGCCCGCTGCCCAAGGGCGCGGTGGAGCGCGTCGGCGAGGTGATGCGCGCCGAATGGGGGCATGACCTGATCAAGGCCTGGAACACCGCCGGCTGGATGGACCTGCCGCGGGTGGTAGGCGACCGGATCGGGGAGTTGATCGGGGCCCCGGCGGGGTCGGTGGCGACCGGCGATACCCTGTCGATCAAGGTCTATCAGGCCCTGGCGGCGGCGCTGAAGATGCGGCCCGACCGCCGCGTGATCCTGTCCGACAACGGCAACTTCCCCTCCGATCTCTACATGGCCGAGGGTCTGATCGGGCTGGTCGGCCAGGGCTACGAGCTGCGCACGCCTGCGCCCGAGGAGGTGGCCGAGGCGATCACCGAGGAGGTCGCCGTGGTGATGCTGACCCAGGTCGATTACCGCACGGGCCGCATGCACGACATGCAGGCGATCACCGAAAAGGCGCATGCCGCGGGCGCGGTGATGATCTGGGATCTGGCGCACAGCGCCGGCGCGGTGCCGGTGGATATGGCCGCCTGCAACGCGGAATTCGCGGTCGGCTGCAGCTACAAGTACCTCAACGGCGGCCCCGGTGCGCCGGCCTTCATCTATGCCCGTCCCGACATCGTGCAGGATGTGCAGCCCGCGCTGTCGGGCTGGCTGGGCCATGACGCGCCCTTCGCGATGGAACGCCATTACCGCCCGGCGATGTCGACCGAGCGGCTGCGCGTCGGCACCCCGCCGATCCTGCAACTTTCGGTGCTGCAACAGGCGCTGACCGCCTGGGACGGGGTCGACATGGCCGACCTGCGCGCCGCCTCTCTGGCACTGACCGACCGGTTCATCGCCGAGGTCGAGGCCCGCTGCCCGCCGCTCACGCTCGCCACCCCGCGCGACGGCGCGATCCGCGGCAGCCAGGTCTCGTTCCGGTTCGAACACGGCTATGCCGCGATGCAGGCGCTGATCGACCGGGGCGTGATCGGCGATTTTCGGGCGCCGGACATCATGCGCTTCGGCTTCACGCCGCTTTACATCGACGAGGGCGACGTGGTGGCGGCGGCGGAGATCATCGAGGACGTGATCGGCAACGCGCTGTGGCGTGACGCGAAGTACCAGACCCGGTCGCGGGTTACCTGAGGCCCCTGCCGGGGCGCGGTGGGAATAATCAACGGACAAGAGGGAACATGACGCAGAAGGTTATCCAGCCCGAAGGGTGGGCGCCGGCCAAGGGCTATGCCAACGGGATCCTGACCGAGGACGGAACGCTCTATGTGGGCGGACAGATCGGCTGGACCGCGGAACAGAAATTCGAGAGCCATGATTTCATCGGCCAGATGGAACAGGTTCTGAAAAACATCCTGGACGTGGTCGAGGCCGCCGGAGGTGGCGCCGAACACATCACCCGCCTGACCTGGTTCGTGAAGAGCAAGTCGGAATACATGGCCCACCAGGCCGAGATCGGCCGGGTCTACCGCAGCGTTCTGGGGCGGAATTTCCCGGCGATGTCGCTCTTGGTGGTGGCCGACCTGCTGGAGGACGAGGCGCTGCTGGAGATCGAGGCGACGGCGAAGATCCCGCAATAGGCGGTGTGAAAACACGGTATTGAGCATGGGCCGCCCCGATGCCGGGGCGGTCTTTTGCTTTGATGCGTTAAGACGACGAGCGGGTGGCAGGGCCTCGGCGGCCGTCGCGCTGCGTGACAGGGGCCGTTCGATGTGGCTGGCTCACACCTCGAACAACCGCCCATGCCCGGGCGAGCGGCCCGAATGGCCCACCAGCCGCGCCGCGCCCCAGGCGCCGGCGGTGGCGCTGGAGATCACCGGAAGGCCGTGGCGCGCCTCCAGCACCGGGATCACCGGCAGGGTGCGCAGCCCGCCGCAGGAAATGAACAGGCTGTCGGCACCGTCCGCCGCCGCAACGGCCCGGCCGCCCAGCGCGATCAGGTCGTCATCCGTGGTGGCAAAGACCTCCTCCACCGTGCGCAGGTGCATCGCCTCCAGCGCGGCGACCTGGTATCCGCTGGCGCTGAGGTAGCGGGTCAGCGCGGCATTCACCGGATCGGTATAGGCGGTGCCGACCGCCACCCGCGCCGCGCCCACGGCATCGAGCGCCGCCAGCACCGAGTCGGTCATCGTGGTGGCGGGCAGCCCGCTGCCCTGGCGCAGCGCCTCCAGGATCTCTTCATTGCCCTCCGGCCCGCGATAAAAGCTCAGCGAGGTGCCCATCAGCGACACCGCCTCGGCGCCGCGCGCCTTCAGCTCGCCGGCAAGATCGGCGATGCGGTGGATCACCTGGTTGAACCCCTCCGGCGTGACCTCCGGGATGCCAAGCCCCACGGCGATGAAATCGAGATCGGGATAAAGCTGCGGCGGCTCCGGCGGCACCTCTCCGGCGCCGGGGGGAACGATTAATCCGACGGTGGTCATGTCAGCCCCTTCAGTGTCAGGATGATGGTCGAGATATCCTCTTCCGCGTGGCCCTGGTCGCAGGCCGCGCGCATCAGCGCCCGGGCGGTTTCGGTCATCGGCAGCGCGGCCTGCCCGTCGCCCACCGCCGCGACGGTATCGAGGTCCTTCAGCATCATCGCCACAGTGCCCAGCGGGTCTTCGAAATTCTCCGCCGCCATCCGGGGCGCCAACAGCTGAAACGGCTTGGAATCGGCGAACCCGCCCGCCAGCGCCCCGGTCAGCCGGGTTGCATCGACCCCGGTCGCCTTGGCGAATTGCACCGCCTCGGCCACCACCGCCATGGTGCAGCCCGAGATGACCTGGTTCACCAGCTTGGTCATCTGGCCGCTGCCTGCCGGGCCCATGTGGGTGATCCGCTGCGCCAGCGGCGCCATCAGCGGCTCGGCGCGTTCGAAATCCTCCGCCGTGCCACCGGCCATGATGGTCAGTGTCCCGGCGGTCGCCGCCGGCGTGCCGCCGGAGACCGGCGCATCGACCCAGCCCATGCTGTTGGCCGCGCGCAACCGGATGCCGAGGGCCTTGGTCTGCGCGGGGTGCATCGAGGAGAAGTCGATGAACAGATCAGCCCCGGTCACCTCGGCCACGCCCTCGGGGCCGAACAGCACGGCCTCGACCGCATCGGCATTGGTCAGGCAGGCCATGACCACGTCGCTTTGCCGGGCAAGGTCCGCGGGGCTGTCCGCCTGCCGCGCGCCCGCGGCAACCGCGCCATCGCATTTCGACGCGGTCCGGTTCCACACGGTGACCTCATAGCCCGCCGTCAGCAGGTTCCGCACCATCGGTGCGCCCATCAGCCCGGTGCCGATGTATCCCAACCGGGGCCTAGTCATCCTGGACCTCGTCCATCGGCCATTCGGCGGCGCCGGAATGGGTCACCGCGCCGTAATAGGCGCTTTGCACCTGGGCGGCGTATTTCTCATGCGCGCCGGCCAGACGCCGGGCCGGGCGCGCGGCCAGCGCCGCGCGGCGCTGCTCCAGCGTCGCCGCGTCGACCAGCAGGTCGATGGCCCGCGCCTCCAGCGTGTCGATGCGGATGCGGTCGCCGTCTTCCACCAGCGCCAGCGGTCCGCCGTCGCCGGCCTCGGGCGAGAGGTATCCGATGCACATGCCCCGGGTGGCGCCGGAGAAGCGCCCGTCGGTGACCAGCGCCACCTTTTCACCCATGCCCTGGCCATAGATCACGGCGGTCGGCCCAAGCATCTCGCGCATGCCGGGGCCGCCCTTGGGCCCCTCGTTGCGGATGATGATCACATCGCCTTCCGCATAGGCCCGCCTGCGGATCGCCGCCATGCAGTCCTCTTCGCTTTCGAACACCCGCGCCGGGCCCTCGTGCACGCGCGATTTCAGCCCGGCTACCTTGATGAAGGCGCCCTGCGGCGCGAGGTTGCCCTTGAGCACGATCACCCCGCCAGAGCTGTCGCGGGCGTTGGAGATCGGGAAAATCACCTCGCCATCCGGGGCCGGGGCATCGGCCACCGCTTCGGCCAGCGTCTGGCCGGTCAGGGTTGGGGTGTGCCCATGCATATGGCCGCTGGCGATCAGTTCCTTCACGATCATCGGCACACCGCCCAGACGGTGCACGTCGAGCGCGTAGTATTGCCCGCCGGGGCGCAGGTTGCCGATCAGCGGCGTGCGTTCGAACACCGCGCCCACGTCGTCCATGGTGAACCGGATCCCGGCCTCATGGGCGATGGCCGAAAGATGCATGCCGGCGTTGGTCGACCCGCCGGTGGCGGCGACGATGGCACAGGCGTTTTCAAGGCTGTCGCGGGTGATCAGGTCGCGGGGTAGCGGGCCGCCGCGCTCGAGGATCTGTATCACCAGCTTACCCGCCCGGCGCCCCAGCGCGGCGCGTTCGGAATAGACCGCCGGGATCAGCGAGGAGCCCAAGGGCGCGATGCCCAGCACCTCGGAGACCATGCCCATGGTGTTGGCGGTGAACTGGCCGGGGCAGGCACCCACCGTGGGCATCGCCGCGCGCTCCATCTCGTCCAGCGTCTGCTGGTCCATCTCGCCGGTCATCACCGCGCCGGCGCCCTCGTAGGCGTCGAGGATGCTGATCGTCTTGCCCTTGTACTGTCCCGGCAGGGTGGAGCCGCCGTAGACGAAGACCGACGGTACGTTCAGCCGCACCATCGCCATGATCATCGCCGGCAGGTTCTTGTCGCAGCCGCCATAGCCGACCAGCCCGTCATAGGCGTGCCCGCGCATCACCAGTTCGACCGAATCCGCGATCACCTCGCGCGACATCAGCGAGTTCTTCATGCCCTGGTGGTTCATGCTGAACCCGTCCGAGACCGAAATTGTCGTGAATTCCCTGGGGGTTCCGCCCGCTTCCTGAACCCCGCGATAGGCATGTGCGGCCTGGTCGCCCAGGTTGGCGTTGCAGGGCGAGGTTTCGCCATGGGTCGAGACCACGCCGATCATCGGGCGCGAGATGGCGTCGTCGTCGAGGCCCTGGCCGCGGTAAAACGCGCGGTGGGGCACGCGGTCGAGCCCGTCGGTGGTCACGCGGGAGCGCAGCTTGCGGTGTTTTGGATCGCGGTCGGTCATGGGGGTCCTCCGGGGATGCGGTTCAACCTAGATTTCGCCGCGCGCGGGCGTCAACATGGGCGGGACAGAGAAACAGCTGGGCAGGGGGAGTGCCGGGATGAGCAATGGGTTGGAACGCGCCGCGAGCGCCATGGCGCAGGCACGGGCAGAGGTGCGGCGGTACGAGGTGCCCCGGGGGCTGGAGGCCGCGCCGCTGGGCCGGTCCTACGAATTTCAGGATGCCTATGTGGACGCCATCGGGGCTCCGGTGGGGGGCTACAAGCTGGCGGTGAACGGGGCGGCGC
>NPIG01001006.1_pt1 | contig 17079 bp, 17 predicted proteins | sample 8637441 | NCBI WGS metagenome assembly NPIG01 (sample SAMN07420675, study PRJNA396082) | bioreactor metagenome | isolation source: sample BR6 brine-fed electro-methanogenic bioreactor BR | place: Japan: Kochi | collected 2016-06-14 | reverse complement strand
CGGGCCAGACGGGTGATGGAGTCCAGAAGGATCACGACGTCGCGCTTGTGTTCGACCAGCCGCTTGGCCTTGGCGATGACCATTTCCGCAACCTGGACGTGGCGCGAGGCCGGTTCGTCGAAGGTCGAGCTGATGACCTCGCCCTTGACCGACCGGGCCATGTCGGTGACTTCCTCCGGCCGCTCGTCGATGAGCAGGACGATCAGGTAGCACTCGGGATGGTTCTCGGCGACGGCATGGGCGATGTTCTGCAGCATCACGGTCTTACCGGTGCGCGGCGGCGCCACGATCAGCGCGCGCTGGCCCTTGCCGATCGGCGTAATCAGGTCGACGACCCGCAGCGTCGGATCGGTGACCTTGGGATTGTCGATCTCCATACCCAGGCGCTGCTCAGGGTAGAGCGGCGTCAGGTTATCGAAATTGATCCGGTGACGGACGGCACCCGGCTCCTCGAAATTGATGTCGTTGACCTTGAGCAGCGCGAAATACCGCTCGCCGTCCTTCGGCGCGCGGATCTCGCCCTCGACCGTGTCGCCGGTGCGCAGGCTGAAACGCCGCACCTGACTCGGCGAAACGTAAATGTCGTCAGGACCCGGCAGATAGTTGGCTTCCGGAGACCGCAGGAACCCGAAACCGTCAGGCAAAACCTCCAGAACGCCGTCGCCGTAGATCGAGACGTTGTTGTTGGCCAATTGCTTGAGGATGGCGAACATCATCTCCTGCTTGCGCAGGGAGCTCGCATTCTCGATTTCAAGTTCTTCAGCAAAGGCAAGCAGCTCGGTCGGCGACTGCTTTTTGAGTTCCTTAAGATTCATGGCTGGCCGTTGTTCCTGACCAAATGGAAATGATGGGAAGGGCGAAAAGACTCAAGAATCACCGCGGGGAGAGCATTGCGCAGCTCGCAAAGACTTCGACAAAACAGGCCAGATGCCCGGCGAACTCTCGCAATTTTCGGAGAAATAAGGGTGCGCCTCACCCTCAGTGACAGGAAAGCATTAACTAAAGCACCGCTGGCTGTCAAATAAAGATTGTAAAGGGAAGGGCTATCGTGCGGCAATTTTTCGAATTCTTGCCGGCCCTTTCCCTTTCACAAGAAATCACTTGGCCTGAGCACAGCGCCGGTACGAATTCGGGCAGATCTTGCCGCCGCCATCGGCACACAGCGAACAGCCGCCGCCGCGGATCTCCCTGACCAGCCGCGCGAGCCCCTCGATGAAAGGTTCCTGCGTGCCGACCGCCGGTACCCGCACATAGACCGGCACGCCGGCTTCCTTGGCCAGCTTGCCGTATTCGATGTCGAGTTCGACCAGGGTTTCCGAATGTTCCGAGACGAAGGCGATGGGAACAACCACGAGCGGCACGCCGTCACGGCCGCCGCGCTCGATTTCCTCGTCGGTCGGCGGCCCGATCCATTTCAGCGGTCCGACCCGGCTCTGATAGCAGACCAGCCAGTCGAAATCGTCCCGTTCCAGGGTCTTGACGACTGCCTGGGCCGATTGTTCGACCTGCCAGGAATAGGGATCGCCGCTGGCGATTACCCTTTCCGGTAGTCCGTGCGCAGAGAAAAGCACGCGTGGCCTGCCGATCTTTTTCGCTTCGTCGATGGCCTTGCCGACGAGGTCGGCTTCGGCGCGGATGAAACCGGGTTCGGTGGGGTAGCAGCACACGGTCCGGGTCGGTACGTCGAGATCCGCCGCTTTCGCCGCCTGATTCCAGACACGTACCGAAGACGCTGTCGTCGTCGTCGAATATTGCGGATAGAGAGGCAGCAGGACAACCTCGTCGGGCCCGAAATCCTTGACCGCCAGCGCCGTCTCGTCGCTCATCGGGTGCCAGTAGCGCATGGCGATGAAGACCTTGACCTCGTCTTCCCCCTTAAGTTGGGCCTCGAGCGCTTCGGCCTGTTCGATAGTCAGGGGAAGCAGCGGCGAACCGCCGCCGATCTCGGCGTAGATCTCGCGGGCGATCGGCCCGCGGCGCTTGGAAATCAGGTGCGCCAGCAGGGTCCGAAACGGCCAGGGCAGGCCGATGATGGACGGATCGTTGAAAAGATTGAACAAAAACGGCTGAACCGACTCCTGGCGATCCGGCCCGCCGAGATTGAATAAAACGACTGCGTATTTTGACATGAGCCTATTTATGGGTTCGCGGCCGGCCGAATTCCAGGGCCGGCCGGTGATTATTCGCCACGAACCATGGCCAGGACCTCGGATACATGCTCGATGGGGGTCGGTGGCAGGATGCCATGGCCGAGGTTGAAGATGAAGGGACCGCCAGAGAGTTCATCGAGGATGCGCCGAACCGCCTCTCTCATCTCCCGGCCGCCGGATATCAGAAGATTGGGATCGAGGTTGCCCTGGACGGCGCAGCGGCTCTGCAGGGCTTGTACCGCCCAGGCCGGGTCGACGTCGGTATCGATGCCGACAGCGCAGATTCCGGTGCGTTCGACGTAGCCGATGTATCGCTCGCCTGCACCGCGCGGGAACCCGATAACCTGAATTTCCGGGTGAACCGCCCATACCCGCCTGAGAATCTCGCGGGTCGGTTCGACGACCAGACGCTCGAAACCGTCTTCGTCGAGAATCCCGGCCCAGGTATCGAAAAGCTGTAGCGCCTCGGCTCCGTTTTCGACCTGGGCGATCAGATAGTCGGCCGTCGCCTCGACCAGGATATCGATCAGACCCTGAAATCCCTTCGGATCATCGGCAAACCAGCTGCGGACGTTGGAGAAGTCGGTGCCGCCGCGGCCCTCGACCATGTAGGTCGCAACCGTCCAGGGCGCGCCGGCAAAACCGATCAGCGCGGTGGTAGTAGGGATCGCTCCGGCCAGCCGCCGCAAGGTTTCGAAAACCGGCGCCAGGTGGTCGCGGACCCTGTCCGGTGTCAGCCTTTCGAGGTCCGCGTTGCGACGCAGCGGTTCGAGAACCGGACCCTCGCCCTCGCGGAAATCGACGGCCTGGCCGAGGGCATCGGGGATCACCAGGATATCGCTGAACAGGATCGCGGCATCGAAGCCGAACCGCCGCAGCGGTTGCAGTGTCGCCTCGACGGTCAGATCCGGGGTGTAGCAAAAATCGAGAAAGCCCGAGGCCCGGGTCCGCAGTTCACGGTATTCCGGCAGATAGCGGCCGGCCTGGCGCATGAACCACACCGGTGGCGGATTGCGTGTTTCTCCCCTCAGGACATCGAGGAAAGGTTTGCCGGTTACAGCCATGGGATCGACCTTCGTTCGCCAGACTTATCCATACCCTCTTAAACCAATAATTATTTATTTAAATATGATTGTCGTTGTTGTTGTGGCGTGAATCCTGGGGATTAAAGGCTGTGCACAGGTCATTCACAGGCTTGCGCGGAAGAGACCGCGTCGGCCTTGGAATGACGGGAAAACCTGTTGAAATCGGCGATCATATCGACCCGTGTCGGGGAAATTCCGGCTTTTCGGCATTCCGGGGAAAGGGTGTATATCCCGTCACGGGGATTTCGGTCATTCATGTGATTCAGAAGCCCGGATAATGTTTTCATTCGTGCCGGTGGCGGTGTAAGAAATACGGGTGATCAAGGAAGGAGAGGGACCGCTGTGAGGGAGTGGGGACTTATCCCCAGTTTGCCAAGATGGTGTCTCAAGGCGGCAAGGCATCCAAGTCTGTGCATATACACCTGATCTCGGATTCGACCGGCGAGACGGTGGCATCCGTCGCGCGCGCCTGTCTGGTTCAGTTCGATCGCATCGAACCGATCGAACACGTCTGGACGATGGTGCGCGAGCGTAGCGAGGCCAAGAGCGTTCTTGCCGAAATCAAGAAAAACCCGGGGATCGTCATCTACACCCTGGTTAACCGGGAGATTCAGGAACTGATCGAGGAGTACTGCCAGAAACTGGGCGTGCCCTGTGTCGGCGTTCTCGACCCGCTTCTCGAAGCCATGCACGTCTATCTCGGTGCGACCGTGCAGGCCCGGCCAGGCCGTCAGCACGAGATGGACGCCGACTATTTCGCCCGTATCGATGCCGTTCATTTCGTACTCAGCCATGACGACGGCCAGATGCCGACCGATCTTCACCAGGCCGATGTCATTCTGGCCGGCGTTTCGAGGACCCTTAAAACGCCGACGTGCATCTACCTTGCCAATCGCGGGATCAAGGCCGCAAACATTCCGATCATGCCCGGCCTTCCGGTGCCAGAAGAAGTCCTCCAGGAGGATGCACCGCTTGTCGTCGGCCTGACCAAGGATCCGAAACGACTCGTTCAGATCCGCCGCAACCGCCTCAAGATCCTCGAGCGGGACGAGAATACGGATTATGCCGATATCGAAACCGTTTCGGAGGAAATCCGGGCCGCCCGCGAAATCTTCAAGCGGCACGGCTGGCCGGTCATCGACGTGACCCGCCGTTCCGTCGAAGAAGTTGCGGCGATGATTCTCCAACTCCATGCGAAACGGAAGGGAGAACAGCCCTGAATCTCAAAGACTTACCGCTCGTCCTGGCTTCGGCGAGTTCCGCACGCGCGCGCCTTCTTGAGGCAGCCGGCCTGAAGTTCGAGATCGAGCCCGCCAGTATCGATGAAAGCATCATCAAGAACGAGTACCAGGCGATCGGTGCCGATGCCAAGGAACTGACCGGTGCCCTGGCCGAGGCCAAGGCGCGGGCGGTTTCCGCGAAACGGCCGGATAGTGTGGTCATCGGCGCCGACCAGGTTCTCGAATACGACGGCAAGTGGTTCGACAAGGCCGCCAGTATCGAAGAGGCCCGTTACCATCTCGGCATCCTGCGGGGCCGGACCCATTGCCTGGTCACCACGGTCTGCGTGGTTCTCAACGGCGATCGCATCTGGAGCCATGCCGAAACCGCGCGCCTGACCATGCGCTCGTTCAGCGACGAATTCCTCGCGACCTATCTGGAACGGGGCAAGGAGGAATGTCTGACATCGGTCGGCGCCTATCTGCTGGAAGGCCTCGGTGCGCAGCTGTTCGAACGCATCGACGGCGATCATTTCGTCATTCAGGGCTTGCCTCTGTTGCCCCTGTTGCGCTTCCTTCGGCGCAAGGGGATCGTCGAGGATTGAGTTTTCCGGTGCCGCATGCTTTCGACGCCGCGCGCCGAGGGATCCCGGTGGATCCCGGCGCGGAAGCGGTACCAAACCGAAGGAGAAGCGGGACGTGATCCCGAGCGGAAAAGCCAAGGTTGCCGCTGTTCTCGGATGGCCCATCGGTCATTCCCTGTCGCCGCGCCTGCACGGGTTCTGGCTGCAGCAGTACGGCATCGACGGCGCCTATATTCCGCTGGCCATCGAACCGGAAAACTTCGAGCGGGTGTTCCGGGCCCTGCCCGGTCTCGGCTTCGCCGGGGTCAACGTCACCATTCCCCACAAGGAAGCGGCGCTGGCCTGCTCGGACGAGGCCGACGACGTGGCGCGGCGCATCGGTGCGGCCAACACGATCACGGTGCGGCCGGACGGCAGCCTGTTGGCCCAGAACTCCGACGCCTTCGGTTTCGAACAGAATTTGCGCGCCAGCCTTCCGGAGTGGGACCCGGCCAAGGGGCCGGCCGTGGTCGTCGGCGCCGGCGGCGCGGCACGTGCCGTCTGCGTCGCCCTGTTGGACATGGGCTGCCCGGAAATCCGTCTCGTCAACCGTACGCCGCAACGGGCCGAAACCCTGACCGACGACCTCGGCGGCACCTTCCGGATCCTGCTGTGGGCCGAGCGTGCGGAAGCCCTCGAGGATGCGGCGCTGCTGGTCAACACGACGGCCCTGGGCATGGTCGGACAGATCGCCCTCGACCTGGACCTCGACCGGTTGCCGCCCGACGCCGTGGTCACCGACATCGTCTATACGCCGCTGGAAACGCCGCTGCTGAGTGCGGCCAAGGCCCGCGGCAACCGGATCGTCGACGGGCTGGGCATGCTGCTGCATCAGGGCCGGCCGGGCTTCAGAAACTGGTTCGGAACCGAACCGGAAGTGACGCAGGAGCTTAGGGATTTCGTGCTCGCCGGCCTCGCCGGACCGGGGGGCGGTTCTTTGGAGGACGGGTGATGGTCATACTCGGCCTTACCGGTTCGATCGCCATGGGAAAATCGGTCGCGGCCGCGATGTTCGGGCGGCTGCGCATTCCCGTACATGATGCCGATGCCGCCGTGCACCGGCTTCTCGCCGAGGACCGGGCGACGATCTCGCGGATCGAGTGGACCTTTCCCGACGTGACGGCCGGCGGCAGGGTCGACCGCGAGATGCTGGCCCGCCGGGTATTCGGGGACGCGGATGCGTTGAAGGCCCTGGAGGATATTCTGCATCCGGCCGTATTGGCCGATCAGTATGCGTTTTTGGCGAGGGCGGCCCTTTCCGGCAAGAAAATCGCCGTTCTCGACGTGCCGCTGCTGTTCGAGACCGGCATGGATGCCCGCTGCGACCTGGTGGCGGTGGTCTGGGCGCCGGCAATCGTGCAGGAGGCGCGCCTCAGGGCCCGCGGCCGCATGTCGAAGGGCCGGCTGGCGGCGATCCGCGCGCGGCAGATGCGCGAGGCCGAAAAGAAGGCGCGGGCCGATTTCCTGATCCCGTCGGGACTGGGACGGCGCCCGACCTTCCGCGCGGTCCGGCAGATCGCGGCGGTAGCGGGCCGGACCGCGGGACGGTGCTGGCCATGGCCCGATCCGCGCTTCGAAGCCGGGCGACGGCCCACTGATATCCACCGAGCAAGCTAGGGAGACCCATGCGAGAGATCGTTCTGGATACCGAAACGACGGGATTCGATCCGGCGGCCGGGCACAGGATCGTCGAAATCGGCGCCGTCGAACTGGTCAATCACCTGCCGACCGGCAAGACCTTCCAGAAATACATCAACCCGGAACGGGACATGCCGGAGGAGGCCTTTAAGGTCCATGGCCTGTCGGAGGAGTTCCTCGCCGACAAACCGGTCTTCGCCGAGATCGCGGACGAATTCATCGCGTTCCTGGGCGACGCCATGCTGGTCGCGCACAACGCCGAATTCGATATGCGGTTCCTGAACGCCGAGTTGGAGAAACTGGGAAAGCCGACGATTCCGGCCGAGCGGTCCATCGATACGGTGGCCATGGCGCGGCGCAAGTTCCCCGGCGCCCAGGCCAACCTGGACGCCCTGTGCCGCCGCTTCCAGATCGACCTTTCGGACCGCGCCCTGCACGGGGCGCTCAAGGACTCGCGGCTGCTGGCCGAGGTCTATCTCGAACTGATCGGCGGCCGTCAGCCTGATCTGGAACTGGCGCGCGAAAGCGCGGCGGCGGCGGCAGCCGGAGAAACCGCGCCGCGCGTACAGCGACCGCCGCGACCGCATTCGGCGACCCCCGACGAGGAGGCCGCCCATGCGAAATTCCTGGAGAAGCTGAAAGATCCGGTCTGGCTGTCCTAGGACCGGGACACCCTTAGGACGGGGTCTGGCCCTCGCCGGCGGCGGCGGCCTGCGCCTGCTGCGCGACCTGATTCTGGAACATGGACACGAAGTCCACCGGGGCCAGCATCAGCGGCGGGAAGCCGCCGTCGCGGGTGGCGTCGGCGACGATGTTGCGGGCGAAGGGGAACAGCATGCGCGGGCATTCTATCAGCAGAATGGCCTGCAGGTGCTCGCGCGGAACCGTGACCTGGAACAGCCCGGCATAGGCGAGCTCGCAGATGAAGGCCGGCTTGTCGGCGACCGTGCATTCGGCGGTGATATGCAGGATCACCTCGAAGACGGGCTCCTGGACGGGCTCGACACGCACGTCGATGTTGACGTTGATGTCCGGCTGCGAGTTCTGCATCTCGACGAAGACCTGCGGCGCACCGGGAACCTCGAAGGAGAGGTCCTTGGTGTACTGCGCGATGATCGCGAGCGACTGTTGCGGACTTTCCTGAGCCTCGGCGGCTTCGGCGCCGGGAGTCGGGCCGGTATCACTCATCTGAACTGCCTCCATTCCTTGGGTTGCGGCGTGGCTAGCATGGATTGCCGGGCCTGACAACCATCCTCATGGGCAACCGAGGGGAATCCCCCGGAACTCCTTGGCATTACGCCGCTACGCGATGGCAGGGCGGCACGACCTCGTCCGGGATCGGGCAGCGGTACGGATGTCCGGAGACGCGGCTCGCATGCTCGGACTTGGCCTGTTGCAGCAGCTCGGGATCGGCGATGACATCCATGGCCGTCGTTGCCAGGGTCTTGGCGGCGAGGACCAGTCCCTTGTGGGCGATGGGCATCTTGCCCTGGGCCACGAGCTGCCAGGAATGGCCCGGCGTGCCGATGGCGTGACAGGCGGTCAGGCATTGCGCGGTCGGCGCCAGCCAGCTGACGTCACCGACATCCGTCGAGCCGGCAAGGAACCAGGGCTCGCCAGTGTAGGCGCCAATCACATCGTGCAGCGGCTTGGGATCGTCGCTCGGCATGTTGTAGGTCTTGTAGCAGGCCGCGATGTCCTCGGCGGTGAGGGTCCCCTGGATCTTGCTTGCGAACTCGATGTCGGCGGCGTCGAAGGGCGGCGGGCCGAGGCGCAACATGTTGGCGTGCATCGCCGATTCCAGGGCCGTGTTGGGCAGGATGTTGGAACAGGCGCGGTCGATCTCCCACTCCACCGAAGTCTCGGTCATCAGCGCCGCGCCCTCGGCGATCTTCTGCACCCGCTCGTACAGGGTCCAGACGTCCTCGATCTCGGGCGAACGGATGAGATAGAGCACCTCGGCGTCGGCCTGGACGACGTTCGGCGAGATGCCGCCGGTGTTGGTGATGGCCGAATGGACGCGGGCCTCGGAGGGCATGTGCTCGCGCATGTACTGAACGCCGACGCTCATGAGCTCGACCGCATCGAGGGCGCCGCGGCCCAGTTCGGGGCAGGCGGCGGCGTGCGAGGCGCGACCCTTGAAGCGGAAGAAGACCTGGACGTTGGCCAGCGAGCGGACGCACATGATGCCGTTGAATGGCCAGGGGTGCCAGGACAGCGCCACGTCGATGTCCTCGAAGGCGCCGGTCCGCGCCATGAAGGTCTTGCCGGAGCCGCCTTCCTCGGCCGGGCAGCCGTAATAGCGGACAGTGCCGGACTGGCCGGTGGCTTCCAGATGGTCCTTGACCGCGGTGGCCGCCAGCAGGGCGGCGGAACCGAGAAGGTTGTGGCCGCAGCCATGACCGTTGCCGTTCCTGACCACGGGCCGGGGCTCGGCAACGCCGTTCTCCTGGCTCAGCCCGGCCAGGGCGTCGAACTCGCCGAGGATGGCGATGACCGGGCTACCCGATCCGGCCTCGCCCATGAACGCCGTGGGAATGCCGGCGATATCGCGGGTGACGCGAAAGCCCTGCTTTTCCAGCATCGCGATGTGCTCGGCGGTGGCGCCGTGTTCCTGGTAGCGGATCTCGGGGTTGTCCCAGATACGGTCGCTGAGCTCGAGGAATTCCGGTGTCTTGGCGTCTACGAGGCCAACCAGACTGTTGAAGGTGCTCATCTAACTTCCTTTTTGTTCTTGTCGGCGGCCGGTACCGCCTTCGATGATCGGTGCCGGACCGGCTGCGGCTGCGCCGGCGGCCTGCCACGGCTGTTCTATCCTCTGTGCTTTTCGGAGATCAGGAACTGTCGCGCTTCCAGGGATTGTCGGCTCCCCGGCTCCCGTTTCCGGGCCGCCGCTTATCGTCGACCTCCTCGAATTCCCCATCAATGACGGGCCCCGTGCCAGGTGCCGGTTCGCCCGGAGGCGGCGGCGTGTTGGAATACATCTGGACGCGGCCGGTCTGGAGCAGGTAACGGCCCAGATGTTCGCGCAGGAAGGCGCGCAGGGCGGGGATGAAAAGGAGCAGGCCCACGCTGTCGGTGACGAAGCCGGGGGTCAGCAGCAGGGCGCCGGCGACGACGAGGCACAGGCCGTCGAAGACCTCGGTGACAGGAAAGCGGCCGGCGGCGAGGCTTTCCTGGGCCCGTCTCAGGGTCGCAAAGCCCTGTTGGCGCAACAGAGCCGTGCCGGCCATGGCCGTCAGGACGACGGTCGCCAGGGTCGGCCACAGTCCGATCCAACCGCCGACCTGAATGAAAACGGCGATTTCGACGATCGGAACGACGATCATGAGAAAGAGGATAATTAGGCCCATGCTTGCTCTAAACTAATTATCGGATTATCTAAATCAAAGGGCCAATGACTGTCTGGCGCATAGAATCGAATGGCTTCGGCGGGTTGGTCACCAGAGGTTAAACGTATCAACCACCGGCCTTGCCGGAAAGAATCGTCGGGATTGCGCTCATGGGCAACGGTTTTCAGTTCCTCGACATCATCTTTTTTGCCCTGATCGCGGCGTTTCTCGTGCTCAGGCTACGCAGCGTCCTCGGCCGCCGCGACGGTTTCGACGGCCGCGGCCAAGGCAAGGGCCACGATCCCTTCGGTCTCGGCCGCCCGCGTCAGGAGGCGGACAACGAAAACGTGATCCCGCTTCCGGAACGCGACACGCCGAGCGCCTTCGAGGAGATCGTCAATGGCGAGACGAACGGCGCGGAGGAGGAGATGTCGCCGGTCGTGGCCGGCCTGGCCCAGATCATCCGTATCGATCCGTCGTTCGATACCGAAGAGTTCCTGGTCGGCGCCCGGACGGCTTTCGAGATGATCATCTCGGCGTTTGCCTCGGGTGACACGGAAACCCTCGAAAACCTGTTGAGCCGGGACGTCTGCGGCAATTTCGCCGACGCCATTTCGAAGCGCGAGGACGCGGGTGAGACATTGGAAACGGTCGTCACCGCCATCCGCGCCTCCGAAATCGTCGAAGCCTATATGGACGGCTCCAGCGCCACCATCACCGTCAAGTTCGTCAGCGATCAGATCAACCTGGTCCGCGACGACGAAGGGCGGATCAAGGAGGGCGATCCGGAGACACCGGTCGAGGTCGTCGATTTCTGGACCTTCGCGCGCAACTCGCGCTCGCGTGACCCCAATTGGACCCTCGTGGCGACGGGAAGCCTTGATTGATTAGACGTCTGGCGCCGCTGGCACTGGCGATCGCGGCGCTGGCCGGGCTGAACGGCTGCGCCTATCTCGACAAATTCACCGACACCGGCGAAAGACCCGTGCCGGTGGCCGGGCCCGGGACGTTGAGCCTGATTCCGGTCCCGTTCGCGGAGCTGCCGGGCTGGCGGGGCGATCACCATGCCGAGGCCCTCCCGGCGTTGCTGAAATCCTGCTCGAAGTTCGCGACCCTGCCGCTGGACCGGCCGGTCACGCCGGGCGCCTTCGCCGGCGTCACCGCGACCTGGAAACCGATTTGCGACGCCGCCGCAAGGCTGCCGAGGGGGAACGACGCGTCGGTCCGCTATTTCTTCGAGAACTGGTTCCAGCCGCATCAGGCAGTAGGGGCCGAAGGGCTGACCGGGTTGTTCACCGGCTATTACGAGGCCGAGCTGACGGCCTCGCGGACACCGTCGAACCGCTACCGCGTGCCCGTCTATGCCGCGCCGGCCGACCTTGAGGCGGCCAAGGAACGCGCGGGCGGCCGCTACCTGACGCGGGCCGAAATCTCGGGCGGGGCGCTGAAGGGCAAGGGGCTGGAGATCCTGTGGGCCGACGATCCGGTGGACGTGTTCTTCCTGCACATACAGGGTTCGGGCCGGGCGGTCATGGACGACGGCCGCGTCATCCGGCTCGGCTACGCCGGCGACAACGGCCATCCCTACGCTTCCATCGGCCGTGAACTGGTCGCCCGCGGCGCCATGCGGATGGAGGATCTGTCGATGCAGTCGCTACGCGCCTGGATCGCGGCCAATCCGGTGCAGGGCGCCAATCTGATGAGCCAGAACCCGCGCTACATCTTTTTCCGGATCGTCCATGGCCAGGACGGCCCGATCGGCGCCCAGGGCGTGGCCCTGACGGCCGGCCGCAGCCTGGCGGTCGACAAGGAGATCATCCCCTACGGCGTGCCGCTCTGGCTCGACGTGCCGGACCCCCTCAACACAGCCGTACCGATTCGCCGGGTCATGGTGGCCCAGGATACGGGCAGCGCCATCAAGGGGGCGGTCCGCGGCGACATCTTCTTCGGTTTCGGCGACGAGGCGGCCCAACGTGCCGGCACCATGAAGGCCACCGGGCGGTACTATCTGCTGCTGCCACGCAGTCTGACCGCGCCGACCTCCTGAGACTTGCCAAAGCGGGTTCGACGAAGCATTGTCGCGCCATGCCGAACGCCAACCCCCATGTCGGATTTTTCGTCACCTGCCTCGTCGACCTGATGCGGCCGACGGTGGGATTCGCGGCGATCAAGCTGCTCGAGGACGCCGGCTGCCGGGTCACGGTGCCGCGCGAGCAGAGCTGCTGCGGCCAGCCGGCCTACAATTCCGGCGACCGAGCCGATGCCATCGCGCTGGCACGCAAGGTCATCGCCGCCTTCGAGGAATTCGACTACGTGGTGCTGCCGTCCGGTTCCTGCGCCGGGATGATCCGCCACCACTATCCGAAGCTGTTCGCCGGCGACGGCGCCTGGGAGGCGCGGGCAACGGCCCTGGCCGCCAAGACCTTCGAGCTGACCAGCTTCCTGGTCGACGTGCTGGGGGTCGAGAGTGTGGCGGCGCGGCTTGAAGGCAGCGTGACCTATCATGATTCCTGTTCGGGCCTGCGCGAACTCGGCGTCAAGGCGCAGCCGCGCAAGCTGCTTGGCTCCGTCGACGGCCTGACCCTGGTCGAGGCCGCCGAGGCCGAGACCTGCTGCGGCTTCGGCGGCACCTTCTGCGTCAAATACCCGGACATCTCGGGCCGCATGGTCGACAAGAAGGCCGAGGATCTGGCGGCGACCGGCGCCGGCACGGTGCTGGCCGGCGACATGGGCTGCCTGCTCAACATCGCCGGGCGGCTCAAGCGGCGCGGCGACGCGATCAAGGCGCGGCACGTGGCGGAAGTGCTGGCCGGGATGGCCGACCGGCCGGCGATCGGCGAGGCGGACGAGCGATGAAGGCGACCAGCGACCGTTTCGTCGGCAATGCCCGCGAGGCCCTGGCCGACGGCCGCCTGCAGGCGGCGCTGAACAATTTCACCCATACCTTCCCGGAAAAACGCCGCCTGGTGGTCGACGCGGTTCCGGAATTCGACCGGCTGCGGGACATCGGGATCGGGATCAAGACCCATGTCCTGGACAACCTGGATTTCTATCTCGAACGTTTCGAGGCCAGGGTGATCGAGGCCGGCGGCACGGTGCATTGGTGCCGCGACGCCGCCGAGGCGCGGGCCAGGATCCTGGAACTGTGCCAGGCCGCCGGCGCCCGCACGGTGACCAAGAGCAAGTCGATGGTCGGCGAGGAGATCGCGATCAACGAGCACCTCGAGGCCAACGGCCTGGAGGCCATCGAGACCGACCTCGGCGAATACATCATCCAGATCCGCGGCGAATCCCCGAGCCATATCCTGGTCCCGGCCATCCATCTGTCGGGCGAGGAGATCGCCGGGACCTTCAAGGAGAAGCACGGCGACCTCCCGCCGGACCGGGAACTGAACGAACCCGAGGCGATCCTGCGCGAGGCCCGTGCGGTGCTGCGCGAGAAGTTCCTGGCCGCCGATGTCGGGCTGACTGGCGCCAACATGCTGATCGCCGAGACCGGCTCGGCGGTGGTGGTGACCAACGAGGGCAACGCCGATCTGATCATGACCCTGCCGCGCACCCATATCGTGCTGGCCAGCATCGAGAAGGTGTTGCCGACGCTGGAGGACGCGGCGACCCTCCTGCGCCTGCTGTCGCGTTCGGCGACCGGGCAGGACATCAGCGCCTACACCACCTTCGCCACCGGCCCGCGGCGCGAAAACGAGCCGGACGGGCCGCAGGATTTCCACGTCGTGCTGCTGGACAACGGCCGCTCGCGCATGCTGAACGGCGATTTCCGCGAAATGCTGCGTTGCATCCGCTGCGGTGCGTGTTTGAACCACTGCCCGGTCTATGCCGGGATCGGCGGACACGCGTATGGCTGGGTCTATTCCGGGCCGATGGGCAGCGTGCTGACGCCCAATCTGCTGGGTGCCAAGGAGGCCGCCGACCTGCCCAACGCCTCGACCTTCTGCGGGAAGTGTCAGGAAATCTGCCCGATGCGGATTCCGCTGCCCGACATGATGCGGCGCCTGCGCGAGGCCCAGTTCACCGGCGGCGGCCCGGCCGCCAAGGGGCGGCCCTTCCTGCGCCTGTGGGCGCGCCTGGCGCGGCACCCCGGCCTCTATCACCGGGTCATGGCCCTCGGTATCGGCGCCATGCGCCTGCTGGCCGGGAAGCGCGGACGATTCCGCCGCCTGCCGCTGGCCACCGGCTGGACCGGGCCGCGCGACCTGCCGGCTCCCGAGGGCCGCACCTTCCAGGCGCAGTGGGCCGAACGCCGGAGGAGCGGCCGATGAGCGACGCACGCAGCGATATCCTGGGCGCCGTGAAACGGGCCACCGGCGATGCCGCCGCCAACCCGCAGCTTGCCCGCGATTTCGCGGCCCGGTGCGCGGCGCCGAAGGTCAATCTGGTTCCCGAGCGCGGCCAGGGGAGCGGCGCGGCCCTGATCGATCACTTCGTCGCCGAGGCCGAACGCGCCACCGCGACGGTCGAGCGGCTGACGTCCCGTGAGCAGGTTCCGGCGGCGGTCGCGGCCTATCTGGAACGCCACGCCCTGCCGGCGGAGCTCAAGGTCAGCCCGGCGCTCAAAGGCCTGGACTGGGCCGGACAGACGGCGTTGAGGGCGGAATTCGGCCGGGCCGGGGGCGACGACCATGTCGGGGTCAGCGAGGCCTTCGCCGGGATCGCCGAGACCGGAACGCTGGTCCTGCTGTCGGGGCCGGAAACCCCGGCGACGCTCAATTTCCTGCCCGATACCCATTTCGTCGTGCTGAAGGCGGCGCGCATCGGCGGTTCCTACGAGGACGCCTGGGCCCGGTTGCGCCAGGAACGCGGGCCGGACGGCTTCATGCCGCGGGTGGTCAACTGGATCACCGGCCCGTCGCGCTCGGCCGATATCGAACTGATCCTGCTTCTGGGGGTGCATGGCCCGCGCCGGCTGCATATCTTGCTGATCGATGGCGAGGACACCTGAACAGCGCAAAATCGGCGGAAGACGCCGGAAACGCGGCCTGACCCGCGAGGACCTCGCGCTGTGGCGCTACGTCACCCACGACGTGACGCCCCTGGCCGACCGTCCGCCGGTGATGCCCGATGTTTTGCCTGAGCAGATTCCCGAGGTTTCCGAACCGCCGGCCAAGCGGGCCCGCGCCCGGACCTCGGCGCGGCGCCCGTTGCTGCCGCCGATGCCGCCGCCGGAACGGCCGAAGATGCCGGAAATCGGCCATGGCGAGGTGGCCGGCGTCGACAAGCGGACGGCCCAGCGCCTGCGCCGCGGCCAGCTGCCCATCGAGGCGCGCATCGACCTGCACGGCCTGACCCAGGAGGAGGCGCACCGGGCGCTATCGTCGTTCCTGGCGGGATCGCAGCGGGCCGGTCGGCGCTGCGTGCTGGTGGTCACCGGCAAGGGCCTCAAGCCGAACGGCGAGACCGGGGTGCTGCGGGCCAACGTGCCGCGCTGGCTCAACACCGCGCCCAACCGGGCACGAATCCTGGCCTTTTCCTACGCGACGCGCAAGGACGGCGGCGAGGGTGCGCTCTACGTGCTGCTGCGCCGCAAATAGCGGATGGACGGAACAGGGAGACGGGGATGACACCGTTCGGCGAGAAAATCCGGGACCTGCGCGCCGCCCGCGGCATGACCCTGAAACAGATGGCGACCGAGCTCAAGGTGTCGTCGGCCTATCTGTCGTCCCTGGAACACGGCAAGCGCGGCCGCCCCGGGCCGGGGCTGATCATGCAGATCTGCGCCCTGTTCGGCCTGATCTGGGACGAGGCCGAGGAGATCAAGCGGCTGGCCGCCCTGTCCCATCCAAGAGTGGTTGTCGACACCGCCGGGCTCAGCCCCAAGGCCACCGAACTGGCCAACCTGCTGGCCGAGAACATCCGCGACCTCGACGACGAAACCATCGACTGGGTACTGGCCGAAATCCGCACCCGCCAGCGGCGAACGCCGGTGAGCCCGCCGTATTGAGTGAACCTTAAAAGATCGTCATGTTGCGGCGACGTGCTTACGGCCAACCAAAATTTCCGTCACTCAAATACATTCGTCACCACCGGGCTCGACCCGGTGGTCCACACGTCGTTGCAACGCTTCGGCGCGGCGGTGAGTGTGGATGCCCGGATCAAGTCCGGGCATGACGATGGGGGAGGAAACTCCTCATTCCGCGGGCAGTTCGTTTCCCGTTACCGGACAGCCGGAGGCTACGTCCAAGGTGTCTGGAAAACGCGAGTCTTCAGAGAATCTTAGAGGCGGCGGCTTAGACTTCGCTTGATGATGGCGGTGCGCTGCCGCGCTCCGGGACCCAACACCCTGGCCGAATGCCCCGGCGGGTGCAGGAGTACTACCCCTTTTTTGCAGCCGTCCGAGGAGGAATCGATAATTTTCAATAAATTATCGGAAAAGTCTCGGAGACCGATTCATACGAGCGAGTCTAAAGCTACCCCTAAGGGATTACCCCTTACAGGATGAACTTGCTGAGATCGGCGTTCTTGGCGAGGCTCGAGACCTTTTCGCGGACATAGGCGGCGTCGATGGTCAGCGCATCACCGGAGCGTTCCGAGGCCTCGAAGCTGATTTCCTCGACCAGCTTCTCCATCACCGTCTGCAGGCGGCGGGCGCCGATGTTCTCGACACCGCTGTTGATCTCGACGGCGAGGTCGGCGATCTCCTCGATGGCGTCGTCGGTGAAGGTCAGCGTCACCTCCTCGACCGCCATCAGCGCCGTGTACTGCTTGATCAGCGAGGCTTCGGGCTCGGTCAGGATTCTGACGAAATCATCGCGGGTCAGGGCGCGCAGCTCGACCCGGATGGGAAGCCGGCCCTGGAGCTCGGGCAGCATGTCCGAGGGCTTCGACATGTGGAAGGCGCCCGACGCGATGAACAGGATGTGGTCGGTCTTCACCGCGCCGTGCTTGGTCGCCACCGTGGTGCCTTCGATCAGCGGCAGCAGATCGCGCTGCACGCCCTCGCGCGAGACGTCGCCGCCGATGCGCTCGCCGCTGCGGGCGGTGATCTTGTCGATCTCGTCGAGGAAGACGATGCCGTT
>NPIG01000743.1_pt4 | contig 17085 bp, 20 predicted proteins | sample 8637441 | NCBI WGS metagenome assembly NPIG01 (sample SAMN07420675, study PRJNA396082) | bioreactor metagenome | isolation source: sample BR6 brine-fed electro-methanogenic bioreactor BR | place: Japan: Kochi | collected 2016-06-14 | reverse complement strand
ACCGCCCCGGAAACTCTCAGGCAAAAGGACCACAGGGGGAGAATAAGACTCTGGAGAGCGGACTGCCGCTGATTGCGGCGACAAGTCCCACCGAAGATGTAAATCTTTCAGGTTCCAGGACAGAGGGGGCATCTTCCGTCGGCATGGGGCCGGCGGAGCGAGCCGTCGAGCCGGGAGGCCCCGATGACCGATGCCCAGAATCTGAAGCGCACGCCGCTTTATTCCCTACATTGCGCCCTCGGCGGCCGCATGGTGCCCTTCGCGGGGTACGAGATGCCGGTTCAGTACGAGGGCATCATCGCCGAGCATACCCACACCCGCGAGCAGGCCACCCTGTTCGACGTCTCGCACATGGGACAGGCCCGGCTGCGCGGCACCGACCCGGGAACGGCCCTCGAAAGCCTGGTTCCGGGCGCCATCTCCGATCTTCCCGAAGGCAAGATGCGCTACACCCTGCTGCTCAACGAGCAGGGCGGGATCATCGACGACCTCATGGTCACCCAGCGCGGCGACCACCTGTTCCTGGTCGTCAACGCCGCCTGCAAGGAAAACGACTTCGCCCACATCGGCGGCAGGCTCGCCGGCAAGGCCGAATTGGAAATCCTTCCCGACCGCGCCCTTCTCGCCCTGCAGGGCCCGAAGGCGGCCGAAGCCCTGGCCCGACTCGCTCCCGACTGCGCGACCATGGAGTTCATGACCGCGCGGCCGCTGACCATCGCCGGGATCGCCTGCGAGATCACCCGCTCCGGCTACACCGGCGAGGACGGCTACGAGATCTCGGTTCCCGACTCGGCGGCCGAGGACCTGGCCCGTGCCCTGCTGGAGCAGCCCGAGGTCAAGCCGGCCGGTCTCGGGGCCCGCGATTCGCTGCGCCTCGAAGCCGGGCTTTGCCTCTACGGCAGCGACATCGGCCTGACCACGACGCCGGTCGAGGCGGCCCTGACCTGGACCATCAACAAGCGCCGCCGCGAGGAGGGCAACTTCCCGGGCGCCGACATCATCCTGCGCCAGATCGCCGAAGGCACGGCCCGCAAGCGGGTCGGCCTGCGGCCCGAGGGCCGCGCTCCGGCACGGGCGCACAGCGAAATCACCGACGCCGACGGCAAGACCATCGGCGAGGTCACCAGCGGCGGCTTCGGCCCGACCGTCGGCGCCCCAGTCGCCATGGGCTACGTCGAAACCGCATCGGCCAAGCCGGATACGCCGGTCAACCTGATCGTGCGCGGCAAGCCTCTTCCGGCGCGGGTGGCCAAGATGCCTTTCACCCAACACCGCTACTTCAAGGGCTGACCGCCCGCTAGAGAACCCAGACCACACGAGGGGAATACCATGGCAACCATCAAATTCACCAAAGAGCATGAATGGCTGCGCATCGAGGGCGATGTCGGCACGGTGGGAATTACCGATCACGCCCAGGAACAGCTGGGCGACCTGGTCTTCATCGAACTGCCCGAGATCGGCAAGAAGATCGCCAAGGGCGACGAGGCGGCGGTGGTCGAATCGGTCAAGGCCGCGAGCGAGGTCTACGCCCCGGTCACCGGCGAGGTGATCGAGGTCAACGAGGCCCTCAACGACAACCCGGCGGCGATCAACACCGATGCGCTCGGTGACGGATGGATGTTCAAGATCCGCATCGCCGATGCCGCCGAGGCCGAGGCTCTGCTCGACGAAGCCGCCTACAAGGCGCTGGTCGACGAGTCCTAGGGATGCGGTATCTGCCCCTCACCGCCGACGACCGCCGGCAGATGCTGGCGGCCATCGGCGCATCGTCGGTCGACGACCTGTATTGCGACGTGCCGGCGGCGGCCCGCCTCGACGGGCCGGTCGACCTGCCGCCGCATACCGGCGAGATGGAGGTGGAGCGCCGTCTGGCCGCCATGGCCGGCCGCAACCTGCCGGCCACCGGGGTGCCGTCCTTCCTCGGCGCCGGCATCTACCGCCACTTCGTTCCCGCCGCCGTCGATCACCTGATCCAGCGCGGCGAGTTCCTGACCGCCTACACCCCCTATCAGCCGGAAGTGTCGCAGGGCACCCTGCAATACCTGTTCGAGTTCCAGACCCAGGTCGCGCTGCTCACCGGCTGCGAGGTCGCCAACGCCTCGATGTACGACGGGGCGACGGCGTGCTCCGAGGCGGTGATGATGGCCTGCCGCATCACCAAGCGGCGCAAGGCGGTGCTGTCGGGCGGGTTGCATCCCCATTACCGCGATGTCACCGAAACCAGCGCCCGCTTCTTCGGCATCGCGCTCACCGAACCGGGGCCGGATCCGGATGGCGGCGAGGACCTCGGCAGCCTCATCGATGCCGAGACCGCCTGCGTGGTCGTGCAGTATCCCGACTTCTTCGGACGGGTCCGCGATTTCACGGCCCTCGCCGAGGCCTGTCACGCGGCCGGCGCGCTGCTGGTCGTGGTCGTCACCGAGATCGTTTCCCTCGGCCTGCTCAAGGCGCCGGGCGCCATGGAGGCGGACATCGTCGCCGCCGAGGGACAGTCGCTGGGCAACGCCCTCAACTTCGGCGGCCCCACCGTCGGGCTGATGGCGACGCGGCAGAAGTTCGTGCGCCAGCTTCCCGGGCGGCTGGTCGGCCAGACCGTCGACGCAGATGGGCGGCGCGGCTTCGTTCTGACCCTGTCGACCCGCGAGCAGCACATCCGCCGTGAAAAGGCCATGTCGAACATCTGCTCGAACCAGGCGCTGTGCGCGCTGCGCGCCATCATCCACCTCTCGCTGCTCGGCAAGCACGGGCTCCGCGAAGTCGCCCTGCAGTGCCACGCGAAAGCGGAATACCTGAAGGGCAGGGTGGCGGGCTTTGCGCGGGTGCTCAATGAAGGGCCGACATTCAACGAGTTCGCCGTGCGCCTGCCCAAAGACGCCGCCGCGGTGGCGGCCGCGATGCGCCCGCGGTTCCACGCGGGTCTGCCGCTGGCCGCACTGGGCGCCGGCGAAGCCAACGACCTGCTCATTGCCGTCACGGAAAAGCGCACCCGCGAAGAGTTGGACGCCTTCGCCGCCGCGCTGGAGGAAGCAGCATGCAATTGATCTACGAGAAATGCCGCGGCCGCCGCGCGGTTACGCTGGACCCGCTTGATGTGCCCGAGGCCGCGTTGCCGGAAGAATTGTGCAGGGAGACGCCGGCGGAATTGCCCGAGGTCTCCGAGATTGACGTGGTGCGCCATTTCACGCACCTCAGCCAGCGCAACGTGGGCATCGACGACCACTTCTACCCCCTTGGCTCGTGCACCATGAAGTACAACCCGAAGATGGCGGAAACCGTGGCGAATCTGCCGGGGCTGGTGAACCTGCACCCGCACCTGAGCAGCAGCGAGGCCTACTGGGCCGACTGCCAGGGCGCTCTGCGCATTGTGTATGAACTGGAAGCGATGCTCGCGGAAATCGCGGGCATGCAGGCCGCGTCCATCCAGCCCATCGCCGGTGCGCACGGCGAACTCACCGGCACCTTGCTGATGGCCGCCTACCACCGCGACAAAGGCAATACGCACAAGGACACCATACTCATTCCCGACTCCGCGCACGGGACCAATCCCGCGAGCGCGGCCATGGCGGGATTCAAGGTTACGGAAATCCCTTCAAATGAACGCGGAGTCACCGACTTCGCGCGCTTCGAAGCGGCATTGGGCGACCATGTGGCGGGCATCATGCTGACCTGCCCCAACACGCACGGGCTCTTTGAGCCGGAGGTGCACCGCATCGCCGAGGCCGCGCACGCCGTGGACGCGCTGCTCTATTACGACGGCGCGAATCTCAACGCCATCGTCGGGCAGTGCCGCCCGGGGGACTTGGGCTTCGACGTCATGCACTACAACCTGCACAAGACCTTCGCCACGCCACACGGCATGGGCGGGCCGGGTTCGGGCCCGGTCGGCGTGGGCGAGCGCCTGCTCCCGTACCTGCCCGGACCGCGCGTGGTCAAGCGGGGCGAAGACTACGCGCTCGAGATGCCGAAGAAGAGCATCGGCCGCATGGCCGCGTTCTTCGGCAACTTCCTCATCGCGGTGCGCGCCTATGCCTACATCCGTCACTACGGCGGCGAGGGCCTGAAGGACGTGGCGCGCATGGCCGTGCTCAACGCCAATTACCTGCACGCCCGGCTCAAGGACATCTGGAAACCGGCGTTCCCGGGACCGTTCATGCACGAGTGCGTGTTCACCGCAGCGCCCCAGGCGGAAAAGGGTGTGCGCGCCATGGATGTGGCCAAGGCCCTGCTTGACTACGGTTTCCACGCGCCCACCGTCTACTTCCCCTTGACGGTCAAGGAATGCCTCATGGTCGAACCGACGGAAACGGAGACCAGGCAGACGCTGGACGCATTCTGCGACGCCATGCGCGACATCGCGCGGCGCGCCGAGGAAGACCCGGACAGCCTGCACGCTGCGCCGACGACCACGCCCGTGCGACGGCTCGATGAGGTGAAAGCCGCCCGGGAGTTGAACTGCGCGCGGCTATGATGCGCGTGCTCGACCTGAGTTTTCCGGCGCCCACCGAAAACCTCGCCTTCGACGAGGTCCTGCTGCGGGGCGTGGCAGACGGGAGTGCGCCGCCCACGATGCGCTTCTGGGAAAGCCCCATGCCGTTCGTCGTGTTGGGCACTTCCCAACGGCTGGCGCGGGAAGTCCACGAAGCGCGCTGCCGGGCGGACAGCGTGCCGATTCTGCGGCGTTGCCCCGCGGGCGGCTGCGTGCTGCAGGGACCCGGTTCGCTCAACTACACGCTCGCGCTGCCGCTGGGACAATGGCCCGAATTGCAGGGTTTGCATGAGTCGTACCGGTTCATACTGGGCCGTATTGCCAGCGCGTTGGCGCGGCAGGGAGTGCCCGCCACGCACGAGGGCATTTGCGACCTCGCGATAGACGGCCGCAAGGTTTCCGGTAATGCGCAGCGCCGTGTCAAGGGCGCGGTGTTGCATCACGGCACGCTGCTCTACCGCCCCGACTACTCCGGCATGGGCCGATACCTGTGTGAGCCGGAAGACCGGCCCGAATACCGCGGCGGGCGCACGCACGGGCAGTTCGTGGCCGCTCTGCCTTTGTCCGCATCGCAGCTTCACGATGTGGTCCGCTTGGCCTTCGACGCCATGGGCGCCCCGGGCCAGGCGGGCGAGACCGAACTCGCGGACACGCGCGCGCTGGCCCTGGAGAAGTACAGCACCCGGGAATGGACCCACCGCCGCTGATCAAAAATACGCGAAATTATTGATTTAGAGCAGGTTTTTGACGGGAAAATGGTGGTGCTGTTAGAATCTTTAGGAAGCGTGGCGTATGTGCAGACGGGCACGGGCGCCATCATCACGCCGTCCCTGCGCGGCGAAATCGGAAAGGTGCCGTGGAACCGCTGAACCCAAAGGTCAAGCGCTTTCTCGTAGCCGTGCTGGTCGGCGGTGTGGCGGGCGCGCTTGCCGGGGCAATGCTCAAAGGATTCGGTCTGGCGCCGTTCCGCACCCCCACGGATGCCCTCGCGCCCGCCGCGGCCACGCCGGCGGACTGGTCTCCCGCCGGGGCGCAGCGCGCGCCGGCCGACTACGACAGCGCCGCTCTGGACTACGCCCATGCGATGCAGCAGGGCAACTGGGACCGGGTTATCGAGATGACTTTGTGGATGCGCGACCGGCTCGACTATGTGCGCGGACAGACCGGCGACGGCGCGGCGGTGATGTCGGCGCGGCAGGAACTGGCCGGCATGCTCGCCGGCCGGGACGCCCCGGGCAACCGCTTGACCGCGCAAGGCATCGAGGATAGCTATGTGTTTGCGCCGGGCGCGCAGGTCGAGGCGGTGGCGGTGGATTCGGGCCGCGAGGACCTCGCGGCCCCGGTGGCGGAGCGCGTCTGGCTGAAGGTGACCTTTCCCAGCCGTGCCCGCGCGCCGCGCGACAGTATGGGACTTCCCATCAAGGCGTTGACGGTGGGGGTGAACGTATCCGCCGAAGGGTATATACTGAAAGCAGGCATCATTGGGAATTTGGAGATAGCATGGGAAGCGGTGTCCTACGCGTGGGAACCGCCCCCGGGAGGATGATCACATGCCACTTGCGACATGTCCTCGTTGCCAGAAACTGTTCAACAAATCCGACAAACAGGTCTGTGTCAACTGCCAGGCCGCCGAAGAAGCAGACATCGAAAAAGTGCGCAAAGTCGTGCAGGAGAATCCGGACATGAGCGCCGATGAAGTGGCCACGGAGGCGGATGTGGCTGTCGCGGTGGTCAACCGCATGCTTGATGCGGGCACGATTGAGCGCATCGGCGCCGTGGAACTGGAGGGCATCACCTGCGGCCGGTGCGGCGCGCCCGCCATCAGCGCCAGCAAGAAGCTTTGCGAGGGCTGCCTGGCGAAACTCAACAAGGAAATGGCGCAGGCGCAGGCCAACATCAAGCTCGGCATGCGCAAGAAGGCGCAGATCGGCATGTATTCCGGCGTTCAGGAGGCAAAGCGTGAAAAGAAGGAGTAGTCCAACCGCCGCCTGATGCGGCGCACCAACAGGGGGTGCCACGGTGTTGACGAAACGGGACAAGGTCGGACTCGCGGTCCTCACGCTGCTCTTTGTGCTTTTCGCCGCGCTGCTGGCGTGGACCGTCCGGCCTGTCGGGTCCGGCTCGGGTGACCCGGCGGAGAGCTTTTTCGTGCAGCAGCGCATACGCAACCTGGAAAAGGGGAACTGAAACCCGCATGCAGCGTATATATCCGTCGAGGCGTGCTTCTGCCTCGGCGGATTTGCTTTTGACGGCGCCAGCCCCTACTATCTTGTCCTCCTGGCGCGGCGCCGGCGCCGGTAATCAAGCGTGGGAAGGGATATGGCGATTTCTCTGAATAGCACTCTGCGTGGCGTGGCCGTGCTTTGCATCTTTCTGGCCGCGGGGTCCGCACGTGCAGAGTCGGTGACCTTGTATGTGCCCCGTGAATCCGGTGCCGAACCGGTTGCCTTCGAGGTGCTGCGGCCCCAGGAAACACCCTATCTGTCGCTGGGCGCATTGGCGCAAGCCCTGGGCGGAAATGTGCGCATTCTGCCCGCCCGCGTGCAGATTGACCTGGGCGGCCACACGGCGGTTGCGTGGGTCAACGGCGTGCGGGTTTCATCTTCCCAGGGCACGTTCACCTTGAGTGAGCCATTGTTGCGCAGTGACGGTGACGTGCTCATTGCCGCCGCGGATGCGATTTCCTTCTTCGAGCGGGCGTTCCTGACCTCGCTGCAAACCGAGCCGCCTGCTGCGGCAGAGGACCTTCCGCGGGAGACACCGGTGCGCGACCTCGACGAGCTTGAATCCGCCCTGTTGCCGGAACCCATTGAGGCGCCGGAGCCTGTCGAAGAGATTCCCGCAGGCCAGGTACAGGCGGTGGTGGGCGAAATGGCCGAACCGGCCGTTCAGGCCCCGCCCATCCCCGGCCCTGCCACCGTGCCGCCCCCGGAGAGACCGGCCCCGCGCGCCGCAGGCCGTATTGAGACTGTCATCATTGACGCGGGCCACGGGGGCAGCGAGCCGGGGTATGCCGGGCAGGGCGGCGTTGTGGAGAAGGAGCTGACGCTGGCCGTCGCGCAGGCGTTGCGGCGGCGCCTGAAGGAAACCACGGGCCTGAAGGTGTTTCTCACGCGCGAGGACGACCGCGACCGCACGCTCGTGCAGCGGGTGCGCCGCGCCACCGAAGTCGAGGCGGACCTGTTCATCAGTATTCACGGCGGCGTGAGTTTCTCGCCGCGCGCGCACGGATTCGAGCTGTTCTACGCCCCCGACCCGCCGGAATCGCAGGCAGGCAACACGGGCATCCGTTTCTCTCGCGAACGCAGTGTCCGCCAGCCCACGGCGGCGCAAAGCCGGTCTGTGGGCGAGGTCTTGGCGAAGGCCATGGCCTCCTCGACATCGTCGGAATCGCGCGGCGTGAAGGCGGCGCCCATACGCTTGCTGCAGCAACTGGCGGTCCCGGGCCTGCTCATCGAGGTGGGCTTTCTGACGAACCCCGCCGAGGAAGGGCTTCTGGCAACGGAGAGTTACCGCCTGGCCCTGGCGGAGGGCATCGCTGACGGGCTTGCCGCCGCGGCCGGGAGCGGGGAGGCGGCGCCATGAGCACGAAGCGGCAGGAGAAGCGCAGAGATATTCTGAAGTCACTGCTGCTGGCGCTCTGGGCCATGGGCACCATGGTGCTCTTTTTCATGGTGCTGTTGCTGGTGCGCGAAATGCTCGAAACGGGGGGCGATCCCCTGGCCGCGTTGCGTCCGGAACCGGCGGCCACCGCGCCCGCCGCGGAGGCGGCGCCTCGACCCGATGCCGCCGGGCTCTCCATGCGTGAGGTCGTGCTCTATTTTGCCACGGCGGACGCGGGCGCGCTGGCGCCCGAAACGCACACCATCGAGTACGGCGAATCGACCGTGGAAAACTGCCGCTCCGCGTTGGCCGCGCTGATTGCGGGGCCGCGCGATATTTTGACGCCCGTCCTCGACGCCTCGGTCAAGGTGCGCGCCCTCTATCTGCGGGAAGACGGCGAACTGGTCGTGGATTTTTCCCGTGAACTGCAGTCGAAGCACAGCCGGTTCAAGAGCGCCTCGCTTGAGTCATTGATGTTGTACGCGATTGTGAACACAGTCACGCAAACGGCGCTGCGCGCCGGAGACGACCCGATTGTGCGGACGGTGCGCATTCTTATCGAGGGTATGCCGCCCACCGAAGCTTTTCCGGCCCACCTGACCTGGGCCGAACCCGTCGCACCCGACGCGCGCTGGGTGTCCAGCCCCGTCGAAGTCGCCACGGAAGCGCCCGCCAATGGCTGATGAGCAATGCGCCATCGGCATCTTCGATTCGGGCGTTGGGGGACTCACGGTCTTTCGCCAGATTGCGTTGCGCCTGCCTGAGGAGCACATCATTTACCTGGGCGACACAGCCCGCGTGCCCTATGGCACGAAATCGCCCGAAACGGTGATCCGGTATGCGCGCGCCTGCGCCGATATGCTGCTTGCCCACGACATCAAGCTGCTTGTGGTGGCGTGCAACACCGCGTCGTCGTGCGCCATCGAGCCGCTGCAAGACGCGCTCGACATCCCGGTGGTGGGCGTGATTGCGCCCGGCGCCCGCGCCGCGGCGGCCCGGACCCGCGGCGGGGGCATTGGGATTATCGGCACCGACAGCACCATCGCGAGCGGCGCCTATCCCGACGCCATAGCGGCGGTGCGCCCCGGGGTGCCCGTCCACTGCCGGCCGTGCCCGCTGTTCGTGCCGCTCGCGGAGGAGGGGTGGACGACGGGCGACGTGCCCGAGGCCGTGGCGCGCCAGTATCTGGAAGAGATGGCGGCGCGCGGCATCGACACGCTGGTGCTCGGCTGCACGCATTATCCACTGCTTCGGGAAACCATTGCCCGCACGGTGGGTCCGGCTGTTACACTAGTGGATAGCGCCGAGGAAACGGCCGCGGTCGTCGTGCAGACCCTCGAAGGGGCCGGGCTGCGGCGGCCGGCCGGGGAAGCGCCTGTGCGCCGCTTCCTCGTCAGCGACGGGCCCGCGCGATTCGCCGAAGTGGGCCGGCGCTTTCTCGGTTGCGAACTGGATGCCGTGACCTGGGTGGATTTCTGAGCCGCCGTGGCGGCGCAAACGGAGACAGATGGCGGAATTGCAGGGGAGCAACGCGAACGGCGCGGGGCCGGTCAAGCCTTGGAGTTACTTCTTCTACGGCGGCTTGGTGTTGTGCACGCTGGCCGTCGCTGCGGGCATACTGCTTGTGCAGTTCCTGCAGGCCCGCCCGGTGGACCTGCGCCCGCACGCCGGGCTTCTGGCCGATACCATTGAAGAAACGCTGATTGAGCTGTATGTGCCGGCGCAGAATATCCAGCGCACCGGACCGCAGCCCATGCAGGACGAACGCGGCCAGTGGCTTACCACGCAATTCGACGTTGCGGTGCCCGACCAGCTCAATCCGGATGAATTGAGCCGGCTGCTCGAAGAGACCATGCTCCGGCATTATGTGCAGATTCACGATATCGCCCCCGAAGAGGGGGTGCGCCGGCTGAGCGCGCAGGCGGGCGGCTTTGAGGTCGCGCGCATCCGCCTCGCCCGTGCCGCGCCNNCCGCACCGACCTGCGCGCCGCCTGCGCGCGCATCGCCGAGGACCTGGTGGCCGTGCTCGGCGATATTGGTGTCGCGCCGGAAACCGTCGCGGTGGCTGGGCGCCGGGAGGACGCTGACGACGAAACGCGCTGGGCCACGCAGGCCATTGCGGCCGCGCTCCCCGCCGGCATGACGCCGGGCGAATTGCGGGTACGTATCGAAGAACGCATGGCCGCGCGCGACGTGCGCGTGACCACCGGGCCGCTGCACGAAGACGGAACGATCCTGATGCGGGTTAACTACGGCGGCAAGCCGTGCGTGGAACTGACCTGCCGTGTGGCCGGTATGGCGCCGCCTCCCGTGCAGCAGGAGGAAGCCGCACAAGGCGCCCAGCCCCCCGCGGCTTCGGACACGGGGCAGGCCGTGCCGCCGCAGGAAGAACTGCCGCTCGAATCCGAGCGTGTCGAAGGGGCCGCCGGTTCGCGGGAGGCGTCGGAGGCTCCGCCCGCACCGCCCGGACCGCGGTCGGACGCGGCTTCGGCGCGGATAGCGCTGATTCTGGATGACGGCGGTTACGGCGGGGAAGTCACCGCGCAAATGCTCGAACTCGACAGCGGCCTGACGCTTGCGATTCTTCCGCACACCCCTTTCGCGGCCCAGACCGCCCGCGCGGCGGCGGAAAAGGGCTTCGAGGTGATGGTGCACATGCCCATGGAAACGCACAGCAAGAAGGTGCGCGCGTTTCCCAGGCAGCTCACCGTGGAAATGACGCCGGAGCAGATCGCGCAGACCACGGCCGACGCGCTCGCCCAGGTGCCGGGCGCGAAGGGCATCAACAACCACACCGGTTCCCGGTTCACCGCGGACGCGGAGAAGCTGCGCGCGTTCTTCGCGGCCGTGAAGCCCGCGCAGATGTATTTCGTGGACAGCCGCACGTCGCCGGACACCCGCGCCTATGAGGTGGCGCGCGAAATGGGCGTGCCGGCCGGACGGCGCGATGTGTTTCTCGACAACGACAGCGACCCGGACGCCATTCGGCGGCAGTTCGGCGAATTGGTGCGCAAGGCCAGGGAGAAAGGCAGCGCGGTCGGTATCGGCCATGTTCGCGCCAGCACGGTCGCCGTGCTCGCAGAGGAACTGCCTGAACTCGCCGGACAGGGAGTCCAACTGGTGCACGCGTCGGAATTGATGGAGGCGCCGCGCCAGCTTGCCATGGAGAAGCAATAGACGATGCCGCTCATTCTTGGAATTGAAACGTCGTGCGACGAGACCGGCGTGGCGGTGGTGCGCAACGGCCGGGAAGTGCTGTCCAACGAAGTCGCTTCCCAGATCGACGTGCACAAGGAGTTCGGCGGCGTGGTGCCGGAAATCGCCTCGCGCCAGCACACCCGCGTGATTTCGCAGCTTGCGGGTAAGGCGCTGCGGGATGCGCAAGTGTCCCCGGAAGACCTCGATGGTGTTGCGGCCACGCAAGGGCCGGGTCTGACCGGGTCGTTGTTGGTCGGGCTCAGCTTCGCCAAGGCGCTCGCCTTCGCATGGCGCAAGCCCTTTGTCCCCGTGCATCACATCGAGGGGCATCTTTTCAGCGCGATGCTCGAAGAGCCCGCGCCCGACTTTCCCTTTCTTGCGCTGGTGGTCAGCGGCGGGCACACGCAACTGGTGGATTGCCCCCAGCCGCACGCGTACACGATTCTGGGCAAGACGCGCGATGACGCCGTGGGCGAGTGCTTTGACAAGGTCGCCCGTTTGCTCGGGCTGCCCTATCCCGGCGGACCCTCGATTCAGCGCGCGGCGGAACAGGGCGACCCCGCGCGCTTCGATTTCCCGCGGGCCATGCTCGGTGCGGAAACGCTGGATTTCAGCTATAGCGGACTCAAAACCGCGGTACTGTACACGCTGCGCGAACAAGCCGGAGACCAGCCCGAGCCCCAATGGGTCGCCGACGTGGCCGCCAGTTTTCAGGCGGCCGCGGTCGATGCGCTCGTGATAAAGACGCGGCAGGCCCTGGAAAGCACGGGCGCGGCCCGGCTGGTGCTGGCCGGCGGCGTGGCGGCCAACGCGCTGTTGCGCAGGCGGCTCACCGGGGAAATCGACGCGGAAGTCTTTTTGCCCCCGCTCAGGTATTGCGTGGACAATGCGGCGATGGTCGCGGCCGCCGCGGACTCGCGCCTGCGTCACGGCATGCTGGCGCCCCTTACCGCAAACGCCTTCGCCGCCCTGCCGCTCGACGGGTGACCTTTCCCGGCAGGCGCGCGCTTCGGCCAGCAATTGCGTTCTTTGCGCACGTCAGTTCCCCGGCAGAAATGCGCAATTGCCGATAGAAATGGGTAGAATAGGAATAGCCCGGTTCAAAGCTCCGGAAACCGAATGCGTTCTTCCTGGGAGACACGGCGTATGAGCATGACAATGAATGAATTGATGCGCGGCGCGATGGAGCAGGGTGCTTCGGACATCCACCTCAAGTCCGGCAATCCGCCCATCTATCGCATTGACGGGCGGCTGATCCGGCTCGACGGCGAACCCCTGGAGGAAGCGGAGCTGCAGGCGTTGCTGGGCCAGATCGCCGACGACAAGGACCAGGCGAAGTTCGCCAAGGTCATGGAGCTCGACATTTCCTATATGTACGAGGACCAGGCCCGGTTCCGCGTCAACGTCTGCCGCGACGACGGCGACGTGCGCATCGTCATGCGTCTCATTCCCATGCAGATCAAGACGCTCGACGAACTCAGCCTGCCGAAAGTGCTGCGGAAGTTGTGCACGCTCAAGAACGGGCTCATTCTGTTTACCGGCCCCACCGGCAGCGGCAAGTCAACNNCCATGATCGACGAGATCAACCGAACCCGCCCCGACCACATCGTGACCGTCGAAGACCCGCTCGAATTCCTGCACTACGACAAGATGGGCATCGTGACGCAGCGCGAGGTCGGCCACGACACCCTGTCTTTCGCCAATGCCCTGCGCGGCGCGCTGCGCCAGGACCCCGACGTCATTCTGATCGGCGAGATGCGCGACGCCGAAACGGTGCGCACGGCGCTGGCTTCGGCGGAGACGGGCCACCTCGTGTTCTCGACCCTGCACACGGTCGACGCCGTCGAAACGCTGAATCGCGTGCTCGAGTTCTTCGAACCCCATCAGCAGATTCAGATTCGCAAGCAGCTTGCCAGCGTGTTGCGCGGCGTGGTGTCCCAGCGCATCGTGCCGCTGGCCGAGGGCGCGGGCCGCACCGTCGCCGCCGAGGTGCTTGTCGGCACGCGCACCGTGCGCGATTTCATCGACCAGGGCAAATCGTTCAAGGACATCACGAAACTCATGGAAGAAGGCAAGGAGCAGTGGGGCATGCAGACCTTCGACCAGGCCCTGTTCGACCTGTGGAAGGCGGGCACCGTCACCGCGGAGGTGGCGCTGCAGAACGCGTCGAGCGCCAAGGACCTCAAGCTGCGCATGCAGGGCATGACCGGCAACTGAAGACACAAGCCCCGAGGACGGAATATGCTGCGTTCGGCCGTACAGACCGCCATGTTACTGGGGTGGCTGGCGCTGTGCGCGTCCGCGGCGGCCGAAGAAAACCTGCTCGCGAATCCGGGTTTCGAGGAGACGACCGGCACCCAGCCCGCGCAATGGGACGTGTTCGTGGCGCCGAAGGAAGGCGCCTTCGGCCGCCTCTCCGACGACGCTTACGACGGCAAGCATTCCGTTATGCTGCACACGCCGACCCCTTATGCGCGCGAACCCGTGAACAACTGGAGCCAGAACATTCTGCGGGACCTGGGCGGCGTCACCCTCCAGGTGTCGGGGTGGCTCAAGGTGAAGGAAGCCGAGGAAGCCGCGTTGTGGCTGCAGTGCTGGCGGCGCAGCCCCTGGGGGCTTACCGCGACCGCGACCAGCGCTGAGACGACCCCGGTCTACGGCACCGCGGACTGGCGGGAGGTGGTCTTCACGCTTGACGTACCCCAGGCCACGGACTTCATCACGCTGCGTTGCGTGCTGAAAGGGACCGGCACAGCCTGGTTTGACCATGTGGCGCTCCAGCGGACCGAAGAAACGAAAAGGCAGCGGGAAACGAAGCAAACGGCTGTAGAGAAAGAAGATACGCCAGAAGGTGCGGCGCATCCCGAGCACTATGAGGCCGGCACGGCCCGTGTGGATGCGGCGCTTCCGACCGACGCGCGTGACACAAGCACCCGAAGGGAGCTTCGCCAGGGCGCGGGTCCGGAAGAAGCGCTTCCGGCCGGGGAACTGGCTGCGGAAGAAATGCGTGTCCAATTGCGTAACCTCAAGCAATCCAATGTGTTGCTTGCCGAAGAGCTGGAGGAGTTGCAGGAGGAGCGCGTGGTGCTGGTGGAGGAGTTGCTTGAGTTAACCATGCAGCTCGAGGCCTTGCGGGATGAGGTCCGCACGTTGGGTGCCGGGGCCCGGGAAACGCCCGCCGAGACGGGCGCGCACCCGTATCCCGTGCCGCCGCTCGTGCCGCATGGCGAGGATTGGAGGCAATACCGGTGATGCAATGGCTGCGCATGGTGTTGGTCGCCGCGCTGGCGGGCCTGTTCACGATGGCGCTCGTCTGGGTGCTCTGGGACATGCCCGCGCGGCTGGGCGCCACGTTTACGGGCTGGCGCGCCGCGCGCAAACGCCGACGCGAAGCGCGCGCATTGCTCGCGCAGGCGCGGGAACCCAGTGAAGAGGAGCGGCTTCAGTGAAGGAATCCAGGCCGAGGCCCTACATCGGTGTGCACTTCAAGTGCTGCCATGTCTACGCGCGCATCTACCTCAACCGGGACGGCACGGCTTTTGCCGGCCACTGCCCCAAGTGCGCGCGCCCGATGCGGGTCAAGGTGTCACCCCGCGGAGAGAAGTCCCGGTTCTGGACGGCGGAATGAAGCGGCGAAGAGCTTTGCGCGCGGCGTCGCGCGCAAGCATCGTGAAAACGGGGCGGAAGGAAGGGCGCGCAGGCTGACGGGACAACCGGGCGCAGTCTGCCGCTGTCTTGGGTGTTCGGCACGGAGGGGGAATCGCCATGGGGTTGTTGGTGCTGCTCGGGTTGTCGGTTGTGTTCATCGTGCTCGCCACGGCGCGGCTGAAACTGCATCCCTTTCTTGCGCTCTTGCTGGCGGCGTTCCTGTTCGGCGTGCTCGCGGGCGGTTCGCCCACAGTGGTGCTCAAATCCATTAACACGGGCTTCGGGAACACGATTGGCTACATCGGCATTGTGATTCTGGCCGGTTCCATCATCGGCACGTTCCTCGAGAAATCCGGCGGCGCCGCGCGCCTGGCGGAACGCGCGCTGCGGCTGACGGGCGAGAGGCACGTGCCCCTGGCCATGGCGGCGGTCGGGTACGTGGTGTCGATGCCGGTCTTCTGCGATTCCGGTTTCGTGCTGCTGGCCCCCTTGAACAAGGCGCTCTCCGCGCGGTCGGGGCGTTCCTTGGCCGCGGGCGCCATCGCGCTCAGCCTGGGCCTGTACGCGACCCACACCATGGTGCCGCCCACCCCGGGCCCGGTGGCGGCGGCGGGCCTGCTCGAGGCGGACCTGGGCCTCGTCATTCTCTACGGGTTGCTGGTGAGCCTGGCGGCCGCGGGCGCGGGCTGGGCCTTCGCCGTCACCGTGGCGGCGCGCGTGCGCATTGTGCCCGAAATCCCCGAAGCGGACGTGGCGACGGCAGAGGAGGAGGCGCCGCACCGGCCCTCCACACCCATGTCGCTCGCGCCGATTGTGCTGCCGGTGCTGCTCATTGTGTTCGGCTCGATAGCGGGCCTGCCCGCAAAGCCCCTGGGCGAAGGGCCGCTGCGCGCCGCGCTCGATTTTCTCGGACAGCCGGTGGCCGCCCTGATGATTGGCGTCTTTTTTGCCGTGCTGCTGCCGAAACGGCTCGACCGCGCCATGCTGTCCGCGTCGGGCTGGGTAGGCGAGGCGGTGCTTGCGGCGGCGGCCATCATCATCATCACGGGCGCGGGCGGCGCCTTTGGCCAGGTGCTTCGGGATTCCGGCATCGCAGACACCATCGCGGCAGGTCTCGAAGGGTACAAAGGCCTCGGCATCTGGCTGCCCTTCTTGGTCGCGGCCGGCATCAAGACGGCCCAGGGGTCTTCGACGGTGGCCATCATCACGAGCGCCGGTCTCATGGCGCCGCTGTTGGCCCCGCTCGGGCTGGCGGACGCGCCGGCGAAGGCCCTGGTTGTGGTGGCCATCGGCGCGGGGGCGATGGTAGTCTCTCACGCCAATGACAGTTATTTCTGGGTAGTCACACAATTCTCGCAGATGAGCGTCAATCAGGGCTACCGGCTGCACAGTCTGGGCACGCTGGTGGAGGGGCTGGCCGCCGCGCTTGCGCTCTGGGCCGTCAGCGCGGTGGTGCTTTGACGGGCGCTGCGGCGGACGGGAGAGGTAGAGGCTATCCCGTTGTAATTCCAGCGCTTGTTGGAAAAAAACCGGATTTGCTGGTATAGTGGATACGCAAGAACAGCAACTATCGTTTTGGACCGGGTCTGGTTGCATCGGCACGACGTGAGCAGTGTAACTTGGGCAATTGCCGTGCACGCCGGGGCCGGGACGGGGTGCTGTCAGTGAAGTGAATTAACCGGGAGGCGCAACGGAGATTGTGCCAAAGCTTCGGTGTTGTTGTGCGCAGCGCCGAAGGAAGGGTACTCGGGCTGGGTCTTATCTCTACCTGAAGGATGAATTCCATGAGAAGTATGCGCTTGCTTCACCGTTTTATGGGGGCCCCCACGGCCATGACGCGCCTGGCGGGGCCATTTTTGATCTTGGCGATGCTGTCGCTGCCGGTTTCGGCCCAGTGTTTCCAGGACCAGCTCGACTATGACTTTCTGCTGGGCAATTTCCAGCGGGTGCTCAGCCGGATGCTGGTCCATCCCGACACGGGTGAAGACCTGTGGACCGGCGATCAGGGCAGCACCCCCATCTGGCAGAGTATACCCGGGCAATTGGGCCCCGGCTTCCTCAACGCCGACAATGACGGCAACGGCATTGATGACGACGACCATCTTTCCTTGCTGGCCGCCGTGCTCGACGGCGACCCGTCGGTGGTGGGC
>NPIG01000925.1_pt1 | contig 17089 bp, 16 predicted proteins | sample 8637441 | NCBI WGS metagenome assembly NPIG01 (sample SAMN07420675, study PRJNA396082) | bioreactor metagenome | isolation source: sample BR6 brine-fed electro-methanogenic bioreactor BR | place: Japan: Kochi | collected 2016-06-14 | reverse complement strand
CACAGGCATTGAACTTCCCAGGAAACCGTGCGGCGGTGATGCTCGGCCAGATTGCGGGCTGCGGTCAGTTGATTATAAACTTTTGGTGGTAATTTATCTGTGATTCCTGCTGCTTCTGCGCGAAAAGAAAATTTTGCAAGCAGATTGAGACTGCGAGCCATCTGCAGAAAACCTTCCCAGCGATGCGTTGGCCATTGAAGCGTCTTCGCTGGATCGAGCAATCCTTCAATGACAGGTGCTTTTTTCTCCCCGGTCATAAACTCTCTCCATTCATGTCACCAAGGAAGGAAACGGCATCCTCAAGGTTGCCATAAGACAGTTCATAACACTCGCAGGAATCGACAAGAGTCGAGAGGCTTTCAAAAGCNNCATTGGCGAGCCAGAGGAGGGCCTGTGCTTTGCTGAAGGGTTCGAGACGGATGTCTTCCCCCTTTTTGTAAGCGGGGAAAATGATCCACTTGGGAGAAGTCGTCACACTCGAAAAGGTAATTGCATTTTTCGGCGGCTTTAGGTGTGCCACCGTCCCTTTGCGGGTTCCTGCAATAGCCGGCCCTAGAATTGCGTCTGCAGAAAAGGCCCGAATAACCTCAATCGAGGCGCCTTTCAGTCCCACAGGTCTCGGAATTGGAATGAGGTCGATATCCCCTGGCCTCATCGTGGCCAGCTCATCTGAAAGCAGTCGCCATCCACGCAAAGCCAGTGCCGCACAGAGCGTGCTTTTGCCGGCTCCGGGCGGACCCGGAAGGAGAATGCCGTTCCCGTTTTTTTCAAGCACTGCGGAATGAAGCATGAAATATTGATGCGGTTTGCTGAACGTACACCAGTTGATGGCCCATTCCAGCATGGCCAGCGATAATGAACGTGAGAAGGGGGCGAAGGACATGCCGCCGTCAATGGTGATGCGTGCCTGCTTCTTCCATGGACTCAGTCCCGCATGGGGTTTCAGATCAATTCTGAAATCACAGATGACGGGCTCCATGGCAACTCCATGATCGGCGTACAGGCGAATGAAGGGCTCATGCAGCTCTTTTAATTTGATCTGTAAGCGAAGATGAAAAGGGCCGATGATGAGCGCAAGCCCACGGGGCGAGACAAGCTGAGAACAGATCTCTTTATCACTCAGTTCAGAAAGAATCATCAGAAAGGACGGATGAGACCAAGCCGTGCAAGGCTGTTAATAAATTCTTGAATGCTGGAATGGAGTTTTTCATCATTGTCTATCTTAAGTCTGCCGCTGACCTCGGTGGCAAGATCTTTATCAGAAAGTGCTTTGGCCTGAAGGATACCAAGTGCTTCGGAGCCGACAGCGTTAAGAAGGTGAACATCGCCACTGCCACAGTTGTAAATGATGGTTTCTTCATTCCAACGGCGTTGTTTTAAGCGCAATCCAGGCACAATTCTCCACAATTTAGAATCGGCGTTCATTGTGTCCCTTGTCCAAGAATCGTCAGAATCGGATCCTGGCGCCCCGTCCCTTCAAAAGATTAACGGTCGCGCGGATCACGTTTCCGGGTAAATGTGAGATCCTCGAAGAGTTCATTGCTGTTATCCGAGTTGAAAATGTTCTGCTGGGCAGGTGAATCGGCAATGGGTTCTTCAAGGTTTTGCGTGTCGTGCCCACCATAGCTCAATGCTTCAGTCGATCCTATGGTCTGGGCGAAAAGAGGGCGACTGTGAACCGTCATGATGACCGGCACACTCATCAATCCGGCCTTCATCAGTTTTCTTCTGGCCTCGCTGCGGACCTCTCTGTGAGAATTGGGCGAAAGGTCTTGTTTTTCAATCTCTTCGGTTTGGTTCTTTTTGATCTCCATGATAGGACTCCATTTTAAAAGAAGTGAAAACTCAAACGTTCATCGCGCCGAATTCGCACATTTTATTGTGATTGGATCAGCATTGATGCAGGGTCAATGTTGATTGAGAAAAAATCGGGAGAGCCCATCTCGAAAATTATCGAACTTTCAAAGTCGAGAAGGCCGCTGATTCCGACCAATTCATAGTTGCCCCCTGTTTCCCTGGCGAACAGCGCAACTTCGTCCGACCCATTCCCGAAATCATATACTCCCAGATTCTGTTCCTGTCCATTATGGTCAAGAGCAAGAAGAATACCGTTGTAATCCCCGGATTGAGTTGCTCCCGCAACGAGAAATCCATTGGTTGTCGGGGTGAGTCTACGTACATAAACGGAAAAATCATTTCCTCCCCCACCAATGGTGTAATCGGAAATCTCACCGGAATAAGTCAGATCGGAATCAACCCTGAGGGCGAGAATATCATAGCCTCCAAGACCGTATGAATTGGTTGAGCCTATAGCAAGATAGCCCGAATCTGTTTCCTCCAAGGCTAATGCAAGATCGCGAGTGCTGCCAGAAACCCGAAGGTCGTTTTTAATCACAGCGGCCTGAGGGTTCGAAACGTCGACTTTAGCGAGGTAAATATCCTCATCCTTCTCAGTGTAAATTTCACCCAGAATCATCACTTCATTGGTATTGGTCGAAAGGATATCAATGCAAAAACCACCCGAACCCGGGGTGTCCAGAAGAACATCCCACAGAATCCCAGAAGATTGGGATGCGTCAAAATCATAGTTATAGTTCAACAGCCGCATTTTTCGCACATTACCGTCAAATGTCGAGCCGCAAATAAGGAATCCGCTGTCTGTCCTGCGGATGGAGGTGATGTTGTCATTTCCAGATCTATGGACTGTATCTGAATAAATAATTTCAGGTACATTCATGTCGGCGATGGCAATGAAAAGGTCGCCGTCAAGTACGTTTACTTCATCATCTACAGTACCGACTACAGCCACAACACCGGGTCTGATTTCAACCAGATCAGACGGATAATCCTGGGAATTCGGGATCTCAAAAATGTGTTCGGTGACAACAGTCCCATCCCTGGCGATTTTTTGCAGATAGATGTCGTTCAGGTCAGAATCGGCAGCATCCGCAATTGTTCCCAGAAGATAAAAACCGCCATCGGCAGCACCTTCAACAAAAAAGACTTCCCGGAAATTTTCAATGTCTAGAAAATCCCCTTCCACAATCCTGTCTGCAACCGTTACCGTTACGATATCGGGGGCACTGTCGGCGTCTCCATCATTAACAATAAGCGTGATGGGATAGATCCCCGGCGTGGAGAATGAAAAAACGGGTGTGGCACCAGTAAGTAGACTGCCGTCCGGGGTTGTCCAGGTAAAGGTCAGGTCGGCACCCTCAGGATCATAACTGCCTGTGCCGTCAAGATCAATAGCCCCCTCAGCGACATCGACGGTGATGTCATTTCCTGCATTAGCTGTGGGGAGCAGACTGTCCGATGGCGGAGGAGGGTCGCTGCTACCGCCGCCACCGCCTCCACCGCAACCGCAAAGCGAGATCGACAGAACAATAAAAAGTGTGAAAAAAAAACTGGACAAACAAGGCATAACGGAGCCCCTCTCGACAAAAACTGATAACCTCAAACAACAGTGATGAAACCGATCCTCGCTCATCACCCCAGAGGCTGAATGGACAAAAATATGAAAGCCCTATTTGCTAACAACAGTACCAAGAGAAATTGTTTCGTCAAGAACGGGAAAAAATAAAAAGTACTGAAATTGCGAATAAAATTGTGCTTCATTAGGGAGAGGAGCTGTCCGGGGTGATTACTTCTTATGTCAGGATAAATTTCTTCTCGAAAGTGTCACCTATGAGCGACAGCACTCAAGCCGAGAGGGGGGAAGGAAAAGATGCATCTGACAGTGGAATGGAGAATTATTCTGTCTGCTGAAAGCGACAAAAAGGGGAACCTGTTTCAGCGAAAGCTAATAATTAAGTGTGCGAAAAGCCGACAAAAATGTTGATTTGCCTATCATTCTAGGGTTAGTATTCACACGCAATTCAAAAAGTGGGTATAGCGTTCTGTAATTAGAAAATTTATTGTTTTTACGACGTTTTCAATCGGCTGAAATTACAAAGTAAATTCTGTCGCTATTTGAAGGGGGCGCGAAACTTACATATCTGATAGAAAGTTGGATTTGATTTTGCTATCAACTAGGGAGGTTTCAATTGCTGCCCACCACTCAGGGAGGAATCAAATTTTGCTTAAATTTGCACGTATTCAACCGGAGGATCATCCGGAGTGTTTTCGTGAGATTTTAAGGCTTCGATATAACGTTTATTGCCTTGAAAGAGGGTTTGAGAAAGTTTCGGATCATCCGGACGGCCTCGAAACCGATGTCTATGACAACAGATCGGTTCATTTTGCCGCGTTCTATGAATCAAATGGAGAAGTGGCCGGAACCGTTCGATTGATAAAAAACAGTCACCTCGGCTTCCCTGTTGAAAAACATTTTGGACTGGATCTTGATCGCATGGTCGGTTGCCGCGATCAGGTCTGTGAAATCTCCCGCCTGTCCGTTCCCAGAAAATACCGTTCAGATTATAACATTGTGAGGGGTCTTTTTGAATGTGTTGCCCTGGAGAGCAGGCGGCTCGGAGTGACGCACTGGTGTGCCGCGATGGCCCAGGGCCTGCCCCGCCTGTTGAGCAAGCAGGATATTCATCTCAAGAAAATAGGGCCGGAGATCGAGTTCCATGGCCCCAGGGCGCCGTATTTCGGCAGAATTGATGATATTGCTTCGCGCCACAATGCCTACGCTCTTTACCGCGGAGACCTGCAGGTCGGAAAGGTTGCTTCCAGCCTAGCCCTGTGATAGAGATCTGCGGATCATTCGCAGCGCAAACCAGGCTTTAAGCCTTTGCAGCGGATTGTTGCCTCCGCCCCACACTCGGGAAGTTTTGAACTTGCGCAGCATCAGGTCGATCTGGATGTAGTGGGGGACGGGTTTGACTTTGCCGCGTTGGCAGAGGATCTTCGCCACCTCTGCGGCGACAAGCGCCGAGGCCAGCGTGCAGGACGGCGCCACCGCCGGCCCTTTTTTCGCTTTGAAGCTGACTTTGGAGAGATCCATGTATTTTTTCTGATAGGGCCAGGGGGCCACTCCGACGGCAAAGGCCGCGATCTTCTCCTCGTAGCTCATCCCTTCGCGAATTCCGAAATACTGATCGAATGTCATCCCATCGGGGGCAAAAACCTGCAGAGTGCCTCCAAATCCCAGGGGCGCTGATGTCAGTGCGTAAATCCCCATTTCGCGCGAGGTGTTGAACAACAGACGCCTGATATCAAATTCAAAAAACTCCATTCCGTCGACATACAGGTCCGCCTCCTGCAGAAACTCGGTGACATTCTTTGTCGAGATCCCTTCCTTGTAGAGATGAACCTCCGCTTCGGGGTTAATGTCGCGGATCATTTCCCCAATCACCTCGGCTTTATGCCTTCCGACGGTACTCTGATAGGCTCCAAACTGGCGGCTGATGTTTTCGCGCTCAAATTCATCGAGATCAGCCAGGCTGAATTTTCCGATCCCCATGCGCGCCAGGGTCAGGGCATGAATGCCGCCCACGCCTCCGCAGCCTGCGATGGCAACATGCGATTGCAGCAGCTTCTGCATGTCGTTTTCGGAAAGAAGGCCGATATTGCGCGAAAATTCATGTGAAATCAGATCATTTACCTGCATTTGGAACCCCCGGAATAAAGTGAACTCAGGCATGGAATCTGCAAAAAGCATGCAAAAAATTAAAGTTTCATTACCCCAAAAGTGCTGCTACCCAGACAAATTAAAGTCAAAGAGAGATTTCATGGTCAAAATCACGGGAATCTGCTATGTCTGAAAATTCCTGATTCGCTAAATAAGGTTAAAATAAGGACTTTGGAGTCAAAAATGCGTCATCTTCGATTCAACTCGATCATAACAAAAGCTGCTATTGTTTTTACTGCCTTTTTGCTGGGAGGAGGCTTGACCAGCTTCGCCTCTGAAAGCCACCCTGCCGCAGGCTCCGAACTTTCCGGGCGTGAGCTGGCGCAAAGAGTTTATGATCGCCCCGTCGGCGAGGATATGACATCTCATGCCGTTATGGAGCTGATCTCAGCAAAAGGCTCGGTTCGCAAGCGCGAATTTCAGGTTTACGGCATGGATCAGAAGGGCCAGCGAAGCCAACTTATTCGTTTTACTTCGCCGGCCGATATCAGCGGGACCGGATTTCTGGTGTTTGAGAGAGGGCAGGGCGATACCGAGCAGTTTCTTTACCTGCCGGCCCTGCGGCGAACACGGCGCATTGTTTCGAGCCAGAAAGGTCACAGCTTCGTGAATAGCGATTTTTCCTACGAGGACATGGAGCGTCGCCCCGTAGATAGCTGGAGCCATAAGATTGCCGGCTCGGAAAAAATCGGACCGATGGTGACCCTTGTTTTGGAAAGCCGTCCGAAAGAAGACACCACCAGCAGCTATACCCTGGTCAAAAGCTGGGTCGCACCGGAGATCGATATGCCGCTGCGCGTCGAGTACTACCAAAGAAATGACCGTCTGGTCAAAACATACCAGGTCCTCAGCCTGGAGAATATTCAGGGGTACTGGACCGAAACCAAGGTCGTGATGGAAGATGCAGAAAGTGGCCATAAAACCATCATTGCCAATCTTGAAACGTCCTACGACACAGGCCTCTCCGATGACATTTTTACTCAAAGGTATCTTGAGAGCCAGTAACCCCGGCCGTCGAGTTTTTTTTGTCGCTCTGTGGTGTGCTGCAGTTGTTCTGGCGTCACAATCTTTTGCTGAGCCGGTCGATTCTGCCCCCGTGGACTCAGGACGAATACTGTTGTTTGACGATGGAAGCGAGGCGAAGCCTGAGGCTGTTGCTTCGGATCAACCCCCGGCTTTCGACCTTGGGGGAATGATCGAGCTCCGCGGCGGCACCGATCTGCACGACGACGATTTCAATGAACACGACAAGCTTGTGCGCGGCGTCGGACGTTTATGGCTCGAGTGGCCGGCGCAGGGGATGAAGCAGCTCGGGGGCTGGCGCTCCCGATTATACCTCTCAGTTGAAGCCGATTACCTCTACATGGGGAATGATCGCTCTCAGCGGGACTTCGATCTTGAGCTCTATGAAAACAAGCTCCTGCTGGCAAACGGCCCCTTTGAAATCGAACTCGGAAAGCAGATTGTCCGATGGGGAAAGTCCGATCAGCTCAGCCCCGTTGACAACCTCAATCCGCAGGACCTGCGCGAATTTATCGTTCCGGAACTCGAGGATCGCAAGCTCCCCGTATGGATGGCGCGCGCCCGCTGGTTTTTCGACGGATGGACGGCAGAGGGGGTTTTCATCCCCTGGCACGAGTCTGCCGATATGGACTATTTTGACAGCGACTGGGGGATTTACCGCCACGTTAAGGGCGATGTGAGGGATGCGGCCCTGCCGGAGGACTTGAAAGATTACCTCATGGGGCTGCGCGTCGCTGAAAACGACCCACCCAACACATTGAAAAACAGCGAGTTCGGTGCCCGGGTTACCACCACGATCGGACGTTGGGACTGGGGGGCGAGCATTTTTCACGGCCGTGAAGATCTGCCCTTTTTCGGAAAATTCCCCATAAAAAACCTGGCACTTCCCGGGTCGTTTTCTTCTCGGGGGGTTCTTCAGGCCCTCGATGATGCCGTCCTGACAGATGAGCGGATCGAGGTCTATTACCCGCGCCAGACCATTGTCGGCCTCGAATTTGAATCCACTCTCGGGGTCTTCGGGGTGCGCGGCGAATCAGCGTACATCGACCATACTTCATTCCTGCTCAATGATCTCACCTCGGATACCCGCCCGGTACTGCATACAGTTGTCGGGGGAGATTACACCGGTGTCTCCGGTTTTTACGGCAACCTTCAATTATCTCACCGCTATATCCACAATTACGACGACTCCATCATGTATTTCGACCGGCNNAGAAGTCCGGCAGGAAGGGCTGCGCGGAACTGTCGAGGGCTACCTGCGGTTCAACTACGATCTGCACGACGGTGGGTATTACCTGGAACCCGGCATTGTTTACAGCGGTGTGAAAAATCTCGACCTCACCCTCGGCCTCAACATCTTCGGGGGTGATCAGGATACGTTCCTCGGCTATTACGACGATAACGACCAGGTGTTCCTCAAGGCCAAATACCATTTTTAAATTTCAGGGACAACAGACATGCTGAAAGAACTCGTCGGCAAAAATTGCGATCTGATTTTCCGCCACTCCCGCCTGTATCTTGCGTTTCTTATCCTGCTGACAGGTTTTTTCGGGTATTTCTACGCCNNTTTTTTTTTTTTTTTTACGCCAACATGCCTTTGAAGACCTCTGTCGAATCATGGATTATCGAAAACGATCCCGACCTTGAGTTTTACGAGAGTTTCAAGGATCAATTCGGTGAAGATGAATTTCTGGTGGTGGGATACGAGAGCCCCCGCATGTTCACCGATGAATTTCTCGACCGGATTGATCTGCTGACGCTGGACCTGGAGAATATCTCCGGTGTGCGGGAAGTGGTCAGCATCACGAGCGTGGAGGATATTCTCGGCACCGAGACCGATTTTATCGTACAACCCCTCGTGCCTTCACGCCCGGAAGGCGAGCAGGAAATCCGGCATATCCTGGAGCGCATCGAGCGAAACCCCCTGATCAAGGGGAACGTCGTCTCCGAAGATCTGCAGGCCGGGTTGTTTCTGATTCGCACGACCGGCAGTGAGGACGATGGTTTTGACGCCCGCCTGGTGGCGGATGTCATGGCGTTTTTCAGCGAACATCCACAGCTTCCCGAGGGAATCGACTTTCATGTGGCCGGTTGGCTGGTCACCGATACCAGCATGGCCTCCTACATGAATCGGGATATGGCCTTTTTCATGCCCATCACCTATGTGCTGATCGCCGTGCTGCTGTGGGTTTTCCTGCGCAACCTGCCGGCCGTGACCATCTCCTTGATCAATATCAGTATCTGCCTGGTCTGGACCATGGCCTTTCTGTACTTTGCCGGTGGCGCCATGAGCCCCATGACCTCGATCCTGCCGCCTCTGATCATGGCGCTGGTGGTTTCCGACAGCATCCATATCCTGCAGAAGTTTCTGCAGACGCAAGGGGCCGATCTGCAGAAACGCATCAGGGACGCCATGCAGCGTCTTGCCGTTCCCTGTTTTCTCACCAGCCTGACGACCGCAATCGGTTTTTCCAGCCTCGGGCTCAGTGATATCCCCCCCATCCGTCATTTCGGGTTTGCCGCGGCGGGGGGAATGCTGGTCGAATTTTACCTCTCAATGACACTGATTCCCCTGGGGTTGTGGCTGTGGGGGAAAAAACGCCCGATCGCTGCTCAGAGCAAAACGGTTTTCAAGGGACTTGATCGTATCAGCGAGTGGACCGGGAGCCGGGTCACCCTCTGGTACAAACCAGTTCTTGCCGGCTCCATTGCGGTTCTGGCCCTCTTTGTATACGGGGCAACACAGTTGCAGGTGGAAACCAATCTGCTTGAATATTTCCGGTCGGGCAGTGAGATCCGCCAGGATACGGATTTTGTCGACAGCCGCCTCGGCGGGGTCAATACCCTTGAAATCTCACTGCGCAGCGATGAGCGGGAGTATTTCCTGGAGCCGCAGAACCTTGAAAAAATCGAGGCGATTTCGCGTTATCTTCAGGAGATTGAGGTTGTTTCAAAGACGACATCCCTGGTCGATTTCCTGAAACAGATGAACCAGGCGTTTCATGCCGATCAGCTCGAGCATCACGCTCTGCCGCAAAACCGCCAGCTCGCAGCTCAATACCTTCTGCTCTATGATGGTGACGAACTGCGCAACTTTACCGATCTGGATTACAGTTGGGTGAGAATATCGGCACGCCTGACCGAACACAGCTCCCAGCGACTCAACCAGATCATCTCCGATATCGACGAGTATCTCACGCGCACCATTGACGACCCCGCGATCGAGGTGAACATCACCGGTAAAACTTTCCTGGTCAACAAACTGGTCAAGAGCATTGTCGAAAGTCAGGTCAAAAGTCTCTCCACCGCGTTTGTCGTCATTTTCCTGGTGTTGTTCTTCGTGTTCCGTTCCTTCAAACTGGGGTGCCTGTCCATTATCCCCAATGCCCTGCCTATCATTATGAATCTTGGCGTCATGGGGTTGTTCGGCATCCCGCTCAATACCGCGACGGCCATAATCTCTGCCGTCGCCCTCGGCATCGCCGTCGATGATACCATCCATTTCCTGACCGAATACCAGCACCAGCGGGAAAGCGGCACGCCACGCGCCGAGGCCATCCGTGCCAGCATCAACGAAAAGTTCAGCCCGATCCTGTCGACGTCCCTGATCCTTGTCTTTGGTTTCGGGATTCTGGTCTTCTCCAGCTTTGTGCCGACCGTTCAGTTCGGTTTCCTCTGTGCGTTGATCATGCTTTTTGCGTTTGTCAGCGACCTGATCATTCTGCCTGCGGCCTTGATGGTGGGGGCGGTACGGAAATAAACGGTATGGGGTAGAAGAAGGGCGGGTGATTTGGAAATAAAAAAGCGCGGCCCGAAGGCCGCGCTTTTGGAATCGAATTTCAGGAATTGTATTTTTTCTTACTTGCGGTTTTTGCGGCGCAGCATGATGCCGGTACCGAGCAGGCCTGCACCGAGAAGAATGATGGTGCTGGGCTCGGGGATCACTTCAAGATTAAAGTTAGAAGAGTGACGGGAATCGATCCGGAAAAGAATGTCGTCATCTTCCGGGAAGAAGGTTTGGTCAAAATAGTCCGGAGTGTTTTCGCCAGAGGTAAATCCAAGAAGCCAACCGATTTCAACATATTTAGGGTTTAGGTCGGCATCGGTTGCAGACTCAAACCAAAAGCCATCAGCCATATCAGTAAATTCACCGAAGATGCGATAGCTGCCAGTTAACATATTTCCAGCTTTATCGAAGGTGATATTGCCAGTGCCGCCAGTTACGCTTACAGTTGCCACTAATTTATCAGGGCCTCTGTCGATGTTGACATCGTCGGCAGTACCAAAATCATGGCCTAAAAAAGGCATGCCAATGGCGGTATCGTCAAGCCAAAAGTCGATTGTACCGCTTTCATACCTGGTCACAACCGCGTCTGTTGCCACCCCAGGGTTGATGTCGAAAACAGTGCCAGTCAGATCGTTCCATCCAAAAGTAAAGGTGTAAGAATCGTTCATACCTCTATTTTGAACAGGACCTCCGAGACTAAGGCTATGCGCATATGCATTACCAGTGTCCATAAAGATATCGCCAACACTGAGAACCCCGTCACCATTGGTATCGTATTGTATACTGCTGGTGTCGGCTTCATAAAGGATTCTATCGAAGTCACCGGTTATGCCGTCACCCGTACCGTAAGGGGTCACATCCCAGTAGGTGACCAGTGCTACGGCCGTAGCTGGAAGGGCGAATACGCCAATAAACAAAGGAACCAGTAAAAAACTTAGAATCTTCCTCATTTTTAATCTCCTTCTTATGGGGGTTAATGGAATTTATTCATTTCTGTTTTTTTCAAATCTGCGTTATTTGATCAATGCAATCACTTTGCCAAGTCTTAAGTGGTTGAAATGGCAGCAAATTTGTGCTTCCCTCTATATGGTAAAAAGGTATGTGTAAAAAATTTCGACGGATTTTTATGTTTTTTTTACACACCAATTGATGTCGCGCGTTTGTCTGAAAGGAGGCGGAGCATTTTTCTATCAGAAGACCCGCCCATTTTCGCAGAGATTGCACCAGAATTGTGATAATATTGTAAAATTAAGGGTTACGGATGCTGGTACATAGAGGAGGCGAATTTGGGCTATTTTAATTTCGAGGGGGGATTGTATTCTCATGTCCACCCAGATGTGCGCACGGCCATCTTCCGTCTGCGCTATCAGGTTTATTGCCTGGAATGGGGTTTCGAAAAAGAAGAGGATCACCCCGGTGGAGTTGAAACGGATGAATTCGACCCCCATGCGGTTCACATTGCGGCACGGGTGAAAGGGGCGCCGTCAACCGAAGTGATCGGCACCAGCCGCGTGATTCTCGGTCGTGAGGTTGACCGTTTTCCTATCGAAGGGCACTGCTCCTTTTTTCCTGAATTTACCCCGCCTCCCCGTCGTGTCTCCGGTGAAATTTCTCGCCTTGCCGTCAGCAAACATTTCCGTCGCCGTGCAGTGGACAAAATGATTTTTTCCCACGGAGACCCGGCGCACGAGTCAATTCAGGCCATTTCTGATGCAGCAGCTGATCATGACCGGCGCAAAAGCGAAAATGAAATTGTTGCCGGTATCTATATGCACCTTTATGCTGAAAGCAAAAGGCTTGACATCACTCATTGGTACGCGGTTATGGCCAAAGGGCTCCATTTGCTCCTCAAGCGCTGGGGAGTTGTCTTTCACCCCATTGGCCCTGAATTAAATTACCACGGCTGGCGTGGCCCGTATCTGGCAGAAATTTCAGAAATTGAAAAAAAACTTGAAATGCGCAACCCCGCTTTGATCGAGGGGGCTCGAAAAATTTTATGGCAATCCGATTCAAAACAAGAGGTGATATGAGCACTGTGGGTGAGATTCTTGTCATTGACGACGAGCCCAATGCACTTAAGGTCATCTCCGCCATCCTGTCGGAATCCGGATATTCTGTTGAAGCGGTCATGGATGTGGACGGCGCCTGCCAGGCTGTTGCGGCGCGGGACTTTGATGCAGTTGTCACCGACATGAAGCTGCCTGACGGCACCGGGATGGACATATTCCATTACGTCAAAGAAAAACGCCCCGATATCCCCGTCATTTTTCTCACCGCTTATGGTACAGTCGAATCTGCAGTCGACGCCATGACCGGCGGTGCTTTCTATTATTTCATCAAGCCCCCGGATTACGTTAACCTCAAAGGAATTCTGTCCCGCGCAGTGGAGCAGAGGCGTCTCAAGCGTGAATTGTCTCAGCTTCGGCAGCGTCTGGCCCGTGAAAAAGAAACCTCTCGTATCATCGGCAACCATCCCAGCATTCTGCGTATTCAGGAAGTCGTTGAGGCGGTCAGCGATTCAGAAAGCAGTGTCCTGATCCAGGGTGAGACCGGAACCGGCAAGGAGATGATCGCTCGCGCCCTTCACGAGCAGTCCAGAAGTCGCCGCGACCACGAATTTGTGGCAGTTAACTGTGCCGCTATCCCCCATGAACTGATCGAAGCCGAGCTGTTTGGTTATGAGAAAGGGGCGTTCACCGGCGCGACTTCAAGGCGTATTGGTCGAATCGAGCAGGCAGACGGGGGGACACTTTTTCTCGACGAGATCGGAGAGCTGGACCACGCTGTACAGGCTAAATTGCTGCGCGTTCTTCAGGAAAAAGAGATTGAGCGCATCGGTGGTAACCAGAAGATCCACCTGGACTTCCGGCTGGTTTCTTCCACAAATCGTGACTTGGAAAGAGAGATTTCTAACGGTAATTTCCGTGAAGACCTCTATTATCGCCTTAACGTGGTGCAGATCAAAGTGCCCGCCTTGCGTGAGCGCCGCGAAGATATTCCGTTGCTTGTGTCTGAATTTGTCCGTGAATTCTGCGCTCGGGAAAATAAGATACTGGTTTTCGGAGACGAGGTCATGCCTCTCTTGGGCCGATATGATTGGCCCGGAAACATCCGCCAGTTGCGCAATGTCATCGAAAGCTGCGTGGTTCTCTCCCGTGGGGTTGAAATTTCCCCAGATCAGCTCCCTGCCGAGATAACCTCCAGATCAACATGCCGCAACGATAAAGCTTCATTGAAGTCCATCAAAGAGGTTGAGGCTGATGCTATATCAAATGCATTGCTCGAATGCGGGGGAAATAAATCCGAAGCGGCGCGTATCCTGGGTATTTCGCGCAAGGCCCTATACAAAAAAATAAAGGATTTTGGTTTGGGCGATACCTGAATATGAGGCTCACCGTTAAATGTGTCCCTGATTGAAACACTCACAAAGTTAATAAAAACAACGCCTTGAAAAGGCTGTCTCCAAAAGAGACAGCCTTTTTTTGTAAACTGTTTCTTTTGGAGGCATATTAAGCTGGAGTGCTTGATGTTCGTTCTTAAAAACTTGTTATATCAAATACTTAAGGAGTTGGCATTATACTGGCATTGGAGTTAAATCTGTGCTGACTTATGGCAAATCTCTTGAACAGGTGATCGGAGGGAAACCCGGTGGGTTTCTGAAGAATGAAAAAAAAGATTTTACTTGTTGACGACGACCATTTTTTCCGTATCTGCCAGGCCATCTTTTTACGTGAGGGTGTTGAGGTCGAATCACCTCTGGTTATGGAGCCTGAAAAGTGGGATCCAGGTCGTTACTCTCTGGTTATTGGCAGCTATCCCATGGCCGCTCCTTTTTTTCTTCGGATCAGTGAATGGAAAATCCCGGTGTTTATTCTTTCTGAAGGGCTTTCGCGCGAATTAATCAGTCTCATGAAGAAGATCCCCAACTCGCGTTTTTTTCTTAAACCCCTTGATTTCGACCATTTTCGTGGGATTGTTTGTAACGTTGTCCATAGTGAGTGATCTTGTTTTTATCTTTCGGCAGGGAGTGTGACATTGAAAATGAAAAAATTTCTTCTTCTTATCCTTCTACTTAATCTTGTTCTCATTGCTGCCTGTGGCTCGAAAAGTAAAGAAGAATTGCTCGAAGAAGGAGTGAGCAATCTTGAATCCGGAAATTACTCAGCAGCACTTGTCCTGCTGAATAACGCCCTTGAGAAAGATCCCAATTTTGTTCCCGCCCGCTATCAGCTCGGCAAGCTCTTTCTTGAGACTGAAAAGTACGACCGCGCCGAGAAGGAGTTTCAGAAGGTCGTTCGGCAGAACCCCGCCAATCTCAACGCAAGGCTTGATCTGGGGCAAGTCTATCTTGCCATGGACCAGCCGCAGAAGGCGATTGAAGAGGTCAACACCTATCTTTCTGAACATCCCGCGGACAGTGAAGCATATCTCGTGCTGGGTCGTATCTACTTTCATCAGCGTGAATGGCAGCGGAGCATGGCTGCTTTTGAAAAAGCCCTGGAGATCAACCCCGAAGGAGAAGATGCCCGCCTCGGCCTTGCCCGTGTAATGCTCGCACAGAATGACCTTGAAGGCGCCCGCCGCATAACGGATGCAATTCTGTCTTCAGGAACCAAAGTCAAAGACGCGGCCTATCTTGCGGCACGTATAGAGCGGCGGGCAGGTGATGTCGAAGCGTATAAAAATGCCTGGGAGGTGGTTCTCAAGGAAGATCCAAAGGACCCTGCCGCACTTTATCAATTAGGGCTGATCGCGTTGGAAGAGGGCGACATTGAGGCCGTTGAGGACTATGCCGCAAGTCTTAAGCGCATTTATCCCAAAGGCGCAGAAGGGCATCAGCTTGAGGGATTTGTCCTTTATCAAAAAGATCAGTTTGAACCCGCCATTATCAGTCTTCAGGAATCCCTGCGAGTGAGTGAACATATTCAGACGCACCAGTATCTGGGGTTGAGTTATTTCCGCCTCAACAACCTTGAGTTGGCCCTGAATCATTTTCAGAAAATGCTCGACCTCGAGCCGGAAAACCTCCCCGCACGTATTCTGGTGGCCACGACCCTGCTGCGCCAGAAACGTCCCCAGGAAGCTGCCTACGAGGCAGAAAAAGCCATCGTCCTGGCGCCTGGAAACCCTGTGCCGCATAACCTGCTGGGCAGCGCTCTCGCGGCGCAGGGGAAATATGAAGAAGCGATGAAGGCATTTGATGTCGCCATCGACCTGGACCCCTCCCAATCCATGCTTTATGTCAAAAAAGGCCTTGTCGAATTCGGCCAGGGAGACATCGTCGGTGGTGAGGAGTCTCTGCGGCAGGCGGTTGATGTCAGTCCTGACGTCGTCGGGTCGCGGTTGCTGCTGGCCGGTTATCTGCAGCGCAAAGGGGAACTCGACAAGGCGCTTGCTGTTCTTGAAGAGGGCTTGAATGATGAAGAAAAAGATGCCCTTTACCTCAATCGCATGGCGCAGATTCACCTGCGCTCAGGCAACACCGATAAAGTGATTGAGGTTCTTGAGATGGCAAAAAAAGTGTTCCCCTCTTTTGAGCCCTCCTACCTGAACCTGGCAAACCTCTATGTTCGCATGGGTGAGCCGGAAAAAGCTCTGGATGAGACACGGGTACTTCTTTCCGTCGATGCGGACAACCTCCGTGGACGTCTTCTCGAAGGAGCGCTGCTCGAAGGGCTCGGCCGTGATGACGAAGCGGAAAATGCTTATCGCAAGGCTCTCGACAGCAGGAATCCTGAAGCATTCCGAGCGCTGGCGACCTATCTTGTTCGAAAAGGAGAAAAAGCTCAGGCGCTGGAAGTTGTCGAAGCAGGCCTGAACATCGCACGTGAAGAGGCGACGCTTCTTGAGCTCGCCGGTCGTCTCAGCAGTGACCTGGGCCGGAAAGATCTGTCGATCAAATACTTTGAACGTCTCTTTGAATCCAGTCCGGATCGCGGCGGGGCGCTGTTGGCTGCCGCTTATGTCGCCAATGACCAGAACGATAAAGCCCTGAGTCTCGGCGAGCAGCGGATTTCCAGAAACCCCGGCGCGCCAGCTGGTTATCTTCTTCTGGCTGCCATTCATCGCCAGGGCGGAAATCTCGATGCAGCCCATGAAACACTTGACAAAGGGATTGAGAGAAGTTCTGAGCCTCAAAACCTCTATCTGCAGAAAAGCAGTCTCCTTGTGCAGCAGGATAAACGCGATCAGGCAATGAGACTACTGGATCAGCTCATTAAAAAATATCCGGGATTTTCTCGTGGTCTTTTTGCCAAAGCTTCGCTGCTGCAGATCGAGGGACAGGTCGATCAGGCGGTTGATGTTTATGAGGAGCTTCTGGCGCAAAATCCGATGCATGGTCCCTCATTGAACAATCTGGCCTACCTCTACCTTGACCAGCCTGAAAAGCGCCAGGAGGCCCTTCAGTTGGCATATCGTGCCTACCGCCTTTCCCCGACCGAATCTGCGGTCCTCGACACTCTCGGGTATGCTCTGCTTCACAACGGAGAAACTGAACAGGCACGCAAAGTTCTTGAAGCCGCCGCCGCCCGTCTTGACCACCCTTCGGTTCACTATCATCTCGCTTTGGCTTACGACGCATCGGGGGAAAAACAACAGGCCCGCCAATCCCTCCAGAGAGCGTTGCAGCACGACTCCTTCCCCGAAAGGGACGCTGCACATCAATTGATGCAGCAGTTGAAGTAAAGAATCCACGCCCA
>NPIG01000958.1_pt1 | contig 17112 bp, 17 predicted proteins | sample 8637441 | NCBI WGS metagenome assembly NPIG01 (sample SAMN07420675, study PRJNA396082) | bioreactor metagenome | isolation source: sample BR6 brine-fed electro-methanogenic bioreactor BR | place: Japan: Kochi | collected 2016-06-14 | reverse complement strand
CGTCAACACCTGCTCCTTCATCGACAAGGCGCGTGCCGAATCGGTCGAGGCCCTCCTCGACGCGTCTGCCTGGAAAGACGCCGCGTCGGGCCGCGAGGTCATCGCGGCCGGCTGCCTCGTCCAGCGTTACGGCGAGGAGCTCGCCGCCGAGATGCCCGAGCTCGACGGGCTCGTCGGCCTCGACGACTTGCGGGACGTCGGCACCCGCCTCCCTTCGCTCTCCGCCGCACCCGCTCGACTCCCCGCCGCCTCGAGCGGCGAGGCCCGCGAGCTCTTCGACCACGAAGACCCGCGCGAGCGTCTCTCCCCGCCCTGGAGCGCCTACGTCAAGATCGCGGAAGGGTGCGACCAGAGCTGCGCGTTCTGCGCAATCCCGACCTTCCGCGGACGCGCGCGCTCTCGCTCGATCGAGGACCTCCTCGCCGAGCTGCGCCAGCTCGCACGCGAGGGTGTGCGCGAAGCGAACCTGATCGCGCAGGACTCGACCGGCTACGGGCGGGACATCGGGCTACGAGACGGGCTCGCCGAGCTCGTCCGCGCCGCGGGCGCCGCCGAGGAAGCGCCCGAGTGGCTGCGGATCCACTACCTCTACCCGGGGCGGATCTCGGCCGGGCTGCTCGACGCGCTCGCGAGCTCGCCGCGCGTCGTGCGTTACGTCGACCTGCCCCTCCAGCACGCGCATCGCGACCTCCTTCGCGCGATGCGCAGGCCCGGGCACGCAGAGGCATATCTCGAGCAGCTCGCTTCGCTCCGCGAAGCGCTGCCCGACGCCGGCGTACGCTCCGCGTTCATCGTCGGCTTCCCCGGCGAGACCGACGCGCACTTCCGTGAGCTCTGCGACTTCGTCGGCGAGGCCGGCTTCGACTCGGTCGGCGTGTTCACCTACTCGCACGAGGAAGGCACTCACGCGCTCGCGCTCGAGGACGACGTCGCCCCCGAGCTCAAGGAAGAGCGGAGGGCCGAGCTCGAGGAGATCTGGCTCGCGGCAGCTCACAACCGCCAGGAGTCCCGTATCGGGCGCGAGCTGCTCGTTCTGACCGAAGGCGAAGCCGAGGACGTCCCTGGCGCCCGAGAGGCGCGCTGGGAAGGCCAAGCCCCCGAGGTCGACGGGCGAGTCCTCATCGAAGACGGAGCGGCCCTGCCGCCCGGGAGCTTCGTCCGGGTCCGAGTCACCGACGCGGCGCCGACGGAGCTCGTCGCCGTCGCCCTCGAGGGAGAGTCCGAGAAGTGAAGTTCCACGAACGCGCGATCTCGACATGGTTCGGCAGCGGTTACTTCCCCTTCGCGTCGGGGACGGTCGGGACGGCGGCGACGATCCCTCTCGTCATCTTGCTTTGGTGGGTCGGCTCGGTGTGGCTGCATGCCGCCGCCGCCCTCGGCGTCTTGGCGCTCGGCATCTGGGCCGCTCGCGGCGCGGAGCAACAGTGGGGCCGTAAGGACCCCGGTCAGGTCGTCGTCGACGAGACCGCCGGCTTCCTCGTCGCCACGCTCGCGCTCCCACCGACGGGAGTGATGCTCGTCGCCAGCTTCTTCGTCTTCCGCTTGATGGACATCGTCAAACCATGGCCGGCGCGGCGCCTCGAGTCGCTCCCCGGCTCGTGGGGCATCATGCTCGACGACATCATGGCCGGCATCTACGCGAACCTCGTCGTCCAAGCGGCCATCTATCTCGTGGGGAGGTTCGGTTGATCGTTCTCAAGTCGAGGAGTGAACTCCGCGAGCTCGGCGGCCGCCCGGTCGTCCTGACGATCGGCAACTTCGACGGCGTGCACCGCGGCCACCGCACGATTCTCGCGCGAGTGACGGAGCGCGCGCGGGCCCTCGGAGCCGTGCCCGCCGTGCTCAGCTTCCACCCTCACCCCTTGCGCGTCCTGGTGCCCGAGCGCGCGCCGCGCCTGATGCAGACCGGCGAACAGAAGCGCCAGCTCTTCGAGGAGCACGGCATCGAGGCCTACATCGAGCTGCCCTTCGACCGCGCGCTCGCGAACATGCCCGCCGAGAGCTTCGTCCGCGAGATCCTCGCGGAAGGCATCGGCGTGCGCGAGATCTACATCGGACCGGACTTCCGCTTCGGCCGCGGGCGCGCCGGAGACGTCGACCTGCTCGCGCGCATGGGCGAGGAGCTCGGCTTCGCCGCCGAAGGCATCGAGCCCGTGATGGATGGCCAGGTGCGCATCTCGGCGAGCCACATCCGCGAGCTCCTCGGCCGGGGGGAGGTCGAGGAGGCCGCGCGCCTGCTCGGACGCCCGTTCACGTTGATCGGCACCGTGGTGCACGGCGAGGGACGCGGGAGCGAGATCCTCGTCCCGACCGCGAACCTCGCGCCCGAGAACCAGTTCCTGCCCGCCCGCGGCGTCTACGTCACTCGGACGCGCCGCGGTGACGACGCGATCCTCGGGCTGACCAACGTCGGAATCCGGCCGACTTTCGGGTACCGACGCATCGTCGTCGAGACCTTCCTCCTCGACTTCGAAGGCGACCTCTACGGCGAGCGCGTCGAGCTCGAGCTGCTCGCGCACGTGCGCGACGAGCGCAAATTCGACAACCCCCAGGCACTGATGGAGCAGATCCAGCTCGACATCGCGTTCTTCAGGCAGTGGACCGCGGAGAACGCGTGAACGCTCCCCCCGCCTCCGGGCCGTGCACCGAGGCCCTGCTCGTCTTCGCGCGACACCCCGCCCCCGGAACGACGAAGACGCGCCTGATCCCGGCGCTCGGCGCCGAGGGTGCGGCGAAGCTCTACACACGCGTCGCGCGGCACGTCGTGGCCCAAGCGCACCGCGTCGAGCGGCCCGGCCTCTCGCACCAGGTCTTCATCGAGCCCGCGAGCGAGGCCGCGCGCGCCAACGACTGGCTCGGTCACCCCTTCGAGACCCACGGGCAGAGTTCGGGCAATCTCGGCGCGCGCATGGCCGCCGCGTTCGAGCAAGCCTTCCGCCGCGGGGCGACACGCGCCGTCGTCATCGGCACCGACTGCCCCGGTCTCGACGCAACGATGATCGAGAACGCGTTCGCGTTGCTGCGCACCCGCGACGCGGTGCTCGCCCCCGCCGAGGACGGCGGCTACACCCTCCTCGGCCTCGCGCGCCCCTTCCCGGAGGCCTTCGAAGGCATCCCGTGGTCGAGCGCCGAGACCGCCGCGGCGACGATCGCACGTTTCGATCATCACCGGCTGTGGTACGCGCTCCTCCCGGAGCTGCGGGACCTCGACACCCCCGAGGACCTCGACGCGTTGAGGCCGGTCTGGCCCGAGCTACTCTCCGCCGAGTGACGCGGCGCCAAGGCCAGCAACCCCTCCCCACACGCGAAGAGCCTCGGCGAGCCGCTGCGCGTCCTCCAGAGTGTTGTAGCGCTGCGCGGAGACCCGCACGAGGCGCGCGGCAGGGTTCGCCCACGGGATCACCGGCACCTCGATGTCCCACCCGGCGCGCAAGGTGTCGTGCAACGCGCGGCAGGAGTCTTCGTCGTGCGCACCCTCGTCGAGGATCAGCGCCGCCATCGAGCCGATCATGCTCTCCGGGCAGACGGGACGAAACCCGAGTTCGGTTTCGAGCAAGCGGCGCATCGCCAGCGCTAGCTCGCGGTTGGTGCGCATGACGCCCGCGAGCCCCTCGGGGTGCGTTCCAGCGAGGACACGCATCGCCTCGGGCGTCGCGAGCCAGGAGCTCGGATCGCGGGTGCCCGTCCAGTCGAACTCGGCGCGGAAGCGCGAGGCGGCATCACCCTCGTGCGCGTAGCCGTGCGAGATGACGAGCGGGTGCAAGCCTTCGCGGCGATCCTCGCGCACGTGGAGGAACGCGCTCCCTTTGGGGGCGCAGAGCCACTTGTGGCAGTTGCCGGTGTAGAACGCGGCGCCGAGGCGATCGAGCGCGAGCGGCAGCATCCCCGGCGCGTGGGCGCCATCGACGAGGGTGTCCACCCCGCGCTCGGCGAGAGCCGGCACGAGCCGCTCGACCGGGAACACGACGGCCGTCGGGCTCGTCACGTGATCGAGCAACGCGAGGCGCGTTCGCTCGCCCACCGCGTCGAGCACGGCGTCCATGAGCGCATCCTCGCTCTCGATCGGGATCGGCAAGCTCACGCGGCGGAGGCGCACGCCTCGCCCCGCGAGATGCTCGGCCGCGCGAAGGCACGCGCCGTAGCCGTGGTCGGTGACGAGCAACTCGTCCCCGTCTTGCCACGCGATGCCCGCGAGGACGGTGTTGACTCCCGTCGTCGCGTTGTCGATGAGCGCGAGGCACTGTGGCGCGCAGCCGAGCATGCGCGCGAGTTCCACGCGCACGAGGCCGAGGAGCTCGGGGAGCTCGCGTTCGACGAAGGCGATCGGGTCGCGCTCGAACCAGTGGCGGTACTCCTGCTGCGCCGCGTCGACCTCGGCGGGACACGCGCCGAACGAGCCGTGGTTGAGGAAGGTCAGAGTCGGGTCGATCCGCCAGCTCGGTCCAGCGTCTTGGCTCACGGGAAGAGTCTCTCCTGCCTCTCGAGCACGCGGCGCACGGGCGCGTAGCTCCGGCGATGGATCGGCGTCGGCCCCATGCGCTCGAGCGCGTCGAGGTGCGCGGCGGTGCCGTAGCCCTTGTGCCGCTCGAAGCCGTACTCGGGGTATTCGAGCGCGTAATCGCGCATCAAGGCGTCGCGATGCTCCTTGGCGAGCACGCTCGCTGCGGCGATGGCCAGGTGTTTGCCGTCCCCGCGTACGAAGGACTCCTGCGGGAGCTCGAGCTCCGGCAGGTGGCGCGCATCGACGAGCAGATAGTCCGGGGCGGGGTCGAGCGCGAGCACGGCGCGGCGCATCCCGGCGAGAGCCGCCTGGTACGGACCGATCCGCTCGAGCTCCCGCACGCCGACCTCGACGACGGCGTGGGCGACGGAGCGCTCGCGGATCGCCTCGGCCCAGCGCGCGCGCGCCGCGGCGCTGAGCTTCTTCGAGTCGTCGACGCCGGGCAGCCGAACGCCCTCGGGGAGGATGACGGCGGCCGCGACCAGGGGCCCCGCAAGGGGGCCCGCGCCTGCCTCGTCGGCCCCAGCGATGCGCGTGAAGCCTCGACGGCGCAGCTCGCGCGCATAGCGGCGCAGCGCCTCCTGGCGCGAGCGTTCGCGAGGGCTGCCGGTCTTCGCGGGTGACATGACCGGGCGATTCTATAGAATCGCGGACGGTCCGGCTCTTCGGCCGGACCGGGAGCGGCGGCATGGGCGAGACGAGCGGGCTGTTCATCACACTCGAGGGAATCGAAGGCGCGGGCAAGAGCACCCAGGCGCGATGGCTCGTCGCCGCGCTCGAGCGCACGGGCCGCTCCGTCTGTCTGACGCGGGAGCCCGGCGGGGGCGGCAAGGTCGGCGACACGCTGCGCGCGCTGCTCAAGGACCCCGAGGTCTGGCGCGGGCTCGAGCTCGCCGAGATCTACCTCTACGCCGCCGCCCGCGCTCAGCATCTCGAGTCCGTCGTCCTCCCCGCCCTCGCGCGCGGCGAGGTCGTCGTCTGCGACCGCTACCTCGACTCGACGCGCACCTACCAGGGCGACGGCCGCGGGCGGCCCCACGCGCTGATCGAAGCGCTGCACGCTCACCCGCCCCTGACGCTCCGCCCGGCGCGCACCCTGCTCTTCGACATCGAGCCCCGCACCGGGCTCGAGCGCGCGCGCGGCCGCGGCACCGAGGGCGGCGGCGCGGGCTACGACGACGAGAACGTCGCGTTCTTCGAGCGCGTGCGCGCGGGCTTCCTCCGCATCGCGAGCGAGGAGCCCTCTCGCGTGCGCCGCCTCGACGCGGCCGACACCCCGGAGCGTGTGCACGCGGCCGTCGTCACCGCGCTCGAAGACCTGATCCCGGGACTCGCGCCTCTGCCGGAGGCCCCGTGACCGACGTCGCGCCGCTCCCCCCTCTCGGCGCGTTGCGCGGGCACGCTCACGCGCTGCGCCTCCTCCGCGAGCTCGCCGCGAGCGACGGCCCGATCCCGCCGCTCCTTCTCCACGGACCCGACGGCGTCGGAAAGCGCAGCGCCGCGCTGGCCCTGGCCGCCGCCCTCGTCTGCCCGAACGCCGCCGAGGGTGACGCCTGCGGGCGCTGCTCGGCGTGTCAGCGCATCGCCGGGAGCGACGCGATCACGGGGCTCCGCGAGAAGTCGAGCGCGCAGGACTCCCCGATGACCTACCCGGACGCCGGCTTCATCTCGGTGCCCGGGCGCAAAACGCGTATCTCCGTGTTGCAGGCCCGCGACATCGCGCTCTCGCTCTCCGTCCAGCCCTTCGAGCTCTCCCACCGGATCTACATCGTAGAGCCGGCGGAGCGCATGACGGCCTCGGCCGCGAACTCGCTGCTCAAGATCCTCGAGGAGCCGCCGCCCTACGGCGTGTTGATGCTCGTGACCAGCGCGCCCTGGGCGCTGCCGATCACCGTCCGCTCCCGCCTTCGCGAGCTGCGCTTCGGCCGCCTGGCCGAGGACGAGCTCCTCGCCATCCTCGCCGAGCACGGCCTGACGGGCGAGGAGGCGGCGCTGCGGGCCCGCTGGAGCGGCGGGAGCGCCGGACGTGCACTCTCGATCGACCTCGACGCGGAGCAGCAGCGCGTCGAGACCTGGGTCCGCGTGCTCGAAGCTCTCGCCGCAGGCTCGCGGCCCGGGCCGCTCGCCGTCGCCGCCTCGGAAGAGGTCGCGGGAGACGCCGCGAGCGCCCGGGGGAGCCTCGACACGCTCCTCGCCGTCTTGCGCGACGTCGCCGCCTCCGAGGCGGGCGCCGCGCCTCTGCTGCTCGAGCCGGCCCGCGCCGCAGCCCTCGCCCCCGCGGCGGGCTCGCTGCTCGGCGCGGCTCACCGGCGGGCCGCGCTCGTCGAGCGCCTCGCAGCCGAGCTCGTCATCTTCAACCGCAACCCCCGCCTCGCCGTCGAGGGCGCCGTACTCGCCCTCGGAGGAACCCTCTCCGAAGCCAGTCTCCCCCACCGCTGAACCACGCCACGGCCAGGAGGAATGCATGAGCGAAGGATCGTCCAAGACCAAGTCACGCCGCGGCGTCAACATCGCAATCTCCGAGGAAACGCACCGCGGTGTCTACGCGAACAAGGTGCTCGCCGCGCACAGCCGCGACGAGTTCATCCTCGACTTCGTCGCCGACTTCCCGCCCGGCGCACAGATCGTCTCGCGCGTGATCACGGCCCCGGCCCACGCGAAGGCTCTGCTCGAGACCCTGCAGGACAACGTCTCGCGTTACGAGCGCGAGCACGGACCGATCCGCCCGGCGCGGCCCCCGCAGCAACTCGGGCCCAAGGCCGACGCGTGAAGACGCCGCTCGAGCCGGAGCGCCCGATCCTCGGCGACGGTATCGACGCCTACCTNNCCTGTCGAGCCTCTGCGTTGCCGCCGACCCGGTGCGCGCCGCGATGGAGACCCTCGCCGCCGAACGCGGCTTCCCGATCGTCGGCCCGCAAGTCGGCACGTTGCTCTCGGTCCTCGCCCAGGGGATCGGGGCGCGGCGCGTCTTCGAGATGGGCTCGGGCTTCGGCTACTCGACGCTGTGGTTCGCGCGGGCGGTCGGGGCCGGGGGGCAGGTCGTCCACACCGAAGGCTCGGAGGAGAACTCCGCGAGAGCCCGCGAGTTCCTCGGCCAGGCCGGGCTCTCCGAGCGTGTGCGCTTCCTGGTCGGGGACGCGCGCGATCTGCTGCGCGCGGAGGACGGGGAGTTCGACATCGTCTTCTGCGACATCGACAAGGAGCAGTACGGCGAGGTGCCGGAGATCGCGCTCCCCCGCCTGCGCCCCGGCGGACTGCTCATCGTCGACAACATGCTGTGGTACGGGCGTGTGCTCGAGTCTTCCCCGAAGCACGAGACGACACGCGGAGTGCGCGCTTTGACCGAGACCCTGCTCGGTGACCCGCGTCTCGAGACGAGCATCCTGCCGATTCGCGACGGCGTGTCGGTCAGCGTCTTCCGCGGCGACGGCGCGCGCTGACCCCTCGCCCTTCGTCGAGCACGAGCTCCCCGCGCTGGAGGTCGAGCGAGAGCCTTTGGCGCGAAAGCAGATCGAGGCCGAGGAAGCCGCCTTGCCACACGCCGGTGAGCCGCGAGCGTGCGCCGAGCTCGAGGACCGGCAGGCGACGCAACGTGCGATCGGCCTCGCCGATGTGGAGCGTCGCCACCGTCACCTCACCCGCGAAACGGATCGTCCCGCCGTAGCCGCGCCCGCGTCCGCCCCCGCCCCGTTTGAGCCGGGACGAGCCCTCGACGAGCGAGTGCGCGGGCATCGTGCGGGTCGCTCCCGTGTCGAGCAGGAAGAGCGTGGTCTTCGCCCGATCCGCTTCGAAGCGCACCGGCACGAGGAGCTGGCCTTCGATCCGCAGGATCGGCACGGCGGCGGGACTCCGCGGCCACGGATCGAGCGCGCGCGGATCCTCCGGCTCCTCCTCCTCCTCGAGAAGGTCGAGCGCGAGCCGGCCGGCCTGGGCTTCGATCCCGACGAGAAGGCCGGAGAGCACGTCGATGCCGACGATGGCTCGATAGACGCCGCGCGGATGCAGCGAGCCGGCCGCGCGCACGCCGAGGACGTCGCCGAACGCGAGGGGGCCGAAGTCGAGCTCGGAGACGACGCCCCAGGTCACCGCGTGGACGCCATCGCCCCCGCCTCCGACGAGGGTCAGACCCGCGAGGGGCTCGAGCCCTGCGCGCCGCGCCGTCCGCTTGGCGATGTGCAGACCGGAAGCGCCGGAGTCGAGCAGGACGGGCGTGTCGTCGAGCGCGCCGAGCTTGAGATCGACGAGCAGGCCACGCGCCTCGCCCGCCCGCTCCGCGTGCAATCGCAAGCTGAGCTCCGCGGGCAGCTCGAGGCGCTCGAGACGCCACAGCGCGCGATCGCCGAGTTGGTCGACGAGCTCGAGGAGCTGGCGCGCGTTGCGGGTCTTGACCGTGCTCTCCTCCCTCCGCCGGGGAGTCGCGAGGAAGCGCTCGAGCCACTCACGCCGTGCGGGGCGCGTCGCGGCGAGCCGCGCGAGCGCGAGCAAGGTCTCCGGGTGCTCCGGGCTGAGCGCGTGAGCGCGCGAGTACGCATCGCGCGCCGCAACGGCCCGGTTCCGCGCCTCGAGCACGCGCGCGAGAAGGCGCTCGGGCGTGCGCCGCGCCTGCTCGTGCTCCTCCTCNNTCCTCGTCGCGATCGAGCGCCTCGAGCGCGAGAGCGTGCGCGACACGCGCGCGCCCGCAGCGCCACGCGAGCGCCGCCTGCAGCGCGGGGTGCTCGTCCGGCGCGAGAGCGTCGGCGAGTTCGAATGCTCGGCACACCGACTCTTCGTGGCGCGCGAGCAGGCTCTCGAGAGCGAGGGCCCACGCACCGCACCGCTCGCCACCCCGAGCGAAGGCGTCGTGGGCGGCCGCTTCGAGCTCGAGCGGGGGGCGTAGCGCGGCGAGCTCGCTCTCACCGGGGCACGGTTGCCCGTACGCGCCGCCGAGGAGCGCCGAGAGAACCAGCGCCGCCGCGAGAGCCGCCCTCACGTAGCGTCCGCGGGGCGCAGCTCGGCGAGCGCTTCGACGTGCGGCGTTTGGGGGAAGAGATCGACCGCGACGAGGCGCGTCAGCTCGAAGCCCTCGCCGCGCAGCGCGGCGAGATCCCGCGCGAGCGCCGCCGGGTGGCAGGACACGATCGCGATGCGCCGTGGCGCGAGCGCCGCGATCGCGGTGAGCACGGCGGGGTGCGCGCCTGCACGGGGAGGGTTGAGCACGACGCGATCGAAGCGGCGTCCCTCGCGCGCGAGGCGCGCGGCTGCGCGACCGGCGTCTTCCCTGAGGAAGGTCACGCGCTGTTCCCCGATGGAAGTGGCGAGCGCTTCCGCAGCCGCGACGGAGCCCGGATGGCTCTCGACGCCGAGCACCTCGGCGCCGCGCCGAGCCGCGCGCAGCGCGGTGATCCCGATCCCGCAATAGAGGTCGAGCACGCGCCCGCCGGTCCCAAGCGGCTCGAGCACTTCGGACAAGGTCTCGTAGAGCAGCCCCGCCGCGGCGGGATTGACCTGGAGGAAGCCGCTCCCACCAACCGGAACCCGCACGTCGGTGTAGCTCTCGCGCAGGTCGTCGCGTCCCGCGAGCAGGCGCGGCGGCCCGGCCGGGCTGCGCCCCCGCACGACGGCGCGAAACAGCCCGACGAGCCCCTCCTCCTCCGCGACGAGTTCACGCGCGACACGCCGGAGGCCGGGCCAGGAGCCGGGCGGCGTGATCAAGACGGCACCCCACCCCCCTTCCGCGAGCGAGCCACGGAGTTCGACGCCGGTCGGCCACGGCGCGTCGGCGGGTGCACGCTGCGTCAGGCGGCGCGCGATCGTGTGCGCGAGCTCGGTCGCGCGGGCCGGCGCGAGAAAGCAGCGAGGAACCTCGACGAGCCCGCCGGCGTCACCGCGCGGACGAAAACCGACCCGGGCCCCGGCGGCGCGGGCCCCGAGAGTAAACCGCAAGCGGTTCCGGTACTCGAGGAGGCGCGGGGACGAAACCGCCTCGACATCGACGCCCTCGATGCGGCCGACCCTTCGCAGGGTCTCGACGAGATGGCGCACTTTGAGGCCGAGCGCCGCGTCGGGGGCGAGCGGCATCAGCGGACAGCCGCCACACGCCTCCTGGACGGCGCAGGGCGGCTCCACACGCGACGGAGAGGGCTCGAGGAGCTCCTCGGCCCGCGCCTCGAGATGCCGCCTCTGGCGGGCCAGAACGCGCGCTACGACCCGGTCTCCGGGCACGGCACCACGGACGAAGACGACCTGCCCCTCGTGGCGCGCGACGCCATCGCCCGCCGTGTTCAGGTCGTCGATCGCGAGCGTGAGACGCTCCGGCCCATCGCTTTTCGTGTTTGTTCGCTGCTCTTCCACCCCGTTCTCCACCGGTTCATGACGAGAGTTGTGCTGTCCTCGCTGAGAATATCCGGCCCCTCCAGCAATAACTCGCGGAAAAACGGTTTGCCCGCGGATGAAATCGTGGTATCTGAATAGCAACTTCGATCTCGCGTGCAAGGATAACGCCATGGGGGGCACTATTGATCCTTGTCACGCCATGGCGGGCGGGGCGAAAGTCCCGCCCGCAGTCTTTTCTTGTCTCCCCACCACCCTCGTCGCCTTCGCCGCGCTCTGCGTGTGAGGCTTGGGGCTCCCAACATCCAGAAGATCTACCCGCGAAGCTCCCTGCCGCTCGGACTCCCAGCGCGGAACATGGCACACTGCGTGTCCGCCCGACGGAGGAGACAGCGGATGGAGATCCTGAGCGCCGCCGAGATGCAGGCCGCCGACAAGATGGCGATCGAGGAGCTCGGCATTCCCGGCCTGGTCCTGATGGAGAACGCGGGGAGGCTGGTCGCCGAGACGATCCTCGACGAGTGGGCGGAGTGCCCTCCGGAGCGGGTCGTCGTCCTGGCGGGGCGCGGCAACAACGGCGGCGACGGCTTCGTCATCGCCCGCCACCTCGCGCGCGCCGGCATCGTCCCCGAGCTCTTCCTCGTCGGCGCCACGCTCGACAAGCTCCGCGGCGACGCGGCTGCGATGGCGCGCGCGTGGCAAGGCACGGGCGGGACGGTCGAGGAGATCCCGAACCTCGCCGCATGGGACGCCGCGGCGCCGATTCTCGGGCGCGAGGATCTCGTCGTCGACGCGCTCTTCGGCACCGGACTGAGCCGGCCTCTCGAAGGTCTGGCGGCCCAGGTCGTCGAGGATGTCGGCAGTAGCGCAGCCGGGATCGTGGCGGTCGACATACCGAGCGGCCTCTTCGCGTCGAGCGCGGAGATTCCGGGGCCTCACCTCCCCGCGGACCTCACCGTGACCTTCGCGCGCCCGAAGATCGCCCACATGCTGCCACCCGCCGAAGACGTCGTCGGCGAGCTGCTCGTCGTCGACATCGGCATTCCGCCCGAGGCGATCCGCGCCGCCCAGCCGCGACTCCACTGGACGACCGAAGCGGACGCCGCGCTCCTGCTCCCGCTGCGCGAGAACGAAGACCACAAGGGCCGCTTCGGCCACGTGCTCGTCGTCGCCGGCGCGCGCGGCAAGGCCGGCGCCGCGGCGCTGGCCGGGTGGGGCGCTCTCCGAGGCGGCGCGGGGCTCGTCACGGTCGCGTCCCCGGCGTGCGTGCGCGCCGAGGTCGCCGGCTTCGCCCCCGAACTGATGACCGAGCCATTGCCCGCGACGAAGGACGGGCAGCTCGCGCGCGACGCTCACCGCGCCGCGCTGGCGTTGCCCGGCGATCACGACGTGCTCGCGATCGGCCCGGGCCTCGGACAGGAGCGCGGTACGCAGACCGAGATCCGGCGCCTCGTGCTCGGCACCAAGGCCCCGGTCGTCCTCGATGCGGACGGCCTGAACGCCTTCGCCGGGCGCCACGCCGCCTCCCTCTCCCGCTGCCGCGGGCCGCTCGTTCTCACGCCCCATCCGGGTGAAGCCGCTCGCCTCCTCGGCATCGAGATCGCCGAGCTCCAAGCCGACCGGGTCGACGCCGCCGAGCGCCTCGCGGAGCTCGCCGACGCGGTCGTCGTGCTCAAGGGCTACCGGAGCGTCGTCGCAGCCCCCGGCGGCCCGATCGCGATCAACCCGACGGGCAACCCGGGCATGGCGAGCGGCGGCATGGGCGATCTGCTCACCGGCCTCGTCGCCTCGTTCCTCGCCCAGGGTCTCGACGCATTCGAGGCCGCGTTGCTCGGCACCTACGTCCACGGGGCGGCCGCGGATGTCGCGCTCGAGGGTGGCGAGAGCGAGAGCTCACTGACGGCGGGCGGCGTGGCCGCGGCTCTTCCGGAGGTCTTCCGGTACCTCGAGCAGGAGAACGAGAGCGCGTGAAGCACGTCGTCGAGGGTCTCACGAGCAACGAAGAAGAGACGCGCGCGTTCGGCCGACGCCTCGCGGAACAGGTGGGGCCGGGCGCGCTGATCTCCCTCGAGGGCGACCTCGGCGCGGGCAAGACCGTGCTCGTGCGCGGCCTCGCCGAGGGCATCGGGATCGACCCCGACGCGATCAGCTCACCGTCCTTCGTGCTCGCGATCGAGCACCGCGGGCCGGAGAGCTCCTTGCTCCACGTCGATCTCTACCGGCTCCCGGAGAACTCCGGCATCGACGACCTCGGCGTCGAAGAAGCGCTCGACGAAGGCTGGATCGTCGCCATCGAGTGGGGCCAGCGACTCCCGCGTCTCCTACGCGACGGAGCGTGGAGAGTCCACTTCGGCCCCGGAGAAACACCGACGACACGGCACATCACGGCCCTCCCCCCGCGACGCGTCTAGGAAGCCCACACGCCGGCCCAGCCGGTCACCGGAGTCGGTCACCCGAGGAGAGCAGGGCCGCGGACTGCCGGGGACAGTCAACCGCAATGACCTACCCGTCACGACCCGTGCAAGGCGGTTGACAGTCCCCTCGCGGCTCGTTCCCTCTCGGCCCGTTCCCTCGCGGCTCGTTCCCTCTCGTAGTCCGCGATGGTCGATCCAGCCGAACGGGACAATCGACTTCTGCTGGGTCCCAAGCCGACAGAACTGCGAGAAGTCGATCGTCCCAGGTCGAGGACTCAGTCGAGTCGGTAGTTAGGCGCCTCGCGGGTGATCGTCACATCATGCGCGTGCGATTCCTTGAGCCCAGCATTCGAGATCCTCAGGAAACGCGCCTTCTCATGCAGCTCGTCGATGGTCGCTGCCCCGCTGTAACCCATCCCCGAGCGCAGACCGCCCACCATCTGATAAACGAGATCGGCCAAACGCCCCTTGTACGGAACGCGCCCCTCGATTCCCTCGGGAACGAGCTTCTTCTCGTCGTCCTGGTCGGCCTGCCCGTAGCGATCCTTCGAGCCCTCCTTCATCGCGGAGAGCGAGCCCATGCCCCGGTACTCCTTGTAGTAGCGGCCCTGATAGAGCACCGTCTCCCCAGGCGATTCCTCGGTGCCCGCGAAGAGCGAGCCGACCATCACGCTGTCCGCGCCCGCGGCGAGCGCCTTGGTGATGTCGCCGGAGAACTTGATGCCTCCGTCCGCGATGACGGGGACGCCGCGGGGACGACACGCCTTCGACGCTTCGGCGACCGCGGTGAGCTGCGGCACGCCGCAACCGCTGACCATGCGGGTCGTGCAGATGCTGCCCGGGCCCACGCCCACCTTGACCGCGTCGACACCACGCTCGACGAGCGCGCGCGCGCCGTCCTCGGTCCCGACGTTGCCGCCGATGAGCTGCACGTCCGGGAACCGATCACGGATCTTGTCGACGACGTCGAGGACCTTGCGGGAGTGACCGTGCGCGGTGTCGACCGCGACGACGTCGACGCCGGTCTCGACGAGCGCCTCGACGCGGTCCATCGTGTCGGCGCCGGTACCGACAGCGGCACCGACGCGCAGCCGCCCGTGGTCGTCCTTCGCCGCGTAGGGGTAGCGGATGCGCTTCTGGATGTCCTTGTAGGTGATCAGTCCCTTGAGGTGGAACTGCTCGTCGACGACGAGGAGCTTCTCGATCCGGTGCTCCTGCAGCTTCTCCTTGGCCCCTTCGAGGTCGGTGCCCTCGGGCACCGTGATCAGCTTCTCGGAGGTCATGTAGCTGCTGATCGGAGCGTCGGGCTCGTCGCAGAAGCGGAGGTCGCGGTTGGTCAAGATGCCAACGAGGTGATTCGTCTCGTCCGTGATCGGCACACCGGAGATGTGATAGCGCGCCATGATCTCGAGCGCGTCGCGCACCGGGCGGTCCGCGGTCATCGTGACGGGGTCGACGATCATGCCCGACTCGGAACGCTTGACCTTGTCGACCTCGACCGCCTGCTGCTCGATCGTCAGGTTCTTGTGGACGATGCCCAGGCCGCCCTGCTGCGCGAGCGCGATCGCGAGGCGGGCCTCGGTGACCGTGTCCATCGCCGCGGCGACGAGGGGAATCTGCAAGCGGATCGAGCGGGTCAGCCGGCTCGAAGTGTCGACCTCACCCGGCAACACCTCGGAATAACCCGGCACGAGCAGCACATCGTCGAAAGTCAGACCGACGGGAACATCGTCCAAACGCATCGCGAGCCTCGATGGAAACGAGCTGGGACCCAGCTCCGAAGTGGCGCGATTCTACGCGCCACCCCGGGAGGCGTCCAGCGAACGAGGCTCGATCGAAGGTCAGGCGCCGGAGGCGTGACCGCACTTCGGGCAGAAGCGCGCGCCCGGGGGCAACTCCGCCTCACAGCCCGCGCAGCGGTCGGAAGCGAGCGGCTTGCCGCAGGCGTGGCAGAAGCGCGCGTCCGCCATCGCTTTCGTCCCGCAGCTCGCGCAAAACGCCCCGGAGGCGGTTGCCGCGGCGGCCGCGGGGGCCGCGCTCGGAGCGGGCGCCGCCGAAGGCGTCGACATCGCGTCGCGGACGACGCCGGGAAGCGCCATCCCGAGCCCGGCTCCGACACCGAGGCCGAGGCCGTCGGCGGCCGCGCCGCCCCCACCCTCGCCCTGGGCCGCGTCGCCGAGCGCGCGGGCGGCTTTGAAGCCGACGTAGCTGTCCTGCATCCCGACCGCGGCCATTCCGGAGCGCTCGTCGATCACCTTCGCCACTTCTTCGGGCGGCGTAATCGCTGCGATCACGAGCTTCTCGAGCGCGAGCCCGTAGCCGTCGAAGTCTGCGGCCACACGCTCCGTCAACTGTTCGGCCAGCTCGTCGTAGAGACGCGGGAGGTCGAGCAGCGGGACCCCGGCCTCGCCGAGCACGTCGTTCAGGCGCGCGACGACGATCTCCCTCAGGTAGTCCTCGATGTCGGCCGTCGCGTAGCGACCGAGGGTGCCGACGAGCGTGTTGATCAGCTTGTGTGGGTCCGCGATCTTGAGCGCATAGCGCCCGTGGGCGCGCAAGCGGACCATGCTGAACTCGGGGTCGCGGAACACGACGGGCTCGCGGGTTCCCCAGCGCAGGTCCGGGAACGCCTTCCGCGAGACGAAGAACGCGTCGGCCCGGAACGGACTCTTGCCCCCGAAAGGCAGCTTGAGCGCGTTGACGATCAGCGGGATGTTCGCGGTCGTCAGCGTGTGACGCCCCGTCTCGAAGACGTCGAGCGCTTTTCCGCTCTTGAAGAAGACCGCCCACTGGTTCTCGGTGACGATCAGCTGCGCGCCGAGCTTGATCTCCCCGCCAGGCTCGAAACGGTGGACGAGCTCCCGCCCGTCGTCCTCACGCCATTCGATGACTTCGATTGCGAGTCCCACGCTCTTGTCTCCCGGGTGATCCGCAGGATCCCCGGGTCAAAGCTCGGCTCCCGGCTCGTGAGATTCAAGCGCGCCCCGCGCGGGGGGTTCCCGCGCGGGGAGCCGCCTCAACCGGCGGCCTTCGCTCCGCAGCACTTCTTGTACTTCTTGCCGGAGCCACAGGGACACGGGTCGTTGCGGCCAACCTTCTGGTCCTTGCGCCGCACGGTCTGGGCTTTCTGCGCTTCTTCGCCGGCCTTCGAGCGGGACGCGGCGCGGAACACCATCTCCTGCTGGCGCCGGCGCTTCTGCTCTTCCTCGGCCCGCTCCTCCTCGGTCATCGGCTCGAGGAGCATGAGGTAGCGCACCATCTCGCCCTCGATGCGCTCCTTCATCGCGCCGAAGAGCTCGAAGGACTCCTTCTTGTACTCGACGAGCGGATCTTTCTGCGCGTACGCGCGAAGGCCGATCCCCTCCTTGAGGTGGTCGAGAGCAAGCAGGTGGTCCTTCCACTGCCCGTCGATCATCTGGAGGATGACGAAGCGCTCGTAGCGCCGCATCAGCTCGTCGCCGACGCGCGCCTCCTTCTCCCCGTAGCGTGCCGAGATCGCGGTCCAGAGCGTCTCGCGCACGGAGTCCCGCTCCTCTTCGAGCTCGATCTCCTGCTTTCGCGGGTCGAAGCCGTAGTAGTGCAGCACCTGCGCGGCGAGCTCGTCCGGAGCCGGCTCACGGCCCTTGTCGTCGGGTCCCGGCAGGTACTCCTCGACGAGCCAGTCGAGGAGGTCTCCCGCCCGCTCCATCACGTACTCGCGCAGGTCGTCGCCCTCGAGCAGCTCACGCCGCAGCGAGTAGACCTCCTGCCGCTGCAGGTTCTGCACGTCGTCGTACTTGATGAGCTGCTTACGGATCTCGAAGTTCTGCCCTTCGACCTGCCGCTGCGCGCGCTCGATCTGCTTGCTGACCATGCGCGACTCGATCGGCATGTCGTCGGCGCCCTCGA
>NPIG01000721.1_pt3 | contig 17139 bp, 16 predicted proteins | sample 8637441 | NCBI WGS metagenome assembly NPIG01 (sample SAMN07420675, study PRJNA396082) | bioreactor metagenome | isolation source: sample BR6 brine-fed electro-methanogenic bioreactor BR | place: Japan: Kochi | collected 2016-06-14 | reverse complement strand
GTTCGCGGCTGAAACGCTCCACTGGAGCGTTTCCGAGACGCCGCTCACCCCAGCGCATACCCCGCGCCGCGCACGGTGCGCACCGGGTCGTCGCCGCCGTGCTGGGTCAGCGCCTTGCGCAGCCGGCCGATGTGGACGTCGACGGTGCGGGTGTCGACATAGATGTCGCGACCCCAGACCCGGTCCAAGAGCTGCTCGCGCGACCACACCCGGCCCGGCTTCTCCATGAAGGTCGACAGCAGCCGGAATTCGGTCGGCCCCAGTTTCAGCGGTTTTTCGTCCCGGCTGACCTTATGGGTCTCGGCGTCCAGCACGATATCCTCGTACTCCAGCCGCAGACCCACCGTCGACGGCCGCACCCGGCGCAGCTGGCTGCGCACCCGCGCCATCAGCTCGACCACCGAGAACGGCTTGACCACGTAATCATCCGCTCCGGTTTCCAGCCCGCGCACCTTGTCCACCTCTTCCGAGCGGGCCGAAAGCATGATGATCGGGATCGCGCGGGTCTCCGGGCGCGTCTTGAGGCGCCGGCACACCTCGATGCCGCTGAGGTTGGGCATCATCCAGTCCAGCACGATGATGTCGGGCGTATCCTCCTCGACCAGGAGCAGCGCCTCCTCCCCGTTCTCGGCCTTGAGCACGCGGAACCCTTCGGCCTCCAGGTTATAGGCCAGCACCTCCCGCTGGGCGAGTTCGTCCTCGACCACCAGAACCGTCGGCTGATCGGCCGCCATGGCTTAGCCCTCCACCACGCTGACCGAGGTGTCGTCGGCCTTGGTGCGCGCCTCGTCGGGGCGTTCGCCGGTCACCAGGTAAACCACCTGCTCGGCGATGCCGGTGACGTGATCGCCCATGCGCTCGATGTTCTTGGCGATGAAATGCAGGTGCATGCAGGCGGTGATGTTGCGCGGGTCCTCCATCATGAAGGTCAGGAACTCGCGGAACAGCGCGTTGTACATCTGGTCGACCTCGTGGTCGCGCTCGATCACGTCGCGGGCCAGCTCCGCGTCGCGCTGGATATAGGCATCCAGCGCATCCTTGAGCATGCGCTCCACCTCGCGCGCCATCCGCCGCAGCGCCGCGGTCGAGCTGTTGACCGGCCGCAACTGCGTCAGCACGCCGGTGCGCTTGGCGATGTTCTTGGCGTAATCCCCGATCCGCTCCAAGTTGCCGCTGATCTTCATCACCGTGAGCACCAGGCGCAGGTCCACCGCGGTGGGCGCGCGCAGCGCGATCAGCCGCGCCGCCTCTTCGTTGATCAGGTCCTCCAGGCCGTCGATGGCGGCGTCGCCGGCGCGGACCTGTTCGGCCAGCTCCTCGTCGCGTTCCTCCAGCGACCGGGCGGCCTCCATGATCGCGGCCTCGACCAGGCCGCCCATCTTCATGATCCGCGCCTGGATCGCCTCCAGGTCGCGGTCGAAAGCGCGTGCAATATGTTGGTCAGACATGGAAATCCCTGCTTCTATTACCCGATGCGCCCGGTGATGTAGCTTTCGGTGCGCGGATCTTCGGGATTGGTGAAAATCTGTCCGGTCTCGCCGTATTCGACGAGATTGCCGAGATGGAAAAACGCGGTCTTTTGGCTGACGCGGGCGGCCTGCTGCATCGAGTGGGTGACGATCACCACCGAATAGTTCTGCCGCAGTTCGTCGATCAGCTCCTCGACCTGGGCGGTGGCGATCGGGTCCAGCGCCGAGCAGGGTTCGTCCATCAGCAGAACCTCGGGCTCGGTGGCAATCGCGCGCGCGATGCACAGCCGCTGCTGCTGACCGCCCGACAACCCGGTGCCCGGCGCGTCCAGCCGGTCCTTGACCTCGTCCCAGATCGCGCCCCGGCGCAGCGATTTCTCGACGATCTCGTCCAGCTCGGCCTTGTTGCGCGCCAGCCCGTGGATGCGCGGGCCATAGGCGATGTTGTCATAGATCGACTTCGGGAACGGGTTCGGTTTCTGGAACACCATGCCGACCTTGGCGCGCAGCTGCACCGGGTCGACCCGGGGGTCATAGATGTCTTCGCCGTCCAGGCGGATATCGCCCTCGACCCGGCAGATGTCGATGGTGTCGTTCATCCGGTTCAGGCACCGCAGAAAGGTGGACTTGCCGCATCCCGACGGGCCGATGAAGGCGGTGACGGTCTTGTCCTCGATATCCACGCTGACATCCTTGATGGCATGGGTGTCGCCGTAATAGACCTGCACATTGCGCGCCGAGATCTTGGTTTCCATCTGCTCCACGGCACTCTCCGTTTTGGCTGCGTCGTACATGGGGTTTCCCTTATTCTTTACCAGCGGCGCTCGAACCGGCGGCGCAGGATCACGGCCAGCGTGTTCATCGTCACAAGGAAGACCAGCAGGATGATGATACCACCCCAGGCGCGCTCATAGAACGCCGGGTCGGCCCGCTTGGCCCATTCATAGATCTGCGCCGGCATCGCGGAGTTCGGCGCCATCAGGCCCGCCGCGACGCTGTCGGGCGCGTTGGAGGCGATGAAGCCCACCATGCCGATCAGCAAAAGCGGCGCGGTCTCGCCCAGGGCCTGGGCCAGGCCGATGATGGTGCCGGTCAGGATGCCGGGCGCGGCCAGCGGCAGTACGTGGTGGAACACCGCCTGCATCTTCGAGGCGCCGACCCCAAGGGCGGCATCGCGGATCGACGGCGGCACCGCCTTCAGCGCCGCGCGGGTCGAGATGATGATGGTCGGCAGCGTCATCAGCGTCAGCACCAGACCGCCGACCAGCGGCGCCGACATCGGCAGGTGCATGTAGTTGATGAAGACCGCCAAGCCGAGGATCCCGAACACGATCGAGGGTACCGCGGCCAGGTTCGAGATATTGACCTCGATCACGTCGGTCAGCCAGTTCTTGGGCGCGAACTCCTCAAGATAGATCGAGGCGGCCACGCCGATCGGCAGCGCCAGCGCCAGCACCACGAACATCATGAACAGCGAGCCCAGCATCGACACCCCGATCCCGGCGGCCTCGGGGCGTTGGTCCGAGGCGTCGGCGCCGAAGATGAAGGCCGGGTTGAAGGTCCTGCGTACCACATCCGCCGCGACCAGCTGATCCACGAAATCCAGCTGATCGACCGAGATGTTCTTGTCGTTCTCGATGCTGTCGCGGCTGACCCGGCCCTTCATATAGCCGTCGACGCGGCTGTTGGCGAGAAAGCGGAAGCTGACGGTTTGCCCGATCTGCTCCGGGTTCGCCAGAACGTAATCGCGCAGCTGCGCTGCGGCGCTTTTCGACAGCAGGCCGGCCATCGCCTTGGACTTCAGCCCGGACTCGAGGCCCAACTCGGCGACCTTGGCCTCGAAGGCGCCCTTGATCAGCGGCGCGTAGCCAAAGGTCGACACCTTCTTGATGTCCTCAAGATCGCGGTTGCCGTTCTTGTCCAGCTTGTCTTCCAGCAACTCCACGTCGAGGGTGACAAAGGTCTGCGTAAAGGCGCCCAGCCCGTTGCCCACGATGTTGGTCACCAGGATCACCAGCATCAGCAGGCCGACCGCGATCGCCGCGATCCCGTAGAGGCGAAAGCGTTTCTCGGCGGCGTTGCGCCGCTTGGTGCGGGCGCCCTGCTCCAGCAGCGAACCGCCATGCGGCTTGCGGGGGGCGCTGGTTCCGGTGCTGATATCGGTCATTCGTACTGCTCACGGTATTTGCGGACGATGTAGAGGGCCAGAACGTTCAGCCCCAGCGTCAGGACGAAAAGGGTGATGCCAAGGGCAAAGGCGACCAGTGTTTCCGGGCTGGCGAAATCGGTGTCGCCGGTCAGCTGGCTGACGATCCGGGTGGTGATCGTGGTCATCGATTCCAGCGGGTTGAGCGAGAACTTGGCGATCGCCCCGGCCCCCATCACCACGATCATGGTCTCGCCGATGGCGCGGCTGGCGGCCAGCAGAACCGCGCCGACGATACCCGGCAGCGCGGCGGGCAGAACCACCTGGCGCACGGTTTCCGACCTGGTCGCGCCCAGGCCCAGCGAGCCGTCGCGCATGGTCTGCGGCACCGCATTGATGATGTCGTCGCTGAGCGAGCTGACGAAGGGGATCAGCATGATGCCCATCACCACCCCCGCGGTCAGCACCGAGGTCGCCCCGGACATCCAGTCGACGCTCAGCAGCCCCTCCTGCCCGCGCCCGAACAGCTTGACCAGCGCCGGCCCCACCGTCAGCAGCGCGAACAGGCCGTAGACGATGGTGGGAATGCCGGCCAGGATCTCAAGCATCGGCTTGGCGATCGACCGGGTGTGCGGCCCGGCATATTCCGACAGGTAGATCGCGGCGAACAGCCCGACCGGCACCGCGACGGCCAGCGCGATGAAGGAAATGTACAGCGTGCCCCACAGCAGCGGCAGGATCGACAGCTCGCTGTCGCCGCGGAAATTCGGCGCCCAGGTGCCGCCGAAGAAGAAATCGGTCCAGGCGTGCAGCTTGAAGAAGTTCACGGTCTCGAACAGCATCGACAGCACGATGCCGATCGTCGTCAGGATCGCCAGCGAGGCGGCCAGCAGCAACAGCGCCAGCATCCCGCGCTCGACCACGTTGCGGGCGCGGAAATCCTTGTCGGTGCGAAGATAGGCAAAGGCCAGCCCGGCCAGCGCCAGCGCCGCCACGGTGATGGTCATCGCCATCCGCCCGGTCGCCGTGATCTGGCGATAGCGTTGCGCGGCGCGTAGCACCTCGGGCTGCACCTCCGATCCCAGCGCAACCCCCAGCGCGCCCAGCCGGGCCCGCAGATCGCCGGTCTCGGCCTGCAGCGTGGCCGCCTCGTCCCGGCTCAGGGCGCCCTGCGCCACGGCGATATCCAGCCCCTCGGCGACTCGGCGGACATCGCTCATCACCAGACCGCGGGTCGAGCTTTCGGGGATCGCCTGGTCCGGGATCATGCCCGAAACCCGGTTCTCCACCAGGATCGGCTGCGCCAAAAGCCAGACAGCCAGCACCAAAAGGGCCGGCACCAACGCAGTGAGGGAAACGAAGTAGCCGTAGTAGGACGGCAAGGAATGCAGCGCGCGCGCATCGCCTCCGGCACTTCTCAGGGCGCGGCGACGCCCGGCGACATAGCCGAGGACGGACACCGCAATCACGAAGGCAACCAGCCAGATGGTCGGCATCGGGGGCTCCAATTGGGGGACTTCTGAACTGGCGGGGGCGACGCAGCCGCCCCCGCCGAGTGGGCAATTACATATTGCTGCCCATCACGTCTTCGTTGGCAACGGCCGCTTGGGTGTCGGCCAGTTCGGGGTCGGCGACCAGGCCGTACTCGGCCAGCGGGCCGTCGGGGCCGGCGATCTCGTCGGCGACGAAGAACTCGGCATATTCCTTCAGGCCGGGGATCACGCCGATATGCGCCTTCTTGACGTAGAAGAACAGCGGACGCGACACCGGGTATTCGCCGGTCGCGATCGACTCGGTCGAGGGAACCACGCCCGACATGGTGGCAACCTGCAGCTTGTCGGTGTTGTTCTCGTAGAACGCCAGGCCGAAGACGCCGATGCCGTCCTTGTTGCTGTCGATGCGCGCCAGGGTCTCGGTATAGTCGCCGTCGATATCCACGGCGCGGCCATCGGTGCGCAGCGCGATACAGGCTTTCTCGGCGGCCTTCTTGGCGGCCTTGCCCTCTTCGCCCGAGGCGGCCTTGAACACCTCGAAGTCGCCGGTGGCCTCGCAGCCGGCCAGGATCACCTTGTCTTCGAACACTTCACGGGTGCCGTGCTTGGTGCCGGGAACAAAGGCCTGGATTTCCTGCGCCGGGAACGCCGGGTTCACCTGGTCCCAGGTGGTCACGGTGTTGTCGACGATCTTGCCGTCCACCACGACCTTGTCCGACAGCGCCTTGTACCAGTCGGTGGGGGTGAACTCGAAGCTGTTGCCGTTGATGTCGCTGGCGAAGACGATGCCGTCATAGCCGATGCGCACTTCGATGATGTCGGTCACGCCGGCTTCGGCGCAGGCCTTGATCTCTTTGTCCTTGATCTTGCGCGAGGCATTGGCCACGTCGATGGTGTTTTCGCCCACCCCTTCGCAGAACCGTTTCAGGCCGGCCGAAGAGCCGCCCGATTCAACAACCGGGGTCGGAAAGTCGAAGTTTTCGCCAAAGGCTTCGGCCACGATCGAGGCATAGGGAAGCACGGTGGACGAGCCGGCGATCTGCACCTGGTCGCGGGCGGCGGCAGCGGTTGCCGACACGGCGCCGAGGGCCAGGGCGGAAACAGTCAGTTTCACAAAGGACATTTGCGTCTCCTTGGTAAGGTATTGCGATCACCCCCATGATGATCCTGCGCATCTCCTAGTGAGCGTGCATGTGGCTTTTGTGACAGCAGTGTAACAGTTACATGACAAGCGGACGGAAAATTTCCCTTAACCGCCGGCAAGGCGCTGGGCGGGAATTGATTTAAGCTTGTCTAGATTTCACCGACAACTTCGGGTCCCGGGGCTTATCTGGGTAAAATAACCGTAAAAACAGACCCTTGCCCCAGCTCGCTTTCCACGCGCAGCCGCCCGCGGTGGCGGTTGATGATGTGTTTGACGATCGCCAGCCCCAATCCGGTCCCGCCCAATTCGCGCGACCGGTGATTGTCGGCGCGATAGAATCGCTCGGTCAGCCGTGGTAGGTGGACCGGGGCGATTCCCGGCCCCTTGTCGATCACCTGGACCCGCGCCGCCGGCCCGCGCACCGCCGGATCGCGGTCCGAGGCCGACAAGACCACATCGACCCGCCCGCCGCTGCCGCCATATTTGATCGCGTTCTCGATCAGGTTGGTAAAGACCTGCCGCAACTGGTCGGAATCCCCGGTGATCTCGACGGCCGCCTCGGGCGCGGCCAGCTCCAGCTTGACCGACGCCTCCTCGGCCAGCGGCCGCAGCGAATTGATCGTCGCGCGCAGGATCTCGTTCAGCTCCAGCCGCTCCCGGGGCCGCACGCGCTCTTCGCTTTCGACCCGGTTCAGCGATAGCAGGTCGCCGACCAGCCGGTTCATCCGCCCGGCCTCGCCCTCCATGATCGACAAGAACCGGTCGCGCGCGGCGGCATCGTCCCGCGCCGGGCCGCGCAGGGTCTCGATGAAGCCCATCAAGGCGGTCAGCGGCGTGCGCAGCTCATGACTGACATTGGCGACGAAATCGCGGCGCATCTGCACCGCCTGCTGCATATGCGTGACATCCTGAAAACTGATCAGGACGGCCCCGCCCTGCACCGCCCCGATGCCGTTCACATAGCGGCAGATCACGTCATAGGTGGTGTCCTGCGCCCCGTCATTGGACAGCATGCGCGCCTGCTGCGGGCGCTTGTCCCGCAACGCCGCCTCGATCGCGTCCAGAACCTGCGGCTGGCGCAGGATGGTGGCGAAATGCCGTCCGGTGATCTGCTGGCCCAGCAGGGTCAGCGCCTCGGCGTTGGCGGCGATGATGCGCTCCGACTGATCGACCAGAAGCGCCGGCAGCGGTATCGCGGCCAGGAACTCGGCAATCAGGTCGTCGTCCATCAGCGGTCCCTCCAACGGCAGGTCGATCATTGTCCGTCACCCTGCCGCATGAATGTAACTAGGATACGGCAGCCGCCGCCGCGACCGCGTCGGAAAACACCTGTTTCAGCGCCTCGGGCTGCTCCAGACCGACCGACACGCGGAAAAACCCCTCCGACAGCCCCAGCGCGGCGCGCTCTTCCGGGGTCAGGGCCCGGTGCGACGATGATGCCGGATGCGACAGCGTGGTGCCGACATCGCCCAGCGTCGGGGCAAAGCTCAGCCCCTCGGCAGCGCGGGCAAAGGCATTGGCGGCGGCGCGTCCGCCCTCCAGCTCGAAACTCACCATGTTGCAGCCCCGCCCGCCCAGCAGTGCGGCGGCGCGGTCGCGGTCGGGGTGATCGGGACGCAGCGGATAGATCACCCGCCGCACGCCCGCGAGCCCGGCCAGGTGATCCGCGAGGTCCACCGCCGTGGCCTGCGCCCGGTCAAAGCGCAAATCAAAGGTCAGCATGCCACGCTCGGCCAGCCAGCAGTCGAACGGGCTCGGCGTCAGCCCGGCGGTGACCGAGAAAATCCGCATCTGTTCCGTCAGCGCCGGGTCCCGGGCCACCACATAGCCCAGCATCACGTCGGAATGGCCCGACAACAGCTTGGTCACGGAATGGATCACGATATCGGCGCCATGGTCGAACGGCCGGATCGCCTTCGGCGTGGTAAAGGTGTTGTCCACCGCCAACAGGATGCCGCGCGCCTTGCACAGGGCCGCCAGGCCGTCCAGGTCGGCGACCCGCAGCGTCGGGTTCGACACCACCTCGACCAGCACCATGCGGGTCTCGGGCCGGATCGCGGCCTCGACGGCCGCCACGTCGCCCGGATCGGCCAGGCTGGTGGCGATGCCCAGGCGCGGCAGATCCTCTTTCATCAGCCGCAGCGACCGGCCGTAAAGCTGGTTGCCGCCGATCACGTGATCACCCGCCTTCAGCAGCCCGATCAGCGCGGCGGTGACCGCGCCCATGCCCGAGCCGGTCATCACCCCGCCTTCGGCCCCCTCCATCGCGTCCAGCCGCTTGGCGACGACATCGGCGTTGGGATGGCGCTCGCGCGAATAGGTATAGCCATGCACGCGCCCCTCGTATTGCGCATCCAGCGCGTCTGGGGTTTCGCTGGCATAGACGACCGAGGGGCTCAGCGGCGTGACCACCGGCGTGCTGACGCTTGCGGGCAACGGATCGGGTCGGACCAGCGAGCCTTTGGAATTCTTCATTCGTCCACCGCCTTCATCTCGTCGCGGAACCGGCGCATGTTCTCCTGGTAATGCAGCGCGCCCTCGGTGATCCGCGCGGCGTTCTTGGCGTCGACCTCGCGCACCACCTTGCCCGGCACCCCCATCACCAGCGAATTGTCCGGGATCTCCTTGTTCTCGGTCACCAGGGCGCCGGCCCCGATCAGGCAGTTCTTGCCGATCTTGGCGCCGTTCAGGATCATCGCGCCCATCCCCACCAGGGTGTTGTCCCCGATGGTGCAGCCGTGCAGCATCACCTTGTGCCCGATGGTGCAATTCTTGCCGATGGTCAGTGGATAGCCCGCGTCGATATGCATGACGCAGTCCTCCTGCACGTTGGATCCCTCGCCGATGCGGATCTCCTCGTGGTCGGCGCGGATGGTGCAGCCGAACCAGACCGACGATCCGGCCTCCATCACCACCTTGCCGATCAGGTTGGCGTCGGGGGCGACCCAGGTGTCGTCGTGAATTTGCGGGGCGTCCCCGCCCAGGGCGTATATGGTCATGACATCTCCTCGAATTCCTGGTGCAGCCGTTTGACATGGGCGTTCAGCCCCGGCTGCTGGATGCGTTTCAGCCGTGCGGCGGTCACGATGCTTTTCAGCTTGCGGTCGGTCTCGTCCAGATCGTCGTTGATCAGGACGTAATCGTATTCGGCCCAGTGGCTGATCTCGTCCCAGCTCTTGTGCATGCGCTTGGCGATCACCTCGGCGCTGTCCTGCCCGCGCGTCTGCAGCCGCCGGTGCAGCTCCTTGATCGAGGGCGGCAGGATGAAGATCGACAGCGTATGCTGCCCCAGCGCCGAGTTCTGGATCTGCTGCGCGCCCTGCCAGTCGATGTCGAACAGCACGTCGCGCCCGGCGTCGATCGCCTCCTGCACCGGCCCGCGCGGCGAGCCGTAGAAGTTGCCGAACACATGGGCATGTTCCAGCATGTCGCCATTGGTCACGTCGCGCTTGAACTGTGTCTCCGAGAGGAAATGGTAATCCTTGCCGTCCACCTCGCCCTCGCGCGGGGTCCGGGTGGTGGCCGAGACCGAAAAGGAAATCGTCGGGTCCCAGTCGCGCAGCCGCCGCGACAGGGTGGATTTGCCCGCGCCCGAGGGCGAGGACAGGATGATCATGAGGCCGCGACGGTCGGTCATGTTCTGTGCTCCTTGGCTCATTCGACGTTCTGGACCTGCTCGCGCATCTGGTCGATCACCGCCTTCAGCTCCAGCCCGACCTTGGTCAGCTCGCTGTTCTGCGACTTGGAGCACAGCGTGTTGGCTTCGCGGTTGAACTCCTGCATCAGGAAATCCAGCTTGCGCCCCACCGCGCCGCCCGCATCCAGCAGATCGCCCGCCGCCACCACATGGGCGCGCAGCCGGTCCAGCTCCTCGGTGACGTCGGATTTCACCGCGATCATCGCCAGCTCCTGCGCCACCCGGTCGGGATCGGCGCCCTCGGCATTGTCCAGCACCCGCGCCAGGTTGGCGCGCAGGGTCTCGGCCATGGCCGATTTGCGCGCCTCGGCCAGCCCGGTCGCGGTGCCGACCAGCCCGGTCACCTGCTCCAGCTGCCCGCGCAACACCTGCTCCAGCGCCCTGCCCTCGGCCTCGCGCATCTGCAGAAAGGCCGTGATCAGCGGACCCATCTCGGCCCGCAGCTGCGCGACCAGGGCGGCGATGTCGTCCTCGTCGGCGCCGGCCTCCATCATGCCGCGAAGCCCCAACAGGTCGCTGGCCTTGGACGGCGCCAGCGTCACGCCGCGCTCCATCGCCTCGGCCTCGATCCGGGCCAGCGCCTCCAGCGCCGCCGACAGCATCTCCATATTCACCGCCGAGCCCGCCGCCGCATCGCTGCGCGTCAGCCGCAGCGACAGGGTGACATTGCCCCGCGTCACCGCCTTGGCCAGATCGCCGCGCAACGCCGCCTCCAGCCCCTCTAGCCAGTCCGGCACCCGCAGCCGCAGGTCCAGCCCCTTGGCGTTCACACTGCGCAGCTCCCAGCCCCAGGAAAAGGCGCCGCGCTCGCCCTTGGCCGAGGCAAATCCCGTCATCGATCTGATCATGCGCTCTGTGCTCCCTGTCCGAATGCCGCCGGTTTTCCGGCGCAGGTAATGGCAATGCGCCCGGCAGGGCAAGCCCCCCAACCCCGATGCAGCGCAGGGGCGTGATTAACCACTCCTTAAGGAAACGCTCCAAAATTGAGCGGAATTGTGGCAAGTTAACGGCAGAGTAACCAATCTGACGGTACAGCGGTAAGGCGCCACAGGCCTGCGTCGGGATCGGGGCGCGGCGGGCGCGGATCAGCGAGGGCGGCAAGATATGCGGCAATCAGATCGACAAACGACCGGGCGGCGGGGCGGCAACATCGTCGTTCTCGACCGCTTCCGCAGCGGACGCAGCCTGTCCCCCCTGCGCCAGGCCGAAGCTTATTGGACCGCCCTCTGCCCGCGGGGCGGCGTGCCCCGCCGCAGCCAGATCGACCCGCGCGGGCTGGAAAATATCCTGGCGCACGCCTTCATCCTGCAGCGTGTGGCGCGGCGCACCGCGCGGTTCCGGCTGGCCGGGGATCACCTGACCGATCTGGCCGGCATGGACATGCGCGGCACCCCGTTCACGGCGCTGTTCGGCAGCGAGGCGCGCGCCGAGGCCGGCGCGGTGCTGCAGCGGGTGTTCTCCGGCCCCGCCGTGGCCGAGTTGCGGCTGACCGCCCGGCCTGTCCCCGGAACGCCGGTGGTCGAGGCGCGCATGCTGCTGTTGCCCCTGGCCACCGAAGACGGCGAGATCGCCCGCGCGCTGGGCGTGCTGGTGGCCGATACCGGCGACGCCCGGCCGCCGCTGCGGTTCGACATCGCCAATCGCCTGCTGCGCCCCGTCGATGGCGCGGCCGCGCGCGTGCCGGAGGCGCCGCAGCTGCCGATGCCGCGGCTGGAACCGGAGGGGACGGACGGCTTCCGCGCCCCCGGACCGGAGCTGACGGGTCACCCGCCGCACCTGCGGCTGGTCAAGTAAGAACGGGATAACGCGATTGGGCCGGCGCACCCCGGGCGGGGTACGCCGGCCCTTCTGTTTCAGCTGACCGCGCGCTCGATCCGCTTGGCGCGCAGCGCGCTCAGCTCCTCGGCGACCAGGAAGGCCAGCTCAAGCGACTGGCTGGCATTCAGCCGCGGATCGCAGGCGGTGTGATAGCGGTCCGACAGGTTTGCCTCGCTGATCGCGCGCACGCCGCCGGTGCATTCGGTCACGTCCTGGCCGGTCATCTCGAAATGCACCCCGCCGGGCACCGTGCCCTCGGCCGCGTGCACCGCGAAGAACTCGCGCACCTCGCGCAGCACCGAGTCGAAAGGCCGCGTCTTGTACCCGGTCGAGGACTTGATCGTATTGCCATGCATCGGGTCGCAGACCCAGGTGACATTGGCCCCCTCCTCGCGCACGGTCTTGATCAGCCGCGGCAGATGCTCACCCACGCTGCCGGCGCCGAAGCGCGCGATCAGCGTGAGCCGCCCGGCCTCGTTCTCCGGGTTCAGCTTGGCCATCAGCACCTTGAGATCCTCGGCCGTCATCGACGGCCCGCATTTCAGGCCGATCGGGTTCAGAACGCCGCGGCAGAACTCCACATGCGCGCCATCGGGCTGGCGCGTGCGGTCGCCGATCCAGATCAGGTGACCGGAGCCCGCCAGCCATTTGCCCGAGGTGGAATCGAGCCGCGTCAGCGCCTCTTCGTATTCCAGCAAGAGCGCCTCGTGGCTGGTATAGAAATCCACCGTCTGCAGCGTATGCGCGGTGTCGTTCTTCACCCCGGCGGCCTTCATGAAGTCCAGCGTGTCGGTGATTCGGCTGGCCATCTCGCGATAGCGCTCGGCCTTCTCGCCCTCGGTGAAGCTCAGCGTCCAGCTGTGCACCTGGTTCACATCGGCATAGCCGCCGGTGGAAAAGGCGCGCAGCAGGTTCAGCGTGGCGGCGGCCTGGGTATAGGCCTGCAGCATCCGCGCCGGATCGGGGATCCGCGCCTCGGGGGTGAAGTCCAGATCGTTGATGATGTCGCCGCGATAGCTGGGCAGTTCCACCCCATCGACCACCTCGGTCGGCGCGCTGCGCGGCTTGGCGAACTGGCCGGCCATGCGGCCCACCTTGATCACCGGCACCTTGGCGCCATAGGTCAGAACCATCGCCATCTGCAGCATCACCTTGAAGGTGTCGCGGATACTGTCGGCGCTGAACTGCTCGAAGCTCTCGGCGCAGTCCCCGCCCTGCAACAGGAAGGCCTCCCCGCGCGAGGCGGCGCCCAGCTCTTGCTTCAGGCGGCGCGCTTCCCCGGCAAAGACCAGCGGCGGATATTTGGCAAGCTGGGCCTCGACCGCGTTCAGCGCGCCGATATCGGTGTAATCGGGCATCTGAACGCGCGGTTTGGCGCGCCAGTCCGATTTGCTCCAGTTCGTCATTGCTACAACTCCGCTCAGCAGTTCAGGGGGCCTATATACAAAAGCCGACGGCCAGTGGCCATATCCGTTTTGCGGCACTTGACGCCGCAAATAACCTCTGAGCAAGGTGGGGATCACGTCAGGGTCTGCACTCGGATTCGGCGTGGACACGGTTCGGGAAGACCTCCGATGAAAGAGCAGCGCGACGTTGTCACGAAAGACCAGCCGGCGGGCCGCCCCCGCCGCTTTGTCTTCGTGCTGTTGGATAATTTTACCCTGTTGTCCTTTGCCTCGGCGCTGGAAAGCCTGCGCATCGCCAACCGGATGGCCGGGCGCGAGCTGTATTGCTGGCGCCTGATCGGCGAGGGGGGCGAAGAGATGACCTGTTCGGCCGGCACCACCTTCAAGCTGGACGGGGATCTGGACGACTTGCAGCGTGACGACACGGTGCTGGTCTGCGGCGGCATCGAGGTGCAGAAATCCACCACCCGCAAGGTACTGTCCTGGCTGCGGCGCGAAGCGCGCAAGGGGGTGGTGATCGGCGGGCTCTGCACCGCCGGTTATACCCTGGCCAAGGCGGGGCTGCTGGATGGCAAGAAGGCGACCATCCATTGGGAAAACGCCGACAGCTTCACCGAAGAGTTTGACGAGGTGAACCTGACCAAGTCGGTCTTCGTGATCGACGGCAACCGCATCACCACCGCCGGCGGCACCTCGTCCATCGACCTGATGCTCAAGCTGATCGCCAACGACCGGGGCGAGGATCTGGCCAACGCGGTGGCCGACCAGCTGATCTATTCCTCGATCCGCACCGACCAGGACACTCAGCGCCTCAGCGTGCCGACCCGGATCGGCGTGCGCCACCCCAAGCTCAGCCAGGTGATCCAGATGATGGAAGCCAATATCGAGGAGCCGATCAGCCCCTCGATCCTGGCCCGCGACGTTGGCATGTCCACCCGTCAGCTCGAACGCCTGTTCCGCCGCTACCTGAACCGCTCACCGAAGCGCTATTACATGGAGCTCAGGCTGCAAAAGGCGCGCAACCTGCTGATGCAGACCGACATGAGCGTGATCAACGTGGCGCTGGCCTGCGGTTTCGCCTCGCCGTCGCATTTCTCGAAATGCTACCGGGCGCATTACAACACCACGCCCTATCGTGAACGCGGCGCACAGGCGGCGCGGCTGTCGATCTGATCCGGTCGCTTCCTGGCCGGGTTTTCGCCGCTTGGCGGGACTGTACAAAATCCCCCCGAAACTCCCCGTTTTTCAGGCCGCGTCATCGGGCCGGGGTCAGGCGATAGACCGCCCCCTGCCCCTCGGACACCACCCAGATCGACCCGTCCGGCGCCTCGGCCACGTCCCGCACCCGCAAGGTCGCCGCGCCCTTGATCCGCTCGACCTCGCGCAGCGGCGTGCCCGCAAGCCGGCTGATCATGTCGAACTTCAGCGATCCGACGAAGAAGGCCCCGCGCCACTCCGGCCAGAGCCGCCCGGAATAGACCATCATGTCCGAGGGCGCGATGGAGGGATCCCAGTAAAACGCCGGCTGCTCCATTCCGGGTTTTGCCGTGCCCTCTCCGATCCTGGCGCCCGAATAGTGGCGGCCATAGGAAATCACCGGCCAGCCGTAGTTGGCGCCCTTGCGGATGCGGTTGAGCTCATCCCCGCCCTGCGCGCCATGTTCCACGGCCCAGAGATTGCCCGCCAGGTCCAGCGCCGCGCCCTGCGGGTTGCGATGGCCAAACGACCAGATTTCGGGGCGCACGCCCTCCTGGCCGACAAAAGGATTGTCGCGCGGAACGCTGCCGTCGCGGTTGATCCGCACGACGGTGCCGTTGTGGTTGCGCCTGTCCTGTGCCGAGGGGCGGTTTCCCCGGTCGCCGAGGGTGACGAACAGGGTGCCATCGGCGGCCTCGACCACGCGGCTGCCGAAATGGCGCCCGCCGGAACTCCCCGGGGCGGCTTCGAAAATCGTCCGGACAGTGTGCAGCGCACCCCCATCCCGGCTGAGCGTCCCAACCGCCAGTGCGGTTCCGGTGCCGCCGCCGCGCTGGGCGCGGGTATAGGTCAGGAACAGCTCGCGGCGGGTTGCGAAGTCGCGCGGCACCATCACATCCAGAAGCCCGCCCTGCCCCACGGGCGCAACCGGCGGGAGCCCGGTTACACGCAGGACCCGGCCGTCCTGCACATGCAACAAGGCGCCGTCGCGCTCGGTCACCAGATAACCGCCTCCGGGCAGAAACGCGATGGCCCAGGGCACGTCCAGCCCGTCCAGCATGCGCTCGACCCGGACCGGCCCGGCGCTGGTGTCGAGGATCTCGGCCCGCAGCGGGCCCGCAAGAACCGCGAGGATCATGACCGGCTGCAAGAGCGTCCGCACAAGTCGCATGGGCTGTCCTTTCCGCTGCTGCGAAAGCGTTCCGTTCAGGTGAAACCTAGTGCCGGTTGCCGTTAGGGAAAGACGCGGCGACCCTGAAGAACCGTGGTTACGCCATGGTAACGTTAGCACTTTTCTTTTTTGTGGACCTTGCCTAGGGTCGGCGCAGAACATCACTGTTCCAACTTGGGAGTACAACTATGAAAAAGCTGCTTATGGCCACCGCGGCCACCGCTCTGATGGCCGGCACCGCCTTTGCCGGAAGCCACAGCAAGGAAGTCAAGATCGGCATCATCCTGGGTTTCACCGGCCCGATTGAATCGCTGACGCCCTCGATGGCCGACGGCGCCGAACTGGCGATGAAGGAAGTGACCGACAGCGGCCTGCTGCTGGACGGTGCCATGGTGACCCCGGTGCGCGCCGACTCCACCTGTATCGATGCCGGCGCCGCCACCGCCGCCGCCGAACGTCTGGTCACCTCGGACGGTGTCAGCGGCATCATGGGCGCCGACTGCTCGGGCGTGACCGGTGCGATCCTGTCCAATGTCGCCGTGCCGAACGGTGTCGTGATGATCTCGCCCTCGGCCACCTCGCCGGCGCTGTCGACCGCCGAGGACAACGGCCTGTTCTTCCGCACCGCGCCGTCGGACGCCCGCCAGGGTCAGGTGATGACCGAGGTGCTGATGGAAGAAGGCATCAAGGAAGTTGCCGTCACCTACACCAACAACGACTACGGCAAGGGCCTGGCCGACAGCTTCCAGGCCGCCTTCGAGGCCGCCGGCGGCACCGTGACCATCAACGCCGCCCATGAGGACGGCAAGGCCGACTATTCGGCCGAAGTGGGCGCGCTGGCTGCGGCCGGCGGCGACCGCCTGGTGGTGGCCGGCTATGTCGACCAGGGCGGTTCGGGCATCGTGCGCGCGGCGCTGGATGCGGGTGCCTTCGATACCTTCCACTTCCCCGACGGGATGATCGGCGCCAAGCTGGAAGAAAACTTCGGCGACGAGATCGACGGTTCGACCGGTCAGCATCCGGGCACCGACAGCCCGGGCGTCGCCAAGTTCAGCGAACTGGTGGGCGGTGCCTTCGATTCGACCTCGCCCTTCACGCCGGAATCCTATGACGCCGCGGCTCTGATCATGCTGGCGATGCAGGCCGCCGGGTCGAAGGACTCCGGCGACTACAAGTCGAAGGTGATGGAGGTGGCCAACGCGCCGGGCGAAAAGATCTATCCCGGTGAGCTGGCCAAGGCGCTGCAGATCCTCAAGGACGGCGGCGACGTGGACTATGTCGGCGCAACCGCGGTCGAGCTGATCGGGCCCGGTGAATCGGCCGGCAACTATCGCCAGATCGTGATCGAAGGCGGCAAGATCACCACCGCCAAGTACCGCTGATCGGTTTGCCGAAATAATCCAGAGCAGCCCGGATGTACTTGCATCCGGGCTGTTCCAATGACAAAAGCCGCGCCCAATAATAATGCGGTCAGGGGGTAATATGATCGTCGTTGAAGACGTCCATAAGCATTTCGGCGGATTCCACGCGGTGGACGGGGCATCGCTTGAAATCGCGGAAGGGTCCATCACCGGGCTGATCGGCCCGAACGGGGCCGG
>NPIG01000909.1_pt3 | contig 17146 bp, 18 predicted proteins | sample 8637441 | NCBI WGS metagenome assembly NPIG01 (sample SAMN07420675, study PRJNA396082) | bioreactor metagenome | isolation source: sample BR6 brine-fed electro-methanogenic bioreactor BR | place: Japan: Kochi | collected 2016-06-14 | reverse complement strand
GCATACCTAAAAGGTAAAAACTGGTTAAACTGTTTGAAGCGATTAATTTTTTAAAGCTTTTTTGATACCACACTTGCTTGGAAACCGAGTGTTCAATGAGAGTGAGAAATTTTAATTTACCAAATAACGACAACCCGACTAATAACATAATAAGCCCTGTAAAGATAAGAAAAAGTCCATTGGTTGTACTGTTAAATGTCGTAACAGAACCTAAAAATCCAAATAATGCCCCTAAAATAGTATAAGTGACGACTCGACCTAAGGAGTATAAAATATGAGAGAGAGTTTGTTTACTTTTGTTCCAATTACTTTGAACTTTGGTACTTGAATAGGCAATAACAATGCCTCCACACATCCCAACACAATGTCCAAAAGAGCCTAAGATGGCAATCGTTATAATTGAAAGCAGTGAAATATTTTCCATNNAATAAAAAATCCTAAATAGTAATAAAACTTGTATTGTATCTTAAAGTAAATAAGCTTTTACAATTTTATTGAAGTGGCATTCAATAAAATTGCAAGCTTGTATATCGAAGTTTTTAGGAGAGACAACCTCGTTAAGTCTTGTTGTTGTAAAGAAATTATAATCTTTATGTGTTAATTTAGTGTTAAGTTAATTTTTTTGATATAATTTCGAAAAATTTAAGGTTTATGTATTTATGAATGTAATAATGTTTGATATGGATGGCACATTAATCAACAGTGGAACAATGATTGCGAACACGGTTAATTATGTAAGAGAAAATATTGGTTTGGCAATATTAGAAAAAAAGCATATTTTAGAAAAACTCAATGATCCCAATATTAACAGTGCTGAATTTTTTTATGGCACAAAACATTTTACTGAAGAACAAACTCATCTGTTTGAAAGTTACTATACGCAAAATTGCCTTTTAGAACTGGAAATATATGATGGCATTGAACCATTGCTTAAAGATTTAAAAGGAGAGTTTAAACTCGCTGTTGCAACCAATGCTTCATCAGTTTTTGCCAAAAAAATGTTGGCTCATTTGGAGTTACTTAACCATTTTGAAGTGGTTTATGGTTATGATAGTGTCACAAAACCCAAGCCTCATCCTGAAATGGTGCATAAAATCATCAATACCCTTGCTACAACAAAAGAAAAATCGCTTTTAATAGGTGATAGCCATAAAGATACTCAAGCTGCTTTTAATGCCGGAGTTGATTCCATTTTAGTCAATTGGGGCTTTTCCAATCATGAAAAAGATGCCATTGGGAGTGTCAAAGATCCCGCGCTGGGCTGCATTAAAAAATTTAAAAAATAATAAAAATCAACATAATAAAGTCTCTATAATAAATGCAATCCCACAAATGTCACTCTTGTAAATAATATTTCATTACCAAGAGTAACATTTTAATAAACATTATTAATTTGTCACGACAAAAAAATCTTTTTCTTCTTTTCTATGCTAAAATTGGCTCAAAAAAACCTAAGGAGAATAAGAAAATTTTATAATTTTCTTGAAAACAGATGCTCAATTCAATCAATAAATTTAAAGTCAGTACTAAAATACTTTTACCTATTGTATTCATACTTATTCTTGGAAATATTTTCATCAATTACAAATCGGCAACTAAAATGGATGAAGTCGTACGAGAAAATACCAAACAATCCATGGATATGCTTACTGATTCAGTCTTTTTAACACTAAGAAATGCCATGAATACAGGTGATCCTGATATTATCAAACAAGCCGAAGAACAAAGTCGGAACTCCATTAAAGGGTTAAATAGTTTAAAAGTCTATAAAAGTCAAAACACGATTGATATGTACTCTCCTACTGAACAATTTACTCAAGACAGCATCGTATTAAGAAGTTTTGAAACCAAAGAAGAGATGGTCATTGATGAATATGACAATAACTCACATCTGCTAAAAGTATTGCGTCCGATGATTGCCACACAAGAGTGTTTAATGTGTCATGCCAACGAAAGTGTTGGCAATGTCATTGGAGTCATTGAACTTAAATTTGGTTTAGATACAGCCGATGCAATGATTAAAGAGTCCACTCTTTTTTTATACGGGATTTCTTTTGTTATTATTGCTTTAACACTTTTAACGGTTTTATTGGTGGTTAATAAAGTGACTTCTCCTTTAAAAACACTGCAAGAGGAGTTAAATCTCTTTTTTGATTTTATTTTACATAAAACCAGTGAAATCAAACCATTTCAAGTCCATTCCAAAGATGAAATTGGGCAAATGGTTGAATCAATTAACTCAAGCATTGAAGAGATTGTGCAAGGTGTTAAAAAAGATCAAGACGCCATTGCTCAAATTACACAAACCTGTGAAAAGGCCTCTTTTGGAAATTTAAGTGTACAAATAAACACCGAAGCCAATAATGGTTCGATTAATAATTTAACCACCATTATTAACAGTTTGCTTAACTCTTTAAATTACAACGTCAATCGTGTTCTTAAAACCTTAGATGCCTACAGTCAAGACAATTTTAATGCCCGAATTAACTCCAGTGGAAAAACCAGTGGTGAAGTCAAACAACTCTTTAAACAAGTCGATTTTTTGGGTGAAACATTGGTTCGTTTAAGTTCTCAAAATCTTAAAAATGGTATGGCACTGCAAGAAAAATCAAAAATTTTTGCCAACAATGTTGATAAACTTGCCGCATCATCAAACAATCAAAAAGCCTCTTTGGAAGAAGCCACAGAGAATTTAAATGTTGTTCTTCAAAAAACCAATGAAACCACATCAAACGCAAAACTGATGGAACAATACGCTTTAGATGTGACTCAATCTTCTAAAAAAGGGGAAGCCCTTGCCAATAAAACCAATATTGCCATGGATGAAATCAATCAAAAAGTCAGCACCATTAATGAAGCCATTGAAATTATTGACCAAATTGCCTTTCAAACCAATATTTTGAGCTTAAATGCAGCCGTTGAAGCAGCCACTGCTGGAGAAGTGGGTAAAGGGTTTGCCGTTGTTGCTCAAGAAGTTAGAAATCTGGCATCAAGAAGTGCCGAAGCTGCTAAAGAGATTAAAAGTTTGGTTCAAAATGCCACAGTGCAAACCAGTCTTGGAAAAGAAATTGCCACACAAATGAAAGATGAATATCTGATTTTAAATGAAAATATTACCAACACCACTGAACTGATTAAAAAAGTAACCAATGATTCTCAAGAACAAAATATCAATCTGGCTAACATCAACGCCATGATAGAGAACATTAACAGCGAAACCAAAAACACAGCCAAAATAGCCAATGATACTAATATCGTCGCAAAAGAAGCCAATGAAATTGCACAAAAAATCGTTGAAGATGCGGGTGGGAAAGAGTAAGAGGTAAAGTAACGAGTGACAAGTGTCAAGTAACAAGTATTTATTGCTCGTTACTTGTTACTCTTCACTCATTCCCTTCTCAAGCTATACACAATCGGTACTTTTATCGTCATATCTTTTTTCACTTTTGGAAAAAATTGTGAAGCCTCTTTTATGGCGTTAAGCGCCGATTTTTTAAGTAAAACATGTCCTTGAAGCGCATTAATATTTTCAACGGTTCCCTTTTTTAAAATTTTAAATTCAACCAAAACTTCACCTTGAATATTAAGCTGTTTGGCTCTTTTGGGATAGATAATATGTTGTTGAATCTGTTTAACTATTTCTTGTAAATGTTCATCTAAAAACTGCTCTTCATAGGTTTTAGGATTTGATTTTTGTATTGCTTCTTGTTCTTTGATTTCTTCTTCTTTATCCTCTTCTTTTTTTATCTCTTCTTGTTTTTCTGCTTCAAGCTCTTTACTTTTTTTAGGTTGTTCTTTTGTAAGAGTTTTGGGCTTCTCTTCTTTTATTGGCTCTTTTTTAGGGGTAGGCTTGGTTTTTTCAGTTTTTTTCTCAGGTCTTTTTTCAGGTTCTTTTTTAGGCTCTTCTTTTTTTACACTTTTTTCTTCTATGAATTTTTTTTCTTGTGCAACTAAAGCAATATGATTTAAGGCGATGGTTTTTTCATGACTTAACACCACAGGCTTAACTAAGGGTTTAAAGCTTATAATCACTCCTAAAAAGAGTAACCCATATAAAAAAAGTGTTACGATAAAGGATTTGGTGTATCTTTTTTTACTGCTCACAAGACCTGCTTATTTTTTCGTAATAATTGAGATATTCTCAAACTCATTGGCTTTAAGCATATCAAGCACATTGACAAAACTTTCAAACGCAGCTTTTTTGTCACACTTAATATAAATATGTGAAACCCTGTCCAAGGCTTTAATCTTCACTTCTAAAGCTTCTAAAGAGATGTGCATGGCATTGAGATACATCGTATTGTCTTCTTTAATTACAATGGTGGTTTCTTGTGTTTGCTTCAAGGTTTGTGCACTTTGGGCACTGGCAAGTGAAACAGGAATGTCTCCTTTAGCAATAAATGTTGATGTTAATAACACAATAGCTAAAAGCACCAACAACACATCAATAAAAGGAATGACATTGATGCTGTTAAATTTCTGTAATTTCATCGTAACGGCTCTCTATAACCTCAGCATATCGTGCCAATATATTATAAAAAATTTGTGAAATAATTGCCACAACTAAACCAACCGCCGTTGCTTTGAGTGCCAATGCCAATGAACTCATAATCTTAGTGGCTTCAATATCTCCTGCACTCATGGTAATAAAGGTCAACATAATGGCTAAAACGGTTCCTAAAAGTCCAATATAAGGGGCATTGGAAGCAATCGTTCCAATGACCGAGAGATGTTTGGTTAAACCAATTTCCAAACTTCGTTTGCTTTTATAACTCTCTACTTCAATGCTTTTATAAAAAAACAATCGTTCAATAAAAAACCACACTGAAATAAAACTCATCAAAACCAATAAAGCAATCACCCCATAATCAACCAAATTTTTTAATAATTCAATGTCCATCATTACCCTTTTTTACCATAGCCGCATGATTGTGTCCTCTTTGTTGCACACCATACTCTTTAAAAATATAAATCTTATAAAAATTCAATCCCAAATAAAAAACAATCAAAGCACTTACAATTGGAAATGCAACAATTTTTCGTATTCTACTGGTATTTAAAAGTTTTAATCGCACCATTATAATCACAAAAGCCCAAATAGCTGCTAAATAATTAAATACACCAAAAATATGTATCCAGGTATCTTTTCGTGTGGCTAAGGGTTCAATATACGCAAAAGGCAAAGCAAAAGCTTGGATAAAAGCATTGGTGATATTACTTGCCGTATGATAAAAGAAAAACTCCCACAAATGAGAAAGTCCCCCAATAATAAATAAAGGAGCAAAAGCAAATCCCAAGGTATAAAAAACTTCTTTGTATTGCAATTTCATAATTTTAGCTCCCAAAAACAAGCCACCTACACTTAAAATAACCGTAACCGCAATGGCATAAAGAAAAGCAAACAGACCAACAGTATCCATACCTCCAAAATCAATAAAACTCTCAAAATAACGAGCTGTTTTCACCCAAATAAACTCTTCAACAATGGCACTTCGTCCTAACGCATGGTGAAATCCCATCGTTATACTAATACTTGCCGTAATAAGCAAAATAATCCACACTTCTGATTTGAGGTATTTAAACTTCTCAAACAAACTAAAAGAGGGTTTTTTAACTTTAAAACTAATCGCTTCACATGCACTGCTGCAATCCATACACAACGTACAATCTTCCATTGAGTTTTTCTTATCAAATGTAAATGGTTTTAAGTTATATGAACATGCTTTAGCACACTCAAATGTTTTACACTCTCTGCATGCACTTTTATAACTTCCCAACCAAGTAAACCCAACTTTTGAAAACGCTCTTGTCAATACCCCAATAGGACACAATGATTTACAATAACTCATCTCTTTATAAATAAAAAAGAAAATAAAAGCATATAGACTTAAAATGGTAAAAAATAGTGCCGTAGCATACGGTGTTTTATAAATACTAGGATACATATAATAAACTAACCACCAACCTAAAATAAGAAGCAATCCACCTATCATAGGATTTTGTAAAGCTTTTGGCATATCTTTTTTTAATCCAAATTTTGTAATATACTTTCCTAAAAACCCATGTGGACAAATTCCACAAAAAATACGCCCCAGCGAACCTAATGTGACCACCATAAAAAAGGGCCAAAAAAGTCCCCAAAAAAGCCCAGTGGTAAAAATATTCTCACTGCTTTGATTTAAAAATCCAAAAGCAATGGCATAAAAAAATAAAAAGGCAACAAAAATCTTTAACCCCAATAAAAATACTCTGTTTTTAAACAAAAAGCCCAAAATGGGCATTTTGTAAATATCGTTGTTGTCTCGTTTGATAAAATTAACCATTATAATCCTTTATTAAAATTTTAAAGCCAAGCCTGTCGTAAAGGTTCTTCCTTGATTAACAGTAAGAGATAAATCTTCTTGATTAAAAACCAAATCACCGTTTCTATCACCACTGGCACGAGCTGTATTAAAATATGATTTATCTAAAACATTGTCCAATCGTGCAAAAAATGTCAAATCATAACTGTTGATTTTGGTTTTATATGTGGATAACAAATTTAAAGTAGTGACTTTATCAATTTTTATCTTATTTAAATCATCTGCAAAATAACTCGATTTGCTGTTAATCTCTGAAACTACATTAAGTTTTGGTATAACCTCATAATCAAGAACTACATTTAAAGTATGTTGAGGGGTTCGAGGAATCCGATTTCCAGTAGCATCATACGAAGTGATTTCCCCTGCATCAACGCGTCCATTACCATTGGCATCAAAATGTATTCCAAAATTTTTGTAGTTGGTATATTTGGCATTTAAATAGGTATATGCAAGATTATAGGTTAATTTATCGGTTAATTTATCGCTTAATGCCACTTCTAAACCTTGATGTTTAGCCCCTCCAATGTTATCCCATATTTCAGTTGTTGAAGAACCATAATTCCCTGAAGTTTTCATGATAAAATCTTTTCTATCAAGTCGAAACAATGAAATCTCATAAAATAAAGTATTTAAATATCCTCGTGTACCTATTTCATAGTTATGCGATTTTTCTTCTTTTAAATTTTCATTATTTTGTGTACTTCCCCAAGCACTAGTACTTCCTGCAAAAAGTTGATTAATGGTCGGTGCTCTAAATCCCGTAGAATAATTAACAAACAAAGAGTTTTTATCTGAAATATCATAGTTTGTTCCAATTCGATAAGAGTATACATTGAAATCTTTATCAAATTGAGTACCATTGAGATTGTTTTGGTAATCTAACTTAATCACATCGTATCTGGCANNCTTAATTTTTCACTGAATTGTTGTTTATATTCTCCGTAAATAGCATACACATTTTCATCTGTGGTATCATTACTTCTCTCTTCTCCTGCAACATTTAATGCAGAAAAAGGAGAGGTTTTATAACTAACTTTATTGACCGTTCGATTATTATATTCATTATCTCGTACGTCAAGCCCTAATAAGGTGGCAAAACTTTCATGAGAAGTTCGATACTCACTTTTAACTCCCGTTTGTGTTTGTTCATAGAAGTTATCTGTCGTATAATCTTTATCGGTATATGTTCCTACTGCACCTGTGGCATCTCGTGTTTGAGGAGAAGACCAATAATAGGTATCATCCGTATATATGTAGGCACTTAACAACAAATTGGAATTGTTGGAAAAATCTTTTGAATAAGTTGTAAAAAGTTTTAATAAATCAACATCATACATTCGCGTATAATCACGACTCTCCATATCTCCTGTAAAGGCACTGGTTGGATTATTATTGGCTTCAGTAACTCCCCCTACTGTTCCATGAGAATCTTTTTCTCGTTTAGAATACTCTGTCCCAAACGTAATATCAGAACTGTCATTAATGTAGTATTGTAATTTTCCATTAAAATATTTTGCACTGTAATTGGAATCTTCCCAATACCCATCGGCTTTTCTTTCACTGCCTTGAATATGAAAACTAAGATTATCATTGGCATAACCTGTTCGTGCTAAAAGTTTTTGATACCCGAAACTGCCAGCTTCAACAGTAGCAAAGTTATTGGCATAATGAGCACCTCGTTTTGTGGTAATAATCACCGCACCACTTAAAGCATCATCACCAAAAAGATAACTTGCCCCACCTTTAATCACTTTAATGGACTCAATATTGTCAAGGTCAATGTTAACTGCTCCTGTTCTTTCAAATACAGGAACACCATCAATAACCACTGCCACTCCGGGTTTTTCACCCATATACATTTGATTTTCTACACCACGAATATGAATTTTTAAAGAATCTCCACTTTTAACTTCTGAAGTCATTCCTGGGATTTGCTGTAAGACTTGTTGAATATTTTCTATATGGGCTTCATCAATTTTTTCGCCCGATACATTTGCGACACTGGAAACTTCGCTTCTTTTTCCCATAAATTTATCATCAATCGTTGNNNNACTATCTCTGCATAAGAAATAGAACTTGCCAATAAAAAAGAGAACAACAAACTTGAACTTTTCATTTTATTCCTTAATATTTTTCTGAAATATTAAGAAAGATGTGTTAAGAAAGTGTTAATTTTATATTTTAAGAGTTATTTAAGTATGTTGGTTAAGTTTAAGAAAAATGTAGTGCCTTCTTTATTGGAATCGATTTTGATTTCAATGGTGTGTTTATCGCAAAACTCTTTGACCATAGTAAGTCCTAAACCAAACCCTTTTTTCTTGGTATCTTCTTGATAGTATTGTTCAAATATCAAAAACAAATTTTGAGTTTCTATGGCTTTGCCACTGTTGAAAATACTTAAAATATTGTTGTGGAAGTTTAGTTGTATTTTTCCTTTGTCTTGATTGTATTTTATGGCATTGGAAAGTAAATTATCAATCACTTTTTGGAATCCATTTTTATCGGTATGCAGTATTATTTGAGGGATATTTATCTCTACTGTGATATTGTTTTTAATGTCCTCAAACTTATGAAGAGACTCTTGTATGATTTCATTTAAAGCCACATCACTGTAATCAATTTTATCAATCTCTTTTTTGATTTCATACTCCATTTGATTATAGAGATTCAAAAGAGCTAACGTTGCTTCTTTAATACGTTGTACTCGTTTGAGGTTTTTTTCATCTTTAAGGCTTTTTTCAAGCATTTGAGCATTGATTTGTATGGTAGAAGCAGGAATATTAAGCTCATGCAAGGTCTCTTTGACTTTTTTTTCCAAATTTGCTTCCCCTTTAAATAAAGGCTCCAATAAAGGTTGAATTAAAAACCCATTTAATATAACGGCAAAAAGAATCAAAAAAAGAGTTATGAAAATAAAATTATCTTGAGTAAAGCCAAAAAAGTTGACCACAGAGTAATTCAAAATTAACGTAAAAATTGTAATAAAAGCAATCACAATGGAATTTGAAATTAAGAAATTCCTTTTTTTAGAACTCAACTTTATACCCTATGCCTTTGACATTACTCAAACACTCTTTGCCTACAATCTTTTTGAGGTTATTAATATACACACGAATAGAACCCTCACTGTACTCTTGAGAACAGCTCCAAAGTTTTGAAACAATCATCTCTTTGGTAATAATCGCATCTCGGTTTTGTAAACACAACTCAAACAGATGAACCACTTTAATGGGAACATTCAAATCCACCCCATTTTCATAAATTCGTTTGGTCAAAGGATTAAACTCCAAGCCATTGTCTAATTTAATGATTTCAAGAGGTTTATTGCTTCGTTTGAGTAAGGATTTAATACGCAATATCAATTCATCCAAATCCACAGGTTTGGTTAAATAATCATCTGCTCCATTTAAAAAACCTTGTTTTAAGGTCTCTTTATCTTTATACGACGTTAAAAAGATAGCTGGAGTTTCATCGTTAATCGCACGTAACTCTTTTAAAAACTCTAAGCCATTGAGTTTCGGCACATTAATATCAAGCAAATATAGATCATAATTATTTTCAAAATTTTTACTTAAAGCCTCTTCTCCATCATACGCTATATCAACACAAAACCCCTCATCTTCAAGAAAGTCTTCAATACTTTGTGCAAATAAGGCATCATCTTCAAGCAATAATATGGTCACACGCTATCCTTTATTTTATCCCTAAAATTGTAGCCAATTGAAACTTATATAAAATATTGCGTTTATAACATTTTTTATCATATAATCTATTTCAATTTAAAAACAGTACAAAGGGTTTAGCACATATGTTCAAAAAGATTTTATTTCCAACGATATTTTTGATTCTTGCTTATTTTATTCTTGCCAATGAAAATGCCAAAATTATTGTCGCAGGAATTGCCATTTTTTTAGTGGGAATGTATTTTATGGAAGAAGGATTCAAACTCTTTTCAGGAAGCACTTTAGAAAAAGTCTTAGAAAATTTTACCAATACTCTGCCCAAAGCCATTACCACAGGTGCTATTGCGACATCAATCGTACAAAGTTCTTCACTGACAAGTGTGATTATGATTTCATTTTTAAGTGCCGGTTTGATTGGTTTAGGTGAAGCCATTGGGGTTATATTTGGAGCTAATTTAGGCAGTACTACCACCACTTGGTTGGTTTCATATTTTGGTCTGAAAATCGATATTGCTTATTATGCCTTGCCCATGTTAATCTTTGGCGTGGCATTACGTTTTTCTAAAAATACCAAATATCAAGGCTTAGGCAATATTCTTTTGGGCTTAGGATTTATCTTTTTGGGTATTTCATACATGATGAATGGATTTGAAACTCTTAAAAATACCATCAACTTGGCTTCTTATTCCATGGAAGGCTATTTGGGAGTTTTGGTTTATATTGCAATTGGTATTATTGCAACCGTTATTATACAATCCAGTGCCGCTACCATGGCAATTGTTATTGCCGCACTTGTAAGCAGTCAAATCGTTTATGAAAATGCGTTGGCTATCTCAATTGGTGCAAATATTGGAACAACCATAACAGCTATTGTAGGTGCATTAGCATCCAATGAAAATGGAAAACGNNTTGGCTGTAGCACACTTTATCTTTAATGCCATTACCGCACTGGTTGCTCTTGTTTTTATCTATCAATTGGCATATATGGTAGATTATTTAGCTCAAGTTTTTGGTGTTGATGATACAAATTACGTCATAAAACTTGCCATTTTTCATACTGTTTTTAATGTTATTGGTATTCTTTTAGTGGCTCCTTTTACCCAAAAGATTGTGGTATATTTAGAAACCCTGTTTATTCCTAAAGTTAAAGCCAAAAGTAAACCTTTGTATTTAAGTGATGAGGTTATTGAAATTCCTAAAGCCGCCTTAGTGAGTATTAGAAAAGAGGTGATGAACCTCTATTTTCAATCGCTTAAAGCCATTTCTCATGCCATGAATTTACACCGAGAAGATGTGTTTGGTCAAGGCAATTTACAAGAAGTGGTTAAAAAATCAAAAAATAAAATAGAAACCAACATTGATGTTATCTATAAAGAGAATTTAAAACAGCTTTATGGCGAAATTATTCGATATTCATCGTTGGCTCAACAAAATATGAATGAAGAGGAAATCAAGCTTGTAGGACGTCTTAAATACGCCTCACGAAAAATTATTAAATCACTTAAAGATGTCAAAGAGTTACAAAAAAACATTAACTTCTATTCAAGAAGTAAAAATGAGTTTATCAAAAACGAGTATGATTCCATTCGTGAAATCATTGCCAATACGTTACGAGAAGTGGAATACATACGAAAAAACCACTTAGACGATATAGACAGAATGTCAAGAATTGAAGCCTTAAAGCATCAACTCAATAGTTTAGACCTCATTCAAAATGGCAAAATAGATGAACTCATACGAAATAAGAAAATTGATACCACAATGGCAACGTCACTGATTAACGATGCCTCTTTTGGTTTATATATTTGTAAACGTTTAATTGACATTACTATGATATTATGGATTGAAGATGATGTATTAATTGAATTAGGAGAAGAGAATGAAGATTAAAAAACTGCTAGAAAAGATGGATTGTTTTTTTAAGAAAAATGACAAACCTAAAGAGAAAAAGTTAAAAAAGCTTGAAGAGATTATAGAAAAGCTCAAAACAAAACGTAAAAGAATCAAAGCAAAACTGGGTAAGAAGAGTTTAGATGACAAAGAAAAAGAGATTTTATATGAAGAGTTAAAAGTCATCAATAAACTGCTTAAAAAAGCCAAAAAGCAGTTTTAAGCGTTAAATCTGCTTAAAACTGCTGAAGTTTTGCCGTAATGCTTCGTATGAAACAATGGAAACGGAGTTGGCGATATTTAAACTTCGAGCGTTATTGGTCATAGGTATGGTTATACAGCCTTGAGTGTGTTGTGCCAACAAACTTTCTGGAAGCCCTGCATCTTCTCGTCCAAAATAGAAATAATCCCCCACTTCATATTTGACATCAAAATAGTTTTGTGTTGTTTTAGTTGTTGCAAAAAAATGGCGAGTGTTTAAAGGATGGCTTTGCCAAAACTCTTCAATGTTATTGTACTCTTTCACATCCAAATCAAACCAATAATCAAGCCCTGCTCTTCGCACTTCTTTTTCAGTAATTTCACCAAAACCATACGGTTTAATTAAGTGTAACGTACAATTTAAAGCAAAAGCCAATCGCCCAATTGTGCCTACATTTCCAGGGATTCGAGGTTCGAGTAAAACAATATTAAACATCTATAAAATAACCGTTTTATTGCCATAAACAAACACTTTATCTTCGAGTAACAGTTGTAAGGCATTGGACAATACAACTTTTTCTACATTCCGCCCAGCACGACGCATATCTTGCCAAGAATACGTATGATCAACGCGTACAACATCTTGAGCTACAATAGGACCTTCATCTAAATCATCGGTAACATAATGTGCGGTGGCTCCAATGATTTTCACCCCTCTGTGATGTGCTTGTTTATAGGGATTAGCCCCAATAAAGGCAGGTAAAAACGAGTGATGAATATTGAGTACTTTTTTGGGAAAGGTTTCTACAAATTTAGAGGTTAAAATTCGCATATATTTTGCCAGTACAATAAGTTCGGGGTTATATTGATTGATTTGTTCAATGACCAAATCTTCATGTTCTTCTCGGCTGAGATTTTCAGCACTGATACAGTGAAATGGAATATCAAACTTCTCAACCAAATCTTTTAAATAATCATGATTGGCAATAACCGCTTTAATATTGGCATTGAGTTCGCCATCTAAATAACGAATCAGTAAATCTCCTAAAACATGAGACTCTTTGGTCGCTAGAAGTACAATATCTTTTTTTTGTTTGGTGGTTAATTTAATCGTAGAGTCTTTAGGTAAAACCTCTTTTAGCTCTTTTAGCAGTAAATCTCTGTTAACATCGCCTGAAATCACACTTCTCATAAAGAATTTTTTGGTCTCTTCATCTACATATTCAGAGTTTTGTTCAATGTTTAAGTTATTGGCAAAAAGGATTTTTGATACGTTGTAAACCAATCCTTTGGCATCGGTGGTATCAATTAGCAGTATATACTCTTTCATCTTTGTCCTATTCATGGTATCATTGTTAAATTTGGGTGCAATGATACCATGAAATAGTTTAATAATAAAAGTTTATACCATTTTTGAAAGTTGGAGTTTATACGCTTCAAAGTCCAAGTTGGTAATTTTTGCCACGCCTGATTCAATCGCTGCATAAGCAACCGCACTTGAAACATCGACCATAAGTCGTTTGTCAAAAGGTTTAGGAATAATATACTCTTTCCCAAACTCAATGTTTTCACCAAAAATGGCTTTGACTTCTGCTGTGACCTCTTTTTTCGCCAAATCTGCAATGGCATAGGCGGCCGCTTTTTTCATTTCCATGTTAATTGAGGTGGCACGAACATCTAAAGCTCCTCTGAAAATAAAAGGAAATCCCAATACATTGTTGATTTGATTGGTAAAATCACTTCGCCCTGTTCCAACAATGGCATTGGGTTTAACCTCTAAAACTTCACTGGGGAAAAGCTCTGGCGTAGGGTTTGATAAAGCAAAAACAATAGGCTCATCTGACATTAATGCAATATGTTCTTTCGTAAATGTCCCTGGTTTTGATAATCCCAATACCATATCGGCATTAAAAAACGCCTCTTCTTTGGTCATCGCATTTTTGACACTGAACTCTTTTTTGTATTCATTTAAATCATCTCTTTCATCATGTACAACCCCTTTAGAGTCAATCATTATGATATTTTTAACGCCTAAACTTTTATACATTAATGAGCAAGAAATTGCAGCAGCACCTGCACCTACAACGACAATTTTTACCTCTTCGAGTTTTTTGTTCATAAGTTCACACGCATTAATCAATGCCGCACTGCTGATAATTGCTGTTCCATGTTGATCGTCGTGCATTACTGGAATATCCAACTCTTCAACCAAACGTCTTTCAATTTCAAAACACGCTGGAGCTGAAATATCTTCTAAGTTAATTCCTCCAAATGTCGGTGAAATCGCTTTGACAATTTCACAAAACTTATCCACATCTTTTTCATCAACTTCAATATCAAAAGAGTCAATGGCTGAAAATCGCTTAAATAAAATCGATTTCCCCTCCATAACAGGTTTTGAAGCCAATGCTCCAATATCGCCTAAACCAAGTACGGCTGTTCCATTTGAAATCACCGCGACTAAATTGCTTTTTGATGTATATTTAAAGGCATTTTCTGGATTGGCTTCAATTTCTATACAAGGATTCGCAACCCCTGGTGTATACGCCAATGCCAAATCTCGTTGTGTCATAAATGGCACGGTTGACTCCACACACAATTTACCAGCTCGTGGAAATTCGTGGTATGCCAAACTCTCTGCTTTTGTTACCATAGTACTCAAAATATCCCCTTTTTGAAAAATTTACACAATATTATCTTAAGTAAATTTAATTTTTTGTAAAATTTATGTTTTTTTTAAAAATTACACTATTTATACATAAGTTCAACATTTTACTCACATACCGATGTATAAACTATGTCTTTTTTACTTCAAAAGTAGCTTAATATATTTAAAATCATACTAATTTATTTTAAAGAGTTAAATATTAAGATTGAGCTTAAAATATCTCTCTTATTGTATCGTTTTAATAGGGGGTTTGAAAAATAAAGGCTCTTGATGTATAACCTTTAAAGCTCTTTTAAAGAAATGTATAAAATGATTTTTAATTGACTTTGATTGCACTATACAAAAGAGTGTATTAGTTAAATGGCTCTATAACTCTTTTTATAAGTTTTGATATATTTAATTTTTGTATAATAATTAATATTTTAAAGGATTAAAGAATAAATTTTAAAATTTATTCTTCTAAAGTGATAAGCCCTGCAAAGCGTCCGCACTCTTTATTGAGGCGATAAGAGTAAAAATTGGCATTTGAACATTTCGTACAAATGGGGCTTTGTGTAATTTGAGTGATTCCCAAACGATGAAGTTGCATCGTATTAATGCCTTGTAAATCGATATTTCTGCCCTTTACAAAGGCTTTTCCAAACGATTGTATAACAATATTTGCCAACTCTTGCCCCACTTCATAACAGCACGCTTGAATGGAAGGACCCAATATGGCTTTAATATCTTGAGGTAAACACCCAAACTGTTCTATCATAAGAGAAGCCGTTTTATGAGCTATTTGTAAAAAAGTGGAGTTTCGCCCTGCATGAATGGCGGCAATCACACCCTTTTTTTCATCTTTTAATAAAATAGGAATACAATCAGCAACCATGACCATAAGTGTAATATTGGGAAGAGTCGTTATAAGAGCATCACAATCTTTGATAAGCAAAGGTGAGTCTTGAGTTACAATATGGACATTGTTCCCATGCGTTTGCTCCATATATCGCATCGTAGAGGCATCAAAACCATATTTTTGAGCTAAAGTACGTCGGTTTTGGTTGACCTCTTCAACATTATTACTCACATGGTACGCAATGTTTCCATCGTCTTTATTGGTAAAGTATTGTTTGATTTTCATAGGGTGATTATATCAAATGAAAATAAATTTTGTTGTATAATCCAAACCATAAAAAGAAAAAGGTAAGAAATGAACCGATTTGACCTAGCTGCAAAAGAGTGGGACACCAAACCAACCAGCCAACTTGTTGCCAAAGCCACCTCTGAGAAAATACGAGAAAATATCTCATTGGAAAATAAACAAATCCTTGATTATGGATGTGGTACAGGGTTGTTGGCATTTAGTATCTCCGATGAAGCCCGTATGGTTACGGGGATGGACAACAGTGCTGGAATGGTAGAAGTCTTTAACCAAAAAGCCCAAGATTTTGGATTTACCAACATCAAAGCCGTTCAACACAATATTGATAATGAAGAGTTACCGCAAAATGCCTTTGATGTGATTGTTACAAGTATGACATTACATCATATTTTAAATCCCAATGATTTTTTTATAAAATGTAAAAAAGCATTAAAACCCAATGGATATTTATGTATTTCTGATTTGGATGAAGAAGATGGCACTTTCCATGAAAAACATAAAAACGATGGTGTACACCATTTTGGCTTCTCAAAAGCACAAATCGCACAATTTTATACAAACAATGGTTATAACCTCATTTATTTAGATGATATTTGTACATTAGAGCGAGAAAATGGGAACTTCCCTATTTTCTTAAGCATCGGACAAATTTAAAAGGACAAACATTTGAAAACATTTGCAATTTTTGGAAACCCAGTAGAACACTCAAAATCACCCCAAATGCACAACGCAGGATTTAAACATCTTGGATTTGATGCAAAATATATCAAACATCAACTTCTTGATGGTGCAACCATTAAAGAAGAGTTTTTAAGCAACCACTACTGCGGAGCAAATATTACAGTACCACATAAAGAGTATGCCTATGAAAACGCAGATGTTGTAAGAGGCTTGGCTAAAGAGATTCAAGCGGTCAATACCTATATCTTAGAAAACGATAAAGTCATCGCCTACAACACCGATGCCCCTGGTTTTTTAAAAGCCATTGAAAGCTTCGGAAACATCAACTCTGTCCTACTTTTAGGAGCAGGAGGAACCGCCAAAGCCATCGCCCTAGCCTTACAATCAAGTGGTATAAGTGTAACGGTACTAAATCGAAGTGAAAATAAACTGGACTTTTTCAAAGCCCATGGAATAGAGAGTCATACATGGGAATCCTTTACACCCAAAAAATATGACCTCATCGTAAACTCCACAA
>NPIG01000574.1_pt1 | contig 17181 bp, 19 predicted proteins | sample 8637441 | NCBI WGS metagenome assembly NPIG01 (sample SAMN07420675, study PRJNA396082) | bioreactor metagenome | isolation source: sample BR6 brine-fed electro-methanogenic bioreactor BR | place: Japan: Kochi | collected 2016-06-14 | reverse complement strand
TACCATTGAACTACACCCGCTTCCGCTCGTTTCCGAAAGAATTGTATAGGGGATCGCGAGGAGGCGCGCAAGTCCGCGCGAAAGGTGCAGACGGAGGGTCCGTCCCGATAAGCCCCCGAACACAGAAATGTTATTTGCGCCTCCGGGATTGCTACGTAAATAAGAACCGGTTGCGCTGGTGAGTTGTAAGGGAGTCCAAACCGGTATGACAGAGACCATCCTGGCCGAGAGGCCGGCCATCGATCCGAGAAAATTCCGCGATCCCGACGTCACGGCAAACGGCGAGCAGCGCGCCGTCGTCGCCCTGACGCAACTGCGGACCTTGTGGTTCAACACCGGTAGCCTGTGCAACATCGCCTGCCGGAACTGCTACATGGATTCCAGCCCCAAGAACGACAGGCTGGCCTACATCAGCCTGGCCGAGGTCCGCGAATACCTGGACGAGATCGCCCGCGACGGCCTGCCGGTCGAGGAGATCGCGTTTACCGGCGGCGAACCCTTCATGAACCCCGACCTGACCGACATCCTGGGCGAATGCCTGGCGCGCGGCTTCCGGGCCCTGGTGTTGACCAATGCCATGAAGCCGCTGCACCACAAGCGGGCGGCGCTGCTCGATCTGCATGCACGTCACGGCCGCGCCTTGACCCTGCGCGTGTCCATGGACCACTTCACCGCCGACAAACACGAGGCCGTCCGCGGCCCGGCAACCTGGGCGCCGATGCTGACCGGCCTGAAATGGCTGGCCGAGAACGGATTCAACGTGACCGTCGCCGGGCGGACCTGCTGGGCTGAGGACGAGGCGTCGTCGCGGCAAGGCTACGCTGCGGTCTTCGCCGAGCACGGCATTCCCGTCGATGCCGCCGATCCGGCCGCGCTGGTGCTGTTCCCCGAGATGGACGCCGGGGCCGACGTTCCGGAAATCACCGTCAAGTGCTGGGATATCCTGGGCGTGGCGCCGGAGACCATTATGTGCGCGACCTCGCGCATGGTGATCAAGCGCAGGGAGGCGGAGCGCCCGGTCGTGGTGCCCTGCACGCTGCTGCCCTACGACCCCGAGTTCGAGATGGGGGCCGACCTCGCCTCGGCCGGCAAGGTGGTGAAGCTGAACCACCCGCACTGCGCCCGATTCTGCGTATTGGGCGGGGCTTCCTGCAGCGTATCCTAGGGCTGGCTGTCGTTAAATTTCCCCTGAATCGCCTTTTTTCTGCCTTATGCGGGCACGCGAAGGCCACACTCGCATCTTAGGTTGCATCCTCGGAACGGCGGTGAAGCGCGCCGCCGGTGTGGAAAAGGGGATGCCAACATGCGCACGATGTTTTTCGGAACCGTCCTGGTCGCCCAGGCCTTGGTCATCGTTCTGCTGACCGGCTGCGGCGCCACCTTCGACTATACCGCCCTTCGCGACAGCAAGGCCGAGGGCGATGGCTTCGCCGCCGAGCTGGCCCGCGAATACAAGGTCTTCGCGTTGTTCGAGACCGACGAGATGCGCGACTGGCCGGATGCCGCCCACTTCGGCGAAAAGGCCCTGGCCGCCGCCTCGGGCAAGGTGCTGCCGCCCGAGAGCCCGAAGGACTGGCGCCTGCCCAAGGACAAGGTCGGCGAGATCACCGCCGCCCGGGCGCGGCTGGTTTCCGCCCTCAACAAGGGCGCCGGCGAGCGCTGGCCCCATGCCGCCGCCAAGGCCCAGGTCGGCCTCGACTGCTGGATCGAGCAGCAGGAAGAGAACTGGCAGTTCGATCACATCGCCAAGTGCCGTGGCGAGTTCGAGGGCGCGATCACCGAGATCGACAAGGCCTTCGCCGTCTCCGAGGCCGCTGCCGACACCAACGCCATTCCCGCCGTCGCCATGCAGGATGGCGCCACGGACGACGGCCTGACCGATCCCAAGGCCTTCCTGATCCTGTTCGACTTCGACAGTGCCGCGATCACGGCCGACTCGCTGCCCGCGCTCGAGGCCATCGCCGACGCCGCCAAGGCCGGGGAGACCGTTCGCCTGATCGTCAGCGGCCACACCGACCGCGCCGGCCCGGAAGCCTTCAACCAGCGGCTTTCCTGGCAGCGTGCCGAGGCGGTGAGCCAGGCCCTGATCGAACGCGGTGTTGCCGCCGACCGCATTGGAATTTCAGCTCATGGCGAGCGCCGGTTGCGGATATCGACACCCGACGGCATGCGCGAACCGCGCAACCGCCGCGTCGAGGTGACGGTCGGACCGGCACCCGCTCTGTGAGTTGACGAGCCTTCATCCTTCCTTCCGCAGAAGTCCCCGCCTGCCAACTATGCGAGGGTCCGTTGCCCGACGGCCCTCGCCTTTTTTTGGTGACGGTGGTCACAGCCGTATCTGGAAACCCCGTGCGAGGCTCCCANNATATAGGCCAACCGGAACGAACAGACGGGATTCGAGCGTCGCCAATGTATGAACAGACCACGCGCGGGATTTTGGTTCGGGTCGAACCGACCTTTCTGGAGGACCACTCGGCTCCGGACGAAGGCCGATTCGTTTGGGCCTATCATGTCCAAATCGAGAACCAGGGGTGGGAGACCGTGCAGTTGCGGACTCGCCATTGGCGGATCACCGATGCCCGCGGCGAGACCCACGAGGTGCGTGGCGACGGCGTGGTCGGCGAGCAGCCGGTCCTCGATCCCGGCGAATCCTTCGAGTACACCTCGGGCACGCCTTTGGCGACACCGTCCGGTTTCATGGTCGGGACCTATGGGATGGAGACCTCGGCGGGCGAATCCTTCGACGTCGGGATTCCCGCCTTTTCNNGCCCCTATCACCGGGCCCAGATCAACTAGGACTTTGCCCGGCCTCCGCCCGGGAAGAATGCTTGATTGCCCGGCATCGCGAACTAGATTCGAGAGGACGGTGTCCGCCAGCGGCACCGCCGATCCCCCGGGGGCCTGGGGCCCCACCGTCTCAAGGAGTACCCAGCCGTGAGCAGATCCGAACCGATGAGCCTTGTTGCCGACAAGAAGGGCGGAACGCAGGGGCGTCCGACCCGCGAGCAGGCCCAGGAGGCCATCAGGACGCTGATCCGCTGGGCCGGGGACGATCCGGATCGCGAGGGTCTGCTCGATACCCCGCGGCGGGTCGCCGAGGCCTATCAGGAATGGTTCGGCGGTTACGAGGCCGACCCCGAGGACATCCTCAAGCGGACCTTCGAGGAGACCGACGGCTATGACGAGATGGTCCTGCTCAAGGACATCCGTTTCGAATCCCACTGCGAGCACCACATGGCGCCGATCATCGGCAAGGCGCACGTGGCCTATCTTCCGGAACATCGCGTCGTCGGCATCAGCAAGCTGGCCCGGCTCGTCGAGGCCTATGCCAAGCGGCTGCAGATCCAGGAGAAGATGACGGCGCAGATCGCCAACACCATCGACGAAGTCCTGCAGCCCATGGGCGTTGCCGTGGTGATCGAGGCGGCCCATCAGTGCATGACGACGCGCGGCGTCCACAAGGGCGGCGTGGTGATGGTGACCAGCCGCATGCTCGGCGCGTTCCGCACCAACGCATCGACGCGCCGCGAGTTCCTGGCCATGGTCGGGACGCCCTCGGCGGGCGAGGTCGGGTTCGTCTGATCAATCCATAGACATTTCAACAACCGGAACGGAACGGCACTTCGGTTCGGGAAACGCCTAGGTTTCCCGTCGGCTGAACTCTCTGCCCTCTTGACCGCGCGCGACTGACGCGGTTACGTGATCGGCAACATCCTGCTGGGGGGATCCTGGGACCGACGCCGCATGATTGATTTCCGGCCCGTGCTGTTCATCGTCGGGATGCTGTTGAGCATCCTCTCCATCGCCATGTGCATCCCGGCCCTGGTCGATCTGACGGCCGGCCATCCCGACTGGCAGGTGTTCGGGACCTCGGCCGGCCTGACCCTGTTCGTCGGCGTCGCGCTGATCCTGACCAACCGCGTGTCCGTTGCCCGGTTCACGGTGCGCCAGGCTTTCGTCATGACGACGTTGAGCTGGATCGTGCTGACCCTGTTCGCGGCGCTGCCGCTGAAATTCTCCGAACTCGACCTGACCTATACCGATGCCTTCTTCGAGGCGATGTCCGGTTTCACGACCACCGGATCGACGGTCATCGTCGGTCTCGACGAGGCGCCTCCCGGGCTGCTGCTTTGGCGGGCCATGCTGCAATGGCTGGGCGGCATCGGTATCGTCGTCATGGCCATCGCCGTGCTGCCCATGCTGCGGGTCGGCGGGATGCAGCTTTTCCGCATGGAGTCGTCCGACCGTTCGGAGAAGGCGATGCCGCGCGCCGCCCAGATCGCGGCCGCGACCGGGATCATCTATCTCGGCCTGTCGGTCGCCTGGGCGATCATGTACTGGGCCGCCGGCATGTCGCCGTTCGACGCCGTCGCCCATGCCATGACGACCATCGCCACCGGCGGCTATTCAACCTCCGACGGATCGGTCGGGCATTTCGACAGCGCGCTGATCGACGCCATCGCCACCGCCGGCATGATCGTCGGCGGGCTGCCGTTCATCCTCTATCTGCGGGTCGCCCAGGGGGATAAGTTCGCCCTGTTCCAGGATACGCAGGTGCGGGTGTTCCTCGGCGTGGTCGCCGCCCTGGTCCTGATCGGGACCGGCTTCCTGTGGCTGGACAACGGCCTGCATCCCTTGCAGGCGCTGCGTTACGCGTCGTTCAACCTGGTGTCGATCATAACCGGCACCGGCTACGCCACCTCGGACTTCTACCGCTGGGGAGCCTTCGCGGTGCCCCTGTTCTTCATGATCATGTTCATCGGCGGCTGCGCCGGTTCGACGACCTGCGGCATCAAGATCTTCCGCTTCCAGGTCCTCTATGCGGCGGCACGCACCCAGATGCGCCATCTCGTCCAGCCGCACGGGGTGTTCATCCCCTACTACAACCGGCGCCCGATTCCCGAGGACGTCATCAATTCCGTCCTCAGCTTCTTCTACGTCTTCATTCTGTGCTTCGGCGTCCTGGCCATCGGCCTCGGCATGCTCGGACTCGACTATCTGACCGCCATCTCCGGGGCGGCCACCGCCATCTGCAACGTCGGCCCGGCTCTGGGCGAGATCATCGGCCCGGCGGGCAACTTCTCGAGCCTGCCCGATACGGCGAAATGGATGCTGTCGGCCGGCATGCTGCTCGGCCGGCTCGAACTGTTCACCGTCATCGTCCTGTTCAGCCGCACCTTCTGGCGCGGCTGATCGCCGGTCCCCGCCGACCCGTTTCCCAGCTTTCCTGACTCGACTTGTTCATAGAATGAACGTCATGAATGAAGAACTCTTCATATCCGGCGTCATAATGTTCACGTCATGAACAAAAAGTGACAAAACCATTCGCTTGGAGGGGCCGGAAACGAGGCCGGGACCGAGGCTGGGACCGGGGCCGGGGCCGGACGGAGCCGGGGCCCGGACCGACACCGCCGCCCTTGCCGGTTACAGAATGCCGTGGCGGGAGAAGACCTCGCGCAGGGAGTCGCCGCGGGCCAGTTCGTCGCGCACCCGGTTTTCGCCGCTGACCTTCTCCAGCGCCAGGCTGACGGTCTGTTCGGCCAGGGCTTCCGGCACCACGATCACGCCGTCGGCGTCGCCGAAGACCAGGTCGCCGGGACGGACGTCGACGCCGCCGCAGGCGATGGGCACGTCGATGGCCATGACCTTGCCGCGGCCTTTCGAGTCGAGCGGCGCGATCCCGCCGTGAAAGACCGGGAACTGCATGGTCCGGACCATCCTGATGTCGCGGACCAGGCCGTCGGTCACGCAGCCGACGGCACCGCGCGCCCGCGCCGCCGTGCTCAGCAGCTCGCCCCAGGGAGCGATACGGGACGACCCGCCGCACCCCATGACCGCCACGTCACCGGCCGCCAGATCGTCGATCAGAGCGATTTCCAGGTCGTAGGGGTTCTCTCCCGGTTCGACGTGAAAGACTTCCATGTACATGGCAGTCCGCGCCCGGCCGCAAAGGACGAGCCCGTCATCCAGGGGGCGGATGAAAGGGCCCATCGCCTGACGCATTTCACCGAGAAAATCCAAGGTATCCGACAACACGGCCGAATAGAGCTCCGAGCGGGCACGCTCGATGAGTTCGCTGGAAATGGTCATGCTTGTGATCCCTTTCACGTTGGCGGCCGGGGCCTCCCCCGGAATGATTTTCCCCCTTCGCGGGGCCAAAAAGGACCCGATGGGAGATTTCTGCCCTGCGATCCTGTCCACTACCGACTTTCCCGGACGTCGGTTTCGGCCCGTTCCGTTCAGACCGAAGGAGGCGAGTCGCAAGGAAAACAAGCCGTTCGCGAGAGCAGCGACGCTCCAGGCTCCGTAAATGTAAACATTTGTAAACACCTACACGGAACATAGGAATATTATCATATAAATGGCTCATTGTCAACCTGTGCCCGTTTAGATGAATGCAACGATAATGATAACTAAAATCAAAAATAAACAACCAAATATAGGTCTGATATTCTTGGAAACGTGTAGATATAGTTTTTTTTAACAATTCTATACTTGTAACCAGGAGCTCAAACCGTAGAATGCCGGCGGGAAAAGCGTGCATCCGCACGTCATATGGGGGAATGCGCCTCCCGGCGTTATTCGGTCGGTCGCCACGGTTCCGCCGTGGCAGCGTGGTTTGCTGCAAGCTGAAGTCCTGTGGTTCCCCGAAAGACGTGCGTGAAGACCGCGAAGGTGGGGTCGCCGACGGTTTTCCCAGGATGCCCTACTCCTTTTGGCACATTTGTTGCTGAGAGAAGACGGGGTAAATACCAATGGAAACCGCACGGAGGGTTTCAATGTTGCGTTTTTTGATCGGCTTGGCTTTGGTTGCCCTGATGGCGACCCCGGCCGCCGCGGACTATTCCGCCGGCGCCGGCGCCTACAGTGAGGGCGACTACAAGGCCGCCTATCGTGAGTTTCTGGCCAGCGCCAAGGATGGCGATGCGCGGGCCCAGTTCGGCATCGGCGTCATGTATCACAAGGGCAAAGGCGTTCCGAAGGACTACGCCAAGGCCGTGGAATGGTATGCCAAGGCCGCCGAGCAGGGACATGCGACGGCGCAGAACAATCTCGGCATCATGTATCGCCGCGGCGAGGGCGTCAGCAAAAGCCCCCGCGAGGCTTTCACCTGGATCTGGATGGCCGCCATGCAGGGAAATCCGCGGGCGGAAATGAACCTCGCGGACATGTTCCGCCGTGGCGATGGTGTCGGCAAGGATCTGCTGCAGGCCTACGCCTGGCTGGAGTTCGCCATCACCGATCTGCCGAAGGGCGCCCGGAAACTCGCCCAATCGCGCCGCGACCAGATCGTGGCCCAGCTGGACGATCAGGAAATCCAGCGCGCCGAGCGCATGGCCCAGACCCTGCGGGCTTTGCGCGAATAGCCGTCGTCGACCGTTTGTGCGAGAGGACGCAGAAGAGTGATTGAGCGCGGTCTTTCCTGGCGAGAGGCCGCGCCGCTTGTTTTTTGCTATGCAAATTGCAAATCGTTTTCGTTGGCAGGGGCGGGCCGACCGATCCGTATGCGCGGGCAGGCCTGACAACAAAGGTTCCCCTGATCCGGGATGCGAATTGGGATTGGGATATTGAGGCACGGAGTAAGCGGATGCGTTCGGTTGGACTGATTGCCGCGTTTTTTGCCGCCATCGTATGGGCGGCCCCTGCGGCGGCCGACTATGCCGCCGGGGTGGCGGCCTACAAGGTGGGCGACTACAAGACGGCGCTGGCCAATTTTCTGCCCGAGGCCGAGGCCGGAGATTCCCGGGCGCAACTCGGCATCGCGCTGATCTACCACAAGGGCCAGGGCGTCGACGCCAATCCGGCCGAGGCGGTCAAGTGGTATCGCAAGGCGGCCGAGCAGGGGAATCCGACCGCGCAGAACAATCTCGGCGTCATTTACCGGCGCGGCGACGGCGTCGAGAGGAACGCCCGCGAGGCGTTCTCGTGGATCTGGATGGCGGCCATGCAGGGATACGCGCGGGCCGAACTCAACCTCGCCGACCTTTACCGCACCGGCGAAGGGGTACCCATGGATGCCATCCTCGCCTATGTGTGGCTGCAGTTCGCCATCGAGGACCTGCCGGCGGCGGGCCGCGACGTGGCCAGCAAGCGCAAGGCCGAACTCGTCGCCGAGATGACTCCCGAGGATATCGAACGCGCCGATCGCATGACCAAGGCGATGCGCGCCTCGCGGTTCGGCGGATAGTCCCGGCCCGGCCCGGCATCTGTGAACCTCTTCACACAGGATTCGACCGAATTCTACTAAGACTGGGAGCCGTACGGGGCCCGTTCCCGTGCGGCGGCCAACCCCGGCCGCTTGATCGACCCGTCGTCCCCGCACCGCCGTGTGACGGCGACGGCACGACCGCCTCTCCCGGCAATTCGGTTTAACCCGCGCCCGGATTCCGGGAGGGGCGGAGAGCCCTTCCCGTCTTGTTAGGCGGGTTCATTCGAAAATTCATCTCAATTCGTTAATCGAAGCAAATTCCCTGTTGAATCGAAGGTTCGACGTGCCCACCTGACGGAATCTGCGGGGACGGGTTTGCCGTGGGTGGACAAAGGAATGAGCCCTCTTCTTTGGAATATCGCAATCGTCTGGAGTGCGTCGGCCGTGCTGGCCGTCGAGTACTGTGCCGCTCTCAGGGAACGCGAGGACAAACGCCAACCGCAACCGATCCAGCCGCAGATCCGCAAGGATGACGGTAGCGGGGACTGAGACCGTCAGGCCGGCGGAATGCGGTCACCCGGCGACGCATTCGATATACCAGGCCAGATCGTCGTCACTCATCGGGTAGGTCCCCTTCGGTCCCGGCCGCAACTGGTTCTTGGGCGGAATGCGGGAAATCCTTTTCTGAACGAGATGAGCGGTCGGCATCGACAGGCCGGCCTTCCAGACCAGCGCGGTGACGGCCTTGCCGCTGCCGGTATTGAGCATGCGTGATACGGTATCGAAGGGCAGGCCCGAGAGGTGCATGAGCGCATAGCGGACAAAAGCGTTGTCGGTCCCCTCCAGCGCCCGGACCACCGCATCCTCCGTCAACTTTCCGCTGTTGAACAGTTTCGCGGCCCGTTCCTCGGCCGGCTCCCAATCCGCTTCCTCGCCGGCGAAATCACCGCGCTCGATCCGCTTGCGGACGGTCTGGCGGAGTGTCTCGACGAGGTCGGCCTGGTCGCGGTGCTTCTCGATCAGGCTATCCATGAGCGCCGCGCTGATGAAGGTGGCGATGCGGCGTATCACCCGTGCCGGCAGGTTGTCGCGATCGACCATCGGCGCGTGCCACTCGACGTTCCCCTCGGCTTCCACCGCGATCATGTCCATGGTTTTGTTCGAAATCGCCGCGCTCTTGTTGCCCAGGAGGGCGGCGACGGCCTGGACGTTTCGGGTATTGAAGACGGCTTCGGCAAGGCGCGCCGACAGGCCCTTGCGCTTGGACAGGGCGACCAGGGCGCCGCTGACGCAGCCGCCGGCGATGATCTCCAGTAGGTCTTCGTCGGACAGCAGCGGCGAGTATTCCAGGATTGGTGCCGAGACGATCTCTTCGACGTCGCGGGCCAGTTCGCGGATGAGCTTGCGCGGGACGTTGTCGGCTCTTTTGATCTCGTCGGCAATGGTGGCGCGGACGCGCGGCAGGTCGTCCCGCGCGAGGATCTCCAGCACTTCCATGGCCATGCTGGTCAGGCGGTCGGTTTCGTCCTTCGAGAGGGTTGGCACCAGGCGGCCGATCTTGCGGGCCAGCTGAAAGCGGACCTCTTCGTCCTTGTCCTCGGCCAGGATGCGGTCGGCCTGCAGCGGCGTGCCGTCGTTGGTGGCAACGGCGCGACGGACCTCGGCTGCCTTGTCCGAGGCGAAGTAGTAGAGAATTTCGGGTTCAAGGTCCTCGACCGACGCCAGTTCGGCCCGTTCCCGGACGTTGCCGGACTGTGCGATCCGCTTGGCTTCTTCATAAGGCGGTTTGGGAAGCTGCTGCTTGTTCCGCTTCTTGCGGCGTTTCCCCGTATTACCGAGGACCCATTGGAGAACCATTCACCTTTCCTCTCGACGACCGGCCGGTCACTGGCACTTCGGCCGCAGACCCACGATACCGTAACCGAACACCGTATCCTTACCCGGATCTCCCAGATCGACAACCCGCTGCGCAAGCAGGGAACGCAGGGTGCCCGGTGATTTCGGTGCCCCAGCCTCGATGTGCATGGCCAGCAGAACCGCAAGATACGGCGTCGCGAAGGAGGTGCCGGTCATCATGCGTCCGCCTTGCGGGACCGCCGTGTAGATCTTGACTCCCGGGGCCGCGAAATCGATATAGGCGCCCCGGTTGGCGTTCTTGTAGGGTTTCTGATCGGCGTCAATGGCGGTTACCGCGATGACGTCCCGATAGGCGGCGGGATAGGCGGGCCGCTTGTCGCTGCCCCAGTTGCCGGCCGCCGCGACCAGCACCAGCCCTTTGTCCCGGGCCTTGTCGAAGGCCGTCCGTACCACCTTGTTGTCGCCTCCGGCGACGCTGAGGTTGACCACCTGAACGCTCTTGCCGGCCAGCCAGTCGATCGCCTTGAGCAGGCCCATGCCGCTGCCCACGATCTTGCCGGTCTCGTTGATCTCGAACATGTTGGCGGCGAACAGTTCGGCGCCCGGCAGCAGGCCGCCCCAGCTCGGTTTCCCCACCAGCATGGCGGCCACCGCCGTACCGTGATCGGCGGGCCCCGGCTTCCGGCCTTCCTTGTGGAACGACTGGTACTCGATGCGCTGGCCTTCGAGGGCCGGGTGGCTCAGATCGACAGGCGAGTCGATCTGTCCGAGGCGGATGCCGCCGCCGCAGGCCGCCGACGCCTCGGGCCAGCCGGCCATGGGCCGGGCCGTGTTCTTCTGGTAGTCGCTCAGACCCTGCGATTCATAGGCGCGATGGGTATCGATGTTGATGCCGGGGAAACGGGCGGTGAGCTGGCGCCGCGCCTGTTCCTCGTCTATGCCCGACGGAATCCCGACACGGACCACACGCATGCCGAGCTGGCGCAGTTGAACCACCTCGATGATGGAGTATCCCATCTGTCTCGCGGCGTCGGTGAAGGCCTCAGGAGGATCGGCGATCAGAAGCTCTCCCGGTTCGGTCAGGTCATAGGGAGGCTGTTGCCGGGTCTGGCGCGTACCGGAGCCCGCCCCGCGGTCGATCCGGCTGCCCGATTTGCTGGTGCGGTCGGCCAGTTCGGCACTGGTGCCGGGACCTGAAGCGTTGGGATCGGGTTTCCGGGAATCCTGCCAAAGGATGATGCCGAGCCAGACGCCAACGGCAATAACCAGAACGGCGACCAGGCCACCGATGACCTTATAGAGCATTTATGTTTCGGCCCCCTATTCCCTCGGCCAACAAGTCCGCAATTAAACGGCACCGGCGAGTCTCAATGAGGCTCAGTGATGCCAAACTTAACATGGGGTGCGCGGCTGTCAAAATCGCGAGTTGATTTGGTGGAAACGCCGGGAAAACCGCTCTCGCCGTTTCATAGCCTGCCCGTAAGGCGAATTCCGGCAGGAGTACGAGCGATGAAACGAGTTTCCCTTTCCTTGGCCGCGGCGGCTGTGGCGGTGACTCTCGGCAGCGGTGCCCTGGCCAACACCTGTGAGAACTTCACCGCCTATCAGGAGCGGGTTTCCGGCATTCCGGCCCATCTTCTGACCGCCGTGGCGCGTGCCGAATCCGGCCGTTACGACGAGAACACGGGCCTGGTCAGCGCCTGGCCGTGGACCATCACCTCGCCCGAGGGCGACGTGAAGTATTCGACCAAATGGGAAGCCGTCGACGCGGTTTCCGATCTGCAGAAGCGCGGCGTGCACAACATCGACGTCGGCTGCATGCAGATCAACCTGCAGCACCATCCCTACGCCTTCGCCAATCTGAACATCGCATTCGATCCGGCCGCCAATGTCGCCTATGCGGCGCACCTTCTGGTCGGCCACTACCGCAGCACCGGCGACTGGCGTTCGGCGGTGGCGCTGTATCATTCGGCCGATCCCGACCTGGGCCGCACCTATCAGGCCAAGGTCGAGGACCTCTGGCAGCAGGCGCGGGCCGACGCAACCTATGCTTCCTGGGAAGGCGACACCGGCGACGAGTCTGCCGACCGCGCCCGCGAGTGGGACATGGCCAGCGCCCAGGTTCATGGCGACGGCCCCTATAGCTACGGGTACAGCTACACGTGGCGCTACCGTGACGACCGTCCGCGGTGGCAGTGGCGGACCTGGCGGAGTTGGGTCCGCTATCCCGATCATCCGCGTCCGTGGCGCCGGTTCGGTTGGTACGGCGACCGCGACCCCGGCCATGCTCACGACCACGATGACGACGGCGACTACCGCATCCAGCCCTATCCCTACGAGCCCGGACCGTGGCACCCGGTGGGCACATCCAGATTCAATTGAGCGGCCTCTTGCCGGAGGGCGGGGCGGCAACGGGGGTTGACCCTGGGGCCGCCCCGAATGCTAATTAGGGTACGAGAACCGTTTTTCCCGATCGAAGGGGTGGGAAGCCGTGCATTCCGTAGTCTGGACCATCATCAAGCTGGCCTTCGTCTGCTTCATCGTCGGCGTCCTGCTGGCATTCTTCGAGGTCGATCCCGTCAACCTGATGCGGAATTTCCCCGACGCCATCTCTTCCATCTTCGAGGTGCTGCTCGGATGGACACGCAGCGCCGTGCCCTACATCATGCTGGGCGCGATCGTCGTGATCCCGATCTGGCTGGTGCTGTTCCTGCTCAAGCTGGCCAAGCGCAAGAAGACCGGCGTCTAGGACGGTTCAGCCCTTATCCGGTCCCTGGTCGGCGTAGCTTTCGGTGACATCCTCGACGACGTCGAGGACGATGCCGGCCTTCTCGAACATCTCCCGGGTTTCCTGGGCGGCGTGGTAGCGCCGGCGGGCGACGACCCGCACGATGCCGACGCTGATGATCAGCATGGCGCAGACCCGGCACGGCTCCATCTTGCAGTACAGCGTCGCCCCCGCCAGCGAGATGCCGTGGCGGGCCGCCTGGCAGATGGCGTTCTGCTCGGCATGGATCGTCCGCATGCAGTGGCTGCGGATCTCGCCGTCCTCGTCCATGACCTTCTTCATCAGGTGGCCGACGTCGTCGCAATGGGGCAGGCCCGGCGGCGAACCGACGTAGCCGGTGGTCAGGATGCGGTTGTCGCGCACGATGACGCAGCCGCTGCGGCCGCGGTCGCAGGTCGCCCGCTTGGCCACCGTGTCGGTCAGTTCGAGAAAGTACTCGTCCCAGGACGGTCTGCTCATCCGGATATCCCTTCGCCCCTGTCGGTTCCCTCAAATGTGGGGACACCCTAGCCCGACTCGCAAGCCGCGCAAAGCCGCTCGATGCCGGTGCGGTCCAGCACCAGTTCCCCCGACGGGGCGTTGCGCAGGCGCAGGGCTTTCGCGACGGCCGCCCAGGCGGCGTTGGAATCGCTGCCGGCCAACGCCGCGAGCAGCACCGGGCGCGGCAGGGTGTCGGCGCCGATGGCCGTCCGCTCGCCGTCCAGGGTCAGGGCGTGGGCACGGAGCCGATCCTCGGAGATGGCGTCGGCAAGCGTGCCGATCACGGCTTGCCAGGCATCGGCGGTGGCAGCATCGGCCGGCGGGTGGCGGTGGAACCATCCCCGCTTGCGGGCGATCCCGGCCAGGCCGTAGACCGCCAGCAGGGCGGCGCAGGCGGCGGCCAGCATCGCGAAAGTCAGCCGCGCCGTCAGGTAGCGCTCGCCGGCCAGCTTGGCCTGCGAGGAGACCATCGTCCAGGCGGTGATCGCGATGGGCGTTGCCGCGGCCAGGGCCAGCCCGTAGCGAGTCGCCCAGGTCCGGCCCGTTCCGCTCTTGTCCCGCTGCGCCCGTTCCAGGCAGAGGGGGCAGAAGGGCCGCCACGCCGCACCGAAGCGGGCGCTCCCGATCCGCTCGACCGCGGCGGCCGCGCTCAGGCAATCGGCGGGAAAGCGGGAGGCCCGGTTCATCGGCGTCTGGCCGGGTGCAAGGTGCGGGCGGCGCGAGGGGATTTGACCATGGCCGGAGCGCGTCCAATTTGGAAGACTGGCGCCGATTATCGGCTATGATGGGCTCCCATGGCGATCCGTTTTCCTCACCCCGTCCTGACCTTCTCGTGCATCGGGCACAGCCTCGATCACATCTTCATGGCTATCTATCCGACGACGGTCATCGCGATCATGGCCGAGTTCGACCGCCCCTTCGGCGAGCTGATCGCCTTCATGACGCCATCGGTGTTCCTGTTCGGGGCCGGCGCCATTCCGGCCGGATGGATGGCCGACCGCTGGAGCGCGCGGGGCATGCTGATCATCATGTTCCTCGGCATGGGCGCAGCCTCGATCCTGACCGGCCTCGCCCGCGACCCGTTCGAGGTTGCCTTCGGCTTGGCCGCCATAGGCGTCTTCGCCTCGATCTACCACCCGGTGGCCACTGCGGTGGTCGTGCGCTACGCCACCCAGCGCGGCCGTGATCTTGGCATTAATGGCGTGTTCGGCGGCATCGGTATCGGCAGCGGGCCACTGATCGGCGGGGTGCTGACTGGTACCCTGGGCTGGCGTGAGGCCTTCATCATTCCCGGCATCGTCTCCATCCTGGTCGGCCTCGCCTTCGCCTGGATGGTGCGAGAGATCGTACCCTCGGACGCGGCCAACAAGCACGCCTCGGGCGTGCGCGGTAACTGGCGGGAAGTTGCCCTGATCTTCGCGCTAATCGTGATTGCCGGGGTCTGCGTCAGCTTCTTCTTTCAGAGCGAGACGGTGTCCATACCGAAGATCTTCGACCAGCGGCTGACCTTCCTTGCCNNTGGCAGATCGGCCTGTTCGCCGCCCTGGTCTTCTATTTCGGGGCGGCGGCGCAGTATGGCGGCGGGCTGCTGGCCGACCGTTTCCATATGAAGTGGTTGGTCGCCGGGGCGCTGTTCCTGCAGCTGCCGGTCTGCTGGCTAGCCCTGCACGCCACCGGCTGGCCGATGTTCACCATCGCCGTCTTCATGGCCGTCTTCACCCTCGGCCTGCAGCCGGTGGTCGACAGCCTGGTCGCCCACTACGTGCCCTCGGCCTGGCATGCCCGCGCCTTCGGCATGCGCTTCCTGGCCGGTATCGTCGCCAGTTCTGCCGCCATTCCGGCGATTGCCTGGATACATACGGTGACTGGAGATTTCGTGTGGCTGTTCGTTACCCTCGGCGGCATCGCCGCCATCGGCGTCGGGATCGCCTCGCTGCTGCCGAGCGAACGGCGGGTCGCCGTCGCCGGAGGCCCGGCCGAGTAGGGTGTCCAATTTGTTAACGAATTGAAGGCATAACGAAGGGGCACGGTTCGGGAACGACTTGGCCGCAAGGAGGGCCGGCGCGACATGCCTTTCGTGAAACGCGACGAGGAAAGCGGCGAGATCGTCGGTGTCTTCCATCAGCCCGTGCAGGAGGGACTGGAAGAGGTCGACTCCCGCGATCCGGAACTCAGCAATTTCCTCTACGACGTCCTGCTCGACTTCGCGATCCGGCGTGAATGGATCGACTCGGACTTGAGCCTTGTCCGCGTGCTCGAAGACCTTGTCGAGGTGCTGATCGAGCGCGGCGCCATCATGGCCACTGACCTGCCCGAGATGGCGCAGGAGAAGCTGCGCGCCCGGCGCGGCTTCCGCAAGGAATTCGCCTACGTGGATTCCCTGTTCGGTCCCGAGGACGAAGAATTCAGCGGCGGCGGCGACAGCTTCCTCTAGGAACGTCCCCGCCGCCGTCATTCGATCTCCGTCTAATCCGCCGCTTCTCCGGCCGGCGGCACCCAGCGCAGGATCGGGTTGCGCGCCGCCGCCGTTTCATCGAGACGACGACGCGGCGTGAGCCGCGGCGCCTCGTGGAAGAAACCGACATCGCCCGACTTGGCCCGTTCGGCCAGGTTCCGCACCATGCCGACGAAGGTGTCGAGCGTCGCCTTGCTCTCGGTCTCGGTCGGCTCCATCAACAGGGCCCCATGGACGACCAGCGGGAAGTACATGGTCATGGGGTGGAAGCCCTCGTCGATCATCGCCTTGGCGAAATCGAGGGTGGCGACGCCGGTGTCCTTCAGGAAGCGGTCGTCGAACAGCACCTCGTGCATGCACGGCCCCTCGAACGAGGGCGACAGCACGTCCTTGAGCTCGGCCAGCAGGTAGTTGGCGTTCAGAACCGCGTCCTCGGCGACCTGTTTGAGGCCGTCCGAACCGAGGCTCATCATGTAGGCGAGGGCCCGGATGAACATGCCGATCTGGCCGTGGAAGCCCTTGACCCGGCCGAACGGCTTGGCGTCGGCGCCGTCGACATGTTCGACCAGACGCAGGCTCTCGCCGTCGCTGACCACATAGGGCACCGGCGCGAAGGGAACCAGGGTCTCCGACAGCACCACCGGCCCGCTGCCCGGCCCGCCGCCGCCGTGCGGCGTCGAGAAGGTCTTGTGCAGGTTGATGTGCATACAGTCGATGCCGAGGTCGCCCGGCCGCACCCGGCCGACGATGGCGTTGAAGTTGGCGCCGTCACAGTAGAAGAAGGCGCCCGCCTCGTGCACCGCCTCGGCGATCTCGATGATGTCGGTCTCGAACAGGCCGCAGGTGTTGGGGTTGGTCAGCATCAGCGCGGCGACGTCGGAATCGAGCGCCTCCTTGAAGGCGACGATGTCGACGCGGCCCCGCGAATTGGCCGGGATCGCCTCGACCGCGTAGCCGCAGGCGGCCGCGCTGGCCGGATTGGTGCCGTGCGCCGATTCCGGAACCAGCACCCGCTTGCGGGCATCGCCCCGGTTCTCCAGCGCCGCGCGGATGGTCATCAGGCCGGTCAGTTCGCCGTGCGCACCGGCGGCCGGCGACATGGCGACGCCGGGCATGCCGGTCAGCACGGAGAGCCAGCGTGCCGTTTCGGCGATCATCTCCAGCGCCCCCTGCACCGTGCTTTCCGGCTGCAGCGGATGCAGGCCGGCGAAGCCCGGCAGCCGCGCCATCTTCTCGTTGAGGCGCGGGTTGTACTTCATGGTGCAGGAACCGAGCGGATACATCCCGCCGTCGATGGAATAGTTCTTCTGGCTCAGGCGCAGGTAGTGGCGCACGGCTTCCGGCTCCGACAGCCCGGGCAGGCCGATGCCGCCGTCGCGGGCCATCCCGCCCAGCCGGTCGTCGACCTTTTCGGCCTCGGGCAGATCGACGCCGGTGCTGCCGGGGGTGTCG
>NPIG01000999.1_pt1 | contig 17184 bp, 16 predicted proteins | sample 8637441 | NCBI WGS metagenome assembly NPIG01 (sample SAMN07420675, study PRJNA396082) | bioreactor metagenome | isolation source: sample BR6 brine-fed electro-methanogenic bioreactor BR | place: Japan: Kochi | collected 2016-06-14 | reverse complement strand
CATATTCTAAAATTCCTTCTTCTGAAGTCTTTTTGTCATGGAGTTAATTATTCTATTGACTTTTTATAGTTATTCTCCTAACCTATTAAATCATAAATGTCACAACTATTATAGTTGTCACTTATCAATTTATATCTCATATTTTCACATTGCTCTAAAGTTGCGATTAATATACCGTCATATTCATAACTTTTAATTTTTTCACGTGAAACAACATTTTTTCCCATTATTTTTGTTCCTTGCTTAGTTATGTCATCATCTGCAATTGCTAAAATATTTAGTGGTATATTAGAAGTTTCATTTAATACTTGCAATGATAATTCTGCAAGTTCTCCGGCTCCATACATAACAATATTATTTAATCCATAATCAACCAATTTGTTTAATAACATAACAACATTATCTTTAGCAACAAGATAAGTTCCTCTTATAGATTCTAAAAACTTCAATCTTAAATAATTCAAACGAGCTTCACCTAAAGAAGTTAGTAAATATTTAAAACTCTTACCAGTTATTATTTTAATCTTAATTAAATCTCTTTTTTGATAATCTTCTAAATACTGATTAACCATAGACAAAGAAGAGTCTAATTGCTTCGCAATTGCTCTTTGAGATATATTAGAATCTTTTGATAACAATTCTAATATTGCATATTCTTTATACAATGGTGTTGCCTTTAAGAATGGATTTTCTAATGACATATTTTCTCCTAATCACAACAATTTGGTAGATTAATTGCTCTTAAAGGAAAAACATTTCTAAATTTTTTATAAGTCTCTTCCTTTGAATTTGCATATCCTAACCAATTTTTCTTTTGCAAATATCCAGTTTTAACAGATTCACATGCAAATTCACAATCAACTCTATGAATTTCATACTCTTCAGTTTTTACAACTAAATATAAATAATATTCATTCACCAAGTGATTCCTCCTATTATGTTCGTTTTACGAACAGACATATTTATATTATTACATAATATATAATTTTTTTCAACTTAATATTGTGTGTTTTTTTTAGAAAATTAATGTAAATGTTTTCATTGAAATTTCAAAGAAAAAGTAGTGTATTTCTACACTACTAGTTATTATGATATAAATCTCTTGTATATATCTTCTCTTTTACATCTGATAATACATCTTCGAATCTATTTGATACGATGACATCTGATACTTTTTTGAATTCTTCTAAGTCTCTTATGTTTCTTGAATTAAAGAAATGGTCTTCTTTTAATACTGGTTCATATACAACGACTTCAACACCCTTAGCTTTTATTCTTTTCATAATACCTTGAATAGATGATGATCTAAAGTTATCAGAATCTTTTTTCATCGTTAATCTATAGATACCTACGACTTTAGGGTTTCTTTTTAAGATCATATCTGCGATATGGTCTTTTCTTGTTCTATTCCCATCAACAATCGCTCCGATTAAGTTATTAGGAACATCTTCATAGTTCGCTAATAATTGTTTTGTATCTTTTGGTAAACAGTATCCACCGTAACCAAAAGATGGATTGTTATAATGATCACCAATACGAGGATCTAATCCTACACCATCAATGATAGCTTTGGTATCTAAACCTCTAATTTCAGCATACGTGTCTAATTCGTTGAAATATGTGACTCTCATAGCTAAATATGTATTAGCAAATAACTTAATAGCTTCTGCTTCTGTTGAATTTGTATATAATACTGGAATATCTTGTTTGATTGCTGCTTCTTGTAATAGTCCAGCAAAGACTTCAGCTCTTTTAGATTTTTCACCTACGATGATTCGTGATGGGTAAAGATTATCATATAATGCTTTACCTTCACGTAAGAACTCAGGTGAAAAGATTAAGTTTTCTGTATTGAATCTATCTCTTGCGTCTACTGTATATCCAACAGGGATTGTTGATTTAATAACCATAGTTGCTTTTGTATTATGTTTTAGTACACTTTCAACAACTGTTTCGATACTTGATGTGTCGAAATAGTTTTTCTTTGGATCATAATTCGTCGGTGTCGCAATGATGATGTATTCAGCATCTTTGTATGCTTTGACTTCATCAGTCATAGCTACAAGATTTAAATCTTTCTCTGCCAAGAAAGATTCTATTTCTTTATCTACTATAGGTGATTTTTTATTGTTTATTAAATCTACTTTTTCTTTTACTACTTCTAATAATTTTACTTCATTTTTTTGTGCTAGTAATGTAGCTAATGATAAACCTACATAACCAGCTCCTACAACTGTAATTTTCATAATTTATATATACTCCTAAATAAATATAGTTTATTAATACATTGAGTATTATATATTATTTATAATATTTTTAAAAGAGGAATTAGATAATATATATTGGGTATCTATCAGATTAATCAATATGCTTATACTATTAAGCTATAACTACACCTAACAAGATAATCGGTCCAAAGATAAATATTAATATTTTACATAAATACCACATTAAAGAAAAAAGGATTGTAAGCGCTCTAAGAAACCACTTAGTGTCATTTTTTCGTAGTTTTCTAGCATATTTAAAAGAATTATTCATAATGTTAATATAATTTCTAAACCACCCTTTATTTCCGTACCCCCTCAAATCACAAAACAATGGTAAGATGCACGCATGTGGTCATGATGCACATACTTCAATGCTTTAATTAGTAGAGTTTTTTTTCGTGTCGTGGTTAAAATTCCCTTTTTTATGAAAAAACAACATAAATAGAAAAGTGAAAATTAAAATTAATGTTGAAATATATAATTTTGTCAACATAATTTCCCCTTATTATTAATATATTATCTATTTTCTAATACATTATATATTCTTTTATAACAGCAAATTAAGCTAAATAATTCTTTAAAAATCACTACTTTATCAATGTTTTTTTGATGTAATCTATAAACAAATCTGCTGTATTGTTAATACCAAGTGTAGATAGCATTCTACTTCCAACAACATCTTCAATCTCATTAAATATAAATTCGTTACCTTTAGTTATAAAAAAATCTATACCTGCGTATGAAACATCTAAATCATCAATAAATTTCTCAACTATATTCAGCTGATCATCCGTTGGATAAAAAAAATCTGCTTCCGCACCATTTGAGTAATTCTTCTTAAAAGATTCTTCATTTGTTCTAATAACTGAATGTACAATTTTATTACCTATTATATAAAATCTAACATCACCGTAGACATCTTCAATGTACTCCTGACATATATAATTTGAGTCCTTACTTATATTTTTACCTAATATTTTTTTTACTTCTTTCCCTCCGTGTCCATTTCTTGATTTCCAAATATATTCAGTATTTAAATCAATATTATCAAAAAGCTTAGGGTATGGTATATCTTTCTTCTCAGCATATTTGTATGCTGCCAATTTATCATTACCAAGTAAACATATTTTGGAATTATTGAAAACCCTAACACCATTAGATTCATAAAGTTTCGTTACTTTAAGGTTCCTAGACCTATTAATTACAAAATCGCAATCATAAGATAAAGAAGAATGGTCAAAGACAAGGATTAAATCTATATTCTTTTCATTAGCAGCTTCCAATAACATTGATATATATTCAGTGTTTTTATAAGCATCTGATTTCTTGTATATTAAATACCCTTTCATTTCATTTCCTCGATAATATACGACATTATAATATCAGCAAAATCTATTCCAGTAATTTTCTCGAAGCTTAAAAAGTTAACATTTGAATTAACTTCACATAATAACGGTCCGTCTTGGCCGAATAATAAATCAACGCCACTAAAATCAAGTTTTAATAATTTGTGAGCTTTTAATGCTAATATTTCCTCAGCTTTACTTAGTTTATATATTTCCGTACTTGCACCTAAAGTAACATTAGCTCTAAAATCTTCAGAGTTTTTTCTAAGCATAGCACCCACAACCTTATTGCCAACAATATTTACTCTTATATCTCGTCCTGTAGTTGTCTCAATAAATTCTTGAAGGATAAAGTCATTATGTTTAATACTCATAATCTTATCGTAAAGTTCTAATTCAGAATTCAATTTATATACTTGCATTCCAAATGATCCAGTTGACTCCTTAAGAATAATTGGTAGCCCTAAAATTTCTATAGCTTTATTACAATATTCATGACTTATATCTTGATTATGAAAAGCAAATGATCCTATTATTGTTTTAGGAGTATCTAATTTGTTTTTGAAAAAGAAATTATGCATAACTCCTTTATGATCACAGAGTCTTATTGCTTCAGAAGAATTAAACAACTTATATCCTAAATTCTCCAAAACCTGTGCTAACAGAATATCTTTGTCCCAAAAAATAACAAAATCAGGTTCAGAAACTTGAATAGAAAACTCTAATGATAAATCCCCTTTAGAGTTAAAAATGGGTAATATTTGATTGTTTGCTATTTTAGTAAGCATAACACCTTTTTCTTTCGCCTTTAATACCAGCCTATCTATTAAATCATCAATTTTCTTTATATGAATAGATCCATTATAAATTATCCAACCTTGCATACTCTTAACTCCTTAATAAATTTAATAAAGCATTCCATAAAAACATCGTATTTCTCCAAACTATCTAAAATATTCCAATTAATTTCTAATTGAATTACAGGAATTCTACAATATTTGTGAACTTGTGATGAAACTGTAAATGGATATAGCGCTGGAAATATATAATCAGTTTCAATTCTATTATACTTTTGACCAAAAACTTTCCTAAATAATACTACTATATCTTCATTGTTTTTAATATAAGCCCCTCTACCGGTTCCAATATCAATAGAATATTCTCTTTCAGGTGAAGAGAGATGAATGTCCATTAGAAACTTAATATCATTTTCTTTTATATACTCAATCAATGCATCTCTATATTCACTCTTTTCATCATAGTTTGCATCATCATTTAAATTCTTTGTTTTATAAATAACTGGTAGTCCTAATATTTGATTTACATGATAAGCTATTACTCCTGTTCTATATTCAGGTAGTTTTAGTTTACCATTTCTTACTTGAGTAACACTATGTGGTGCTGATATCATAAAATTTGATTTGCCTTCTAATAACTCGAAACCATTAGGCGATTCAAAATTCTCATCATAAAATTTATTTTCAAACTCTTCTAATATATGTAATTTCATTGGAGCACCTATATTCTTTCCCTTACTTCAGAAAATGATAAATATGTAAATAAAATAATAAGTGCTATTATTAAACCAATTTGTAGCCATATATTCTTAATATATTGGATAACTGATAAAGAAACAATCGCTCCAAATATTGGGAATAATTGTTTATTCAAATACTTCTTAAATAAGAAAAATATATCTCTTCTAATAACAACATTATCATTAATGTATTTCAACCCTAATTTATTTCTTAAATGTGCAGGTATTCCAACTACTATAGAAAGTTCATCTTCGTTTTTTATACGATTCTCACTAAAAATAAGAGAAGGTTTAGTTATCTCAGTAACCCTAGCTGTAACATTCTTATCTTTAAACGAGATTTTAACTTTGTCAAATTCCTCAACACCTAGATGCATCATAGAATTTTTCGATAATTTAACTACATTATCTGACTCATCTATAACTGCTGGTCGTACAACCCTAAGAACAATATCTTTTTGACCAATAAAAAAACTAAGAACTTTCGTTAAAAATTTCTTCAAAATACCCTTGTACCATTTTTTTTCAACCGGATTATATGAGTAAATCGAATATATATCAATATTAGCAGCTTTTAATTCTTTTTTTATAATTGCTTTAGCTTGATAATAATCTTCAAATTTAATATTTCCTCCATCATGATACAATTTATCTAAATCATTTTTTTCTGAATTATCTTTTACTATATCTAAATAGTATTTCTCTATAAATGTTGGAACTTCAATATCTAGAAGACGTCTATGATAGCTACTAAAAGAGACACAATAATCATTTAAATATGATTTTTCTTCAATATTCTTCATATTCATTTTTTCTATTTTTTTTAAATCAAAAGAATATTCAATTTCATTTCTATTTATATACATTCTATAACCATTTAAATTATTAACTATTAGAAGACCAGCTTTATCATCTTTTTTTAAATATTTATTATATACACCGTAACCCACTCTTATAGAATTTTTTTCTAAAGATTTAACATTTGCGACATCATATCTCTTATTTTTAATTTCACTCAATTTTTTAATAACAATTTTATCAACTAAATCCTTATATTTTAACGGAATTAAATTTTTTGAAACTTTTGCATAACTCAATTTTACATTAGAAGTAAAAACAAGAAAGCAAGAATTTGTAATTTCTTCTCCACTATTTTGACTATTACTATTTGAATCTTGTTTCAAAAAAAAAGTTACTAATGCCTTCTGGTTTTCATAGAAGATATTCTTATATTCTAATGGTAACTCAATTTCATCTCGTTTATGCATATTTTTTGTTCTTGCAAATCTAAATTTTGCTATCTCAATTTCCATGTTATTAGCCATGATATATCTCCTTATGTGTTTTTATTTTAACATAAAAACTGTCACAATCAAATAGTATATATATAGATTCAAATATTTTTTCAACATTTATTTGATCAAATCAATTTCTTTCATAGTTACATACTTTCTATTATAATTATCGTAGAACAATACAAAACTATCATTTGAATATTTTGTTAAGCAAAAAGTTGGATAAATATCATCTAGATTAACTTTCCCTGCATTTAAGATCATTGGTGAATCAAGAGGCCCTATTGAACCAGCCCATTGATTATAATCAGCATCAAAGTGTGTGAAAAAAATGAGTTTCTTGATAATAATCAAATACTTTAATATCGAAATCAGGATTTTTCTCAACATATTCGTTAATAGCAGTTTGAATCACATCAAAATTAGGATCGTTTGTTTCTCTATCAATAACTTCGTATTCAGGATCAAATGGATAATATTTTTATAATACTTATCTAGTTCATTACTTCTTGTAAGATATATAGCTACTACATCACTATTTGAGACTGTACAATCATTTTAAATACTAAATTATCTAAGTATATAATACGCTTCATCTAGAAGTAAAGCAGCTTTAGATATTTGAACATTATTTCCATATTTCTCAAAAATATCTGTAGGTGTTTTTTTCTTTATGTGTCAAATAAAATCACGAAAACTGAAACAAAAAACACCACTATTATTAAACATAATGTTTACTTCATATATATTACTTCTTCCATTTACGATTATACTCATTATTCATAAGAAAAATAGTCGGTTTCTAAATTTAGTAAAAATAAGTACATGTAAGAAAACATGTACTTAATCTATGTATTATTATCTAGTTTATTTTATTAAATATTACTACCCCTTTACAGCTCCACTAGATAATCCCGATATAAAGTGTCTTTGTAATAATAAATACACGATTATAACTGGAATCATAGCCATAACTGTCATTGCGAATACATATCCCCAATCTGTTCTATTATGTGATTGGAAGAACATTGTTATCGCTACTGGTATTGTTCTGAATGCATCTGTTTTTAAGATTGTTTGAGACCAACCCAATTCTTCAAATGGGAATAAGAAATTAAGTATTCCAATTGAAGCGATGGATGGTGCTGATATTGGAAGTATGACATGTCTATATACTGTAAATACAGAACCACCATCCATAAAGATGGCTTCATCTAGTTCAGTTGGGATATTATCTTCGATGTATCCTTTGATAAGGAAAGTTGAAAATGGTGTCACCCAAGCTGAATAAAATAATATAACTCCCCATAGTTTATTAACAACACCAAAGGTTACGGCTAGTTCAAACTGTGGAATGATTGCTGCTAAACCTGGAATTAACATAATAGCAATTACAAAAGAGAATAGTATCTTTTTACCAGGGATTCTAAGTCTTGCGAAAGAATACCCTAACGTTGTCGCTAACACAGTTGATATAGCGACTGTCATAACTGATACAAAGACTGTATTCATTAAATAGGTTAAGAACTTCGTGTTTCTTATCACATATAAATAGTTTTGTAGTGTTGAATTCTCAGAAATAAATGATGGTGGATAACTAAAAACTTCTTGATTAGGTTTTAAACTTGAAGATATCATAAAAACCATTGGTATCACCATAACGATTAACCCTAAGAATAATAATACATAATTAAAGGTTTTATTGTTTAATCTTTTCATCTATGCTTTCTCCCTTCTCATGACTCTAAATGTGAAGACAGTTATTATTATAATAACTACTGATAAAAGTACAGATAGTGCAGCAGCATAGCCCATATGTCCTGTTGTTTCAAAGACATTGAAATACATCCATGTGAGTAAAACCTCTGTCTGATGCGCAGGATTTCCTCCTGTTAAGACTTCTATAGGTGTATAAGTATTAAATGCTCCAATCATTAACATGACGATAGCGAACAAAATCGTTCCTCTTATGCTTGGTAGAGTGACCTTAAAGAATTGTTGGAATCGATTATATCCAGTGATATCAGCGACTTCATAGTATTCTTTAGGAACTGCTTGTAAAGCAGCTAAGAAGATAATCATATTCCAACCAATTCCTTTCCATATACCTAAAAGCATCGCTGCGGATAATGCATGCCATCTTGTACTTAACCAACCAATTGGTTCAGATGTTATATGCAATACATCGACTAATATATAGTTAAGTAAACCAGCATTACTAAAGATATATCTAAAGAGTAAAGCAACAACAACCCAACTCGTTATGACTGGTAGGTAATATCCTAATCTTAGTAATACAGAACATTTTCTTATGCCATTGATAAGGACAGCTATAAAGAGTCCAATAGCCATTTGTAAAGGTACAGTCACAATAGCGTAAACTAAAGTGTTCACAAAAGCTTTTAATGCGATTGGGTCGTTAAATACATCAATAAAGTTAGCTAACCCTATAAAAGGCGATGTTTGATTAAAACCAATTTGCCAGTCAAAAAAGCTCATGACAAAGATCTTAGCTAACGGATAGAATGTAAAAACAACTAAATATATAAATCCTGGGAAAAACAAGACTGCGACTCGCCAGTTAAAGCGATTAAATTTTGATTTTTTAGCTTTTTTCATAAGAAGTACCTTTCAGCTCAAAGTGCAATTATGACTAAGTCAATAATTGCACAATGAATGATTTCAGAAAAAATTATGAATATTATTATTCAGCAATTAAAGCATCAATTTCAGCTGCAGCTTCATCTAAAGCTACTTGAACTGTCTTATCTCCTAAGAAGGCTTCTGCTACTTTTGTTGCGATAATATTTTCCATGTCACCCCATAAAGGTGTAACAGGTCTTGAGTAAGCTGTTTCTAAAGCATCTTTAAATACTGGAAGTAAAGGCATAGCCGCGATTGCTTCTTCGTTGTCTAAAGCTGCTAAGTTAACAGGCATTTGACCTACTTTTGCCATTTCAACTTGTGCGTGTTCTGATGCCATGAATTTAACGAATTCCCATGCTGCGTCTTGTTCAGCTGATTCAGAAGATTTAAATACCATGAAATCTTCTCCACCTAATACTGAATGACTACCAGTCGTTCCTTCTGGTAATACAACTGCATCATAGTCAATACCAGCATCTGAACAACTTGATCCTCTCCATGGACCATCAACTTGGAAAGCGTATAATCCTTGTGACCATCCATCAGTATCTCCAGTAGCTCCTGGATCTACAGAAGGTGCTCCTAAAGATCCTTCGTTATATAAGTCAACTAATTGTTGGATGACAGCTACGTTTGAAGCTGAATTTAAGTACCCTGTTGCAGTTGAATAATCATCTGCTAATACTTGTCCACCATTACTCCAAATGTAAGGTCCTACATTCCAAATACCAGTCCAAGGTTCAACCATACCGATTGTGTCTTCATCACTGATTGCTGATACTGCTGTCCATAACTCTGCTTGAGTTGTAGGTACAGCTAACCCTGCTTCAGTTAGTAATGTTTCGTTATAAAATAATATTTTAGTATTTGTGTTAGCTGCTAAACCAAAGTACTTACCATCCATTAAGTTTGTACTGTTTGCACTTTCTAATACAGTCGCTGCGACAGTGTCATAGTCATCATATTCACTTAGTTCAACTAATACATTTAAATCTTGGAATTGAGGTACGAATGCAATATCCCCTCTCATAACATCTGGTAAAGTTCCTGTACTAGCTCCAGATACAACATTGCTTTTTAAAGCAGACCATTCCATGTATACTTGATTAACAGTAACATTTGGATTTGCTTCTTCAAATTCTCCTATTAAGGTTTCTAAAACTTCAACTTGTCCTGCTCCAGCACTATAGTTATGCCAGAATTCAATTGTAACATCATCTTGAGCTTGTGTGCATCCTGCAAATGCGATAAGTCCAAAAATAGACACAAATGTTAATAAAACTTTCTTTCTAAGATTCACTTGTTTTCCCTCCTATGTAATCTTAATGTTTTTTATAATTTCACTTCCATATCCTGGAAGTGTAATTTCTTTGTTTACACCATATGCTTGTAGATTTAGTTTGATCGACTGTTCTGTTATATTTGCGATAAATATAAGTGATTCTTTGTTATACGTTCTTATAAAACTATAGACTGAATCCGATAAATCTATATGTTTAAAATCTCCATATTTTAAAGCTTCACTATGATGTCTTCTTTCAATTTGATTTTTATAATATACATGGATTGAATTATTGACTTGACTCCAATCCATTGTTTTCCTACACAATGGATCATTTGCGCCTTTTGTTCCTATTTCATCTCCGTAGTATATGAACGGTATTCCAGGAAGAGCACATAAAATTGATACCAATAGATTAACTTTTAAAGAGTCATCTTGACAAAGTGTCATAATTCTTTCAGTATCATGAGAACCTAGTGTGTTGTATAAGATGTGATGGGTTTGTATTGGATAATCAAAATAGATGCTTTCAATACGTTCTCTAAACTCATGTATGTTTGATCTTTTGTATACAATTAAATCAAGTAAAGCATCTCTTAATCGATAGTTCATAATGGAATCCAGTGAATCAGCACCTAACAGATCACTCCCGTTTTTCCATGTTTCACCGATTAATAATGCGTCTTTATTGGTTTCTTTGACGACTTTTCTAAAATCATGCCATAATGTAAAATCAACTTCATCCGCAACATCTAAACGATATCCATCGATATCAAAGTGTTCTAACCAGTATGTTCCTACATTTAAAATATGTTTCCTTAATGTTTCTGATTCATATCTAAGTTTTGGCATCCATTTATAATATCCAACACATTCATAATTAATATGTTCTGTATCAACGGTATCTCCGTTGATATAGAACCAATCATAGTATTGTGATTGTTTACCCAAAACAATAACATCTTGGAATTGTTTTGAAAAATATCCTATATGATTGAAGACACCATCAATGATAAGTCTTATATTGTGTTTATGAAGTTTTTCTACTAAAGCTTTGAAATCGTCTTTTGATCCAAAACTTGGATCTATCTCAAAGTAATCAATCGTATCATATTTATGATTTGAGTTTGATACAAAAACCGGTGTCAAGTAAACTAAGCCAACTCCTAAATCTTTTAGATAATCCACTTTATCAATGATTCCTTGAATATTACCACCAAAGAAGTTTTCCCTTGTGGGAATACTTCCCCAATCAACGGCATCGTCAATGAGGACTTTTTTACCTATGTTAAATCTTTCTGGAAAGATTTGATATCCGACTAACCCAATTGGCCATTCGGGTGTTTGGAATATATCATAGGTATTAGTATCTGAATAACAGAAACTTCTCTGTGGTTTTATGTTTCGTAACCCTTCTGGTGAATAATAGTATATGTCTTTATCAGTTGTTATTTTAAAGTAATAATCAATGTATTTAATTGTTTCGGGATAGGTAAGTTTAACAAAATAAAATTCACTTGTTTTATTTTGATTAAAGTTATCCATGTTTAGTGAGATAGGTGATTTATCTCTTATTTTTTCAAAGTATATAAATTCTAATGATTGAATATGTTCTATATTCGTTTTTAATTTTATATAAATTGAAAACCGATCAAGAGGATAAACATAATCTCTTTTCTCATAGTGCTCAACATAATATGTCATTTTATAGTTTCTCTTTCTTTTATAGTTGTGGATATCATGACTTGTTGATAGGAATTAATATCTTTATCAATAATCTCAAATAATAGTTTCGCTGATTGAACACCAAGTTCGTAAACATCAATGTTGACTGTCGTAATCATTGGATATGCAAGTTCAGCTATTTGATCATTATCAAAACTAATGATTCCAATATCTTCAGGAACATTTAAGTTCTTCTCTTGGATCGCTCTTAAACATCCAATACTCATGATTTCATTTGAGCAGATGATCGCATCTGGTCTGTTTGGTAAATTTAATAATTCTTTTGTTATCTCGTAACCATCTTGTTTTGAACCACTGCCATTTCTAACAAGTGATTCTAAATTATATTTATTGACAACATTTTGATATCCTTCATATCTTTGTTTAGAAAATACTTTTGTTTCATCAAATCCGATGAAGCTGATTCTTTTGTACCCAGCATCCATTAATCTAAGGGTTGCTTGTTCTCCACCTTTACGATTATTTACATCAATCCAAGAACTAGATTCTTTCAATGAATCAGGATCTCCTAGTACAACAAATGGGATGTTTTCTTTTTTTAGACTTTTAAGCATATCTTCATCTGCTAAAGATGAAGGTAGGATAATTCCTTCTGTTCTTTTTGTTTTAACTAACCAAGTTATTAAATCTTCTTCTTTTTCAATATGCTTGACGTTAGCAACAACTAATGAATATTTATTTTCGTAGATAATATTTTCTATTCCATGCATCACTTCGTAGAAGAATGGATTTTGAAATGATTGTGGATCTCCATCATCAACTAATAGAGTGATGTTATATGAATTATTGCTAGATAAAGATTTTGCCATGACATTAGGTACGTAGTTTAACTCTTTTACGATTTTCATGACTCTATCTTTTGTGTTTTGTGAAATACTTGGGTGATTATTAATGCATCTAGATACTGTAGATTTCGATACACCTGCTTTTAATGCTACTTCTTGTATACTGGCCATAATATACTCCTTATTTAAGCAACCGGTTTACTAAGTTTAATCACTAAATAAAAAGGAAAAAATGAAGAAAATTATATTTTATGAAACATTTAACGCAACCGGTTGCATTGATAGTTTCATTGTATACCTATTTGAAAGCGTTGTCAATAGAAATTCTAATAAATTTATTTAAGAAAACCATATATGGTTTTCTTAGATTTTATTTATATATTATTTATATATTTATATAATTATCTAAAGCATATCAAAAGCACATATCAAACTAATGTGATATGTGCTTTTTACATTTTGTAACTTCTTACTTATTTAGATGGCATTAATTTTACCACCCAAACGCATTCTTTTCCTCTTGTTCTTCTAATCTTTTTATTTCATCTTGACTAACAAACCATTCAACATGTCCACAATTGATACAAAAATATGTATCAATATTGACTATTTTTTCTCCGTCTCGAGTAAATACATCAAGTTTTTTAAATTCTTCTTCACCACACTGAGTACACTTCATAAATACCTCCATATTTGTCATATCTGTTTTAGTTTTTCTAATGTCATTTCAATCAAATTATAACATTTTTCACTATTTAATGAAACACTATATAAAATCAATATACATACTTCTTCTGTTTGTAATAATATTGATTTAATTATCGATTTGAATTGTTGTACATTTCATATCTTGATATGGATTTTCTAATAAGCCATTGCCTTTAGAATCATAGATTTGGCCTTTTAGGATGATATATCCATCTTTATTATAAAGATCATTATAACTTACTAAATTTAACATTGGATTAATGACCATTTCTAGGTCTTTATTCATAATACCAAAATGTTCATTATCTTCTGAATAAATTATCATCCCATTAATAAACATTGTATATAACAATGTTAAATCACTCATTAATAATTTTCCACTGTAGTCGTAAATATTCGTTGTATAATCTTCTTGATTAAATTCTAGGATATAATCAGTTGAATCTAAGGTTAATAACATTTGACCCTCTGATTCTAAGATGAGGTCTCCATTTTTACGATATATTAAATATGTTTGATTGATACGATCCCAAATCACATACGCTTCATCATCATAAGAAATAATCATTAAGTCATTATTTTCATACAGAGATGTTTCTCCTACATCATATAGTTTTTTACCTGAGTCATTATAAATATGAACTAAATCATCATTGTCCGGTAATGCTTCAAACCCATTTAGAAATCCATATTCTGGTTGATGCGTTGATTCAATTTTAATAAAATATGGGTCAATAATGACTTTGTTTGATTGGTTGATATAACCAACTAAATCACCATCGCCATGATAGATGGCAGCTGTTTTACTTGAAGCTGTCATAAACTTAACAACATCATTAACATGATAGGAAGGTAATAAATCATTTCCCTTATCGTCAACATAAAAATACATTCCATAAGAAGAATCATACCCACTAAAGCTATCGTTTACGACATTAATCACTAATTGTTGATATTTTGGTTCTAAGATTTCAATACCTTCTGAATTAATGACTCCTGAATTAGTGTCATTTACTACAATCGTATAAGTAGATCCATCTCTAAAATTATCAATATATTCATATGTTTCAGAGAGTTCATTCCCTTGATCATCAATTAATGTATAAGTCCCATCTAAGTCTTCTAAAATAAATCTATTTTCAATATTTGAATGTTCTAAATCTAAGACATTGCTTAATGTAGTAATTTGTCCATCATCATGCAATATCGCATATTGATGGTTATATAGACATACCGTTGATTCTCCGATAAATGATTGTATATTAATTAAATCGTCTTCTAATTGTAATTGTCCTTCTGTATTAATAAAGTTAAAACTTCCTAAGACTTTTTTTACAACTGCATACCCGTTACTTGAAAATTCGGATACTGCTAGATATTGAGGGTCGATTACTTCATTATATTTTTCATCAATGAATCCCCATAATCCATCCTTTTTAACACTTAAATATCCATTTGTAAATATATCATCCACTGAATTATTTAACCAATCATCATTGATTGTGTTACAAGATACGATAGATACTGATAATAGTAATCCTAATAAAGCTAACATAATCTTTTTCATAATGTCCTCCTAGTAACAAATCAAATTATACACTCAGTCTTAGGTGTTGTAAATGGAGTTTGTGATATTTAGTTCAAAATAAAATAAATCAAAAAAATTTATTCAGAAACATTGTTTAATAAGACGAAAGACTAGTATGTATCATAAAACCATGATATAATACATATACCTGGTTTGCCCAAACTAGGTAAATTGATTTTTTTATCATTTTTTTAAAACCTCTCACTTTTTAGTGAGTGGTTTTACTTTATAGGGTTATCTTAAAAAAATATTAAATTGTTTAAATTATGCTATATATATCAATCATTTATTGATAGAATAAATATAGTTATTCTAGATAAACTCTAAATATTTTTAAAAACTTTGTAGGATAACTATTTAGAACCACACACTATTTTAGTGAGTGGTTCTATTTCTTTAGATATTAAATTTATCTTAAATAGATAGGTCGATTTTATACATTTATCAGAAATGATGTTAAAATTAAGATGTTCTGAAAAACTCACAATGCTCAAAACACATTACTTTTTAGAACACTCGCTTAAAAACAGCTCACTATTATGGTGAGCTGTTTTTTCTTTACATATAAATAAATCTACATATTCAAATAACACAATAATTATATATTAAATCTAACAAATCATTTTCTTGGGCTTGTTATCTTATTAGCCATACACCTTAATTGATCACATCAATTGAGTTTTTCAATGCTTGTTTACGACTTGCTTTATTTAAATACATCATTGTATCAGCGTTATTAATTAATTCATTTAAAGATAAATCTTTCTTAAATTCAGCTATACCTAGACTTAATGAAATATTGATTTTTGGATTCTTATATGGGTATTTATCAAAATACTCATCAATTGATTCTTCAATTTTTGCAAAATCTAATTCACATAAATCAGGTAATAACACAAAGAATTCATCGCCACCCCATCTTCCAATAAAATCACAATCTCTTAACGCATGCTTTAAACTCTTAGAAATGTATTTTAAGACATTATCACCTTCATTGTGTCCAAAGATATCATTGATGCTTTTAAAGTCGTCACAATCCATAATAAGCACGGAAAACGTACTTTCTGAGTTTAAACTCTTCTCATAATAAAACTCAATAATCTCATTCATCTTTCTTCGGTTATATAATTCAGTCAATGGATCTGTTTCTGAAGCTTTTTTAATTTTTTGATTAGAAAGCTCTAATAACAAGTTCTTATCGTCTAACGCTTTAGCGTCAGACGCAATGACTTCTAACACAACAGAAAAATACATACTGATTTGAATCACCGCAATTAAAACCGAATTTAAAACTTCTATCGGTGGAAAATCAGCTAAAGGATTTGTTAATCTATAAATCAATAAATAGATAAACCCTATAAAAGCAATCACTAGAATAGCTGATGCTTGATAAAAGACAATACTCTTCTTTGAATATTTATAAGTAATCAAATACTTAAATATCAAAATGGAAAATGGAAATACAATAATTAAATAATAAGATATCGTTCTAAAAATACCCATATCTAAATAGGTCGCTAATGTGATCAAAGACGCACCAAGCACACTATATGTAATCCATACAGATAAAGGTAAGAACTCTTTCTTATCTAAAATCATAATTAAAGCTTTTACTAAAATAACAAGTGCAATCGCCAAACTTAAAAATGTAAAGAACGTCGCTATTAAGTTTGTTCGATTAGAAGCAATCGCATCAATATCAAAATACAGCAATACCAATGAAATCGTTGTAAAGCCTGATGATACAGTCAGTGCAGAAAACTTCTTTACTCGGTCATTAAATACAGTAAAAAAAAGTAACGACAACGTGTTAAGTAAAGATAATACAACACTGGTCAATATAACAACACCAACAATCGTCATAAAATCACCGCTCCTCTAAATCTATTTATTTCTACTCATAAAGCGTTAGCGAGCAGATTTTATATCTAGCTTAGATATATACACAGACTTAGATAAATAGTTCTACTATTTGTTTAATGAC
>NPIG01000998.1_pt1 | contig 17202 bp, 13 predicted proteins | sample 8637441 | NCBI WGS metagenome assembly NPIG01 (sample SAMN07420675, study PRJNA396082) | bioreactor metagenome | isolation source: sample BR6 brine-fed electro-methanogenic bioreactor BR | place: Japan: Kochi | collected 2016-06-14 | reverse complement strand
GCGATGTGTGGGAGCATTCCTATTACATCGACTTCCGCAACAAGCGTCCCGCTTACCTGACCAACTTCCTCGATAACCTGGTGAACTGGGAAAACGTCGCCTCGCGCATGAAGTGAGGCCGCGACCCGGCACATGATAGGAACGCCCGGCCCGAAAAGGCCGGGCGTTTCCCTTTTATCTTCTTCACAATTGAAATACTTGTGGCCCGAACCTTCGGGCCGGGCTGGGGCGTTGGTGTCTTTCGGCCGCCTCGGCGGGACCGTTCCTTGGGAAAACTGGCCGCGACGGAAGGCGGGCAAGATGAGCGAAACCAAAACCGGCATCCTGGCGATGATCGGCGCCTGCACCATCTGGGGGCTGTCGCCGCTCTATTACAAGATGCTCTCCCATATTCCGCCGCTCGAGGTGCTAGCCCATCGCACCCTGTGGTCCTTCGTGCTGTTCGCGGCGGTGCTGGCGGCGCGCGGCCGGCTGAGCGAGGCGCGCGCGGCGCTGACCGGGCGGCGCCGGGTGATGCTTTTCGCACTGGCCTCGGCGATGATCTCGACCAACTGGTTCTTCTACATCATGTCGGTACAGATCGGGCACACCACCGAGGCATCGCTGGGCTATTACATCTTTCCGCTGGTGGCGGTGCTGATCGGCCGCTTCGGCTTCGGCGAGCGGCTGGCAGGCGCGCAATGGATGGCGGTCGGCCTGGCCGCGCTGGCGGTGGGGCTGTTGACCTGGGGGCTGGGGGTGGCGCCCTGGATCTCGCTGCTGCTGGCCACCACCTTCGGGCTATACGGCGCGGTCAAGAAACACCTGCCGGTGGGGCCGATGGTCTCGGTCACCATCGAGATCCTGTTCTTCCTGCCGGTCGGCTTCACCATGCTGGCGATCCAGCATTCCAGTGGCCAGGGCGCCTTCGGGCGCGAGCTGTGGGACAGCGCGCTGCTGATCCTGTCCGGCCCGCTCACCGCGACACCGCTGATCCTGTTCAGCGCGGCGGCACGGCGGGTTCCGATGGCCACCGTGGGCATCCTGCAATACCTGAACCCGACGCTGCAATTCCTCTGCGCCGTGCTGGTCTTCGGCGAGCCGTTCACCTTCTGGCACCAGATCGCCTTTGGCCTGATCTGGGCCGCACTGGCGGCGTTCTCGGTCTCGGCGCTGCGTCAGGACAGGGCGTCGCGCAGGGTGGCGATGGCGGCCACCGGCGTGTCGGCCCAGGTCAGGAACCCGGACAGCGAGGGATCGGCAAAGCCCTGATCGATGACGTGATCGACAAGCGCGCGCAGCGGGTCCCAGTACCCTTCGGTGTTCAGGATCACCACGGGTTTGTGGTGCAGCCCCAGCTGGCGCCAGGTCAGCACCTCGAACAGTTCGTCCAGCGAGCCGGCGCCGCCCGGCAGGACCACCACCGCGTCGGCATTCACGAACATCACCTTCTTGCGCTCATGCATGGTTTCGGTGACGACATAGCGGGTCAGGTCGGTCTTGCCGACCTCCCAGTCGACCAGGTGCTGGGGAATCACGCCGAAGGTGTCGGCGCCGCCGGCCTGCGCCGCCCGCGCGGTTTCCCCCATCAGCCCGACATCCCCGGCGCCATACACCAGCCGCCAGCCCTCGTCGGCCAGCGATTTTCCAAGGTCGCGGGCAGCCTGCGCGTAGGCGGGCAGGGCGCCCGCGCGTGAGCCACAATAGACACAGACGGATTTTGCGGTCATCGGCGGGCCTCTCACACTCTTGTCAATGGGGTAATTTACGTGTTTTGACCCCTGATAGCCGGATTGATAGGCTGGCTCAACTGCGCGGCCTCATGGGGCCGTGGATGGGGGAAGGACCGAATGACAACTGGATCGGGAAGCGGCGCAATCGGCGTCTGGGGCTGGGTCTCTGCGGCCGGGGCAGCGGTGGCGGCGATCATCGGCGGGCTCTATTTTGCCGGGGTTTTCGGGCCCGCGCCGCAGGCCGTGACACCGGTGGCGCAGACGCCGGCGCCAGTCCAGTCCGCCCCGATCGAACGGGCGCCGGAGGCCACTCCGGACACCACCGCGGCGACACCGGCCCCCGAGCAGGCCGCGCCCGCGCCGGAGACCACCGCCGCGACGGATGAGCCGGCGGCGGACGAGCCGCACGCCGAACCGGCGCTGCCGCCGCTGGCCGCGCCCAGCTTCGACCTGGTGCGGGTGGAACCCGACGGCACCACCGTGATCGCCGGCAAGGCCGCGCCGGGCAGCACGCTCACCGTGCTGCTGGACGAGGCCGAGCTGGATCGCTTCACCGTCGCCGCGGGGGGCGATTTCGTCAGCTTCCTGACCCTGCCGCGCAGCGACGCGCCGCGGGTGATGATGCTGCGCGCCGAGCTGGACGGTCAGAGCGTGCTGTCCGAGGACCAGATCATCCTGGCGCCGACGCCGCGCCCCGAACCGGCGCCGGAACCGGCACCCAAGGTCGCCCAGGCCCAGGATCCGGTCGCCACGTCGGAGCCGGACGCGGCCGGGCAGCAGCCGGTCGCCACCCGCGAGACCGAGGCCGAGCCGCCGCAACCAGCACCGGAACAGGTGGCCGCCGCTGAGACGCCCGCCGATCAGGGTGCCGCCGAAGAGGTTGTTCGCGCCGACACCACCGGCGCAGACGCACCGGTCGCGACCGGACAGCAGGCTGTGACCGAGCCGGTGGTTGATCCGGCGGCCGCGGAACCGCGCGCGGACACGCAGACCGCCGCGACCGCCGCCGCCCCGGACACGCCGGAGCCTGCGGCAGAGCGGGTCGCCACCGCCGAGGAGACCGCGATCTCGGTGCCTGAAACGGCGCCGGCCACCGAAGACGCGTCCGAGGCCACGCCGAAGACCGCCCCGGTGACCGAGCGGACCGCCGCCGCGCCGGACCAGCCCGCGCCGCCGGCGGAGGCGCCGCAGCAACAGGCCGCCGAGGCCACGCCGCGCCCGGTCGACGACGCCGCGCCCAAGGCCGAACCGGCACCTGTCGCGGTGCTGCGCGCCGGCTCCGACGGGGTCGAGCTGATCCAGCCGGCCACCGCGCCGGAGCCCGAGGTGATGGACCAGATCTCACTCGACACCATCAGCTATACCGAAGACGGCGACGTGCTGCTCTCGGGCCGCGCCGGGGTGCTCTCGGTGGTGCGCGTCTATATCGACAACACGGCGGTGGCCGACCTGGCCGCCGGCGAGGATGGCCGCTGGAAAGGGCAGATCGACGGTATCGAGCCGGGCGTCTATATCCTGCGCCTTGACGAGGTGAACGCGGCGGGCGAGGTGATCAGCCGGCTGGAGACCCCGTTCAAGCGCGAGGCGCCGGAGGCGCTGCGCGCCCCCGATGCCCCGGATCAGGGCGACCCGAAGGGTGCGCCCGCGGTCCGCGCCGTGACGGTGCAGAAGGGCGACACGTTGTGGGCGATCTCGCGCGAACGCTATGGCGAGGGCATCCTTTACGTCCGCGTGTTCGAGGCCAACCGCGACCGCATCCGCGACCCCGACCTGATCTATCCCGGCCAGGTCTTCACCATCCCCGAATAAGGCCGCTGGCCGGTCCCCCTCTCCCCGACACGCGGGGGGAGGGGGCGGCGGCCCGCGCGCCGTGCCCCGGGGGATTAGCTGGCTTCGGGCGCCCCACCGCCGCAGGGCATCAGCGACGCGCAGATCTCGGGATGGGCGCCGCAGCAATCGGTCAGAAGATAGCCCATCAGATCGCGCAGCATGCCGTATTGCACCCGGTAGAGGATGTTGCGCCCCTTGCGCTGCGAGGCGATCAGCCCGGCGGCCTCCAGCGCGTTGAGATGAAAACTCAGCCGCGACGCCGACAGGTCCAGCGCCGCGCCGATCTCGCCCGCGCTCAGCCCATCGCTCCCCTTGGGCACCATCAGGCGCACCGCTTCCAGCCGGTGTTCATTGGCCAGCGCGGCCAGGGCGTTTAGGGCTCGACTCTGTTCCATATTTCAACTACTCGTGAATTGTTGAACAATTCAGGCCACAGGTCGGCCATGGATGTCAAGTCACACAGGCATTACTGAAGTCACCATGAGCGACAAACCCGATTCCTCCGCCGTCGGCGCCGAACGCCGATCCGCCTTGCGCACCATCCGAAAAGTGGCCCCCTACCTGTGGCCCGCAGAACACCCCTGGGTGAAGCGCCGGGTGGTGCTGGCGATGGGCCTGCTGGTTCTGTCCAAGCTGATCGCGGTCTATACCCCGGTGCTCTACAAGGGCGCCGTCGACAGCCTGGCCGAAGAAGGCGTGCCGATGCTGGCGCTGGGCGCGGTCGGGCTGACCGTGGCCTATGGCATGGCGCGGATGATGACCGTGGGCTTTCAGCAGCTGCGCGATGCGGTCTTCGCCCCGGTGGCGCAGCGGGCGCTGCGCCGGCTGGCGCTGGAGACCTTCGAACATATCCACCGGCTGTCGATGCGCTATCACATCAGCCGCAAGACCGGCGGCCTCTCGCGCATCATCGAGCGCGGCGTCAAGGGGGTGGAATTCCTGCTCCGCTTCATGCTGTTCAGCGTCGGACCGCTGATCCTTGAACTCACGCTGGTGGCGGTCATCCTGACCGTGCTGTTCGACGCCTGGTACCTGCTGATCGTAGCGGCGACCATCGGGCTCTATGTCTGGTTCACCTTCAAGGTGACCGAATGGCGGGTGCAGCTGCGCCGCGAGATGAACGATCAGGACACCGATGCCAACCAGAAGGCGATCGACAGCCTGCTGAACTACGAAACGGTGAAATACTTCGGTGCCGAGGCGCGCGAGGCGGCCCGCTATGACGGCGCCATGCGCGGATATGAGCGTGCGGCGCTGAAAACGGCCTATTCGCTGGCCTTCCTGAACTTCGGGCAGTCGCTGCTGATCACGCTGGGTCTGATCGGGGTGATGGTGCTGGCCGCGCTCGGCGTGCAGAGCGGCAAGCTCACCGTCGGCGACTTCGTCATGGTCAACGCCTATATGATCCAGATTACCATCCCGCTCAACTTCCTCGGCACCGTCTACCGCGAGATCCGCCAGGCGCTGGTCGACATGGGCGAGATGTTCGACCTGCTGGAGCAGCCGCAGGAAGTCTCCGACAAGCCCGGCGCGCCGGCGCTGCGGGTGAAAGGCGGCGAGATCGAACTGGACGATGTGCGCTTCGGCTACGATCCCAACCGCGAGATCCTCAAGGGCGTCAGCCTGACCGTGCCTGCGGGTCAGACCGTGGCCATCGTCGGCGCCACCGGCTCCGGCAAATCGACCATCGGACGGCTGTTGTTCCGCTTCTACGACGTCACCGGCGGCGCGCTTAGGATCGACGGCCAGGACCTGCGCGACGTGACGCAAACCAGCCTGCACGACGCCATCGGCGTGGTGCCGCAGGATACCGTGCTGTTCAACGACACCATCCGCTACAACATCGCCTATGGCCGCGACGGCGCCACCCAGGACGAGATCGAAGCGGCGGCGCGCGCCGCCCAGATCCACGATTTCATCGTGACCCTGCCGGATGGCTACGACACCAAGGTGGGCGAACGCGGGCTGAAGCTGTCGGGCGGCGAGAAGCAGCGCGTCGGCATCGCCCGCACGCTGCTCAAGAACCCGCCGATCCTGCTTCTGGACGAAGCCACCAGCGCGCTGGACAGCCATACCGAGCAGGAGATCAAGGGCGCGCTGGCCCGCGCCGGCGAGGGCCGCACGGTGATCACCATCGCGCACCGGCTGTCGACCATTGCCGAGGCCGACCGCATCGTCGTTCTGGACGCCGGCGAGATCGTCGAACAGGGCACCCATGGCGAGCTGCTGGCGCGGCGCGGCCGCTATGCCACCCTGTGGCGGCGCCAGCAGGCGGATGCCGACGCCGCCTGATCCATCCGACAGGGGCGGGTCAGGCCGATTGCCCGAAATCACCCGACTGTCGCCATCATTCCGGCCAGTTGCTGGGCGATCTGTGCGGTCGGACGAACGAGCAACCGGCAGGCAGGGACATGGATAGAAGGCTGATCTGGGCAATGGCGCTGGTCGCGGCCGAACTGGTCGCGGTGATCCTGGTGTTCCAGGTTCTGTCCGATTTCGAATGCCGCCAGACCGGGCTGGAACAGGCCTGCCGCGCGCTGCGGGGGGCGGCGTTGCGGGGGCTGTGCGTCTTTGCCGCGCTGGGCCTGGTGCTGGGGCTGCGCGCCGATCTGCGCCGCGGTCTGGCCGCGCGGGTGACCGGGGCGGGGGGGCGGCCGCTCTGGGCGCTGGTCCATGGCGCCGGGCTTGCGCTGATCTTCCTGCCCTGGCTCGCCGCCGGGGACGAGGCCCGCCGCGCCGGCTTCGCCACTTTCCTCGCCCTGCTGGGCGGCGGTACGGCGCTGGCCGCGCTGGGCGGGCTGTTCTGGCTGATGGGGCCGCGCCGCTGGGCCGGCTGGCTGCGCCAGGGCGGCGGCGCGGTGCTGGCGATGCTGGCGGTGGCCGCGCTGATCCCCGATCTGGCCGAGGCGCTGGGTTTTGCCTGGCAGACCGGCGCGCTGCTGCTTTCGACCTTCTACGGCGTGGCGATCCTTTTGTCGCTCGCGGGCCAAAGCGTGGCGCTCAGCCTGACGCCGCCGACCATCGGCACCGGCGGGTTCCACGTGGAAATCGCCGCCTCCTGTTCCGGGATCGAGGGGTTCGCGCTGATCACCGGCTTCATGGCGATCTATGCGCTCTTGATGCGCGACAGCCTGCGCATCGGGCGCTACTGGCTGATCGTGCTGCCCGTGGCGCTGCTGGTGAGCTGGCTGTTCAACCTGCTGCGCATCACCGGGTTGATCCTGATCGGCGCCCATGCCTCGCCCGCGCTGGCGGTGAACGGGTTCCACAGCTTTGCCGGCTGGCTGTTCTTTACGCTGCTGGCGCTCGGCGTGCTGGCGGTGGTGCAGGGGTTGCCGGCGTTGCAGCGCGCCGATGCCGTGCCGCAGGTTCCGGCCGCCGGGGCGGGAGAGGCGCCTCTGACCCGGGACTGGACGGCGGCGCGCATCGTGCCCTTTATCGTCTTCATGCTGTCGGGGCTGGTCGTGAACAGCTTCTGGCAGGCCCCGGCACTGGGCTTTCCGCTGCAGGCGGCGATGATGGCGGGCGCGCTCTGGTTGTTTCGCGCGCCGTTCCTGTCGCTGCGGTGGCGGTTGGACCCGGTTGCGGTGCTGGCCGGGCTGGCGGTGGGCGCGGGCTGGATCGCGCTCGCCCCGTCAGGCGCCGCGCCGCTGGCCGGGGTAGAGGGGCTTGCCGCCGGCGCCTTCGTGCTCTGGGCGGCGATCCGGGTGCTGGGCACCGCGCTGTTGGTTCCGGTGGTGGAAGAGGCGTTCTTCCGCGGCTACCTGCTGGCCCGGCTCGACACCGGCAGCTGGCAGATGCGGCTGGCCGCGATCATCCTGTCCAGCCTCGCTTTCGCGCTGCTCCATGGCCGCATTCTCGAGGCCGGCCTGGCCGGCGTGGTCTTCGCCCTGGTGATGCTGCGGCGCGGGCGGCTGGGCGATGCGATCCTGGCCCATGCAACGGCAAACGCCGCGGTCGCGGCCGCGGCGTTGCTGACAGGCGATTGGTCGCTGATCTGACGGGCTGATCAGCCCCGATTGCGCCGGCGCTTGATTTCCCAGGTCAGGGCCAGCGCGGCGCCGATGGCGGCCAGCGCCAGCAGCCCGGTCGAGGCGTCGATCTCGGGCACTTGCGACGAGCCGCTGTCGCCGCCGCCGCAGCTCCAACCGAACAGGGACCCAAGAAATCCGCAATCATAAGTCTGGGCCGAGGCCGAAGCGGCCGACGTCACCAGCGCGGCGGCCGATGCGGCAAAAGTTATTGCGCGACGAAACATGTGTCGAATCCTCCAAAATGGTCCCTTGGATAGTGACACTTCGGCCCGAGTTGCGCAAAAGTTGAATTAATTTCGCGCCGAATTGGCAGGTTTCTCGCGAACAATTTCACAGTTTTGCTGAAATTGTCGACCGGTTGTGGACCCCGGACCGGCCTGCCAGGGCGCGGCGCGAAAACGACCCCGGGCGAATCGCGGTGTGTTTCGGTGCCATTTCCCGGAGGCATCCGATGCGCCGGCTTACGCGCGGAGCGCCTTTTGAAGCTGCGCGATCGCGGTCTGATGCTTGTTTATCCGGTTGGTGACCAGATCGGAGACTTCAGTCTCCTTTTGCCGGGCCGCCTGCCGCGCGGTGCCGCGCATCCGCAGCAGCAGAGCCTCGTGATCGGAAATCAGGAATTCGATCATTTCGCTATCAGAGAGACCGCCCAGCTGCACCCGCGGTTCAATGTCCAGGATTTCCTGAATCACACTACTCCAGTCCCGCATCGGGCGCGCGTCCAGGTTGCGGACATGCGCGCTGATCGTCCCTGTGGCCATGAAAAGATCCCGATACTGATCCTCAAGAAGGTTGGACGCGGAAGGGTCGAGAACCACCTTGTAGCAATATTCCTTTTTCATCATCAGGGCGATGGTATAGCCGAGCACCATGGCCAAAGCCGTGGCGGTTCGACTCTTTTCCGGGCCGATGTCTGGCCAGGCATTGATCTCGCTCGGGGTCGCGGGTGTCTTGCCTTGAATCATTCCTCGTACTCTTCAGAAGAAACCTTTCCAAATCCTTTATTTAAATTAAATGTTATTGTGGAAAATCGAAATAAACAATAAAAAACAAATACTTAACTTCTGGAAAGGTGGTATGTGCAGTCATCTGTGGACTGTACTCGCCTTCCGGCTGATCCGACATTTTCGTAGCCGATTGAAAAAACAGAAGACATCTAACCTGAATTGAATATGTAATATGAGTAACCGAGGGCATTTGGGGCAGGGAAAGAGAATGGCAGCGGACCGCAATCCACCGCTCAAGCGGACTGAAAAGTTGCAGATCATGCTTGATCTTGATGAATTGCAGATCATCGACGACTGGCGGTTTGATCACCGCATGCCGTCCCGTGCCGCTGCGATCCGCGAACTCATTCGCCGCGGGCTGTTGACCAGCGACGATTTCTCCGATCCCCCCAGCGATCTGCCCTCGGGGGCCTTCCGGGTGACCGACGAGGAGGACTAGCGCGCTACTCCGCCGCCTTCAGGGGCGCGGCCGGCGCCTGCGCCTCGCGGTTGCGATCCGCGGGGGCCGCGCCGCCGTCATCCCACAGGATCTCGGTCGGCTTCAGCTTGCGCGCCGAGCGGGTCAGCCGCATGTCGCGGGCGATTCGGCTCGACCGCCCGGAGGTCAGCCGCGCCAGCATCCGCCCCAGCCAGCCGGCATAGGTCGCCACCCAGACCCGCAGCGCCAGGAACGACGGCGTCACCACCAGCGTCAGCACCGTCGCGATGCCCAGCCCGAACACCACCGCCGTGGCCAGCTGCTTCCACCACAGCGCGGTCGGGCTGTCGATGGAATAGCCGCCGCCGATGAAATCCAGCGACAGGCCGAACATCATCGGCGTCAGGCCGGCCATGGTGGTGATCGTGGTGAGCAGAACCGGGCGGATCCGCGATTCCGTGGTGCGCACGATCGCCTCGATCCGCGGCATGTAGCGGGAATACTCCTGGTAGGTGTCGATCAGCACGATATTGTTGTTCACCACGATCCCGGCCAGCGCCACGATCCCGGTGCCGGTCATGATGATCGAGAACGGCTGTTGCATCACCATCATCCCGATCAGAACCCCGGTGGTCGACAGCACCACCGCCAAGAGCACCAGCACCGAGTTGTAGAAGCTGTTGAACTGCGCCAGAAGGATGATGAACATCAGCCCCAGCGCCGCCAAAAACGCCTTGGACAGGAACGCCTGGCTTTCGGCCTGCTCCTCCTGGTCGCCGGTCCATTCCCAGCTGATGTCGGCGGGGAAGGGGGCGGTCTCAAGCCACTCGGTCAGCGTCGCGATACGCTCGTTGGCGTTGATCGGCGCGAATTGCGCGCGTCCCTCGGAAACCGCCTGTTTCAGTGTCGCAACACTGTCGGCCCCGGTCAGCGCGATCAGTTCGAACCGCTCGCCCTTGGCGTTCTCGATCACCTCGCCGCCCGCGGCCACGCCGCTTTCCAGGCTGTGCACCGCCGCCAGCCGCCGCTCGCCGCCGGTTTCGGGATCCTCGCTCACCACCTTGAAGAGGCCGGCCTGCACATCCGCCTTGACGTCGAAATAGCGCTGCTGGTCGACCCGGTTGATCTTGGCCAGCTTCTCGACCGGCTTGCGGGTGACGAAATTCGACAGCGGCACCAGCCCGTCGCGGGTGCGCACCTTCAGCGTGTCCAGCGTGCTCAGCACCCGGTCCTCGCGCGGCAGACGCACGCGGATCTCGATCTCTTCGTCGGAACTGTCCACCCGCATCGTGTCCAGCAGGATGCCCCGGGTCACCAGCTGCACCATCGCGCCCACCGTGGCCACGTCGGCACCGAACCGCCCCGCCTTCTCCACATCGACGTCGATCTGCCAGTCGATGCCGGGCAGGGGCAGCGAATCCTCGATCTTGATCAGGCCGGGGGTCTCCTCGAACACCTGGCGCGCCGCCGCGGTGGCCCCGGTCAGACGGTCCCAGTTGTCGCCCTTCAGCCGCAGATGCACCGGCTTGGCCGAGGCCGGACCACGGCCCAATGCCACCACCTCGGTCTCGAAGCCGGGCAATTCGTTGAGCGCCGCGGTCAACTGCTCCAGCACGAAATCCCCGTCATAGTCGGGGGCGGTCACATGGCGCGTGAACCGGCCGTTGGCCCAGGTCTCGGTGACGGTGGGGCGGTCTTCCCAGGGGATGATCTCGAACTGGATCTGGCCGACCGTGTCGGGGGGCAGCTGCGCGCCGCCGTTGTTCTGGTTCAGCCCGCCGTCCCCGGCAAAGGAGAACACGTTGATCACCGCCGGGTGGCTCATCACCACCTGCTCGGCCTGGCGCACCATCCGGTCGGTCTCGGCCAGCGAAATGTTGCCCCGCGCCCGGACATAGACATTGGCCTGTTCCGGCTCGGATTCGACGAAGAATTCCACCCCGCGCGAATTGGCCGGGAACAGCACCGCGGTGACATAGAACACGCCCGCGAACACCGCCGCGATGGCGATGATCGGCATGATCGGGTTGCCGGCGATGGCATAGATCACCCAGCCGAACAGCGTGTGCTTCTTCTGCGTCGCGATCTCGCGCGGCGCCCGTTCGATCCGCGCCGCGCTCAGCGTGATCGAGGCGGCAAAGGCCGCCAGCAGGAAGACCCCCGCACCCAACAGCGCCCCGGACAGGGGCGACATTTGCGCCCCCGCCTCAGCGGGCAGCAGATAGGCCGGGTTCAGCATCTGCATCGCGCCCAGGAACATCGAGTAGAGCGCAACCGGCACCAGCGCCGCCCGCACCACCCAGGGCAGCCGCGCCCGCAGACGGTCCGATGCGCGGGTGAACACCCGGCTGATCCGCCCGGTCACCCCGCCCATCACCGGCAGATAGACCAGCGCCACGACCAGCGAGGCCGACAGCACGAAGATCAGCGTCACCGGCAACATGCCCATGAACTCGCCCGGCACGCCCGGCCAGAACAGCATCGGCAGAAAGGCACAGAGCGTGGTCGCGGTCGAGCTGACGATCGGCCAGAACATCCGCTGCGCCGCCTCGACATAGGCGTGCATCGGGCCGGTGCCCTCGCCGATCCGCTTGTCGGCGTATTCCACCACCACGATGGCGCCGTCGACCAGCATCCCCACCGCCAGGATCAGCCCGAACATCACGATGTTGGAGATCGACACCCCCATCATCGCCAGCAGCGCGAAGCACAGCAGGAACGAGGTCGGGATCGCGAAACCGACCAGCAGCGCCGCGCGGCTGCCTAAGGAGGCCAGCACAACGATCATCACCAGCGCGATCGCGGTCAGCACCGAGCCTTCCAGCTGGCTGACCATCGATCCGACAACCCGGCTCTGATCGTTCGAGGTGCCGACCTGGACCGCCGCCTGCAGCTCCGGCGGCCACTTGGCGCGCGAGGCGGCCAGGGTCTGTTTGACCTGATCCACCGTGTCGATCAGGTTATAGCCCTTGCGCTTGACCACCTGCAGGGCCACCGTGTTCTCGCCGTCGAACCGTGCGGTGCCCTTGCGGTCTTCGAAGGTGTAGTTGATCCGCGCCAGCTCGCCCAGCGTCACCACCCGGTCGCCGTTGGTCTTCACCGGCAGGTCATAGACATCCTGCGGGCTGTCGAAAGAAGAGGGGATCTTGACCGAGAAGGTGCCCTGATCGGTCTCCACCTCGCCGGCGGCGATCAGCTGGTTGTTGTTCTGCACCACATTGATCAGCTCGCCGGCGGTCACGTTGTAGGATTCCAGCCGCAGCGGGTCGATCACCACCTCCAGCATCTCGTCGCGGTTGCCGGCGATCCCGGCCTCCAGCACCGCGTCCAGCGACTCCAGGTCGTCCTGCAGCTGCTTGGCGATGCGCGCCATGGTGCGCTCGGGCACCGCGCCGGTCAGGTTGACGATGACGATGGGAAATTCCGAGAAGTTGATCTCGGTGATGGTGTATTGCTCGGCGCCTTCGGGAAACTCGGCCTGGGCCGCGTTCATCGCGTCGCGCACATCCGCCGTCACCGCCGTCTTGTCCCAGCCGAATTCGAATTCCAGCGCCACCCCGGCATAGTTCTCGGCCGCCGTCGCGGTCATCTTGTCCAGCCCGTCGAGATCGGCCAGCTCGGTTTCCATCGGCTTGATCAGCAGCGATTCCGCGTCCTCGGCCGAGATGCCGGGGAACTGCACCGACACGAACAGCGCCGGGATCTCGATGTCCGGCTCGCCCTCCTTGGGCAGGCTGACATAGGCATAGCCGCCGACCAGGATCGAGATCGCGATGAAGGCCAGAACCATCCGCGCCCGCGCGGCGGCCCAGTCGACGATGCCGATCATTCCGCCGCCTCCCGATAGGTGGGCGCCACATGCACGCCCTCGGTCACGAAGTCCTGGCCGACCACGATGATATCGACGCGGTCGGGCAGACCGCCCAGCCAGACCCCGTCAACCGCGTCGCGCAAAAGCTCGACCGGACGGAAGCCGACGATATCGCCCGCCTGCACCACGCGCACGCCCAGCGTGCCCTCGTTGTTCAGGGTCAGCGCCGATTGCGGCACCTTGTGGGCCAGCGCCCCGTCGGCGGAAATCGCGATATTCGCGGTCTGGCCGTCGCGGATCTTCAGGTCCGGGTTGGGCACGGTGACCTCGACCTCGAAGGTGCGGGTGGTCGGGTCCGCCGACCGGCTCAGGAAGGTGACACGCCCGATGACCTCATCATCCGTGGCCAGCTTGGCCTGCGCCGGCGCGCCCAGGGTGACGCGGCCGACCTCGGTCTCGGGCACGTAGCCGACCACCTTGATCGGGTCCAGCTGGATCACCTCCGCGCACAGGCTGCCGGGCTGCATCAGGCTGCCCAGTTCGGCGGCGTCCGATTCCAGCAGCCCGTCGAAGGGCGCCTCGATGGTCAGCCGCGCGATCTCGCGCTCGGCGCCGGCCACCGTGGCCTGGGCCGCCTCGATGCCCGAATGGGTGGCCTCCAGCCCGGCCTTGGCCGAGGCGATCGCGGCCTCCGCGCTGCGCACCCCGGCGGCGCGCGCCAGCAGGGTGGTCTCGGCGGCATAGCCGCCCTGCTTCAGCTTCTCGGCGGCGGTGAAATTGATCTGCGCCTCGTCCAGCATCGCGTTGGCTTCTTCCAGCCGCGCCTGCGCCTCGGGCACGCGGGCCTGCGCCTCGGCCAGCGCCGCACGCGCCTGCGCCAGCGTCGCCTCGCGGGTGCCGGGATCCAGCTTGCACAGCACATCGCCGGTCTTGACGAAGGCGCCCTTGCGCAGCGGTTCGGAAATCACCGCGCCGGTGGTCTCGGCGCGCACCTGCACCTGACGCATCGCCCGGGTTTCGCCCCGCAGCCGCACCGCGCTGTCGATGGTCTGCGCCACCGAGCGCAGCACCACAACGCCGACCGCGCCGGATTCGGCCATCCTCTGATCCTGTGCCGCGGGCTCCGCCCCGGTCGTCGCCTCCTGCGTGACCTCTTCGGCGGGGGCGCCACGGGCGAAAACCAGAAGCCTGTCGCGCTCGAACACCGCCAGATACAGCGCGGCGGTCACCAGAAGTGCGGTCAGAAAGGGAATGGGTCGCATGAGTCTTCCTCGGAAAATCCCCGGAAATCGGGCCGGATCCGGCTTGAAACTTGGAACAGCGCAGACATGGAGCCTGATCGCCCCGCTGTCCAGACTAAACCGAGCAGTTCAGTTCATTTTTTTACAAAACTGCCCCGGATCGGCAAATTTTGCCCCGGTTCCGGGCCTTGGCTTGGCGTCGGATGCGGGTTAATAGGGGGCAATTCGCCGGATTGGGTCCTGGCCCGTCCGCGTCCGTCCCGATCCCAGCGGGCCGGTGCGGTTTCGGGCGAAAACCGGGGCAGCCGGAAAACGCCGGGCCGCGATGGCCCGTGAATCAGGGCCGGGGGGCAAGGCATGAGCGACGTCGACAGTTTCATCGAAGAGGTCACCGAAGAGGTCCGCCGCGACCGTCTGTTCGCGATGTTCCGCCGCTATGGCTGGATCGCCGCGCTGATCATCGTCGCCGTCGTCGGCGGCGCAGCCTATAACGAATACCGCAAGGCGCAGGCCACCGCCGCCGCCCAGGCCCTGGGCGACCAGATGCTGGCCGCGCTGGACAGCGACGCGCCCGCCGACCGGGCCGAAGCCCTGTCCGTGATCGAGGCCGGCAGCGCCGGCGGCGAGGCGGTGCTGGATTTCCTGGCCGCCGCCGCCCGCGCCGAGGCCGGCGAGACCGAGGCCGCCGTGGCCGACCTGCAGCAGATCGCCCGCAACGGCGAGCTGCCCGAGATCTATCGCCAAATTGCCGCGTTCAAGGCGCTGACGCTGCAGGCCGACAGCCTGCCCGCCGCCGACCGCCGCCTGCAGTTCGAGGCGCTGGCCCAGCCCGGCGCGCCGCTGCGCCTGCTGGCGCAGGAACAGCTGGCCCTGATCGACATCGCCGAAGGCCAGACCGAGGCCGCGATCGACCGCCTTCAGGCCATTCTCCAGGATGCCGAGGTCAATGTCGTCTTGCGGCAGCGCGCCAGACAGGTCATCGTGGCGCTTGGCGGCACGCCGGTCCCCGCGCAGGGCCGCCAGCAAGGTTAGGGTAGGGTCAAGGGCCGGGGCACGCCGGCGCCGGCCAGTTTGAATACGGACAGGACGACAGGCTTCTGCATATGAACGTAGCGTTTTCCCTCTCGCGTACCGGTCTGGCCCTTCTCGGTGGGGCGGTGCTGTTCCTGTCCGGCTGTGCCGAGCCCGAGGTCATCCTGCCGGGCGAGCGCGAGGAGATCCGCGCCGAAAGCGGTGAGCGCATCGCCGAGGATTTCTCCGGCAACACCAGCCGCCCGATCCGCCTGGCGGCACAGACCGCCAATGCCGAATGGACCCAGGGGCAGGGCACGCCGGCCTATCGCATTTCCCATCCCGCGCTCGCGGCCGCGCCGCGCCTGGCCTGGTCGGTGCCGATCGGCTCCGGCGACAGCCGCCGCCAACGCATCACCGCCGCGCCGGTGGTGGCGGGCGGATTGGTCTATACGCTCGATTCCGCGGCCCGTGTTTCTGCGGTGCGCCCCGACGGCACGCTGGCCTGGAGCGCCGACCTGACCCCGCCCGAGGATGACGAGGGCCAGGCCACAGGCGGCGGCATGGCCTATCACGACGGCACGCTTTACGTCTCGTCCGGCTACGGTCTGCTGACCGCGCTTGACGCCGCCTCCGGCGAGAAGCTCTGGCAACAGCAGCTCGACGCCACCGGCTCGGGCCAGCCGACGGTGTATCAGGGGATGATCTATCTGGTGGCCGGCGACGACACCGGCTGGGCGATCAAGACCAAGGACGGCCGCATCGCCTGGCGGGTGTCCGGTACACCCAGCGTGACCAACGTGCTGGGCGCCCCGGCGCCGGCGCTGACCCCGGATCTGGCGATCTTCGCCTTCGGCTCGGGCGATCTTATGGCCACCTTCCGCCGCGGCGGGCTGCGGCGCTGGTACGCTTCGGTCTCCGGACGGCGCATTGGCCGCGCCCAGGCCCTGATCATGGATGTCACCGGCAGCCCGGTGGTGGTCGGCGACCGGGTCTATGCGGGCAACCATGCCGGGCGCACCGTCGCCTATGAGCTGGACACAGGCGAACGGCTCTGGACCGCGCGCGAAGGCGCGCTGGGTCCGGTGGAACCGGCCGGCGACAGCCTGTTCCTGGTCTCCGACCGCAATCAGCTGGTGCGGCTGGATGCCCGCGACGGCAGCACCGTCTGGGCGGTCGACCTGCCGGGCTTTCTCAAGGACAGCTCGAAGAAACGCGGCCCGGTCTATGCCAATTACGGCCCGATCCTGGCCGGCGGGCGCATCGTGGTGGCCTCCAATGACGGCATGCTACGCTTCTTCGACCCCGAGGACGGCAGCCTGAGCGGCAGCGTCGAGGTGCCCGGCGGCGCCACCACCGCGCCGGTGGTGGCGGGACGCACCCTCTACGTGGTCGGCACCAAGGGCGAACTGCACGCTTTCCGTTGACGCGCAGATGCGTTAAACGGCGCATCTGAGTTTTCGAAAGTTAAGGTCTATGTCCTTCACCCTCGCCATCGTGGGCCGCCCCAATGTCGGCAAGTCCACCCTGTTCAACCGCCTGGTCGGCAAGCGCCTGGCGCTGGTCGATGACCAGCCCGGCGTCACCCGCGACCTGCGCGAGGGCGAGGCGCGCTTAGGCGACCTGCGCTTTACCGTGATCGACACCGCCGGGCTCGAGGACGCCACCGACGACAGCCTGCAGGGCCGGATGCGGCGCCTGACCGAGCGCGCGGTGGACATGGCCGATGTCTGCCTGTTCATGATCGATGCCCGTACCGGCGTCACGCCGGTGGACGAGATGTTCGCCGATATCCTGCGCAAACGCTCCGCCCATGTGCTGCTGGCCGCCAACAAGGCCGAGGGCGCCGCCGCCGACGCCGGCGTGATCGAGGCCTATGGCCTCGGCCTGGGCGAGCCGATCCGCCTCTCGGCCGAACATGGCGAAGGGCTGAACGAGCTTTACGCGCAGCTGATGCCGATCGCCGATGAATTCGCTGAACGCGCCGCCCAGGACGCCCCCGAGACCGAGGTCGACCTCGACGAGGACGAGGTGTTCGACGAGGACGAGGACGGCATCTCCCGCACCCCGAAACCCACCGCCGCCAAGCCGCTGCAGGTCGCCGTGGTGGGCCGCCCCAACGCCGGCAAATCCACCCT
>NPIG01000347.1_pt2 | contig 17206 bp, 15 predicted proteins | sample 8637441 | NCBI WGS metagenome assembly NPIG01 (sample SAMN07420675, study PRJNA396082) | bioreactor metagenome | isolation source: sample BR6 brine-fed electro-methanogenic bioreactor BR | place: Japan: Kochi | collected 2016-06-14 | reverse complement strand
CAAGGTGAAATGTGCCGCGGCAAATCGACGCCGGCATTCGAAATGTCCGGCCAGCCCCCCTGCAAGCCGCCGACCCGGGAGACTCCCCATGAAAGAAGCCCTGCTCTACGAGAAGCTCGAAGACAACAAGGTGCGGTGCCACCTCTGCGCGCACCGCTGCACCATCAACGAAGACGGCCTGGGCATCTGCCAGGTGCGCCACAACGCGGGCGGCACGCTGTACACCGCCACCTACGGCAGCCTCATCGCGCGCCACGTCGACCCCATCGAGAAGAAGCCGCTTTACCACGTGCTGCCCGGCTCGCGCTCCTATTCCATCGCCACCCCCGGCTGCAATTTCCGCTGCCAGTGGTGTCAGAACTCGGACATCTCGCAGATGCCGCGCGAGCGCGGCTTCACCGCGCGCCAGACCGCGACGCCCGCTGCCGTGGTGGCTGAAGCCCAGCGCACCCGGTGCGCCTCCATCGCCTACACCTACACCGAGCCGACCATGTTCTTCGAATTCTGCCTCGACACGGCCCGGCTCGCCCACAGCGCCGGCATACTCAATGTCTACGTGTCGAACGGGTACATGACGCCGGAAATGCTCGACATGTTCCACCCCTATCTCGACGCCGCCAATATCGACCTGAAGGCATTCCGAAAGGAAACCTATTTGAAGTACGCCGGCGCACGCCTCGACCCCGTGCTCGAAACCCTGAAGAAACTCAAGGAACTGGGCGTGTGGACCGAAGTGACCACGCTCGTCATCCCCGGCGTCAACGACGACGAGGACGACCTCCGCGGCGTTGCCCGTTTCCTCAGCAGGGACCTTGGCCCCATGACCCCCTGGCACCTCAGCCGGTTCTTTCCGTCGTACAAGATGGACCATGTGGAACCCACCCCGCTCGACACGCTGCGGCGCGCCCGCGAAATCGGGCGCGAAGAGGGCCTCAAGCACATCTACGTCGGCAACGTGCCCGATACGGAGGCGGAATGCACCCAATGCCAGCAATGCGGCGCCAAGGTCATCGAGGGGCGGCGTTACGGCGCCTTGCAGTCACACCTGCAGCATGGGCGCTGCCCCCAGTGCAACCATGCCCTCGAGGGGATCTTCGGCGACCCCGAGCGGTTCATCGCCGCCAGGCACGCCAAGGCGAAGTGACGGGGCGGCAACACCGCAGCCGCGCCGCAGCGCGCCACCCCGCCTCTGTGTCAAGCTCAGGAATTGAACGTCGCTTCGAGTGTCATCGATTCGAGGCCGGGCGCCAGCAGCTTGGACACGGGGCACGCCTGCTTCACCGCTTCCGCCACCTTCTTGAATTCCGCCTCCGAGATGCCGTCCGCCTCGCACGCCGTCACAATATGCGCTGACGGAATCGAAATGTCGCCGCCGTTCTGCCGCAGGGTTACGGTCACGTTGGTCGAGATGCGGCGGGGCGTCGCGCCCGCCTGTTCCAACTCGTTCGAGAGGGCCATGCTGAAACACGTGGCATGCGCCGCCGCAATCAGTTCCTCCGGGTTGCTGCCCGGCGCCGTCTCAAAGCGCGAGGGGAAAGTCATGCGCACGCCCTGAAAGGCGTCACTCTCGCCCGAAGCCGTGCCGACGCCGTCCTTCAGGCCGCCCTGCCACTCCGCAAATGCCTTGCGTTTCATCTCCGCCATGAGTCTGTTCTCCTTTCATTCATTCGGTTGCGCCCGGGAAGACCGTCTTCCCTGCGGGTGCATGCGTGTTTCGATGTGCAACATTTGTGCCAACAACGACTTTCCGGTCACACCGACAACCGCGCGTACAGTGGAAAATGGTCCGAAGCCAGGCGGCTCTTCATTGTCCTTACAACGCCGGCCGAATGCACCCCGATTCCCGGTGTAACAAATATATGGTCGAGACGGGCGACCCCCATCCACGTGCCCCCCGGCGGCTTTTCCGGCGCCTGGGCCCGGGCATCGCGCATCAAACCCGCGATTTCCCGGTATGGCGCCGCGCGCCGGGTCATGTTGAAGTCGCCGCAGAGTATGGCCGGCGCCTGGAAACGGGGGTGCCGGCACCACCCGCTGCCCAGCAGCGCCGCGACTTGGCTGGCGCGCTCGCCACGTCGAAGCCCGAGGTGCGTGGCGAGCACCTGCACCGCGCACCCGTGGAAATCGACCTCGACCCACAGCGCGCCCCGCGGCTCGCGCGGCGCAAGCCCCGGAAGCAGGCTCGACTTCACTTTGGCCACCGGAAACCGGCTCAAGACCGCGCCGCCATACCGGCCCTCCCCGTCTTCAACCGTTGTGTAGAAGTGCGATTTCATGCCCAGCAGGCCCGCGATGCGTTCCGCTTGGTCGATGCGTCCCGAACGCGCCCGGAGCACGTCCATCTCCTGCAGTGCGATGACATCCGGCCCGGCTGCCCGGATGACCTCCGCGATGCGCTCGGGCGAACGGCGCCCGTCCAGGCCGAGACAGCCGTGCACGTTGTAGGTCATCACGGTCAGCCGGGGGGTGGCGTTCATGCGGCGCCTTCCTTCGCCGCGCGCTCCCCGGCTTCGCCCAGCGCAACAAGCGCGGCCGCGCGCAGCTCCGAAGGGCGCAGCACATCGCGCGCCCCTGCCACGGCCTCCGGCAGCAGCGCGAAGCCCTCCACCTCTTCCGGGTGCATGCCGCCGTGACAGCCGGACTGTCCCACAAAGGACTGCGGCCGCCACCCGTGCCGCCAGCCGAAGACCAGGATATCGCCCGCGTCCGGATGCCGCGCCAGGCGCGCCAGGTCCTCGGCCACCCGGTCGAGAAAGGGGTGTTCCGCTCCGGCCACGCGCGCCATGTCCCTGGGCAGGGAGAAGACGCCGTCTGCGGTCCATGCGCGCAGTTCACCTGTTTCCGTCCGGGCCACAGCGAGCGGCGCCGCACACTCCGTGACCAGCGAGTCACAGAAGGCCTCCAGCGCCCGGCCGTCCGGCCTCTCCGCGAAATAGATGTGTCCCAGGGGGCCGAGCGCGTGCACCCGCACCTGCGCGTTTTCCGCATGCTCCCGTTGCAGCAGTGAATGCAGCGGCGCCGTGGAACGGCTGAACCAGCGGGCCCGCTGCAGTTCCTCCGAGCGCTCAAGGCGCCGCGTCTCCCCGGTTTCGAGCCCGTGCCGGGCCGCAACCGTCTGCACCGCGGTTCGCAGCGAATCGCCCGCCGGCGAAGTGAACGGGCGGCACGCGGCCTGACCGTGGTCGGAATAGACCCAGACACGGTATTCACGCATATGGGACCGCCCCGCGGCGGTCGCCAGCCGGCGTATGGCGCCATCGATGCCCTTGAGCGTCCAGTGCGCAAACGCCGACGACGGACCGCGCCGGTGCGATTGCTCGTCGTAGCCGATGTAGTTCACGTGAATGACCGGCAGGCCCCGGGCGAGGTCCGCTTCCGCGTTTGCCGTCGCCCACTCGCGCAGTCCCGCCGAGACCAGGGTGCGAATCGGCACGAATTTCAGTTCCGGCCATAGTTTCCGACCGCCGCCCACGCCCTTCGCAAAATCGTACAGCGCCAGGAACAGCTCCAGCACGCCGAGCGCCACAATGCGAACGACGCTCGGACTGTGCAGCGCCAGCAGCCGGGCCCAGGTCCACGCCGTCTGGCGCTGGAGGACTTCGCCCGCGCTCATTCGCGCGGCGCACGCGTGCGGCTCCGCGGCGCCGCCGTCGTAAATGTTCACATAAGCGCTTCCGCCCGCGAGCAGTCCCCTGTGCTCCAGAGCGAGCGCCCGCTGCACGCGTTCCGCCGCGCCGTGCTCGTACATGACCCGCTCCAGGCCGCCGTCACGGTCGAAAAAATCGAACGCCGGCACCGCGCAGGGCACTCCGTAGAACAGTTCTGCCTGTACCGCGGGCGTTGTGGAAGGCAGGCCCGAGTAGTGCGAGCACAGCGCGTAGCCCTGCCGCCTGAGCAGGTTCTGGAGATAAGGCAAGCGGCCCTTGTCCATGGCCCGCTCCAGTTGGCTGCGGGCCAGGCCGTCTATCTGAATCAGCAAGAGGCCGGGGGCACCGGGCGCGGGGGAAGCCGGCGGCGCGCCCAGCAGCCATGCGGCCAGGCGCCCGCGCAACGGAAACGCGCAGGCGCGCCGTAGCCGGCGCCAGGCACCTCTTTCGGCCATCGCCGTCATTCCTTCTTCAGCGCCACCGAAGCAGCGGCCAGCCGGTTGCTCCACAACTCCCATTCTTCGCGTATGCGTTCGAGCAGCGCTGCCCAGCCAAGCTCGTCGAAGGTGCCGCCCGAGGGATAACGCTCCAGCACTTCCGAATACAGGGCGAGTGCGCGGTCCGCGCAACGGCGGGTGTCGAATTCACGGGCCGTGGCATGCGCGGCCTCGGTAAGCCCGCTGCGCTGGTCCCGGCCGCAGTCGCGCACCCATGCGAGCCCCTCGGCCAGCGCGTCCGGCGCCTCCCCGGCAATCAGGCGGCCGTTGTGCCGGTCTTTCACCACCTCGTCCACCGGAGGAGTGTCGAGCGCCACCACGGGCTTGCCCGCCGCCATCGCCTCGACAAGCACCATGCCCTGCGTCTCACTGTTCGAAGTGAAGAAAAAGGTGTCCATCGCCGAATAGGCGGCAACCAACTCGCCGCCGCTCAGCCGCCCCGTGAAATGCACGCGCCCGCTCACGCCCGCCTCACCAAAGACCTGCGACATCGATTCGCGCGACGGCCCGTCGCCCACCACAAGCAGGTGCGCGTTCTCGTCACCCGCCAGGAATTGGGACGCCGCCCGCGCCAGCGCGTCGAGATTCTTCTCCGGCGCCAGCCGCCCCACGTGTCCCACCACGAACGCGCTTTCGGCCATGCCCAGCCGCTCGCGCATCGACGCCCCGCCCCGCGGCCGGAATTCCTCCGTGTCGACACCGGTGGGTATGGTGGAAACCGGCGCCTCCACCCCCCGCTCCCGCAGCACCTCCGCCACGCGCGCGCTCGGCGCGATGACATGCTCGCACGGGTTCGCGTAGCCCGTGGCCAGCTTCACCACCGCCTCCGCCAGCGCCGGGGTATCGAGCGGCACGTAGTGCGTGTACTGCTCGTACATGGTGTGGTGGGTGAAAACCAGCGGCAACTGCCGCAGCGCCGTCGTGCGCAGCGCCGTGTCGCCCAGCAGGAACGGATGGTGCGAGTGCACGATGTCCGGCGCGAATTCCTCGAGCGCGCGGGTCAGGTAAAGCGGCACGGGCAAGACCACCGAAAAATCGCTGCCGTTGAAATGCTGCAGCGCCGGCACGCGCACCACCCCCTCTTCGTCTTCCGGCGCGCCCTCGAACTCCGGCGCCACCACCAGCACCTGGTGCCCCCGCTCGCGATAGGCCCGGACAAAACGCGCCACCGACTGTGCGACGCCGCCCACGTGCGGAAGATAGGTATTCGTCATCATCACGATATGCATGGCGGGGCGTTCCTCGCGGTCTGGCGGCCAGGTTCTGACACGCTGCACAGGGGAGCAAGAACAGTGCCGCCGAAACCGCGTCGTGAGGAAAGGCAAGAAAAGCCCCGGCCTGCTGTGGAGATTGGTTACACGTGTATGAAGCCTATACGCTTCCGGGGGGCCGGCTCAGGTCTCGAGTTCCCATTGCACGGCGTAGCGGAGCAACTCGTTGCTGGATTCGAGTCCGAGCTTGTCCTTGATGCTCTCGCGGTAGGTTTCGATGGTCTTCACGCTGAGATGAAGCTCGTCGGCAATCTGCCGCGTTGTCAGCCCTTCGCCCAGTCGCTCGAAGACCTGCAGTTCCCGGTCGGATAAGCGGTTGACCGCGGGCTCGCTGGCCGAATCCACCGCGCCCCCGGATACCTGTTGCAACAGCCGGTCCGAAACCGCTTCGCTGACGTAGATCTTGCCGCGCACGACCTGGCGCAAGGCGTCGAGCAGCACTTCGGGCGTCTTGTCTTTCCCCACGTACCCCGACGCGCCGGCACGGATGCAGCGCTCGGCATACAGCCTTTCGTCACGCACCGAAGTCACCAATACCTTGATATCTTCATCGACGGCGCGAATCTGGCCGAGCAACTCCATGCCGCTGCAGCCGTGCAACCGCAAGTCCAGCGTCACCACATCGGGACGTTCTGTGCGGACCCGCTCAAGCGCGTCGGCGCTTGTGCGGGCCTCCCCGCAAACCTCGAAATCATCCGTGCCGGAAATCAGCGTGGCTATGCCCTGGCTGACGATGGGGTGGTCTTCCACAATGAGTACGCGCGCTTTCGCGCCGGCCGATTTCCTGCCGCGCTTCATTGCCGTTCACTTCCTTCCGCAACGTGCGGCTTGAGGTGCGAAGCAAGCACGTTTCAACGGCTTGATTGCCGCCGTCCCTTCACAGTGAGTCGAAAAGTGAGTATAGCACGCTATCCCCCGACAAGGAAACCTGTGCTCCCGCCTGTTTCTTTCCATATTGGCACAGTCTTTGCACCGCCCGAGGAACAGTGGTGACTGCACAAATGACCGAATGCGCGAGAATGCAAAGTGACCATGGCCAACAAAACGAAGAAAGCGCTGGTGGTAACGAGGGACGAAGAGTGGAGCGCCCGTTGCTCACATGCCCTTCGCAAGGAGGGGTGCAAGGTGGATACGGCCGCCAAGGGGGCTGATGCCTTTGCCCTCTGTCAGAAAGCCGCGTTTGACCTCGTTCTGCTTGATGATTCCCTGCCCGATTATGGACCGATCGAGACGGTGCTCACCGTTTCCGAGTTGGCCGGAAACCGGCCGGCCCTGCTGGTCGGTGGGGAGAAGCTCGACCGCTTTCACCGGTTCTGGCAGCGCTCCAACGTCGTCTTCGCCGGTGAAAAGGGCAGCGTGCCTGCCCAGGCAATTTCCACGCTGGCACGGCTGGATTGCTGACCCGCGCAGGTCGACTGTGGCTGTACCGCCGTGCGCAACCTTCCGCTGTCCGCCATGGTTTCAACGCCTTCCGATTCAATAAAAACCATTAATCGGGCGCCGTTTTGTGTAGAAAAGAATCACTTATCAAGTCACAAAGCCGCCGTGTGGCTCCGCTTAGCCCCATACTGTACCGAAATCTATACGATTCGACCGCCTGGGTGTTCCCCCTACCCGAAACTCGGTATTAGTCCCCTTATCACTCGCCGGAAAGCGGCGTAAAATGATTTTATGGAAGGTGGGCCTGGAAGGCACCAGGCAGACCAGAGAGCGGAAGTTCTGAAGAAGCGCAGTACCACGGAAAAGAGGACCTTCATGATAGAGCACGCAGGGATTATCGGAAACAGCCCGGCAATGCAAAGCGTTTTCGACATTGTCGAGAAAGCGGCGCATGTGGACCTTCCGGTGCTGGTCGAGGGGGAGACAGGCACCGGCAAGGAACTCGTGGCGCGCGAGATTCACAATGCCGGCAAGCGCAGGAACGGGCCCTTTGTCGCGGTCAACACGGGCGCGATTTCGCGCGAGCTGGTGGCCAGCGAATTGTTTGGACACATCAAGGGCGCATTTACCGGCGCCACGGACAACAAAGAGGGGCGCTTCACGGAGGCGGACAAGGGAACCCTGTTTCTCGACGAGATTTCGACCATGGACGAGCGTGTCCAGGTGGCGCTGTTGCGCGTCCTGGAAACCGGGAGCCACCGGCCCGTCGGCGCCAAGAGCGACAAGTCTTCCGATGTGCGGCTTGTCGCGGCCACCAACGTTTCACTCGAGGCCGCCATTGATGAGGGCCTGTTTCGCCGGGACCTGCTGCACCGGCTCAGCGTCTTTCGCATTACCCTGCCGCCCCTGCGCGACCGGGCCAGTGACATCCCCACCCTGGCGGACGCGTTCCTTGCGGATATCCGCAGCGAATACGAACTCGATGTCGATGGTATCAGTTCCGAAGTGATGGACATGCTGTGCGCCTACGCATGGCCCGGCAATGTGCGCGAGTTGAAGAACGTCATGGCCCAGGCCTGCATCCTTGCCGAAGACGGGGCCGTGCGTCCGGAGCATTTGCCCCCGCGCATCGCGGGCACGGCCGTGCACGCCCCGATGCCGGACCAGGCGCCGGCCCCGGGCGCGGCGATGACCGTATCCACACCGGGCAATGGAAAAAACAGGCCAAAAGACGCGTATGCCATGGGTTTTGAGGGCATCGGCGCATCCAGGGAAGGCGTTTTCTTTCCGGTGGGCGCGTCGCTCGAAGACGTCCAGAAGGCGTACACCTTGAAGACGCTGCAGTATTGCGGCAACAACAAGACCCGCACGGCCAAGACGCTGCAGGTGAGCAGGAAGACGCTGTATGACAAACNNCACGCAGTTCGTAAGCACGCGATACAGTTCAGAGCACACCAGTCTTCTTCCCCCGTCAGCCCCGGGCGCCGGAGGACAACGCCAACGCAGGGAGGAGTCGGATATGGCCCACAACAGAAGCTGCGCCCTGGCCGCTGTCGAAGTGGAGGAACAGGCGCGGAAGGAAGAGCAGGACCGGCACCGGCGGGAAATCCTGGACCAGGCGGAACAGGCCGCGGCCGAGTATCTTGACGCTTTCAGCACGTTCTATCAGCAGTTTCAATCGGAGAACGCAGGCCGGTGAGAGGCGTCCACCGCGCGCCGGCAAGGATGCGCACTGAATCGGGGGGGGCGAAGCGGGTGTGTGCCTACAGTGACTGGAGCCAGTTCACAAACCGTTCCTGCTGGGCGCGCTGAAAACGGTTGATGTCGTCCGGTCCCTCAAAAGTCAGCCACGCCCCCGCCACCCCGGCCACACATTCGCGCACGGCCTCGAAATCCGCCTCCCGGTCCTGCCTGGGCGCGTAGACCAGACAGGGGCGCGGCTTCACCGCAGCGAGAAGGTCCGCATAGTCGTAGGGAATCTCCTGCTCACGGCCGTCGAACAGGCCCAAACGAGGCAACAACCCGTGCCAGTCCCACAACCGGCGGATGCCGCCCGTGTGCGCCGCGCCGGTGTCGCCGCGCAGGGGGGTGAAGCCGCAGAAACTGGCCGCGCCCGCCACACGCGCATCGAGCGCCGTCCCATACAGCGCCAGCATGCCGCCGAGCGAATACCCGAGCAGGAAGATGCGGTTGGGGTCGAGCCCGGGCACCGCCGCTTCACTGGCGCCGGCGCCGCCGCGCAGGTAGTCAACCGCGGCCCGCAGGTCGTGCAGCATGCGCCCGAACCGCGACCATTGCGGAAACACGCTGTAGAACTGATGTCCCTCGAAGAGGCGTGTGCCAAAACCGGCCTGGTCATAGGCAAGCACGGCGAGACCTGCCTGCGCGAGCCGGTAGTACACCGCGCAGCTTTCAACGCCGTAGGCCTCCGCGTGGCCCGTCGAATAATTCCAGGGCTGCAGCCACACCACCGTTGTCAGCGGGCCCGCCGCGTTCGCCGGCACGTACAGGCTGCCCTGCACGTTTTCGCCGAAGCTTACGCCGATGCGGGTCACGCCCGGCACGCTGAAGCGGGTCTGCTCCATCGTGTCGCGGGTTTCTTCACTCCAGAACGTGCGCGCCCCGCTCCAGGGAATCACCTCCGGCGCCTCCCCCAGCATCCATGAGACACGCTCCGCCAGGGAACCGCCGCGGGGGGCGTCAAAGGTGTTGGCGGGTTGCTGCGCCTTCCACCAGGTCCAGTCGAAACTGTGCAGCGGCGGATGGTCGAATTCCTCCATATCAAGGGCTTTCCGCCCGAACACCGTGTCGAACCAGTCAAGATTGCGTTGCCTCCGCTCCGGCGTGATCAACTCCGGTTCCGCGCCGTCCGCGTGCTTGCCCGGCCGGTAGTCAAGACACAGCCGCGCCGGAACCCCGAGCAGCCGGTAGACTGTCTTCCCCTCCCGGTACGCGCGCTCGACCCCGAAACTCGGGTCGCCGTTGTCGTGATAGGCGGTGTCGAGCAGGCAATGCCGCGGCGCGAGCAGGCCGAGCCAGCCGTGCGCGTCAAAAGGCAGTTCGTGCTCCCGGCCGGTGTACCCGCGCAGTTCCTCCGGGAACCAGTCATCCGGGAAATCGCGGGGTGCCTCCATGAACGTGGGGCGGCCGGAGAAGCGGTACGGCGTGCTGCCGGGAGAACCGGCGCTGCGCGCGAGCACCGCCTTGAAGCGCGGGTCGAACGCGGCGGCGATGAGGCTCTGCTTGCCATAGCGCGAGAAGCCGAGGATGCCCACGCGCCCGGTGTCTATTCGGTGTCCCGATTCCGGCGCGAGCAGGTAGTCGAGCGTACGCGAGGCAATCCACGCCTTGCACGGAATCTCCGCCCACTTCGCCTCCGGCCACGCGGCGCGAAACGACTCCCACACCGTCTCATAGCCGGGAAACGCCTCCTCGTGGTGGTGGCTGTCGAGGCCGGGATAGAGGCACACGGCATAGCCGCGGGCGAGCGCGTCCTCCGCCCAATAGATTTGGTAGTACCGGGGCTGCGTGAGCAGGAGCGGATGCGGCCCCGCGCCCGGCGGCAGCCACAGCCGGATTTCGTAGCGCACTGCGGCGGGGCCGGCGCACAGCATAATGCGCCGGCGCGTGTTCCCCGCGGCATCCCGCATTGATTCCGCGACAGACTCCTCGCGCACCGGCGGCGTCTCGGCCGGGAAGGTGCCGGTAAAGGTTTCGCGCATCAGCGTCGCGACCTCGCGCCGCCGCGCGTTCCACGCTTCCGGCGCGTCCACCGCCCGCCCGTCGTTGAACACCAGCAGCGGCGGCAAATCCGCACCCGGTCCGCGCCCGCGCACCCTGTTCGCCATGGCTGTCCCTTTCCAGCGTTGCCAAATCGACATGAGAATGACACAATAGCAACCAGGCTTGGCGCGTCACAACGGAGGACAACGGAATGGACCGCGATGAACGGCTTCAGGGGCCGGATGCCGGACGGCACGCTGTCTCACGGCGCGACTTGTTCAAAGCGGGAGCGGCGGGCGGTCTGCTTGCGGCGGCGATGCAGACGCGTGCGCGGGCGGCGGGACAGGCCGCGCTCGCGCCCATCGCGCAGTGCGGGCCCGCCTCAAAATACACCCCGAATCTGTGCGCCGCGTTTGTGCGTCGCGAAGGCCCGTACGGCATGCGCTGGCCGGGCGCGGTGTACGACGGCGAGGCCGCGCTGAAGAGGTATCGCGCCGAGCTGCTGGGTGCGGCGAAGGCGCTTGGCGTCGCCCTCGACCTGCGCGACAAGCCCATCCACTCCGAGGCCGAGGGCAAGGCCTGGGTTGCCGACGCCGAGACCGCGAAGGCCGACGGTCTGGTGGTGGTGCTGCTCGACCGCCAGGAACACGCCTGGCCCACCGCGACGCTCGCCGTCAACAGCCCGGTCCCCGCAGTGGTTTTCGCGCCGCTCGGCGCCGCGTTCACCACCAACACGCGCAAGCTCGCCAACACACCCGGCGGCCTGCTCTGCTGCAGCGACGACTTCGGCGAGGCGGCGCTCGGCATGCGCATGCTCGCCGCGGGCGCCAGGCTGCGCGAGACGCGCTACATCGTGCTCAAGGGCGAGGAGCGCAAGGATTCCGAGATTGCGGACTTCGGCGTGAAGCTGCGCTACGTCCCCGCCGACGCCTTTGCGCAGAAGTACCGCGCCATGCCCGATAGCGACGAAATCGCCGCGCTCGCCGAAACCTACATCAGGAACGCGGAGAGCGTGAACGGCCCAACGGTGGAAGACGTGCGTCACGGCGTAAAAAGCTTCCTGGTCGCGCGGCAAATCCTCGAAGAGGAAGAGGGCGACGCCATCACCATGGATTGTCTCGGCGCGCTCGGCAAGACGGACATCAGCCTGCCCTGCATTTCCTGGTCGCACATGCTCGACCTGGGCATACCCGCCGCCTGCGAGGCCGACCACACCGCCTGCGTCACCCACGCGCTCTCGCAATACCTGCTCGGACGCCCGGGATTCCAGCAGGACCCGGTACCCGAAACGAAGCACGGCTGGCTCATCGGCGCGCACTGCACCTGCCCCACCAGGCTCGACGGCATCGACCAGCCCGCCGCGCCCTACCGCATCCAGCCGCACCACGGCATGCGCGACGCCACGCCCGTGCCGCACTGGGAAACCGGGCGCCGCGCCACGGTCTTCGACGTCAAACTGCGCACCGACCCGGAAGTGCCGCCGGAAATGTATATCTCCACCGGCGAGGTCGTGGGCATGAACGGCGTGCCCCCCTGCGGCGGCTGCGTGGTCTCGGTCAACCTCAAACTCGATGGCGACCCCGACCTCCTCAACTTCCCCGGCTTTCACCAGTTGTTCGTCTACGGCGATTTCAAGAAAGAACTTGCCGGCTATTGCCGCCTGTTCGGGATTACCCCGGTTGTCGTCTAGCGGGCGCCGGGGCGCCCCACTATCTGCGGGACCGAAGGCAGTATCGCAGGCAAGCGAAAGAAAACGGCACGGTTTGGCCATGGAAATCAGGCAATCTTCTCAAAACGGCGTAACGCTCCTGGCCCTGCATGGGCGGCTCGACGAGTTGGCCACGGGGGAAACCGAACAGAAGCTCCTCACGGTGGCGGATGCGGGCGCGAAGTCTATCGTGCTCGACCTCTCCGGTGTCGAGTACGTGAGCAGCAGCGGCATGCGCGTGCTGGTGGCCTTCCTGCGGGCCGTGCAGCGGAAGAATGCGCAACTCAAGCTCTGTGCCCTCAGCCCTTTCGTGGCCGAAGTCTTCGATGTGAGCAATCTCGCGCGGCTCTTTGACATCCACCCCGACCGGGACGCCGCCATGAACGCCTTCAAGGGGGATGCGCCGTGAGCGCGCGCGCCACCAGATCCGGCCGCCTCTCCTCCAGCGCCGCGCCATGAAAAAATTCCCGGAAGACGAAACCCGCGTCGGCATCGGCGACGCCTCCACGATGATTTCGAAGGAAGCGGGCGCGCGCGTGCCGTTGCGCGTCGCCCCGTCCGCCGCGCTCGAAGAACACTACACCATTCTGGAGACCCACGGCGGCAGCGGCCAGAGCGGGATGGGCATCGTCTTCATCATCGAGGAAAAGACCGCCGGGGCGGCCTGCGGAGGGGGCCGCCGCTACGCCGTCAAGACCTTCCAGCCCCGGTACGGCCGCAACCTCGAATTCATCGAGCGCTTCATCCGCGAATCCGAGACCTGGATGCTCGCCGGGTTCCACCCCAACATCGTGCACGCCTACCGCCTCGAAATCTCCTATGCTCTGCCCTACCTCTTCATGGAGTATGTGCGGCCCGACGCAAACCGGCGCAATTCACTGGCCGACCACATACGCCCGGGCCCGCTCGCGCCCCGGCAGGCCGTGGACTTCGCCCTCCAGTGCTGCGACGGCATGGTGCACGCCGCCAGCGCGGTGCCCGGTCTGGTCCATCGCGACCTCAAGCCCGACAACATGCTGGTCGATGCCCAGGGCACACTCAAGATTTCCGATTTCGGTCTGGTCCGTGCCGCGCAACGCGAATCCGCGTTTGCAAGCGAATTTGTATCCCCTTCCGAAAGCGCGCAGAGCGGGCCCCTGACCCAGACCGGCCTGGTCTTCGGCACGCCGGCCTACATGTCCCCCGAACAGTTCCGCGACCCCGGCAGCGTCACCGCCGCAAGCGACATCTACGCGTTCGGCTGCTCCATCTACGAATGCCTCGCGGGACGCCCCCCGTTTCGCGTGGATGCCGGTTCCACCGCGGAGCGCATCGTGAAGTACCGGCGCTGCCATCTGGAGCGCGCCCCGGCCCCCCTGCGCACACAGGCCCCGGATTGCCCCGATGCGCTTGCGGCGCTCATCGACCAATGCCTTGAGAAAGACGCGGCGCGCCGGCCCGACAGCTTTGCCGAAATACGGGACCGTCTCGCGGACATGCACGCGCGCGTGTTCGGCGCGCCTCCGCCCGCGCGCCCGCGCAGCCACCCCACTGCCCGTGAAGTGGCGGAGCAGTTTCGCTCCCTCGGCGTGCTGCGGGGCTACAGCCGCGCCGTGCGCATGAAGCATCTCCGCGAAAGCCGCGAAGTCAGTCCCTACGCGTTTCACCTCGCGCTGGCGTCCTATTTTCATTGCCACCATGACCCGCGCGAGGAACGCCGCCAACTCGAACTCGCGCTGCGCGTGCGCGGCGGTGAACTGGGCTACGAGGCGGTGCGGCGCCTGGGCGACCTGCTGGTCAGGGAAGGCGCAACCGCCGAAGCCCGCGCATTGCTCGATGAATTCTTGAACCGCGAAGACGCTTCCGTTGACCTGGTGCTTGAACCCTGCGTGCGCACACTCGTTGCCGAGCGGAACTACCGCGGCGCGCTGGACCTGCTCGACTCGCGGCCGGACACGTTGCGCACGAAACGGCTGCGCATCGAATTGCTGCAAGAACGCGGACAAATCCCGGAACTGGCCGCGCTGTTGCACACACTGCTGGTCGGCACGCTCGCGGATATCCGCGCGAATCTGGAACAACTCACCCCCGACAGCGTGCCCGGCTGGGCATACCCCGACGACCCTGCCAGGCTCACCACCGCCCTCACACTGCTCGAACCCGGCCGGCCCACCCTGAACCTGGCGCAGTACGCCGCGGCTGTCTGGCCCGACCTCAGCGGCGCCCCCGATTTTGCGCCCGCCATGGCGTGGCTGGCCGAGGCCGCGGGAACGCTGGCCGGCTTGGAAACGCACCCGGAAACCGGGCCCCGAGAAAGCCTCGCCGAAGTCGCCAGGCTCCTCGGCTATCCGCAACGGTTGCAGAAACAGCTTGAGCGCGACGAGTACTGGTTCTGGTTGCGGGAAGAACAGCAGACAACCGAAGAATGACAAACGCGCCCGGGCGGCATAATCAACCGGCGGGCGCGCAAAAAGTCTCGGGCTGTCGTCGTGTTACTGCGGTTGCAGGATACCGCGCTGTTCCAGGTAGCCGAGCACCAGGGCGGCGCAGTCTTCCAGGCTGGCCTGCGAAGTGTCAATGACCAGTTCCGGCGCTTCCGGCGCCTCGTAGGGTGCCGAGATGCCCGTGAACTCCGGAATCTCTCCCGCGCGCGCTTTCTTATACAGCCCCTTCGGGTCACGCTCTTCACAGACCGACAAGGCGCATTCGACGTACACCTCGATGAACTTGTCGCCCGCGACGGCCCGCGCCTTGTCGCGGTCGCTGCGGTACGGCGAGATGAAAGCCGTCATCGCGATCATGCCCGCGTCCGCGAAAAGCTTGGCCACTTCGCCAATGCGGCGGATGTTCTCTTCCCGGTCTTCAGGCGAGAAGCCGAGGTCCTTGTTCAGACCGTGGCGGATGTTGTCGCCGTCGAGCACAAAGACCTGGCAACCGCGCTCGAACAGCGCGCCCTGCACCGCCTGCGCCAGCGTCGACTTGCCCGAACCCGACAGGCCGGTGAACCAGAGCACGGCCGGCTTGTGCCCGTTCGCCCGTTCACGCTCCTCTTCTGTTACTTGGTGATCATGCCACGTGATGTTCGTCGCCTTTACGATGTCCGCCATGCTTTGTTTCCTTTGTGTTGCCGATGCGCGGCGCCTCCGCGCGGAAGAAGACATACGCCGGGCCATGGTGCCGAGTTACGGGCCGGCTCGTGAGGAATGCTCGGAGTATAGCAAAGGCGAAGTTTGAAAGGCGAACCCGCGTTCTCCCCCTGGCCGGTCCCGCTCGCCGCCGGAGCATAAGGCAGACGGGCCTTGAGATGGCCCGAAAGAATTCTCCGGTTCCCGCGCTTTCCCCGGGACCCGCCATGTCTACTTTTCTTAACACCTTACTGCGGAATGAAAGTTGCCGGAGAGGGGAAAATCTGGGGAATATCCGAGTTTACGACTTGACGAATCTCGAAAGCCGCGATTATACTCCCTTTGGAGCATTCACGCGCCTTTTGGAACTGAGAACGGGAGGGAACCGTGAAACAGGAAGAGCACCGCGAGGGATTCTACCGGGACAAGTACGGGAACTGGCGGCCCGAACGCCGAACTGGCGGGGACCGGCGTGCGCAGAAGGCAGGGCCATCCGGCGCGCACGAGCGGCGTAAGTTTTACCGCCGCAAGGCCGACCGCGAACTGCTGCTCAAAGATCACCAGACCATGATCGATGAGGCATTGGAGGACTTCGCCGAACAGCACGACGGGCACTTGTAGACTTCATCACAGAAACAGAACTTTCCGCACTTGGGTGCGCCTTCGGGCGCATCCTTTTCATTGTTGCGCCCGGTATGGCGGGTCTCCTTTGGGTGCGCCCCCCCGCACGATGTCTGGCATGGGCGGTTGGGCAGCCAGTAGGCGGTGCGCAAGGCCGGCTGCAGGCCGATTTTGGACCGGCCCGATACCACGCGTGGTGGTGAGGGAGAGCGGCCGAGGCCGCCGTCGCCGTTTCTGGTGCGTCTTTCCGAAGACCCCGGAGAAGAGCGCAACCTCGCCCGGGGACAGGCCGGTGGCGTGGAGCGCCTGACGGCCCTGCATGCCGCCTGGCGCGGGGCGGTGTCGCGCGAAGGCGGGAGATGAAGGCCGGAACGGGGTGATGGACTACTCGCCCGGGCCGTGCTCTTCCGCGGCGCCGACGGCCTCGCGGCTTTCTTTCGCGAGGCGGCTCAACAGGTCGTTTATGTGCGAGGCGGCGTCGTTGAACTGATGCACCTGCGCCTCAACAGTGCGCTTGTGCTTGCGTGCGGCCGTGGCCATCAACACAATCACAATGGCCACAATCACGCCGCCCTGCATGAGCGCGAGTTGCGTGTCGAGCATGCTTTCCGTGTTGCGCAGCAGAACGCCGGTAACGCCCAGCACGATGCTGATGAGATAGATCAGCAGCACCGCCTTGCGCGGCGTGAACCCAAACCACACGAGGCGATGCGACAGGTGGTCGGGCGCGCAGTGGTCTATGACCTGGCGCAGCGTGCGGGTTTCTCCGCGGTACACGCGCGCGATGAGGATGTACGCGAAATCGAAAAGCGGCACGCCGAGGATCAGCACGGGAATCGCGCAGGAGACAATCCGGTTTTCGGACCATTCACCCATGACGCTAAGCGCCGCGAGTGTGAAGCCGAGGAAGAAGCTTCCCGAATCGCCCATGAAAATCTTCGCGGGATTGAAGTTGTAGATGAGAAATCCGAGATTAGCGCCGATGAGCCCGATGCTCAGCATGCCGAACCAGGACAGGCTGGTTTCCGTGCTCGTGACAAGGTAGGCCTGCAGCGCGATGATGAAGAACATGCTCGCCACGATTATCGACACGCCGGAAGCGAGCCCGTCCATATTGTCGATACCGTTGAACGCGCTGGTCACGCCCACGATCCACAGGGCGGTCAGCCCGATGTCAAGCAGCGCATTGTGGAAGATGTTCAGGCGGACGCCGAAGTACGCCAGGATCAGGGTCACAACGAGTAACGTGATCTCA
>NPIG01000997.1_pt1 | contig 17220 bp, 17 predicted proteins | sample 8637441 | NCBI WGS metagenome assembly NPIG01 (sample SAMN07420675, study PRJNA396082) | bioreactor metagenome | isolation source: sample BR6 brine-fed electro-methanogenic bioreactor BR | place: Japan: Kochi | collected 2016-06-14 | reverse complement strand
TCTGGCCCCAGACCTCGAGGTCTGGGGCCAGAAGGGGCCGAACCATTCCGAACTGGGCATCCCCATGGACATGACCATCGGCATGCGCTCGAAAAAGACGGGCGCGGTGATCAGCATGGCGCTGTCGTTCAACAACAAGGGGCCGTTCGGCGGCTTCTACCGCTACATCGGCGAGGAGGACACCTACAAGGTGTTCCGCGAGACGATGACCGACAGCGAGGGCAAGGAAGTCGATCTGCCCGGCGTCGCCTTCGAACTGCAGGACCAGGAGTTCATCGGCGCCATCCGCGAAGGCCGCCAGCCGGAATCGAGCGCCGCGAGCTGCGTGCCGGCGATGGCGCTGCTGGACCGCATCGAAAAGGCCATGGGCTAGGTGAAATACGGGGACACCTGCAAGGTGTTCCCGAAACAGGGAAAGAGAAGGTGAAGCTGTCATGTCGTGGTCGAAAAAGGATTACGAGGAGATACCGGGAACCTATGTCTTCAACGGCAGGCGCTCGGCGCAGGGATACAAGCTCAACAAGATGTGCATGTCCCTGAACGACGCGGCCAACCGCGAGGAGGTGAAGAAGGATCCGGAAGCCTATTGCCGCAAATACGGGCTGAGCGACGAGCAGACCAAGGCGGTGATGGAGCTGGATGCGCTGAAGCTGCTGCATCTCGGGGGCAACATCTATTACCTGGCCAAGCTGGCCGGCGCGTTCGGGCTCAACGTCCAGGACGTCGGCGCCCAGATGTCCGGCATCACGGTCGAGGAATTCAGGGAGAGGCTGCAGGCGGCGGCCCGGGGAGAATGGAATGGCTAAAATCGTTGGCGGAATCACGACATCGCACATCCCGGCGATCGGCGTCGCCATGACCAAGGGGCTGCAGCAGGACCCCTACTGGAAGCCCCTGTTCGACGGCTATGTGCCGGTGCGCGAGTGGCTGGACGAGGTCAAGCCGGACGTGGCGGTGATCGTCTATAACGACCACGGGCTCAACTTCTTCCTCGACCTGATTCCGACGTTTGCGATCGGGGCGGCCGCCGAGTACCCCAACGTCGACGAGGGCTGGGGCCTCAAGGAGCTGCCGGCGGTGCCGGGCGATCCCGAGCTGTCGTGGCACGTGATCGAGAACCTGGTGGCCGATGAGTTCGACATCACCATCTGCCAGGAGATGACGGTCGACCACGGTCTGGTCATCCCGATGAGCCTGATGTGGTCGCACGAGCCCAACTGGCCGGTGAAGGTGATCCCGGTCGCGGTCAACACGGTGCAGCATCCGATCCCGACGGCGGCGCGGTGCTACAAGCTGGGTCAGTCGCTGGGCAAGGCGCTGGAGAGCTATCCCGAGGACACCAAGGTGGTGATCTTCGGCACCGGCGGCATGTCGCACCAGCTGCAGGGCGAGCGGGCCGGGTTCATCAACAAGGATTTCGATCTCGACTTCATGGAGAGGATCGTCAGCGATCCCGACGCCCTGGCCCGCTACTCGACGACCGATTTCGTCCGCGAGGCCGGCTCGGAAGGGGTCGAACTGATCATGTGGATGGTGATGCGCGGCGCACTCGGCGGTAAGGTGTCGGCGCTGCACAGCCACTACCACGCGCCGATCTCCAACACCGGCGCCGGAATCATGGTTCTCGACAACGCCGCCTAGCGCGCCATGAGAACACCGGCGGGGCTTGGCCCCGCCGACTTTTTTTCAGACAGGGAACGAACAGGGGCCGGCGGCATCAAATACGGCCACGTCCGCGGTTGACCTTCGATACGGCGGGGCATAGTATCCGCCGCCATGACGACGACCCTTTCCTTTTCCGGGCTTTATTACGCGCTGCTTTCATAGCAGCGGGTCGTTTCGTCGTGTTTCAACCGCTGCCGGGTCAGCGGTTGAAAGTTTGCCGGAAACACCGTTGGCCTCGCGGCCTTCAAGAGGTTCCAACGGTGTCGCAAGAACTTGATCCCGCGTTTTCCCTTCCGTCCCTGGGCATTATCGGCTTCGGCGCATTCGGGCGCCTGATGGCCGCGCACCTGCGCAAGCATTTCCGGCTCTACGCCTGCGATCCGGCATGTCCGCCCTGTACGCCCGCCGGAATGCCCGGCGTCACGCTGACGGACCTTGCCGGCGTGGCGGACTGCCCGATCGTCGTTCTCGCGGTGCCGGTCAATCGCATCGACGAGACGGTCAAGGCGATCGCGCCGCGCCTGCGGCCGGGGACGCTCGTCCTCGATGTCGGATCGGTCAAGATGGTTCCGGCCGAAATCATGAAGACGGGTCTTCCCGAGGGCGTCGAGGTGGTGGCGACCCATCCGCTGTTCGGGCCGCAAAGCGCCCGCGATGGTATCGCCGGGTTGAAGATCGCGGTCTGTCCGGTCCGCGGCGGGCGGGGACGCCGCGTCGCAGCCTTTCTCCGCAGGGCCCTGGGCCTGAAGGTCTACGTCACGACCCCGGAGGCCCATGACGCCGAGATGGCGATGGCCCAGGGATTGACCCATGTCATCGCCAATGTGCTTCTGCGGATGGAGCCCCTGCCGACGCGGCTGACGACGAAAAGCTTCGATCTGATGGTGCAGGCCGTCAACATGGTGCGCCATGACGCGCCCGAAGTCTTTCACGCCATCGAAAGCACCAATCCCTATTCCCGCCAGGTTCGCAGCCGGTTCTTCGAACTCGCGTCCACTCTTGACGCCGAGCTTCGGGAGAACGATCCGGCGTATCGGTGCCTGCCTGGGGTCGAGGTCTTGCCGACGGGAGATGTACCGGGTGAAACAGTGCCCATGGGAGAGAGTTTCCGGCAACGGGTTCCCCATGCCGCCTAAAGTACTTCCCTCTCAGCCCGCGCCGAAGCGCGGCGACGGGTCGCCGTTGCGGTAGGCCGCGGTCGTATTGCGGATGACGAGATCCACCGGACAGATCACCTGCTGTTCGGTGCGTTCCGAATCGTCGCCGTCCTCGTCGCTTTCCCTGATGCGTTCGATCAGCATCTGCGCCGCGATCACCCCGATCTTCTTCTTCGGTACCCGGACCGTCGTCAGGTCGATGCGGGGCATCGAGGCGGCCGGGATGTCGTCGAAGCCGACCACCGAGATGTCGCCGGGAACCGCGAGGCCGGCCTTGAGGATGGTGTCGATGGCGCCCAGGGCCATGGTGTCGCTGGCCGCGATGATGGCCGACGGCAGGTTGTCCAGGGACAGAAGCTGTTCGGCCGCCGTCTGGCCGGAGGCGAAATCGTAGGCGCCCCTCACGCAAAGACGCCGGTCGTGGGAAAGTCCCTTGCGCTGGAGGCATTCGAGGAACCCGGCATAGCGCTGGTTGGCGCCGTCGGATTCCGGATGCCCCTGGATGAAGGCGATGCGGCGATGCCCCAGGTCCCAGAGGTGGTCGAAGGCCTTGGCGATGCCGCCGCGGTGGTCGATGCCCACATAGTCCATGTCGATGTGGCCGTGCCCCTTGTTAAGGAGGACGAACGGCACCGCCGTCTGCTTGAGGTGGTCGACGGTCTTCTCGTCGGGATGCGAGGCGAGGATGATGCCGTCGACCTGGCGGCCGAGCAGCAGTTCGATGTACTGCGCCTGCTTGTCCAGTTGATGGTTGGTGTTGCACAGGAAGAGGTTCCATCCCTCGTTGGAGGCGACCTCCTCGATGCCGTTGACGACTTCCGGATAGAAGGGGTTGGCGATGTTCGCCACGAGCAGGCCGATCGTCCAGCTTCGCTGCAGGCGAAGACTGCGCGCGACGGTCGACGCCCGGTATCCGAGGCGATCGGCCGCCTCGAGGACCCGTTCGCGGGTTTCCTGCCTGACGTAACGGTTGTTCGACAGGGCATTCGAGACCGTCGCCGGCGATACGTTGCATGCGCGTGCCACGTCCCGAATGCTGGCCCGTGTCTTGATGTTTGATGCCATCCCAGCTCTTTCCGCTTGCCTTCCCGCCGTTGCCTGCCGCCCTGATGCTAAAGCCTAATCGTTTCCAATCCTATGCCTTTGGTTTGGGCGGGAACTCTTGACAGACTGTTATTTTATGATAAAAAAACGTTTTATATAAAACGTTTTTATAACGACCAGGGAAGGGCGTCAACGTTACCGGTTTCGAGAGTATGCAATGACCGCTCGCCTGACGTGCGGCGAGGCGGCCGTTGTTCGGGATGGTGTAACGCAGCCCCGATCAGCCGGCATAAAGACTTGAACCGGGGGAGTTCGTGTCCGGAATCGTTTTGCAGGACGTCACCAAACAATGGAATGACGTCGTTGCCGTCAGGGAAGTCAGCTTCACGGCCAATGCCGCCGAGCTTTTGGTCATTCTGGGGCCGTCCGGATGCGGGAAATCGACGGTCCTGCGCATGATCGCCGGTCTCGAGGAAGTGACTTCGGGCCGGGTGTTCATCGACGGCAAGGACGTGACCGAGGTTGCGGCCTCGAAACGCAACGTCTCGATGGTGTTCCAGTCCTACGCCCTGTTTCCCCATATGACGGTGGCCGACAACATCCTGTTCGGCCTTCAGTTCCGCAAGATTCCCAAGGCCGAACAGGCCCGCCGCCTGACCGTGGCGACCGAGATGCTCTCGCTCGGCGGGCTCGAGGGCCGCAAGCCGTCGCAGCTTTCCGGCGGCCAGCGCCAGCGTGTGGCGCTGGGCCGTGCGATCGTCGCCGAAACGCCGGTCTGCCTGATGGACGAGCCTCTCTCCAATCTCGATGCGAAGCTGCGCAACGCCATGCGGATGGAGATCCGGACGCTGCAGCAGAGATTGGGGATGACGATGGCCTATGTGACCCACGATCAGACCGAGGCCATGAGCATGGCCGACCAGATCGTGCTGCTCAACAACGGCGAAGTCGTTCAGATCGGTTCCCCGGTCGAGATCTACGACGAGCCTTCCTCCGTTTTCGCGGCGCGATTCATCGGAACCCCGCCGATGAACGTGTTCTCACTGGTACGGAATGCCGACGGCCTGACCGTCGCTGACGGCGCGGGACCGCTGCTGCTGCAGGCCGACGACGACGGCCTGCAGATGGGCATCCGACCCGAACATGTGCGGATCGTCGACAGCGGCGGGGTTTCCGTCCGGGTCGACAACAGCGAGTTCCTGGGCTCGGACACCCTGGTTTCCTGCAAGCTGGGCGAAGAGGACTTCCTCGTCCGCTATCCGGACCGCCTCAACGTTCATCCCGGCGAGGCCCTGCGCCTCGCCTGGGACAGCGGGCGGGCGCACGTGTTCAACCACGATGACGGCCTCCGCCGCGCCGACCTTCAACGGCGGATTGTTCCCCTGCACTCGAACTGAACTGCGCGTAAGACGTTTGGCCCAAAACACGAGGTCTGAGGAGGATAAGATGAAGAACAGGTTATTTGCTGGCGTTCTGGGAGCGGCCATGGGGATGGCGTTGAGCCTTCCCGCAAGTGCCGTCGAACTGGACATGTACTACCCGATCCAGGTCGGCGGGCCGTTGGCTCAGATCATGGACGGCCTGGTGGCCGACTTCCACAAGGATAATCCGGATATCACCGTGAAGCCGGTCTATTCGGGCAACTATTCCGAAACGATGGCCAAGACGATGACCGCGATCAAGGGCGGCAACCCGCCGGACCTGGTCGTTCTGCTGTCGGTCAACATCTTCTCGCTGATCGACAATGACGCGATCCTTCCCATCGAGGATCTGGCGACGACGCCGGAGGACAAGGCCTGGCTCAACGGCTTCTGGCCGGCCTTCATGCTCAACAGCCAGACCGGCGGCAAGATCTGGTCAGCGCCGTTCCAGCGCTCGACCGGCGTGCTGTACTACAACAAGGACATCTTCAAGGAGGTCGGCCTCGACCCCGATCAGGCGCCCAAGACCTGGGACGACATGGTGGCTTTCGCCAAGAAGACCATCAAGCGCGACGCCAATGGCAACATCACGCGCTGGGGCATCGAGATCCCGTCGACGACGGCGGCCTTCTGGCTGTTCGGCGGCATGGCCATCCAGAACGGCCTCAACCTGATGAACCAGGACGGCACCGAGGTCTACTTCAACGATCCCAAGGTCGTCGAGGCGTTGGAATGGTGGGTCAACCTGTCCCAGAAGGAAGAGGTCATGCCCAAGGGCCTGATCGAATGGGGCACGCTGCGCCAGGACTTCCTGGAACAGAAGACGGCCATGATCTGGCATTCGACGGGCAACCTCGCCTCGGTGAAGGCCGACGCGAAGTTCGACTTCTCGGTCGGCCTTCTTCCCGGCAAGGTCCAACAGGGCAGCCCGACCGGCGGCGGCAATTTCTACATCCTGAAGAGCACGACCGGCGAAAAGCGGGATGCCGCCTACAAGTTCGTCAAGTGGATGACCCAGCCCGAGCGGGCGGCCGAATGGAGCATCAAGACCGGCTACGTCGGCACCAGCCCGGCCTCCTACGAGACCAAGGCGCTGAAGGAATACATCGCCTCGTTCCCGCCGGCCGCGGTCGGACGTGACCAGCTCAAGCTCGCCAAGGCCGAGCTTTCGACCCATGAAAGCGAGCGCATCGTGAAGCTGCTCAACGACGCCATCCAGGCGGCCCTGACCGGCAAGAAGACGGCCAAGGAAGCTCTGGACGACGCCCAGCACAGCGCGGAGCGGATTCTGAAGCGGTTCCGTTAAGCGGACTATCGGTGTGCCCCGGCCGTCCGAGCGCGGCCGGGGCACATCCCGGCCAGGCGTTGGGAACGGGGATATCGGGGTAATGAGCCGCGTGGTTGTTTCGAGATCGGCGATTCATGGTTGGCTGATGATCCTGCCGGCGGGTTTCCTGCTGGCCTCCTTCACCCATGTGCCGGCGGTCCGGACCTTCATCCACAGCTTCTTCTCGACGCCGATGGGCAAGAATCCGGCGAAGTTCGTCGGGCTGGACAACTACGCCTTCCTGCTCGAGGACGAGGTCTTTCACCAGACCCTCCTCAACAACATCATTTTCGCCCTCGGGACCATTCCCGTCTCGATCGGCCTGGCGATCGGCATGGCGCTGTGGGTCAACGGGGCGATCCGGGGCCGCGCCCTGGTGCGGTTCTCCTATTTCCTGCCGACCATGCTGCCGATGATCGCCGCGGCGAACATCTGGATGTTCTTCTACACGCCGAGCTACGGCCTGGTGGACCAGTTCCTCGGCCTGTTCGGCTATGCGCAGAACAACTGGCTCGGCGATCCGTCGACCGTGCTGCCGTGCCTGATGGTGCTGACGGTGTGGAAGGAGGCGGGCTTCTTCATGATCTTCTATCTGGCGGCCCTGCAGGGCCTGCCGACCGAGATCTACGAGGCCGCCAAGCTCGAGGGAGTCAGCCGCTGGTACTATTTCCGGCGGGTCACCTTCCCACTGCTGATGCCGACGACCCTGTTCGTGCTGATCAACGCCCTGATCAACTCGTTCAAGATGGTCGACATGCTGTTCGTCATGACCGACGGCGGGCCGGACAACGCCAGCAATCTGCTGCTCTACTACATCTATGAAACGGCCTTCAGCTTCTGGGACAGCGCCTACGCCGCGACCCTGACCGTGGTCCTGTTCGCGATCCTGGCCATCTCGGCGGCCGTCCAGTTCCTGTACCTCGACAAGAGGATCCACTACCGATGAACGCAATCGGGGAAAAAGGCGTCTGGCGGACGGTCGATTCCATCGGGGCGGCGACCCTGGCCCTGCTGTGGCTGCTGCCGCTGCTCTATGCGTTCTGGAGCGCCTTCCATTCGATGGAGTTCGCGACCCGCTTCTCGCTGTTCGCGCCGCTGACCCTGGAGAACTTCTACGAGGCCTGGGGCCGGGTCCCGTTCCCCAGATATTTCCTGAACACGACGCTGCTGGTGACCAGCATCCTCGTCGTCCAACTGACCGTGTCGACCCTGGCGGCCTACGCTTTCGCGCGCATGCAGTTCCCGGGGCGGGACATCCTTTTCGCGCTGGTGCTCATGCAGCTGATGGTCATGCCCGAGATCCTGATCGTCGAGAACTACACGACCATCAGCTCGATGGGGCTGCTCGACACCATCATGGGCATGGGGTTCCCCTATTACGCCAGCGCCTTTGCCATATTCCTGCTGCGCCAGACCTTCAAGACGGTTCCCGGCGACCTCGAGGACGCCGCGCGCGTGGCCGGAGCGTCGCGTTTGCAGGTGCTTCTGAAAGTCTACATCCCCCTGGCGCGCCCGACCTACGTCGCGTTCGGGCTGGTCTCCGTCAGCTACCACTGGAACAACTTCCTGTGGCCGCTGGTGGTCACCAACTCGGTCGAGACGCGGCCTCTGACCGTCGGGCTGTCGGTGTTCGGGGCGATCGAAACGGGGATAGACTGGCCGATCATCACGGCCGGCACCCTGATCACGATCTTCCCCATCTTCATCGCGTTCATCATTTTCCAGCGGCAGTTCATCCAGTCGTTCATGCACGCCGGGGTCAAGTAGAAGGTGCCTCGGGAAAAGACCAGAAAAGAAGAATATTGAGGATGTTGGCATGACCGTTCGCGTTCAATTCGTGGGAACTGGCGATGCTTTCGGCAGCGGAGGCAGGTTCCAGACCTGCTTTCTGGTCGAAGACTCCCACGGCCTGTTCACCGTCGATTTCGGGCCGTCCAGCCTTATCGCCATGAAGCGCATGGAGATCGATCCGGCTGGCCTCGACGCGATCCTGATATCGCATCTGCACGGGGACCATTTCGGCGGCCTTCCCTTTCTGCTGCTCGACCGCCAACTGAGAGCCCGCAGCACCGCTTCGCTTACCATCGCCGGACCAGTCGGGCTTAAGGACCGGCTCGAAAAGCTGTGCGACGCGATGTTTCCGGGGATCTGGCAGATCGCGTGGTCGTTCCCGCTCCACCTCGTGGAGATCGTCCCCGGCGACGCCGCCGAGGTGGCGGGGCGCAAAGTCCGCAGCCGGGAAGTCATCCACGCGACCGGCGACACGGCGGCGACCGCCCTGCGGATCGAATGCGATGACAGGATCCTGTCGTTTTCAGGCGATACCGGATGGACGGATGTCCTGTACGAGGTGGCCGACGGTTCCGACCTCTTCGTCTGCGAATGCTATTTTTACGAGCGAAATCAGAACCGGTTTCATATCAGTCTCGCCGATATCATGGACAAGCGCGACCGCCTCCACACGCGGCGGCTGGTTCTCACCCATATGGGCGAGGAGATGCTCGAGCATATCGGGGATTTCGATATCGAAACGGCCGAGGACGGCAAGACGATCGTCATCTGATCCGGGGGCTGCGCCCCCTCTTTGAACTCTTGTGCAACGAGAGCCGCCGGCAAGGCCCCCCGTTCCTGCGCCGCCCTGTGCTGCGGCGAGGTCCGCCCTTGCCGGCGGCACGCTGCGCTGATCCCTATTTGGCTTTCACCTCGGCGGGAGGAGCCGTATCGGTAGCCGAGAGGGACCGCGGCGGCTTTACCTTTTCCACCCCAACGAGCTCGCTGAGGTAGGCATCGGCCTTTGAAACCTGGTCCTTGGCCGTCTCGACATGAGGTTCGACCTGGGCACATCCGACGGCGACCGCCGCCAAGGCCCCGATCACGAGTATCAGTTCATATTTCCGCATCGCCATGCCAGCTCTCCAGCATTTCCGTTTCCTGCGGGCGCCCAGCGCCCCCTGAGCAGCCTCAACGATACCGGGCGCGCCGCGGCACCGGTGCGGCAAATCTGTGACAAGTTTGAGGTTGGGCGGAGCGCCGGACGCGGCCGGGATCAGGCGGCCAGGGGCAGTCGGATGACGACCCGGAGGCCCTGGTTTTCGCTATTCTCGGCGTCGATGGTGCCGCCCAGGGCCTCGACGTTGCGGCGCGCCACCCAGAGCCCGATGCCGAAATGGGAGGAGGGCTCGGTCGCGGGGTCGGCGTCGGAGGCCGGTTCCTGGGCCGGGCGGTGGGAGAAGTAGCGGTCGAAGATGCGGCTCAGCATCTCGGGCGAGACGCCGGGGCCCTCGTCCTCGATGGTCAGGACGGCGTCGCGGCCGTTCTTGGCGAGGGCGACCCGGATGTTGCCGGATGGGGGCGAGAAGCTGACCGCGTTGTCGAGCAGGTTCTCGACGACGGTTTCCAGCACTTCCTCGTTGGCGTTGACCACCAGGCGCGGTTCGACCTTGCCCTCGACGCGCGGCGAACGGTCCGAGGACACGGCGGCGTAGGAGCGCACCATGGTCTTGACCAGCCCCGAGAAGTCGACCGGCTTGCGGACCGGATCGATCAGCGCCGCTGAGACCTCGTCGACGCGGCGGGCGGCCGAGATCAGGACGTCGAGCTTGGCGACCGACCGTTCGACCAGGTCGGCGGCCCGCCGCCGCCGGGTATCGCTGGCGGGGATCGCCGCCTTGAGCGGCTCGATGGATTGCGAGATGACCGCCAGCGGCGCCTTGAGCGCATGGGCGTTCTCCTCGGCCGCCTGGCGGATGCGGCTGGCCGACTGGTGGAGGGCGTCGACGAGGTGGTCGAACTCGTCGGCCGCATTGGTCAATTCGGGGATGTGGTTGAGCGACGCGAAGGACTGGCCGCCGCTCTTGCCCTTGCGGATGTCGCGGGCGTGTTCGGCGAAGCGGCGGATGTTGCGCCAGATGCCGAGGAACATGGAGAGCACGATGACCGCCATCACCACGTAGATCACCGCGGCGATGCGTACCTCGGGGGTCTTCCAGTAGGGCTGGCCGAAGGCCGAGGAGAGGACGTCCTCGGAGGCCCGTGAGGTGATGACCACCCAGCATCCGGCATGGATCTCGACCGGGGTGATCGAGGTCAGCACCTCGACGCCGCCGTCGGGGTTGACGTAGCGCTGGGCGAGGGGGCGGCCGCCTTCGCAGGTCTCGGGCAGCTTGCCGAAGATGCCCTGTTCGGTCAGTTCGGTCTTTTCCTGCTCCAGATAGCCGGTGTCGACGTCGGGAACCGCGGCCACGTAGTAGAAGCTTTCCGGCGACTGGGGATCGCGGGGCTGGAACAGCAGCTTGATGCGGGTCTGGCCGGTGCCGATGCGGTTGAGGGCGGCGACGAGATCCTGGGCCGAGCTTCCCTGGAAGGTCTCGAGCAGCGGGCGCAGCGCGCGGGCGACCAGATGCCCCTCTTCCTGGATGGAACTCAGCAGCAGGGCAGCCCGTTCCTCGTAGGCGTCCTGGAACTTGCTATACACGATAAAGGGAAGCGCCACGAAGATGGCGAGCAGGATGACCAGCTTGGTCGCAAAGGAATGGGCGATGCGAGTCAGGACGCCCACGGGTCAGCCGCCCGTGCCGCCGGGCGCCCGCCAGCGATAGCCGAAACCCGGATAGTTCTCGATCTCGTCGAAATCCTCGTCGAGGGCCCGGAACTTCTGGCGGACGCGCTTGATCAGGGTGCGCACGTTGGCGCGGTAGCCGTTCTCGCCGGTGCCGGCGACGAAGCCCTCGCCGCGGACCAGATCGTAGAGGTCGCGGTAGCGGACGTCGGTTCCGACCCGTGACGCCAGGTAGTCGACGACGCGGAACTCGGTCAGGGTCAGTTCGACCATCTCGCGCCGCCACAGGGCGCGGCTGCTGTCCGGAAGCAGGGTGAGGTTGCCCACCGTCCGCGGTTCCGGGTCGGACTTGTCGCTGCGCCCCTGGCCGGCGCGGGCGCCGGTAAGGATCAGTTCGAGGCGCTTGAGGAGGATGGAGAAGCTGCGCGATTTCTCGACGAAGTCGACGGCGCCGCCGAGCAGCCCGGCCTCCTCGTAGATCTGGTCGCTGAGCACGGTGAGGAAGATGACCGGAATGTCGTGCTCGCGGGCGCGCAACTGACGCAGCACCTCGATGCCGTTCATTCCCGGCATCCGCCAGTCGAGCAGCAGCAGGTCGCTTTCGCCGCCGCTGTCGAGGAAGGCGAGCACCGATGGGCCGTCGGCGAAGGTCTTCACCGAGTAACCGGCATCGGAAAGGTTCTCGCGGATCGATTCCGAAAACAGCTCGTCGTCGTCCACGACGATGATCCGGCCGGGGGACGGAGAGGCCATGTGCTCAGCCCTGTTGTCCGGCCTGGGACTGGATAAGGTGTAGGCAGCGCCCGGCAGCATCCGGTTGGTCTCCCATCTGCCGTGTGTCGATCTCATAAGTCAGGACCCGGCGGTCACCGGTCGCCAGATCGGCGAAGAAGAAGACATCCATCCAGCACCCGGCGGCGGAATAGCGCCAGATCATGGCCGCGCCTTCCTGGCGGATCGCGCCGGGCAGGCCGAACTGCTCGGTGACCTGGTTTTCGCCGAGCCCGACCAGACGGGCCGGTTCCATCAATTCCGGGGAATCGGGGGGCTCATCGGCGGGCGTCGCGACGGCGGTCTTGTCGAGCGGCGGCACCGGCGGCTTGCGTGGCGGCGGCGGTGGGGCCGAGGTCGGCTGCTTCGCCACGGGTTCGGGTACGGGGACGACCGCGGGCGCCGACGCGGTTTCTGCAACCGATTCGGATGCAGACTCCGATTCCGGCGGCGGGAATTCGATGAGTGAGCAGCCGGCCAACGTTATCGCGACGAAAATCAAACAAACCGTACGCAAGAAACGATCCCCCGACCTCCAAGGATTGGCCGTTTCACCGACCGGCCCGAGTATATCGGAACCGTAAAATCAATGCATCTCGATTGGAAGGGGAGTGTCGTCTCGGCGCAATCACGATTGCCGGTCCCCAAAGGAAACGGACCGGCGGACCGGTCCGTAGTGGCGTGATTGGGCTTGGAACGTTGGGGCAATATGTGGGGTTTATTATCGTTGGTAGGGTTGAGGAAGATAGGATGGTGTAATTCGGTTGCCACGGCTCCGCCCGCCGCTAATGGGTGGCGTAGCGCCGCTCCTCGACAGGAGCCTCGTCCGTCAGAGGCGGGGTATCGGGGCGTGCCTCGTGCCAGGCGTAGAACCAGCCGAACGGCTTGTCGTGTCTTTCGATGTGGTCGACGATCCAACTTTCCAGCAGATCGAGGAATTGAATCTGATCGTACCGGCCATAGCGGAGCGAGCGATTCATGGTCGCCAACCGGACCAGGATGGCTTCGTGGGCGGCGACATGCACGGCGAGATTCGGGTATCCGCTCTCGCGCATCCGCTGCTCCTCTTCGGTGAACCGCCGCCTCAGGAAAAGGCGTACGGCTTCAAGCTTCGGGCAGGGGGCGCCGATCCCGCGGGGCTCGGGGTTCGTGTCGTAGGCGGCCGACACCTGGAAGAGGAGGCGTTCCGCGGCCCAGTCGGCCCATTCGAGAAGGCCGGCCGCGTAATTGGGGCGACTGCTGTCGTAGGTCGGTTCGGCGGGTAAGGACGCCGGTGCCGGGCGGATCGGGCCGAAAAAACTGGCGGCCATCACAAACTCCTCCGTCGCTGACGGGGCCGGCAAAGGCCCCACAATTCCCGTTTCCATGCCACCGAAGGTGCTTTCCCCTCCTGTATGAGGCGACCGCCCGACCTGCGTCGGTCGGGCGATCGGCCCTCTGCAGGAACACCTAGAATTTGGTGGCGAGGGAATTATGACCCGGCGCGCTGTGACAACGCTGTGTCATCGGCGCCGATTCTGAATCATCACTGTGACCCGGGAGCCCCGGTTTTTGGGGGATTTCAGGGCCGGACGGGTTGCTCGACAGCGACCCGGCGGACGATTTCGAGAAAGTCGTCGACGGCGGCGGTCCGGCGGACCCCCTGGCGTTGCAGCAGGCAGATGTTGCGCGCCGGCAGGGTGAAGTCGAGGTCGAGGCGGACGATCCGGCCCAGCGGCATTTCCGAGGCGAACTCGATGCGGGAGCGGAAACAGATCAGGTTCGAGTTGAGCAACAGGTAGCGGATGACGGAGTAGGAGCTCGTTTCCACCGATCCCTGCGGCGGCCGACCGTCGATTTCCAAGAACACGTTCTCCAGCATATCGCGCGTCACGCTGCCGCGCGGCGGCAGAATGAACGGGTAGTGCAGCACGTCGCGAACCGTCAATTCCTTGCAACGGGCGAGCGGATGCTTCGAGGAGACGAACAGGCCCATGGGATCGTGGGCGAGGGATTCGATCGAAACCCCCTCGAGCAGGGCCGGATTGGGATGGGCGCAGATCAGGACATCGATTTCGCCCGCATGCATGGCGGTCAACAGGGCGCGGATCGGCCCCTCGACCGTGCGCACGGTGATCTGCGGAAAGGACGAGATCACACGGTTGATCGCTTCGGGGAGAAGGGCGCTTCGGGAATAGGCAAGACCGCCGACACAGACCAGACCCTTGGACACCCCGTCGTAGGAGTCGACGTCGTCCTTCATCTTGCGCAGTTCGGAGAGGACCCGCTTGAAGCACAGGGTACTGGCGATGCCGGCCGGCGTGGCGATCATACCCGTCGGGCTGCGCGAAAACAGTTCGATGCCGAAATCCGTCTCCAGGTGGCGGATCGACGTCGACACCGCGGGCTGGGATATGTTCAGAATCTGGCAGGCCCGCTGGACCGATCCGAAGTCATGCACCGCGATCAGGGCGCGCAGCCGCGAGACATCGACGTGCATCTGGAAGGTGGAGGCGTTGGCCCGCACCGCGCCGACATTGGCCCGCATCAGCCGGCTCCGGAGATCCGCCAGTTCGGACTGGATGATCTGGCAGCGTGCGGCCACGAGATCTCCTTCCGGGGTCGGCGAAACCCCCTTCTGGGAGCGGGCGAGAAGCGGACGGCCGAACTCCTCCTCGAGGAGGGCGATGGAGCGCGATATCGCAGAAGGGCTGCGGTGCAATTGCCGTCCGGCCAGCGAAATGCGCCCATGTTTCAGGACATTCACGAACGCGCCCAAATGGCTAAGGGAGAAATTCTTGTCGTCCACGCCCGGTATGCTCCGCTTCAAACCGCCGTATTGCCGCCCGGCCTGGGGGGCGGGCCATGAGGGGCTACCCCCGGCAGCGGACTCTAACACAGTATGAAAATGAAACAGTATTTCCTTTATGCTCAACTAAGAGTTCCATAACCCCTTATAATTATGCGCATATTATATTAATTAAACTTTTCTAATATAAACAAATTGGATCATTCCATAGCAAAATTGTAATGGAGAACGCCGCCCTGTCGTGATTTGGTTTTCATCAAACAGGGAGAAGAGAGATGATCACCAAATTCACCAAACTTGTTGTCGTCGCTTCCGCGCTTACTCTGGGCCTGATGCAGGCCGCAAACGCCGCCTATCCGGAACGCGCCGTCAAGGTCATCGTTCCGTATGGCGCCGGCGGCAATACCGACATCATCGCCCGCATCGCCGCTGAATTCCTGGCCAAGGAACTGGGCCAGCCCTTCGTCGTCGAAAACCGCGGCGGCGGCGGCGGCACGGTCGGCGCCGGCATTGCCGCAGCGGCCGATCCCGACGGTTACACGCTGCTGTTCGGCACCGCCGGATCGATTTCCGTCAATCCCCTGCTGCGCAAGGTCAAATACGACCCGAACAAGGATTTCACCCCGGTCAGCAATTGCGTGTCGACTTCGATGCTCATCGTGGTCAACCCCGATCTCGGCGTGAATACCCTGAAGGAACTGATCGCGCTGACCTCGTCGGGCGACAAGCAGATCAACTTCGGATCGGGCGGCGTCGGCACGACCGCACACATGGGCGGCGTCGTGTACAACCAGAAGACCGGCTCCAAGATGATCCACGTGCCGTACAAGGGCGCGGGCGCGGTGATCAACGACCTGATCGCCGGCCGCATTCAGGTCAACATCAACAACATGCCCGGCTTCCTGGCTCACCTGCCTACCGGCAAGCTGAAGGCGTTGGCGATCGCCTCGAACAAGCGTTCTTCGTTGCTTCCCGACGTTCCGACCGCGGCCGAAGCCGGCCTCGACGACTACATCATGGGCGCCTGGTACGGCCTGATGGGCCCGGCGGGCATGCCGCAGGAAGCCGTCGACGCCCTGTTCAAGGGCATGCAGGCCCTGGGCAACTCGAAGGATGTCGCCGAGCAGTACAAGAAGCTCGGCCTAGAACTCGAGATCAGCGAATCTCCGGCGGCCTTCGGCGAGTACATGAAGGCGCAGTCGAAGTTCTGGGGTGATATCATCAAGGACAACCCCTCGCTCACGAAGAAGTAATTTGAAGCTTCTGCATCCGGAAAAGCCGTCGCGCCCCTGTCGGCGCGACGGCATCCGTTAGACCGTTGACGGCGGGGCCCGGTAGCGTCACCCCGGTGTTATTCGAGGCCACGTTTCAGGGCGGAGTGCCGAGCCTTGATCAATAGACTTTCCTGGATTTTCCTTGCGGCCCTCGGAGCGGCGACGAGTTTCATCGCGTACACCTCGTTGAGCATGGGGACCGCGATCAATGTCGGCTCGGCGGTCTATCCTCTTATCCTCTCCGGCATCATCCTCGTTCTTTCCCTTCATGGCGTGATCTTCGGGGACCGCCGCGATCCCCACGCCCTGAACATGCGCGGATTTGCCGGGGTCGTCGGTTCCGTCGTCGTTTTCATTCTGGCGATCGAGCACATCGGCATGGTTCCGACTGTGGTGGCGTCGATGCTGGTGGCTTATGCCGGACAGTCCCAGGGCGGGTACAGGTTCTTCCTTGTCTATGCGGCCCTGTTCGGACTGGCGACGTGGCTCCTGTTCACCTTTGCACTCGGCCTTCCCGTGCCGGCGGTCCGGATACCCTGATCATGGAAAACCTGCTTCTCGGCATCCAGACCGCCATCCAGTTCGAAAACGTCCTGGCCGTTTTCGCCGGCGTGTTCGTGGGGACGGCGATCGGCGTCATCCCCGGTATCGGGCCGCTCGCCGCCATCGCGCTTCTGATGCCGGTCACCTTCTCGATGGATCCGACCACCGGCATCGTCCTGCTCGCCGGGGTGTACTACGGCGCGGAATACGGCGGCTCGAAGTCCTCGATCCTGCTCAACCTGCCGGGGACGCCGGCCGCCGCGATCACCTGTCTCGAAGGCTATCCGATGGCGCAGAGCGGGCGGGCCAGCCGGGCGCTGTTCCTGTCGACATTCGGGTCGTTCATCGGCGGACTCATCGGCATGGTGGTGGTCGCCGTTCTGACGCCGGCGATCGTCGTGGTGGCGCAGGCATTCGGACCCGCCGAATACTTCGCGCTGATCGTGCTGTGCTTCGTCGCCGTGTCGACCATCGGCGGCCACGATCCCAAGAAGAATTTCGTGATGGTCACGCTGGGCGCGCTTCTCGCCACCGTGGGCCTCGACATCTATGACGGGGCGGAGCGTTACACCTTCGACGTGAGCCACCTGCTCGACGGCATCCACCTGGTCCCGGTCGCCATGGGCCTTTTCGGATTCTCCGAGATCATCCTGTCGATCCGCCGGAACGAAC
>NPIG01000996.1_pt1 | contig 17226 bp, 15 predicted proteins | sample 8637441 | NCBI WGS metagenome assembly NPIG01 (sample SAMN07420675, study PRJNA396082) | bioreactor metagenome | isolation source: sample BR6 brine-fed electro-methanogenic bioreactor BR | place: Japan: Kochi | collected 2016-06-14 | reverse complement strand
CCGTTGAGGAAGCGCACCCAGAAGCCGGTCAGTCCTATGGCGATGATCCCGGCTTCCAGCGAACCGATGATGATAACCCCGATGAAGGTTCCGAAGATGGTGCCGGTGCCGCCGAACACCGAGGTGCCTCCGATGAAGACGGCGGCCAGTGTCGTCAGCAGCATGCCGTCGCCTTGTGTCGGCCAGAAATAGGTCACCTCGGCGGCCAGAAAGATCCCCGCCAGCGAGGCGAAGAAGCCCATCTGCATGAAGGCGATGATCTTCACCCGGTCGACGTTGATTCCCATCATCCGGGCACTTTCCGCGTTGTCGCCGACGTAAAGGAGATGGCTGCCGTACTGGTGGCGGCGGTAGACCAGGCCGAAACCGATGGCGATGGCCACGAACCAGATGAACTGGGCGGGAATGGCGCCGAACAGGCGGCCGACGAAAACCTCGTACAGAGGAGATTCCCGGAGCCCGACCAGGGCGATGCCTTTGCCCTGTGACATCAGGTTCACCAGGCCTCGCCACAGGAACATGGTACCGATGGTGGCGACGATGGAGGGCACGCCGATCCTGGTGATGATCAGGCCGTTGATCATTCCGGTAATCAGCCCGACCGCGAGGCACAGGACGATGGCCAGGGCGAAGCTGTCCGTCGTCACGAAGACGGTGCCGAAAACCCAGGACGAGATCCCCAGCACGGATGGGAACGACAGGTCGATTTCACCGAGCGTGATCACATAGGTCGCGGAAATCGCCATGATGCCGAAGAACGGCATGGTCGTCATGAACGAGCGGTAGATCATGAACTTGGTGAACACCATCGGGTTCCCGATCATGAAAACCGCGTAAAGGAGCACCAGAATTCCGAAAATACTGAGCTGAAATTTGTAGTCTCGGATGAACTGCATTGCGTCCTTCTGCGGGACGGCGCTCCGGTCGGACGCGATTCGATCCTGGGTATTCATTGCAGGGTCCCCGTGTGATGAAGGTGGACCATGTTGGCGATGAGTTCGTCCTGCGTGATCTCGGCCTTGGTGAATTGTCCCGCCACCAGGCCGCGGTCCAGAATGACGAACCGGTCGGCCACGTCATAGACATGGAAGATGTTGTGATCGATGAAGATCGCCGATTTTCCCTGGTCGCGGATATTGCGGACGAAGTTCAGCACCCTGTCCGTTTCCTTGAGCGCCAGTCCCATGGTCGGCTCGTCGAGGATGATGAGGTCGGCGTTGAAGTAAAGAGCCCGGCCGATGGCCACGCCCTGTTTCTCGCCGCCGGACAGGCTTTTGACCGGCGAGTTCACGCTGATCGCCGACGAGGTGAATCCCATGTGTTCACGCAACAGGCGCTCGGTCTCCCGGCGCTGCGCCTTGACGTCCATGAAACCCAAAGCATTGGTGATCTCGCGGCCGGCGAAGATGTTCCGCCACATCTCCTGCAGATCGGCGAGGGCCCGCTCCTGATAGACGGTTTCGATCCCTAGTTGCCGGGATTCCCTGACCGAATGAAGCGTGATCTTCTTGCCTTTGTAGGTAATCTCGCCGCCGTTCGGTTTGTGGACGCCGGTGATGATCTTGATCAGGGTCGATTTGCCGGCACCGTTGTCGCCGACCAGGGCGACGATCTCTCCGTAGCCGACCTCGAGGTCGATGCCGCGAAGCACGTTCATCTTGCCGAAGGATTTCTTGATCCCCCTCATGACCAGAAGCGGTTGATCGGCCATTGTGAAACGCTCCAATCGATTCGGATGGTGTACCGGGAACCGAAGGAAAGGGGCCGGCGACGGGCGCCGGCCCCTTGATCGGTTCCTAGCGGATGGCTTCGGCGACCAGCGGCATGACCTGGTCGACGTTGGCCGGCGTGATCAGCGCCGCGCCGGTATCGACGTTCATGCCGGCGAAGCCGAACTTCTTGGCCAGGTAGAGCTGCATGATCGGCAGGAACCCTTGCAGGAACGGCTGCTGATCGAGCACCACCGAGACCCATCCGTCCTTGATGGCCTGGGCGGTCGGAGCCGACAGGTCGAACCCGGCCGCGCAGATCTTGCCCGGTTCCACGCCGGCGGCGCGCAGGTACACGCCGGCGGTCGAGGTCAGGGCGCCGTGGTCGGTCACCAGGGCCTTGAGGTCGGGATTGGCCGCCGCGAACGCGGTGAAGGCCGGCGTGCCCTGGGCGGCATCCTTGTTCACCTCGTCCGAGATCTCCAGATAGGCGACGTTGATCCCTTCCTTCTTCATCGCGTCGACGATGCCCTGGGTCCGCTGGCCGCGTCCCGGCTGGCCGAGCAGGCCCCATACCAGGGCCTTGTCGCCGGATTTCAGCTTGCATTCGTTGACGGTCGCCAGACCCAGGTTGTAGCCGGACTCGTAGAGCTTCTGGCCGACATAGCCGAAACCGCTGGCCTTGTAGCGCTGTTCAAGTGTCGGCAGGTCGACGTTTGCGGTCGTGACGATGATCCCCTGTTTGCGGGCTTCATCCACCAGCGGCCCGAGGGCCTCTTCGCCCGGATGTCCCATGATCGAGATGCCGTCGGGCTGGCGGGCAATGGCTTCTCCCAACTGCCTCACCATCTTTTCCGGGTTCCAGTCGGACCATACGTATTCGATCTTGCAGCCGGTCAGTTTCTCGGCCGCTGCGGCACCGTTGTAGACGATCGATGCGAACGGACCGCCTTCAGGGCCGCCCGGGAAGAACACGAAGTTCAATCCCTCGCAGGAAAGATTCTGTCCTGCCGCGGGTGTCGAGGCGATACCGGCCCCGAGCAGTACTGCTGATGCTAACGATAGTAGGGTTCTTTTCATCTCAAGCCTCCCCTTACACCTAAGACAAAGTGCACGGTCCACAGGCGGCTTTTTTGTTGTTTTCGGACCGGGATACGCCGCGCCGGGGCTTCCGTCCGGGGTATGCGCGGGTGCCGCCGTTAGGTCTCTTGGGAAAGGCGCTGTTTGGTGCTCTTGCGTGCGAGAGCCTTCAGCAGGCCTTCCCGTGTAATCCACATCAGGGATTGCATGGACCGGCGGGCGGTTCCCCCCCGGCCGGCAATCAGTGCGTCCAACACCGATTGGTGGGCGCTCAGCGAAAAGGATGCCGGATCGCTTTCCCAAACGATCCGCACCATCTGCGAAAAAGCCGGCGCCATCAGGGCTGCCAGCGTACCGAGAAACGGGTTCGCGGCGGCTTCCAGAATGGCCATGTGAAACCTCACGTTGGGTTCCACCATGTCGCCGCCGTTGCCAAGGGCATGCGACATCTCCGCCAATCCCCGTTCGATCTCTCGAATGTCCTTATCCGTACGCCGTTCGGCGGCCAGGGCCGCCGCATTGGGTTCGACGATCAACCGGATCTCGAACAGATCGCACAGAAAGTCCGCGCTCGGCTTGTCCGCGCAATGCCAGGCGATGACATCCGGGTCCACCAGATGCCAATCGGACCGGGGACGGACCCGTGTGCCCGTTCGCGGGCGCGATTCCATCAGCCCCTTGGCGGTCAGCACCTTGACCGCTTCGCGCAACGCCGTGCGGGATACGTTGAATTGCGTGCTCAGTTCGGATTCGGTGGGGAGGACTTTCCCGGCTTCGAAATCGCCGGCGACGATCCGCCGGCCGAGTTCATGGGCGACCTGACCGCAGAGACCACGCTTCGGGTATGTGCTTGAGGTTTCGCCCAAGCTCCCGCCTCCTCCCTGTATTAGGTCATATTATATGACAATTCATGTCGGGTGGTCCATTGCGGAAATTCAACTTGCCGTTTCGTGGACACAGAGGGGCGCACGCCGCGAATGGTGCAGCGAGGTCGGTTTTTCGAGCGGTTCCGGAACCGCGATCGGCTGTCGAAGTGGGTCAGTTGCCGGGAGCAGGAAAGAAGTCCACCGGCCGCACAAGCTGATTTTTCTGCACGATCAGCGCTCCCAGGTTGCGGCTTTCGGCGACATAGGCAAGCCAATCCGGATCGGCCCACATGGCGTTGCGCTTGGCTTCCCGGTCGGCGGCATCCTTGTAGACCCAGATATGGACGTACTGGTTGGGATCGGGGGTCTCGCAGGTCAGGAAGGCCAGGGGCTCGCCGAGATGCCGGACCTGCGGTTCCTTCCCCATCTTGGCGTAGAGCGCGAGATGATCGTTCATCGTTCCCGGTTTGACGGTATAGGTGCGGATGTCCAGCAGCATGGTCTCCCCCATTGTTTTCTTCGGTGAGGCCAGAGTATCGCACCGCGTTCCCGGTCGAACAGCAATATCGTCGATGCCGATAAGCCCTGTTCAATCCCTCCCGCTTCGGTCAGGATTGCCTGCCGTGGGTGGGGGAAAAAGGTCCAGGAGGGAGGTCCAGGGGATGGAACGCCATCGCGTCGCAATCATCAGTCTCGGTGTCATGGGTCGGCGGATGCTGACCAACATGGTGGCCGACAGCCGCTTCGAATTCACCGGAGTGTGGGATCCCGATCCCGCTGCCTGTGCCCGGGTCGCCGCCGACCTGCCGGAGGTCCCGGTTGCTTCCAGCGCCGAGGAGATTGTCCGCGCCGCCGAAACCGACCTCGTCTACATCGCCTGTCCACCCGACTGGCACAAGCACTATGCCCTGATGGCCGCCGATGCCGGCAAGAAGGTGTTCTGCGAGAAGCCCCTGGGCACCGACGTGGCCGAGAGCCGCGACCTCGTCACCGAACTGGAACAGCGGGGAACCCCCAACGTCGTCAATTTCATCCAGTCCACTTCCAATGCCGTGGAACTGACCCAGTCCCGCATCGAATCGGGCGAGATGGGCGACATCGTCGGTGGCGACATCGTCATCCATTTTTCTCAATGGCCGCGCGACTGGCAGGCGACCGCCGACTGGCTTCGTTTCCGCGACCAGGGCGGCTATACGCGCGAGGTGTTCTCCCATTTCCTCTTCCTGGCCGAGCGTTTCCTCGGCAAGGCGGAACTGGTGTGGTCCAAACCCCGCTATCAGGCCGATCCCGCCCTGTGCGAAACCCATATCCAGGCGCAGTTGGATTGCGGCGGCGTTCCCGTCTCGGCCTTCGGATCGGTCGGCGGAGCCGGGCCCGACCGGGTGGAGTTCACCCTGTGGGGCACGAAAATGAGCCATCGGCTGCACGACTGGTTCTGGCTTCAGAGTTCGGACGGTGGTCCGTGGACGGCGGAGTTCCCGCAGATCGAGGACCTGCGTGTGGCCAATTTCCGGCGTCTGCTCGACAACGTATCGGCGTTCATCCAGGGGCAGCCCCACGTTCTGCCTTCCGTGCGCGAGGCCCTGTCGGTGCAGGAACTGGTCGAGGCGATGCTCGCCGGATGAGGGAGCGGATGGCGCTTTTTTTTCGCCAGCGGCGTTGACAGCGCGGTTTGAACCCCCTATTTTCCGCGCCGCACCGCAGTCCAGGGGCTCCGGTGCCGGATTTGAGGATTTCGGTATGAAGATCAAGAATTCGCTCCGGGCTGCCAAGGCCCGCGACAAGAATTGCAAGATTATCCGCCGCAAGGGCCGCGTCTTTGTGATCAACAAGCGCAACCCGCGCTTCAAGACGCGCCAGGGCTGATCCTGCCGCATTGTCGGCGTTCGCGCCGAATCGAGGAACCGCGCCATGACAGCGCGGTTTTCCTTTTTTGCATCCCAGAAACATCGCCCAAGTTGCCGATTGGCCGACCGGGACCGATCGCCTAAACTCCGTCTCAGAAAGTTCGAATAACAAGGTCTCTCGGGACCGCGACAGGGGAACAGGGGATTTGCCGGCAACATGCGGCCGGCTCCGGACGATTCGCCGATTCCCATCCGCTGTCGTTAACCGCACATCATTGAATTGTTATGTTATACGGTGATGGGGTGCGGACTCGGTAAGACGGAAGGCGTCCATGAGCGAGACATTCAAACCGGAAAACGCCGAACAGGTCGAAGAGGCCGTGCGTTGGGCGTTGGCCAAGGAAACCTCCCTTGAAGTGATCGGCTCCGCCAGCAAGCGGGCTTACGGGAGACCGGGGCAGGCCGAGCACAGGCTTGATCTGTCGCAGTTCTCCGGCGTCGTGAACTACGAGCCGGAGGAACTCGTGATGAGTGCGCGACCGGGGACTCCGATGGCCGAGATCGAACTGGCGCTGGAACCACACCGTCAGCAACTGGCCTTCGAACCCGCCGATCTCGGCGGTTTGCTCGGCGTGTCGTCCGGTACCAACGTCGCGGGCACCATCGGCGGCGTCTTCGCGTGCAACCTGTCGGGGCCGCGGCGGCTCAAGATCGGAGCGGCGCGGGACCATATTCTGGGTTTCCAGGGCGTCAGCGGTCGTGGCGAGCGGTTCAAGTCAGGCGGACGCATGTTCAAGAACGTTACCGGCTTCGATCTCAGCAAGCTGATGACCGGCTCCTTCGGTACGCTCGCGGTCCTCACGGAACTGACCTTCAAGGTTCTTCCCGCCGCCGAGACCGTTCACACGGTCGCGCTCGCGGGGGATGATCCCGATTCGGCGGTCCGTGCCATGACCGCGGCCCTGCAAAGCCCCTATGAGGTTTCCGGGGCCGCTTATCTGCCCGCTTCCGTTGCCGCGACCTCGAAGGTGGCTGCTGTGGCGTCGGCCGGGGATGCGGTGACCCTTCTGCGGGTGGAAGGATTCGGCCCGTCGGTCGATTACCGCTGCGGACGGCTGCAGGAGCTCCTTTCCGACCACGGCGAATACTCCGTTCTGCGCACGTCGGAATCCGAGGTCCTGTGGCGCGAGGTGCGCGACGTCTCTTTCTTCACCGATCCCGGGGCGGGGCAGGTCTGGCGCCTGTCGCTGCCGCCGACCGCCGGTGCCCGCGTCAGCAGGGAAATCCTCGACAAGCGCCCGGGCAGGGCGTTCCTGGATTGGGGCGGCGGGTTGATCTGGCTGGCCTTGGAGCCGGCCGGGGACGCCGCCCACGAGACCGTCCGTGCCGCCCTTTCCGGCTGCGGCGGGCATGCGACGCTGGTCCGGGCCGACGAGGGCGTGCGGGCAACGGTTCCGGTCTTCCAGCCGCAGCCGCCGCACCTGGCCGCGGTCACCGCGCGCGTCAAGGAAAGCTTCGATCCGGGCCGGGTGCTCAACCCCGGCCGCATGTACGACGGCGTCTGAGGGGAGAAGAAGATGCGTACGGAGTTCTCTCTCGCCCAGCTTGCCGATCCGCGCCTCAGCGAGGCCAACGACATCTTTCGGGCCTGCGTCCATTGCGGGTTCTGCACCGCGACCTGTCCGACCTTCGTCCTGCTCGGCGACGAGCGCGACAGCCCGCGCGGCCGCATCTACATGCTCAAGGACATGCTGGAGAACGACAAGCCCGCCTCGATCCACGTCGTCAAGCATGTCGACCGCTGCCTGACCTGCCTGTCCTGCATGACAACCTGCCCCTCGGGCGTCAACTACATGCACCTGGTCGATCAGGGTCGCGCCCGCATCGAGGAAACCTATACCCGCCCGCTGTCGGACCGGCTGCTGCGCTGGATGCTGAATCTGGTCTTGCCGAATCCGAAGCTGTTCCGCCTTTCCCTTTACGGCGCCTGGCTGGCCCGTCCGTTCAGGTCGCTGATGCCGGGCCGCCTCAAGGGCTTGATCGGCATGGCTCCGAAGTCGGTTCCCAAGGCCTCTCCCGTCGATCGGCCGCAGGTGTTCCCGTCCGAGGGGCCACGCCGCATGCGGGTGGCGCTGCTCAACGGTTGCGCCCAGCAGGTCCTGCGCCCCGACATCAACGAGGCGACCATCCGGCTGCTCAACCGTCACGGGGTCGAGGTCGTGATCGCCGCCGGATCGGGCTGTTGCGGCGCCCTGACCCATCACATGGGCAAGGAAGCCGAGGCCAAGGTGAAGGCGCGCGCCAATGTCCGGGCCTGGACCCGCGAGATCGAGGGCGACGGATTGGATGCCATCGTCATCAACACCTCGGGTTGCGGCACGACGGTCAAGGACTACGGGCATCTGCTCAAGGACGACGCCGAACTGGCCGAGGCGGCGACCCGCGTTGCCAGCCTGACCCGCGACATCACCGAGGTCATGGCCCAGATCGATCTCAAAGTGGTTCCCCTCGAGAAGCGGCCGACGGTTGCCTATCACGCCGCCTGCTCGTTGCAGCATGGCCAGCAGATCCGCGATGAACCCAAGCGCCTTTTGCACGACGCCGGGTTCGAACTGTGCGAGGCCGCCGAGAGCCATCTGTGCTGCGGTTCGGCCGGAACCTACAACCTCCTGCAGCCGGAACTCGCCGAAAAGCTGCGCGAACGCAAGGTCGGCAACATCAAGGCCCTGGGCTCGGAAATCGTCGCCGCCGGCAACCTCGGCTGCATGGTCCAGATCAGCAGCGGTACCGACCTCCCGGTCGTGCACACGGTCGAACTCCTCGACTGGGCGACCGGCGGCCCCGAACCGGTTCCCCTGAGGCGTTAGCCCGGTACCCAGTTCCTCTTGGCAAGGGCGGGGTCAGTTCCCATCTTTCGCCAATGCGACGTATTGCGGCTTTTGTCTGCGCCTGTGCGTTGTCCGTGGGCCTATGCGGGCCTGCGGCGGCGATGCACCATGGCGAGGACAAGCTCGACGAGCTGTTCGCCGAACTCCGCCAAGTGGCGACCCCCGAGGAAGCCAGGCCGATCGAGGACGCCATCTGGGAACTGTGGCTGGAATCGGGTGACGTCGAACTCGACAGCCTGATGCTGTTCGGGATGTCGGCCATCGAGGTCGGCAATCTGGCGGCTGCCCTGGCGACATTCGACCAATTGATCGAAACCGCTCCCGACTATGCCGAGGCCTGGAACAAGCGGGCCACGGTCCATTACCTGATGGGCAACCTGGAGGCGTCGGTAGCCGATATCGCCCACACCCTCACCTTGGAGCCCCGCCATTTCGGAGCGCTTTCGGGCCTCGGACTGATCTATGTCTCCATCGGCAAGGACAAGGCCGCCTTGAAGGCATTCGAACAGGCACAGGCCCTGGATCCGCATCTTGAGGGACTCGATTCCCTTATCGCAAAGACCCGCCTGCGGCTCGAGGGGCGAGGCATCTGAATCGAAAGGCAGCCGGCCTGCCGCTTGATGAGGGCGCCGGCCTCAAGTAGTTTGCGCCGTCGCATCGCATATTATGGAGATTACGGGCATGGGAGCGGAACCCGCGCGGGTGACCCCTGAATTCATTTCGGAACTGAAGCAGCTTCTCGGCAAGCGGCTATCGACGTCGGCGGCCATCCGTGAGCAGCACGGGCGTGACGAATCCTACCACGCGGCCCATGCGCCCGATGCCGTCGCCTTTCCGCGGTCCACCGAAGAGATCAGCGAAATCGTCAAAATCTGCGCCGCCCACAAGGTGCCGGTCATTCCGTTCGGAACGGGCACCAGCCTCGAAGGTCATATCTCGGCGATCCACGGCGGCATCTCGATCGACACCAGCGAGATGAAGGAGATCCTGTCGGTCAATGCCGAGGATCTCGACGTGACGGTCCAGGCCGGCGTCACCCGCAAGCAGCTCAATACCTATCTGCGCGATACGGGGCTGTTCTTTCCGGTCGATCCCGGCGCCGATGCCTCGCTGGGCGGCATGGCCGCCACCCGCGCTTCCGGAACCAACGCCGTGCGTTACGGCACCATGGCCGACTGCGTTCTGGCGATGACCGTGGTTCTGGCCGACGGGCGGATCATCCGCACCGGCGGCCGCGCCCGCAAGTCCTCGGCCGGCTACGATCTGACCCATCTGTTCGTCGGCTCGGAGGGGACCCTGGGCATCATCGCCGAGGTGACGCTGCGCCTGTTCGGCATTCCCGAGGCCATCTCGTCGGCCGTGGTATCGTTCCCGGACCTCGAATCCGCCGTCAACACGGTCATCCTGACCATCCAGTCCGGCATTCCCGTGGCCCGCATCGAACTGCTCGACGAGGCCCAGGTCGACGCGGTGAACAAGTACTCCAAGCTCGATTACGCGGTCCAGCCGACCCTGTTCATGGAATTCCACGGCAGCGAGAAGGGTGTCGCCGAACAGACCGAGTCGGTGCAGCAGATCGCCGGCGAGTTCGGCGGCACCGACTTCCAGTGGTCGGTCCGGCCCGAGGAGAGGAACAAGCTGTGGCAGGCCCGGCACGATGCCTACTACGCGGCCCTGGCCCTGCGGCCCGGATGCGGCGGGATCGCGACCGACGTCTGCGTGCCCATCTCGCGGCTGGCCGAGTGCATCCTCGAAACCAAGGCCGATCTTGCCGGCAGCTTCCTCCAGGCGCCGCTGGTCGGCCATGTCGGGGACGGCAATTTCCACCTCGTGTTCCTCGTCGATCCCGACGATCCGAAGGACATCACCGAGGCCAAGCGCCTCAGCGATCGGCTGGTCATGCGGGCCCTCGCCATGGACGGAACCTGCACCGGCGAGCACGGGGTCGGACTCGGCAAGATGGATTTCCTGGTTTCCGAGCATGGCGAGGCCCTCAGCGTCATGCGGTCGGTGAAAAAGTCTCTGGACCCGGACAACATCATGAATCCGGGCAAGATCATCCGGATCTGATCGACTGATTTCAGGTTGCCTCTACGGTACGGTTTGATCCCCGAACCGGGAGTCACTAGTATCATGCCCGGCGCGTGGACCGGCTTAGGGCGGCCGGGCCTCGCGTCATGGTCTATGGTGGGATTTCCGGCGTGAAAAAGGTTCTAGCTGTCGTCGTCGCTCTGGTCGCCATTTTGGCGGCTGCGGTCGTCGCGTTACCCAGTCTGATCGACTGGAACGCGTATAGGGATCAGATTGCCCAAAGGGTCGAGGCACTGACCGGCCGCGAGATGGCGATCGGCGGCGATATCAGTATTTCCCTTCTGCCGACGCCGGCACTGGTCGCCAACGACGTCAGGATGGCCAATATCGAAGGCGCGGCCGCGCCGACCATGGTCGCGGTGAAGTCGATGGAGGTCAGGATTTCCCTGGGGCCGCTGTTCGGCGGCACCGTCGAGGTCGAAACCGTCCGCATGGTCGATCCGGTCATCGAACTGGAGCGCCTTGCCAACGGGCGCGTCAACTGGGAGTTCGCTCAGCCCGGCGCGGGCGACGCCGCCGCCGGTGGCGCGCCGCGCACGGGAACGTCCGGCGACAGCGACAGGTCGGTCCGTCTCGACAATTTCCTGATTGAAAACGGCACCATCGTGTTCCGCGACACCCAGCAGGGGGTGACCGAGCGGCTCGAGCAGGTCAATGCGAGGTTGGCCGCGGTCTCGCTTAGCGGCCCCCTCGACAGCGCCGGTGACCTGCATTACCGGGGCGTGCCGCTGAGCTATGAATTGTCGTTGGGGCGGGTCATCGAGGGGCGCACGGTTCCCCTCAACATGGTCGTCATGGCCGAGGAACGTCAGGCCAAGGCCGAACTCTCGGGTGCCCTGGTCGACCTGGCCGAATCGCCCCGCTTCAAGGGGAAGGTCGTCGCCGCCAGTTCGGGCCTTGCCGGGCTGATCGACGAGATGTTCGGGCCCGGTTCCGTGCCCGCGTTCCTCGCCAAGCCTTTCCGCATCGAGGGTGAGGTTCAGGCTTCCAAGATCGGCCTCGAGATGCAGGAGATGCTGGCGTCTCTCGGCGAAATGCGGGCATCCGGTTCGATTTCCGCCGCCTTCGAGGATACCGTCGCGGTCGACGTCAAGCTAACGGCGGGCCGCATCGACCTCGATGCGATCATGGCCGCCGACGCCGCCGCGAAGCCGGAACCGGAGCGCAAGGAAGGCGCCGGGAAGGGGGCGCGGAATATTCCTGTTGCATCTCCCGAAGAGGACGGCGGGTTTGCCATCCCCGAAGGCATCAACGGCAATTTCGAGTTTCTCGCCGAGGCGGTGACCTTCAACGGCGGAATCGTCAGCGAGGCGCGCGTGGTCGCCTCCCTGTCCGGCGGCGAGGTCACGGTCAGCCAGCTTTCGGCGCTGCTTCCCGGCGGCTCCGATGTGTTCGCGACCGGTTTCCTGACCGCCGAGGAGGGCGAGCCCAAGTTCGACGGCAACCTGGACGCCAAGATCAGCGACCTGCGCCGCGTGCTCGTCTGGCTCGGCATCCAGGAGCCGGAGGTGCCGTCCGACCGCCTGCGCCAGGCCTCGTTCAAGGGCCGGATCGTCGCCGACTCCGAGAAGCTCCAGGGCATCAACCTTGATGTCACGATCGATACGTCGCGGATCACCGGCGGCATCACCCTGGCCCTGCGCAAGCGCCTGGCCTTCGGCGCCAACCTGAAGGTGAACCGCATCAACCTCGACGCCTATCTGGAGCCCGAGGGCGGGAAGGCGGCCGGCAAGCCGTCGCCGCAGCCGCTTGCGACCGGTCCCGCCGGCGACCAGGGCGGCGCCGGGCAGGCGGCTGAACCCGTTGCCTTCCTCGAATTCCTCACCCGTTTCGACGCCAATCTGAAGCTCCAGGTCGGCAACCTGACCTACCACCGGGTGCCGCTCGGCGATATCGCACTGGACGCCACCCTGTTCGGCGGCGCCCTCGACGTCCGCGAGGCGTCCATCGGCGATCTCGCCGGGGCCAAGGGCAAGCTCAGCGGAAAGCTGGCCGGCCTGACCCAGATACCGGAATTCGACGGCGTCCATTTCACCCTCGCCGAGATCGACCTGCCGCGCCTGCTGCGCCTGTTCGCGGTTGAGGCGCCGCCATCGGCCAAGGAACTCGGCATCGCGACCGTGCGCGGGCGGGCCGACGGGGCGATCCTTCGTCCCGAGATGGACCTGATCGTGGAAACCCGCGACGTTTCCGCCGATCTCGCCGGGCGGTTCTCGATTCTCCCCGTCGAACCCCTGTTCAGCGGCGACCTGAAGTTCAGCCACAAGGACCTGTCGCAGCTCCTCCGGCTGTTCGACGTGGCCTACCGGCCGGTCGGCCGTGTCGGCGGGTTCGGCGTCGCCGCCAAGGTGAAGGCGGCTGGGGATTCCGTGCAGTTCGACTCGCTGACCGCCAAGGTCGGCACCGTCGAGGCCAAGGGAACCCTGTCGGTGGACCTGACCGGCCCGCGGCCGCGCGTGGTCGCCGACCTCGAAGCCGGCAACGTCGAGATCGATCCCTTCCTGCCGGCCCAGGGCCGGGCTTCGCGTGGCGGCGCCCCCTCTTCCCGCAAGGCGTCACTCGACACCGGTCTTGTCCATCTCGCCGCCTGGCGGCCCGGCGGGGCTTTGCCGGTGGCCGCGAATACGAACATCCGGCAGGTGGCAGCCGCCTCCGCGCGCTGGTCGGCCGAGCCCATCGACCTCACGGCTTTGCAGGCGTTCGATGCCGAGCTCAAGCTGAAGGCGGCTTCCGTCAAGTACACCGACGCCACCCTGCTGCAGGCGGTCTCCGAGGCCACCATTACCGACGGCGTACTGCGGGTGAACAGCCTGACCGGCAAGCTGTTCGGCGGCGATTTCAAGGGCATCGCGACCATCCGCTCGGCGCCGAAGCCGGCGGTGACCGGCTCGGTTTCCCTGGCCGCGGCCGATTTCGGCGCGCTGGAAAAGGCCCTGCGCGGCGAGCGGCTGGCCTCGGGTAACGTCGGCTTCCGCGTCACCTTCTCGACCACGGGCTTGAGCGAGGCGGCGATGATCTCGGACCTCGAAGGCGAGGGCTCCTTCGAGATCCAGAAGGTCGCGATCAGCGGCGATCCGGAAAAGTCGCGGCGTGGTGCCATCTCCGGCCTGCTGTCGGGATTGGATCAGGTGGTCGGCGCCCTGACCGGCGGCAAGCGGCCCGAGGGGCTGGCCGACATGTCCGGAACTTTCACTATCAAGCGCGGCATCGCCCATTCCGAGGACCTGCGCTTCCTGTCCTCGGCCGGCGAGGGGGTCGCCAGGGGCGACGTCGACCTGCCGGCCTGGCAGATGAAGGTCGGCGGCGACGTCCAGCTGTCGCAGAACCTGCTGTCTCAGCTCCTGTCGGGCGCCACCGGCATGAAGGTGACCGTCCCGTTCCGCATCGAAGGCGCGCTCGACGAGCCGAACGTGATCATCGACACCGGCCGCCTTCCCGGCAAGGTCCTGAAAATCCCCGGCGAACTCCTCGACAAGTCCGGCGTCGGCGACGTCATCAAGCGCCTGATTCCGAGGTAACGTCGGCTTCACGGGCGTCGGCCCGGCGCTGAATATCCCGAAGCACGAAAACCCGCACCGCGCTCGACAGGTTGCCGATCCGCTGCTGGTCGATCTCGGCGATCAGCGCCGCGACCGATTGATCGCGCCGCCCCGCGATTTCCTTCAGCGCCTCCCAGAACTCCGGTTCCAGGGTGATGCTGGTCGGGTGCCCGGCGATCAGCACCGAGCGTTTGCGGATCGTGCTCCCGGTCTCGTTCATGTCGTCTTCCGTTTGTCCGCCCTATCAACGCACGTCATTCCCGCGTAACAACACACGTCATTCCCGCGCAAGCGGGAATCCAGGAAACAGTAGCCGATCTGGACTCCCGCTTTCGCGGGAGTGACGAGAAGCAATGGGCTGGCGCCGATTCCGTGCCTCTGCGCACCGGTGGTTCAAAAAACCGGCCGGCCTCCTCACTCCCCCGGCCCGATCATCAGTTCAGGCCGCACCCAGGCATCGAAATCGGCTTCCGAGACGTAGCCCTCGCCGACCGCTATCTCGCGCAGGGTCGCCCCTTTCTCGTGCGCCTTCTTGGCGATCTCGGCGGCCTTGTCGTAGCCGATGTGCGGGCTCAGCGCCGTCACCAGCATCAGCGAGTTCTCCATCAACTGGCGCAGGCGCCCGACGTTGGCCTCGATCCCGGCGACGCAGTTGTCGGTGAAGCTCATGCAGGCGTCACTGATCAGCCGGATCGATTGCAGCAGGTTGAAAATGATCACCGGCTTGAAGACGTTGAGCTCGAAATGCCCGTTCGATCCCGCCACCGTGATCGCCACGTGGTTGCCCATCACCTGGGCGCAGACCTGGGTCAGCGCCTCGGCCTGGGTCGGGTTGACCTTGCCCGGCATGATCGACGAGCCCGGCTCGTTGGCCGGCAGGATCAGCTCGCCGAGGCCGCCGCGCGGCCCCGACCCCAGGAAACGGATGTCGTTGCCGATCTTCATCAGCGAGGCCGCCAGCACGTTCAGCACGCCCGACACCTCGACCAGCGCGTCGTGCGCGGCCAGGCCCTCGAACTTGTTGTGCGCCGAGACGAAGGGCAGGCCGGTGATGCTCGCCACCTGGTCGGCGAAAAGCTGGGCGAACTTCGGATGCGCGTTGAGTCCGGTGCCGATGGCGGTGCCGCCCTGGGCCAGCTTGTGCAGCCGGGGCAGGGTGTCGCGCACCCGGTCGATGCCGTTCTCGACCTGCGCCGCGTAGCCCGAGAACTCCTGGCCCAGCGTCATCGGCACCGCGTCCATGGTGTGGGTGCGCCCCAGCTTGATGACGCCCGCGTATTCCTCGGCCTTGGCGGCCAGCGCGGCGTGCAGGTGCTTGAGCGCCGGGAACAGCTTGTGATGGATCTCCACCCCGGCGGCGATGTGCATGGCCGTCGGGAAGCAGTCGTTGGACGACTGCCCGCGGTTCACGTGGTCGTTGGGATGCACCGGGTTACGGCTGCCGATCTCGCCGCCCAGCCGCTCGATCGCCCGGTTGGCGATCACCTCGTTGGCGTTCATGTTGGTCTGGGTGCCCGATCCGGTCTGCCAGACGACCAGCGGGAAGTGGTCGGAGAGCGTGCCGTCCATCACCTCGCCCGCCGCCTCGACGATGGCCTCGCCGATATGCGGCGGCAGTTCGCCCAGTTCCAGGTTGGCCGCCGCCGCCGCCATCTTGACGATGCCCATGGCCCGGACCAGCGGTTCCGGCATGCGTTCGCCGCCGATGCGGAAGTTCTCCAGCGAGCGTTGCGTCTGCGCGCCCCAGTAGCGGTCCGCCGGCACTTCGACGGCGCCCAGCGAGTCGGTCTCGGTGCGTGTCTTGGCGGGATTGGCCATGTCGGTCTCCCCGTTGGTGAAATTCCAGCCCCGATAAATCCTATAGGTGGAAGGCGATCCAGACCAGAATGATCAGGCTGGTCAGCGCCCCGTTCAGGCCCATGGCGATGCCGGCGAAGGTGCCGGCCAGTTCGCTCACCTGGAAGGCCCGCGCCGTACCGATGCCGTGCGAGGCCACCCCGGCCGCGAAGCCGCGCGCCGCGAAGTCCTTGATCTTCAACGCGTTCATCAGCGGCGTCACCACCACCGCGCCGGTGACACCGGTCAGGATCACCAGCACCGCCGCCAGAGAAGCGATGCCGCCGAGATTGCGCGCCAGCTCCATGGCGATCGGGGCGGTGGCCGACTTGGGGGCGAGGGAGGCCAGCACCTCCGGCGGCGCACCCAGCGCCCAGGCGATGCCGACCGCGCTGATCGCCGCCGTCAGCGATCCCGCCACCAGCGCCGCCGCCATCGGCAGCATCGACTTCTTGACGATGCCGATGTTGCGGTACAGCGGCACGGCCAGCGCGATCGTCGCCGGGCCGAGCAGGAAGTGCACGAACTGCGCGCCGTCGAAATAGGTGCCGTAGTCGGTGTCGGTCGCGACCAGCACGCAGACGATCAGCGTCGCCGAGATGACCACCGGGTTGGCCAGCGGGTTGCGCTTCGCCGCCACCGAGATCCGCTCGGCCCCGACATAGGTGACCAGCGTGACCGTCAGCCACAGCAGCGGCGATTCGGCGAGATAGACCCAGATGTCGACGACGTTACCGGCCATCTTCGCCTCCCGCTTCACCGGCCGCGCTGTTGCCGGTCAGTCTTGCCACCCACACGAAGACGTAGACCGTGACCACCAGCGTCAAAACCGTCGAGAGCACCAGCGCCGTGATCAGCGCGAAACCGAACTCGGCGATCACGTCGCCATACTGTACGATGCCCACCGCCGCCGGTACGAACAGCAGCGACAGGTTGCGCAGGATGCCGTTCGAGGCCACGCCGACGGTGGGATCGATCCGCCCGCGCAGCACCAGCAGGATGAACAGGATCACCATCCCGATCACCGGCCCCGGAAACGCGAACCCCGGCACCGCGATCCCCAGCGTCCGCACCAGCGTCTCGCCCACCAACTGGCACACCAGGAACAACGCCACCGCCTGGATGAACCCCTGCGGCGTGACGGAAGCCCCGTCCTCCGTCTTCTTGTCGTCGCTATTGGCGACAGCCTGCATGCACACCCTCCATTTCCCCGCCGCGCTCACAGCGCGGCACCGGGAAGCAGCCTAGCTTGGCGGAATGGGAAAGGATAGGGCGATGCTCCCCCTCACACGTCATGCGCGGACTTGATCCGCGCATCCACAGTCGGAAGCCATGCTGGCGGCCAACAGTGGACCCCCGGATCAAGTCCG